>Ga0099848_1000004_pt1 | contig 90948 bp, 129 predicted proteins | sample CB_VirMetaG_3_FD_78179 | JGI IMG/M metagenome (GOLD analysis project Ga0099848, IMG submission 78179) | Freshwater to marine saline gradient viral communities from Chesapeake Bay - CB_1508_1S Viral MetaG | ecosystem: Environmental > Aquatic > Marine > Coastal | place: USA: Chesapeake Bay...
GTGAGCGGGAAAAGCGGGGCTAGGTCAACCCCAACCCCCTTAAAACCCTCCAAAGGCGTTTTCGTTAACCATCTAAATGTTTTACCCCCCCCCCCCTTTTTTGTCCCCTCCCCCCCCCCCCCTGTGTTTCTCTCTCCCTGTGTAGTAGTAGTAGTAGTAGTATAATAATAATAAATATATAATAATGAAGAAACTCCTACCTACTGTTGCACTACCCTCCTGTTTTGGGCGGTTTCTATTATTCTAGCCCCCCTGCCCGCCTTAGAAACATCAATTTGCATAGTTATAGGTATAGCATATGAATATACATCATAGGTATAGGTGCAATTGAAACGACCCATATGAAATGGAGTCTATTTTGCAGGATAATATTTCATACCTAAACTGACATAGGCAGGGGAGAGCATCTAAGCCACTTTCATTCTATTCCGCCTTTCCATATGGTATGGTTCTTTGTCCAAATACCCTAAGAATACAGATTTTCGGGTTTTAGCATGAACGTAGCAACCGTGGGGCTTTGTGCAGGACGCCATGAAATCAAGACCAACGATGGACAACCCGTTGAACAATTCATTTTCCAAGAGATTGAGAATCCCTTGGACTTTGAATACCTTCGGAGCGTTTCCATCGCTTTCAACGCTGCACTCGATGTTTTCGGTGCTGATGTTTTGCACCTTTACGTCACCGGCCTTACTTCTGCTTTGACCGCTTTTCTGGCGGTTTGCAGCACTCCCGACAGCGTGATTTTGATGCACTTCAACCGCGAAACGGGTAAATATGAGCCTCAGGTCTTTTACTGAGGTCATAGGGCGAAAGCCCCCCTTCGGGGTCTATCCCAAAGTAAGACCATATGGTAGCAACTTTGGTTGACTAACCCTATGAATCTGATTATCCGGTTTAGGGTATGATGACCCGAAAGGATTTCGAGAAGTTTGCATGGTCTTTTGCTCGAATTGTGGCGAGGCACTCTAACACAGAATACACCCTTTACGGGGTCTATGATTTGATTTATGCCTTTTGCGACACCTGCAAGCAAATCAACCCGCGTTTTGATGCTGAGCGTTTTATGGCGCAAATTGAGAAGGACGCAGAAAACTTTCCTGCGGAGGGATGAATATGGACAACTGTAAATACTGCAAAAGCGAAAGATGCGGAACGTCAATCCGTTACTGCCGGACTTGTTCCGGTGTGACTGAAATGCGAGCGTGTGATGAGCGAGCAGATGATGAAAGATGGTGCAACGGGAGGCGGTGTTAAGCCCAAAACGACCAATGACCCACCCTTTAGGGGGTGGCGAGGTCATTTAGACCAAAGTAAGACCATATGGTTGTTATCTTTGTTGAACAACCGTAAGAATACCGACAATTCGGCATGGGTGCTGAAATAGGCACAAAATGAGGTATAACGATGAAATACGAGACATACTGCAATTATTGCGGCTACGACATTGTGATTGAAGGGGTTGTAATCAACAATTTCGACCCTGAGGAAATTTTTTGCGAGGAATGCGGTGAGGAACCGTTGTCCGAGGAAGAGAAAGCCCGAAAAGCCGAGGAACGGCGAACCTGCGACATTGAATGGCTTAGGTCAATTTCGCACCACTTCGACACCGAGGCCATGAAAAAAATCGTCGCCTTGCCCGGTTATGCCGACAAAGGCATCACAATGGCCGACCTCGCTTGAATTGCGAGCAATCGGAACAACTCACGGCAAACGCCGAGGCCGGACGGGAGGGGGCTGCGGCCCCTTCTCGTCCTCATCGGGTAATTGAAGCCCAAAGTATCAAACCATATGGTTTATTGCTTTGTTAAATGAAATGATAAACCCCATATACCTTCTTTTGGTCGTTTAGGTGTCGAAGGGGGACACAAAACCGGAGACACAACCTAACGAGGTGAACATCATGGAAAAAGATACAGAATATTGGACTTCAAAGGTCCAAACGGTGAATGCATGGATGGAGCAGAATGACGCGGGCAGTATGTCTGAAGTCTTGAGGCTCCAAAACGACCTGTTGGCGGCTAACGTCGCAAATCCTACCGAGGCGGAACGTCTTTGGACGGCAATTCGCGCCATTGGCGCTATGCTCCCAAATACGTTTGTCAAGCGCGGTCGCGGCTCGACTCTCTCACCGGAGATTCAGGCCGCTGTGGATTCTGTGGCGAATGCGGTCGAAACTGCCTTTGCGGGCTTTTATGAGGCGAATTGGGCTCTTCTTTCGGGAATTGTCCTTCCTCACGGAAAGACGGGCGGTTCTTACGCTTCGGCTCAAGATGCCGCAAAGAACGAAGGAGCGCGTGTTTCGCGTGTTCTGAAGACGGCTCTCAAGGAGGACCGTTGGGATGGCTCCGCTCAAGACGGAATGCCGCTCAACCTGATTCCTCCAATGGCCTCTGAAACGGAGGGCGATGAAGAGGAGTGATTTTCGGGATTGTGTCCCCCTTTGGCCCCTTTGCCCCCTTCGGGGGGCATTGGGGTTCATTGCAAGCAATCAAAGTCTAGAACCATATGGTATGGCCTTTGAATGAAATATACCTTAATCATCTTTAACTGCCGGTTAGGGATGGTTAGTATTTTCCATTCCCTCCCCGGTATTCGTGACTGAACGGGTGAAATAAAATAACCGTTTTCCTCAGACGTAGCGAGGCGCGTGGAAGTTGTGTCGAAACTCCTGCTTTAACCCAGCACAAGGCAACATTAAGCAAAGCACCCCCGCATTGCTTGAAATAAATTATGAGTTGGTGGTGATGCCTAAGTCACATTATGTGGCCCATGATTCCCTATTCCAATGGTTTAGGGATAGTGCGTCAAAAAAGGCCTCATAATTGGTCCATTAAGCCGATGCCCTAAAATAATTAAGCGAATTGAATAGAAATCTGAATTGCGCTACCGCCGGGGCAAATCATCCTTAATTGGATGATTTTGGGGGTAGCGTTTTAACAAACTCAAAGACTACTACCATATGGTTCGCACTTTGGTTTATGCAGAACCTCGCCTCCCTGCCCCTAAGGGCAGGAAGGGTCATTGGTTCCCGTTTTCCCCTCATTCATCGTAGTGAATCATCTTTCGCAGCGTGTTGATGGTGTCGAGGCATTCACGCAAACGCCTCAATTCGTCGCGCTGGTTCTGCCAATAACCATGATATTCATCACGCTTCTTTTGGGTTTGACGCAAAGCGTCCTGTGTCTGTTCAGCCACTTGCATCAAGTCAATGAGAGCAGTTAGGGTGTTCTCGCTGAGGTCTTCTGTCTTCGTCACTTTTTCAAGCGTTTTTGCGAGTTTTAGAGCATGATTGACGCTCACAAGCCCACAATTCGTCAGGTTCCTGATTTTCTGTTCTGTTACCATGTTTTTTGCCTCCTTGGACACCCAAAGGTAACAATTACGGTTTATGGGGTAGCCAATAGCCAAAGTAGGCTACCATATGGTTTGGACTTTGCATTGTAAATGAAACCCTATTATTATTTTTTCTTTTGGCGACTTACATGAACATTCCCGTCCTACGGGGGTCAATGCGCCTAAGAAAAATTGGGGCCTCATGGGGAGATTTGACACAATCACTCTTCCTCGTTCACCTCCTGAACGGGGAAAATCTGAGAATACAGCCCTTCGCGGGTTCCATCCCAGATTTCGTCGTTGTATCGCTTCTTCAGGTCAGAAGCCATTTTCGCCGCATGGGTTTCAATGACTTCATCCTGATTGGCGAAAAGACCGCCACCGCTCTTTCCGTGCTTTCGCATCAAATAGCGGTTTTCTGCGGCATTCCACGCCAGACCCATTTCAACGCCGTAATCGTGAGAAATGGCATCAATGAGGGTTTGGACCTCAACAGGCAGGGAAGAACCACGGCCCTTCTTGATTGGCGAATTGGGCAGCATTGCTGCAATTGCCCTGATTGCTTGCCAAAGGCGGTCGCGGTCTTGTTCGGTTTCGGCAGGGAGGGCCATTTGTGCTTCAAGCACTTGAGCCATCGCGCCAGCGTCGTTTTCGTTCATCCACGCACGAACTTTTTGAAGGTTCTTTGCATACTTTTCTTGTTCCATGATGTTTCACCTCGTTTTGGTGTCTTGTCTCCCCATGAGACAACTAAGCCTTCAATTTGGGGACTAATAGGGTTTATTTCATTCTTCAACTCAAAGTCCAAACCATATGGTAATGCTTTGAATTACCACAAGGGACTTACGGATTAACCTGCCCTTGTGCCTAATTTAGCACCAATCACCTTCAAAGTCTTCAGAGCCCATCGCTTTCATAAAAGCAACACATTCATAGCACCAATTCCGGTCATACATGAATTTATAGCCCCTGATTACAGGATGACGGCTGCATTCATATTTGCCCCTTTCACGAGGCGTTCCGTCTGAGTATGTTCCGCGATTTTTCTCATATGGCTTCTCTTCCATGTTGAAAACTCTATTTTGAGGGATTTAGGGTTATTAACCAAAGTTACAACCATATGGCTTTGTTCCAAATTTTTTATTTCAATGTTTATTTTGCAACGTTGATTTTATTACTTCAACCATGCTAAATTAACATAAAAACTCGCCATTTTGCGCCATTGGTGTCAATCTGGTAGCAATAGTTTGGCCTACCGGCATGGTTATATGCCCTACAAGACTACGACAATACGAGGGAAGCATTTGGCTACTGAAGATTCAGTCAAACAACATCTTAGTGCAGTAGTTGCCTCTATCGAGTCATTACTCGCAGACATACAGGGAAACGCTGCTAAAGATAGCAAGCAATCCGATGAAGTCAAACAACTCGTTAAGGAGATACAGAAACAATTAAACACAGTCAAAAAAGAATTACTTGACTACATGAACCCCAAAACCGTTCAAACAACATTGTTTTGATTCGATTGTTTACTTTGCAAATTAAACATTTAAATGTTAACATTTTTTCGTTAAAATAAAAAAGCGCAGGTTAGAAGATTCAAATTTTAAACTGGAAATACATAAATTAAAATTTAAAAATAAACGCTAGTGCCAAAAAAATTCCGCGCCATTTTTTGAGAAACTTTTTCATTATACAGCATAGGTGAGCAATATGAGTTGGGAAAAAATTGTTAAACAAGAAACACATCTTCTAGATGCAAAAGAATTCATAGACAGAGCAATTATTAGTCTAGCAAGAACAGGCGAACATGGAGAAGTTCGTATGGAATTAACTCGCATTCTCGATAAACTGTGATAAAAAATTCCGCCCCATTTTTTTGAGAAAAACAAGGTGACTAATATGACTTGGGAAGACGTTATTAAAGAAAATCCAAAATTTAGGATGGGTGGGAGAGTTACTCACAGTCCTCAAAAAGCCGCTAGATTTACTGAAAGTATGATTAATGATTTGCTAAAAGAGATTATGGAATTGGAAACAGTTCAAGAATTAGCAAGAAATGATAACCTTACTAGAGTTGCACACAGAGCCTTTGCTGATGGGTTAAATAGAATCCTCGGTTATAATGAAGAATTACGTGATATGTTAAAAGAATAAGGTGATTAATATGACTTGGAAAAACATCATATTAAAAAATGAAGAATTTAAAGACGAGAAATTTTTTATTAGCGAAAATGGTAACAGTTTCATAAGTGGCTCGTTTAATACCGCTGACTTAAGATTCGGTTTAAAAGGCTCTACCTTTGGTAAAATTATAGATTTAGCCAAAGGCCACAAAGATGCTTTTAAGTCTTATTCCATTGATACAAAAAATGGAGTCATTTTAGATTTTAAGATGGACCCCTATAATGAAAAGATGAATGAGGCATTTGACACGTTAGTGACTGAGATTTATCAATTGTTAAGAAAATCAAAATATGTGAATCTGTTTGCATGAGGTGAGAATTATGACAGACTTCGATTGGTATAACCAAAAAGAATACAGTTTCACAAAAGCCCCTATGTGCCGCGTTTCAAAGTGCGCGGCGCGATTGTGTGTTTATAACGCAGGTGGAAAATGCACCCTTCCCGAAGTTGAAATCAACTCAAAGGGAAGTTGCGAATCTTTTAGGGATGAAGGCGAAAGAGCATTAGGTAGTCTTAATCAAGCAGGAAGAACTCCTAAGATGGACCTTCCAAACCCTCTTAAGAATGTTCAAGACCATTTGAAGCGTAGGTGATATTATGACTTGGTTTGATATCGTAAAGATTCAAACCGCTAATAGTATGTTTTCCGAATTGGCTAATCCGAAGCAAAAGGTAGCAGAAGTTGAAACATTTGGCGACTCCTGCTGCGAAACTGCTAGAGAACAATTAAAAGACCTTATATTGAATAGTCAAGGTTATCTATTAACAAGAACAGGTGCTAAATTATACGGTCAAGATGCAGCAAACCACATTGATGGCAAAGATTGTCAATGGTTAAAAAGTTTCATTCAACGAAGGTATGACACAAGAAATCACTCTAGTGTAAACCCCAGAAATAAAGAAGAAATTGAAAGAATTTATAATGATTGGGAGGAATGTGAACGTGCCTGAATGGTTTGAACTTCTGAAGATGCTTTTACCGCGTCAGTTTATGGAGAATATCCAAAACGATTACGGTGGTAGTTTCAAGGGTGGAGTAAATAAGAAGGGAGAACCTGATTTTGAACTCGTTTCAGATTGGGGAAGAGTTACACTTAAACAGGGATATGACGGAAAGTTACATGTGGTGGTTGTTCTTAGCAATTCAAAAAATATTTCAATTTCCGGCTATAATCTAAATAAAATGCTAACGCAAGTCAATGCCTTCCTCAACAGAGAGTTAAATAACGAGGACGCTCTCAAGGGAGCAGGAGCGGTAGTTTCAACAACGCCCGGTATTCACAACTTAAGATATTCTAAGAGGGATAAGGATGGTAAAGAAGAAACAGACAATTGACCACCCGACTCTTCCCGGTGTAAAAATTACCGTTGAAGATTTAAGAATTTCGCAACCTTTCCTTAATTGGAAGAACAAATGTGAAAGTCTTAGTGGTGATGATATCGGCACTAAGGAAGAATCTGGTAGCCTATACGAGCAAATTACCCAACACGTCAATGATATGGTTAGACGCCGTGAATCCAAAAATGATGGAACAGACGGAGCATTTATTCTTCTAAATGATATTTCAGATATTTTACAAGAACCATATCCTGCTTCAAAAGAAGTTAAGGAATTACGCAGGTTTATTGAAAAATTGGATGAATTTAGAGTAGCAGATTCTACTCTTAATCCTAGAAATACCCTATTTAGAGAACATGAAGACTATGCCAAAGTTCGCGGGAAGGTCGTTCCTCGCGGTAAGAAGGTTGAAATTTACGGTCACTATAGAACTCCTCAATTTAAAGCAAAAACAGGCGCAGAATGGTCTGCTCCGAGTAGTTGGGCTAGCAGGGAAAAGAACCGTGCAACCCCTCCTTACTATCAAGCCCTCTTTGGAACAGGAACAGAAGGTTTGGGGATTACGGGTCTTTACTACATTATTGAACAGGCTATCGAAGATATCGAAGAAGCCGAAGTGGACTTAACTATTACCAATATTGGCCTAATTAACAAATTGACAAAATTAAGCACCTTAGGTTCTTATCTTAACAATATTCTTAAGAATCCAGAGTTTTATACTGAAGACTCGCTTGATTCGGCTAAGATTGCTCGACACTTGAAAGTTACTCCTTTTGAAGTAACAGGAAAGGTAGGCGATGAAGTTGAGCGCATTTTTGGTATTGAAGGAGAAATTAATGAAATCTTCTTTGATTTGTCCCCGAAGAACGTAAGAGAATTGTTTAGTCGGGCTGCTAGCAGAAACCCAAAGGTTCCTGAAAATTTTGTTAATCCCAAGACTAAGAAAGAAGTTGTCATGAAATGGGATGATGTTCTTAGGGCGTGATTAAATGGATTGGAAAACAATCCTTAAAACATTTACAGAAGAAGATGTAGAAAAATTCAAAAAAGTAACTGAGGAATTTTTGGGGAAGGAGTATTCAGAAAACGTGTTCAATACTGTAACTCCTAAAAATTTAATGCGGGTAGTTATGGCAGAAAAAGAAGAAATGTTAGCAAATCTACGGGCTAGCATTATGAGTATTAATGCTGAAGACCTCAAAAATATGCAAGATTACATTTCTGCTCTTGAAGAAATTATAGCGTGAGGTTTTGATATGGTTATGAGAAAACGCTGTGGGCTGTGTATGCACGAAGACCGCGAAGCGTTGGAGGCCGGATTAGAAACGGGTCGTCTTGACCCGAATACGCTCGACAGGGACCAAGATTGGCGAAGCGGAACTGTTGCACAACACTTAAGAAATCACATGGGAGAGTATGAAACAAGTTCAAATCCCCGTTGTGCGTTATGCACGGACCCATTACGCAAACACTACGAGGTTGCGATTAACGAGGGCAATATCACAACTGAAGCGATTTCTCAAGCGTTGGGGACTACGAAACAGCAGGTCCAACGCCACATGAAGCACCACTTGACGCCGATAGTGCAGGAATCTGCGGCCACTATCATAGCGAAAAAGGAAGTAAATGAGATTGAAATGCTCTCAAAGAACATCCAACGGTTAGATTCTGCGTTAGACGTAGTGTTCGCTGAAGATGACTTTGACCCTAAGGTAGTTGATTCTCTTACCAAACTAGCAAGAGAGGTTCGAGAGAGCCTAAAATACCTGATGCAATTCAAAGGTGAGTTTGTTAACAAGACTGAGCATACTGTAATTCATAAGCAAATGGAGATTGTTCAGGAAGTTTTGGCAGAATCTGACCCACAAGTTTGGCTTCGCATCAAAGACCGTTTCCAAAGTGAACTCCAATGAGGTGATTTGGAGTGGGCTTACTTCAAACTCTCAACCTTATGCCGACTATGAACAAGACGGCACTTGAAGCATGGGCAAAAAGACAAGACCCTAGCAAAAAATCCTCTGGAAAAAGAGAGGAAATGGAATTTTTATCCGAAGCATTAGAGGGTGAAGACCCTGTTCGCTTCAAAATTAACTTAAAAGAATACATTCGGCAAAAAAATCCTCAAAATGAGGAAGCCGTTGATGAATTTTTGGAAAATGTTGGTAAATCTATGGGTATGGTTCGTGTCAAAACTGCCCAAAGAAGAGAAATTTACCAACTTTTGTTCGAAAAATCTAAAATTTACTACGGATTTTTGAAAGAATCTGGCGCAAGGCCTAAAATTTCTGTTCAAGATTTAGCAGAAGAGGAAGATTTGGATAAATTATTGGAAATTTATAAAAAATCTACCTTTTCGTTTAAATCCTTAAGTAGAATACCCGCCAAAGATAGAAAACAGACAGTTTTTAATTTAATTCGGTTAGCAAAGGCTTTCCCTGAAGAGGTTGATTTCTTAAAATTTAAGAGATTTGTTAGATTTACTGTGAAAGGTAAAAAATATGAAACTGAGCCTAAAGAATATCTTCTAAATACGGCAGAAGGAAAGGCGGCTCAGGATAAAAAACTAACTGAGAGCGAAAAAGAAGAAATCGCTCCTATTATGTTAGATGCGAATATTTTTAGGGAAAAAACAGAATTGGTTTTAGAGTATTCCCCTGCCTATCAAGCCCTAATGGATGCTGAATATAAATTTGATATCCCTGTCGAGTTAGAAGTTGATTTCGACTATAACCAAGATGTTCAAGATAGAGACTTGTATAACTTCATGCGTGATGTTGAGAGCAACAAGAAGTTAGTAAAGGATTCTATTGACGTAGTTTTTCCAAAAATTAACGGAAAAGGCTTGGAAGACATTTACGATAGAGGAAAATTCGTTACTTCTTTCGTAAACCTTTTTTATGATGATTCTATAAACAAAGAACAAATGAAAGATTGGATGCGTAGGAATATCCTTTCTCCTAAATTGACTGAAATTCTTAGTGTCCAAGCAAAACAAAGTAAACAAGAAGTGGATATTGGTGCAAAATTCATTGAAACCGTTAGAAGAAAAACTAAGGGAAATGCTCAAACATACCTATATCCAAAAGACATTCCTATGTTTTTAGAAGTCCTAGAGACTGTAAATAAAGAAGGAATTGAAATGAAAGTGTTGGGAGAAATGGATAATAATTACATTGTTAATATCAGATTCCCTGACCCCTTAAACGAAAATTACAACGAATCAATTATTGATTATTTTACTGACGAACAAGTAGAATACGAAGAAGAATATCAATCAGTTGAGCCTTTTGATATTGATGAAGTATCAGATGATGAAATTGAGCAGATTACCAATCTGAGTTACGCTATTCCTATTTTAGTAGCAAGTGATGAGTTTGAAGATGCAATTACTAGCAAGAACATGACGAAAGGTATTGCCTCTCCCGCAGGATTCTTCGCTACGTTAGCAATGATTGTTCAAAAGTATAGCGACTATCGAGCAGAAGACGAATGTGATGAATTATTCACCGAGATGGGGGAGGGTTCAAAGGTCGTGTCGCCATCCGTGCAACAGAAGGCTACGGAAATTGCTGATAAGATGGCTGAGAAACTACTCGAAATCAAAGAAGCATTCGTGGATGGTGTAAAAGACAACTTAGAATCAATTTCTAAGAATCCATCAGAAAGGAGCATTCTTATGACGAATGAGAAACTTCTTAATATGTTGACTAAGAACAAAATTATCTTAAATCTTGAAACGGAGGTAGAAGAATGAACATGGAATATTTTGAAGAAAAATATGGAAAAGAGGATTTGTCCTCTATCGTTCCAGAATATATTAAAATTCTAGGAGAGCAAGGTGAAAGAAAGGCACTTAGATTTCTTAGAAATTTTATTTCAGAAAGGGCCAATTACGACGCTTCTCAATTAAGGCAAGAATCTAAGGCATTGGCTGATGCAATAGAAAGTTCTGGCGCAGCGACTACTGAAGAAGGTGGTCTTGAAACCATTGGTGTTAGGCAGTTAGATGATTTCGTGGCTTCATTAAATCAGTATATTTCTCGACAAGGAGAAAAATATACTGTTGAGAATATTAAGGAATCTGATATTAGAGACCTTACCAGAGGAATTATTCAGATTGGAAGTAATAAGAATATCAACCCTCTTAAGAATAAATTAGAGAAAATTCCTGACTTAGACTTCCTTCAACCTGATTTACTTAAAAAGGTAAAGCGTCTATATCAAGAAGCAAAGGAATTACACGACAAGAAAAGAATTTCTAGAACTTCTGTAATTGTCAACTTTATGCCTCAACTTCGTAAGCCTTTCAAGTTAGGATTAAAACCTGAACAGAGAGAGAAAATTTACGATGAGTTTAATAAGATGGTAGGGGATTATAATAAACTCATTGACCTATTTGAAAAGAATGAAAAATTGATTGCAGGAAATGAACATCTTGAGAAGATGGCAAGTCTTGTTCAAGATATTCAGTTTTTGCATGATTATCCCGTTAAGAGCATACCTTCTTTAGATGAAGTGGGTGCTGCATCCACAATTATTGACAGAATTGCTGCAAACTTAGGTGCAGCAATGGCTTTTGACGAATTTGATGAAGAAGAGGGTTCATTAGGTTTAAATATTGCAACTTTAGAAGAAGATGTTGAGAGAGACATTAAAGAAGTTGAAAAATTCTTCGATTCAATTTCCTTAGACCCTCTTTCTATTATTCATTTGAGGGCGAACCTGAACTCCTTAGCGATTAAAGGTCTTCTTTTCCAAGAAGAAAGTAGAGAAAAGGTTTTGGCTCTAGTTAGGCAAGAGTTTATTGAGCCTGCATTAGAACAAGCAAAGGGAACAGAAGAATTCCCTGAGTTTAAGGAAAATATCGAAGCGATTTTTGAAGAAATACAAGACAATTTTGAAGAAATGTATGATTCTGACTATACGAAAGAATATACCTTGCCTGTGTATGCGGCTAATAGTCGCTATCTTCAGGGATTATATGACTTGGACGTAAAAGAGAATGAAACTATTGATTTCTTAGATGCTTTCGTTCAAGCATTATATGAAGAGCCTCCACAAAAGAGAGGAAGCGTTGAAGTAGCAAACTTGCCGGATAGTCAAACGGGGTTAACTAGAGAATCTTTCTTAGATAGAAAGTATTATGCTATTGCTGCTGAAGGTAAACAGAAAGAGTTTTCTGGTGAGATGCAGGAATTTATGAATAAACTTTCATCTCTTGTTGAGAAAACTTTCTTCAAAACACTTACGATTCTAGATAGAATTAACATTTCTCCATTTTACCATGACCATCCATTTAAATATGCAATGAAGAGTTCAAAGACTCTTGAAGGTTCTTTTGCTTCTAGAAGAGCAGGTAAGAGAGTTCTTCGTAGGAGGACAGTTACTCCCATTCTTCAATTCTTTAATTTGTTTAAGTCAGTAGGTTCCCAGACACCTGTTAGTGATTACTTAGTTAAGGGAAAGAGAGCAGCAATTGAATTGGCTAGATTCTATGGCTTTAGTAAATCTGATGCTGAGTATAAGAAAATCCTAAAGGAAGTTGCTTCTCTTATCGGATATCAATTAAGCAAAGTTGGTAGTGCAGCAAAGGATGTTAAATACCCTGAATTTAACAAAACCATTGCTGATATTTATAACGAGTTGAAGATTGACCGCCCATCCGATATTGAAGCATTTAGCACAATGCTAAGAATTATTAGTTCGGAGATTGCTCAAGTTGATGAAAATGATGCTAAGAAACTCATTGAGTTAGGAAGAGCGTTGGGTATTGGTGAGAAAGAAACTACTCGCTTAAACAAGGCTTTACTAGAAGCACATGATATGTTAAAAATAATGAAAGGGGAGAAAGTATTTATTTCCTATCTGAAATATCAAGAAGTTGATGATATTATCAAGATGCAAGAATATCTGAGCGAAGATAATCTCGACCTTACTGCACTTGAAATTGAAAACATTGTAAAGGCTGAGGATTCGTATAAGTCTATTGGGTTAGACTATGGTGTTTCATCTGAAGTGGTTTACAAAATTAAGGCTCACTTCCGGTGATATTATGCCTATTCAGCAACGTAAAGATGGTTGGTATTGGGGCAGCAAAGGCCCTTTTCCTTCCCGTAAAAAGGCGGAAGAAGTAGCGGCTGCTGCCTATGCAAGCGGTTACGTTAAGAAGTGGGAAGAGGTTCTCAAGAAGAAGTCCACGGTCAATTCAGCGGGCAATTACACGAAGCCTGCTCTCCGTCGTCGCCTTTTCAATAAAATAAAAAGAGAAGGAAAGGGTGGAAAACCCGGTCAATGGTCTGCTCGAAAAGCCCAAATGTTAGCACAGGCATATAAACGCGCAGGTGGTGGCTATCGTGACTGATTGGAAAGAAGTCTTAAAGGTTATGGCTGAACCTCAAAAAAACCTTAAGAGGTGGACGGAAGAGGAATGGGGAAGTCAAGCACAACATCGTGCTAAAGAAAAAGGTCAGACCCCACCTGCAACAACTGAAGGTAAAAGAATGTTGCCCGTTAAAACATATAAGGTAACTCCTAAAGACAGATTAGATTATCAAGATAGAAAGAAAAAGGAAGGAACCAAGCGAGGAAAGCAGCACGTTCCAACAGGAAAAAAATTCAGTCAAAGGTGATTAAATGGATTGGAAGACTGTTCTTAAATTTGAAAAAGAGGCAGTTGATAAATTCAAGGAACTTATGTTAGAATGGTATGACGAAGAATACTTCGATGAATTTATACGAGGAGTTAAAAGAAGTAATCTCCATGCTTATATTGCTCAGGAAATACGGAGTCTTGAAGAACATATAAGATTAATAGATGGCGTCATTAATATGTCTGAAGAAGAAAAACGAGAAACAATCATGGAATATAGAAAAGGAATAGATGAATTAAAAGAATTAATGGCTTAGGTGTTACTCATGAATTGGTTTTCTATATTAAAAGTAGATATTGACCTTTTTGTGGATTCTGATGAAGCATATAGAGAAATTGGCAGTAGTCAGCCTTTGGCTATTTATAACATACCTTCTGATACTATAAAGGTCAATTTACCAAATATTGCCAGAAATCTTAGACAAGTTCTAGGAAGAGAACCAACAGATGAAGAAATTGCAAGAGTTTATACTAAATTAATATCACATGAAAGCGGTCATGCTGCTGATGTAGGATTTGCCAGACTTGATGAATATTTTACGAATCATGAGAGCACCCATGAAGATACTGAATATGTAGCATATTTAACACAATTTGGTAATAATGTTTTCAATGCAATAGGAAGGTATTTACAACATCCATCTGTTAAAAAAAGAGACCCTAATGATAAGTCTATATTTCCAAATAGAATTCTAAAAGATAGATACAAAAATTTACTGAAACTATATCAATGGGTTGGGCAAACTGCAAGCACTAACAAATTGCGTAATGAATTAATTCTTATGGAATTAGCAGTTCAAAAAAGATTCAAAGGAGAAGCAAAGACTCGTTTCCCAATTAATGCTAGTATGGCTAGGCAAAGATATACAGATTATAACGGTAAGCCTTTACCAAAAGCAGGCGAGTTAATCAATAAAATTTGGGGGAAATGACCTGAATTGGAAAGATATTGTTAAGGCTTCCCCGCTAAAAATAGTGGGCTATTGGGGAAGTTGGGACGACGACATTAAAATGCCTAAGCCAAATTCCGCCACTTATGACGTTGCTTCCGTAGCCGACAGGTTGAAGAGCGCGGATTACATCAGAGGTTTCAGGGGCAGTTCTGTTTGCCGTATCTGTCAAGAAAGAGTAGGCTCAGGTGAATTAACCAATTATGAATACGTTTTCCCTGAGGGACTTTATCATTACGTTGAGGAGCATGAAGTAGCATTACCTAATTTCTTAATCGAAAGTCTAATGGAAGAACATGAGACTAATGACATTCAATTAGAAAGTATTAAAAGAATGAACGAACATAATTTACCTAAAGATATGATTCATCGGTCAGGTTCAATGATAAATATTTCTATAAGCAGCGAATGGTCACAATGGTTAGAAGAAACGGGACTGACTAATGAAGAAGCATTAGAACAATATGATTTAACATACTCAAATAAAAGAAACATAGAAAGGAGGATGGGGCTATGACTTGGAAAATTATTTTGAAAGAAGACTTTGAAGATATTGATTCTTTTATTAAAGAAATGAAAAAAATTAGTCAGATGGCTATGAGTCAATTTAAACATTTCGATTCTAAAACTAACAGCGAATTTGATTCTTTGGAAATGAACGATTTAGCAACTGCTATTAGTGATATGGGTAGGGCTGTTACAGTTTTAGAAAGAATGAGAAACACACAAGAGGAATTACAATGAGTTGGGAAGATGTCCTTAAAAAGAAACCCAAAAGCGAAAGGTCAAAGGCTTTAGAAAGAGCCAAGGCAAAGGGACTCAAAGGACTAAATAGTCCTCAAAGATTAAATGATGGTTCAGGTAAATCTCATCACGTTATGGCCTTTGAAGGTGGAAAAGGAAAATACATTAAATTCGGTCAAGCAGGCGTTAAAACAAATCAGACAGCAGGACAGCGAGAAGCATTTAAGTCTCGCCATGCTAAGAATATCAAACGAGGAAAAATGTCTGCGGCATGGTGGGCTGATAAAGTAAAGTGGAGTCCAAGCAAGACTAAAGAGAAAAAGAATAAAAATTGGCGTAAGGGGTCGTGATTTTATGAATATCAGCGAAAGAAGTTTCTCTGAACAAGAGACTAAGAAAATTTTTGCTGATGCAGGGATTGATTGGAAAACCCGCTCCGAAAGATACGTCGGCTTGAAAGATACTGTTTTTGAAAGAGTTTCAGGCCAATGGTGGATTGCTTATGACGAAGGAAAACCTGTGGCTTCTTATGGAATAGGAGAAATGGATAACTTTTATTTATCCTTAGGGGCTGTGAGTTATAAACCGGGAGCAGGCAGTTTAGTAACAAAACACGTAATTGACTCACATGGCGATAAGCCCATCGTAGCGAATGCCGCTTCTCCAGCAGGTAAAAAACTACTTGATAAAATGGGATTTAGAGAAATTCAAATTAAAGATGGCTTTATTCAAGATACTGATATCCCAACTGAAATTAAATCTGCATTAGAAGTTGCTAACGAAAGAGGCGGAACCGTTTTAAGAAAGATGTATCTCTTAATGCCTAAAAATTGGTTTGTTCTTTTAAGGAGGTAAAAATATGCAAGCCTCTTTTGACCTACAAGAATCAATGGATATGAAATTATCCGCCAATTCTTTTCCTTATTTCTTTCAACAGGTCTTAGGTTTCGATTTCCCTTCTTACATTCAAGAATGGCATGATTTGATGAATGATACTCAAAGAACAGTTATCATTTGTTCTCGTGACCACGGTAAATCTGTATTTATGCACAGTTGGGTGGTATGGAACTTAGTTTTCCAAGAGCCTCCGTATCAAATGCTATACATTTCGTCTAACCAAAAGCAGACTATGGTTCACATGAGAGACATTGATAAAATCTTCACCCATCCTTATCTTCAAAAATTTAAACCTCCTCGCGGTTGGGCTATCGGAAACATTACCCTCACAAATGGAAACCAAATCCTTGAGCGTTCTGTTGGTTCTCAGATTCGTGGCCTTCACCCTCAAGAAATCATTATTGACGACCCTCTAAAAGAATTCAGTATGACCGCTATCCAAAAGGTTACTGATTGGTTCTATGGAGACATGATTCCTACGCTTCACCACACCGCATCTTTGCGTGTAATTGGAACACCTTTCAGTTATACTGACATTTATCAACAGTTGGCTGAAAATGAAGCCTATACTGTTAGAACCTACCCATGTTTAAATTCTCTCAATGAACCCTTGTGGCCTGAGCGTTGGAATTACGATGCTCTCATGGCTCGTAAGTCTGAAATTGGAACATTGAAGTTCACAAGAGAATACTTGTGTGTTCCTATTTCAACAGGTATGAGCCTATTTAATCCAGAATATCTAGACCTTGCTAAGAATAAAGATTTAATTTTGAAACCACTTAAAAGAGAAGGATACAAATACTATGTAGGGGTTGACCCTGCAATTTCAACAGATGGTGACTATAACGTAATTACTGTTCTTGAAATGGACGAGAATGAAAATAAGAGCATCGTATATATTGACCGTTCTAAGAATGTAGAGTTTAGAGAGAACATTCAGAAGGTTAAACTCATTAACTCAATGTTTCGTCCTGAAGTTGTTCTTTTTGAAACTAACACTTTCGCAAAGTCATTTACTCAGGAGTTACGACAAGTTGCAGATATTAATGTTCACGACTTTAATACCACTAGACGTAAGAAGCAAGAGATTATTCTCAACTTACAGATGACCATTGAAAATAAGAAGTTACATTTCCCATATGGCAATGAAGAGAGCAGAAGAGTTACTTCTACTCTAATCGAAGAATTGTCTATGTTTGCTATTACGGACTCCGGCAAGTTTGAAGGCATCGGGGCGCATGACGATATGGTGATGAGTCTTGCCTTAGCGAATGCAGCCACATATCAAGCCTCAGAAGCCTTCATTCTGCTCGACGACTTAGACATATTCGGCAACAGTCCGACGGCTACACCGCGTCCACAACGGGGCTTCATAGGTCTTAATTTTTGAGGGAGTAATGGGGGTAAGGTCATGGTTAAGAAAATGTTCATCCCAAATTACAAAAAATTAGTATCTAGTGCTAATCCTAATAACTTAATTGTTTTATCTACATTATCTTTAGAAAGAGCAATTATACATAAAGAATTCAGAGTGCCAAGTGATTTAGGGACTAACTTTAAGCCAAGAGGAGGTTTTTGGTATTCTCATCCTGACGCTGATTTATCTTGGTCTGAATGGAATTTTTTGGAAGGGGCGGCAAAGATAAGAGAACCTGCCACTAAACATTTATATGAAATTAAAAGACCTGTTTTACATTCTTATAGAATTGATACTATAGATAAATTAATAGATTTTACATTAAAATTTGGAATTATTGATGGACGCACAATTTATGATATTGATTGGAATAAAGTTGCTTTAGAATATGGAATTATAGATTTAGATGCTTTTAGGTTAGGACGAATGTCAAACACCGTTGGTCATGAAATCCCAAAAGACCATCCTAAATGGCAGGCTTTTAAAGATAAAGATAAAAATAAAACAGAAAGACCGTGGCCGAATTATTATATTTATTGGCATAGAACTTGGGACATTGACGGTGGAGTAATCATTCAGGATTTTGATGTTGAAATAGTTAAGGTTTTATATGCACCTAGAAAGGAAATATTAGAATTAATAGAGCAAAATCATGACTTATCAGACAAAATAGTAAGAGTATTAGATTTGGATTATTTACCTAATGAGATGGACCCAACAACTGCCGGAACTGAAAGATATCGTTCAGAATGGAAAGAACAGTTAAGGAGGAAGAAAAATGCCGACAGCAGATGAATATAGACAAGCATCGGAAACGATGAACAGGCTAGCCGAATTGAAAGACGATGAAGAAGAAGTTAAGGATGAGGCCAAAAGGGTCTTAGGTGTTGAATTTAATATGTCAGACACTATTGCTACTTCTCTTAACATTGGACCTGTTTTTTCCGAATTAGAAGAAATTAACAAGTTATCTAATGATTTAAGTATCAACGCTACACAAGCAAGAAAATACCTAGACGTGTTTCCAAAGGAATACATTGTCAAGGAGCAAACTGTCCCTGATTTGATTAAGAGTCTCAGAAAAGCAAGAAGAGCGTTGAAAGGGGACGATAGAGACAAAATGAGTAAATCTATTGATACTCTTATTGAAGCATACTCAGACCACATCAGCAAGTGTATTGATTCAATTTATTGGGTTAGCCCATACCGCTCTGCTCTTATAAAAATGAGATTTAATGAAAAGGACTTACACAAGTTGTATAAGATGAAAGACAAGGAAATGCGTCGAGAAGTAGTAGATTCTCTATGCAAGTATTGGGAAGCAGAACAAAATCAAAAAGATATGGCTTATGGTAAAGACTTCGCTTCTCTTCAGAAAACTATGAAAGTTGCAAAGAAAGAGTTTAGAGATTGCATTGCTAAAATTTCAGACCAATCAATTACCAAGTCTAAGAAGGAAAGAATCGAAGACTTTATTTTAAAGGCAGTATGTGATTCTCCCGGAATTAGTGCAGGTCAAATTCATGATTCAATGCCTAGTGTTTTATATAAATCATCAAGCCCTTCATCTATTTCTCAACTTGTTAGAAAATTAGATGTAGTTAACAGCAATGGTTCTTTATATAAATTTTCTTCGGAAATTAAGAAAAACATTTGGGCATATACGGCTGCCTTTATTGATTCAGATGGTTACATTACTATGGATAGAAGCCATAATCCTCGCGTTGGTCTTATTGCTACGGGCGAAAGAGGAAAGGCTTTTATGCAAGAAATGTATAAGAGCATTGGATTTGGTCGTCTTCACTTAGACCAAAAATCACCACAAGATACCCGACCCGTGAACCGTCTTAACTTCTATTCTCAAGATGATGTGTATAATCTTTTAACTAAGTGTCTTCCTCATTTTAGAATGAAGAAAGGTAATGCAGAATTACTTCTTGAATTAGTTCGTATGAAGAAATCTCATAAATCTCAGTCTTGGTATAAAGAGCGTTGTGATGAAATCTTCAAGTTAATGAAGTGGGAGAACCATAAAGACCACGTTGGGTTTGATTTTGCAAAAGAAGGTATTTATGTTGATGATATTTCCAAATTTCAAGCCAACAGTAAAATGTCTATGATGGATGAATTGGAAGGTATTGGAACTATTATTAAATTTGATAGAGTAGGTCTTGAACAAACTTATCCTGACTTAAGAAAATTACCTGACGAAGCAGTAAGAGAATTTGAAAGGAAGATTAATGATAGATTCAACTCTAAATCTGCTAGCGAAATTATTAGAGATTTGCTCACTAAATATAGGAACCAACTTAGGTCGTTCCGAAAAAGCGAAGGAGTCAAAGAAAAATTAGAAAAGGGGTTCCGTTATGCCTAATCCCGATTGGAAATACAGACATTGCTGTTATAATGCAATGGCTACATATCGTGGTTATCCCCACGGTTTTTGTCGTAAGTGTTGGATAAAATACGGAAAACCTCAACCTATGAAGAAGATGCAGAACGTCTATATACGGCGGGTCAAATGGTGGTTCAGGCGGTGGTTCAGAAATGGCTGACGCTCCCCGCCGATTCTCCGTAACTAATTTGTTTAGGAGACAAACACCCAAACCTGCCGATAGGCAAGTTTTTAACATGGGCATTCAGGAACGCCATTATCAACACATGATGACGGCCCCTATTATTTATGCTCTTCATCAACAATCAGTAATTGTTAGAACCTGCACAACTCAATTAAAACAAGAAGTCTTCCGAAGAGGATATCTTTGGGAGAAAGCATACGAAGCCAGATGTAAAAGTTGCAATAAGGAACACCAAAAGCCCGTTGAAGAATGTGCTAGGTGTGGTGCTATGGAATTGGAAAAACCTGACCCTAAGCAACTTATTTATGCTGAAGAATTCTTGGATGGTTACATTAACAAAGCAGAACAATTATTCATTGATGTTCTCAAGGAATTAGAGGACGACCTCAACATTATGGACGACGCATATATCGTTCTTGTTAAGGAATACTTTATTGACGGTAACGGTAAAATCCGAATGCATCGTATTAAAGAAATGTATCGTGGCGACCCTGTAACTATGCACATTTATTCCGATGAAGATGGGATTCGAGGAACAAAGGGTTTTACCTGTGTTAATCATAGAAGTATGTTATCAACAGAACCACATGAGAATTGCGAAGCCTGTGGTGGAGTATTACTTCCCGTTCATTATGTAAATAGAGCGCACGGAGAAGACCAACATTTCTTAGAAGGTGAAGTGCTTCATTTCAGTAAATACAGCCCATCTCGTTTGTATGGTATGTCTCCTATTCTTACTCTTTATAATTTGATTATGACCCTTATTGCTATGGAGAATTACGTCAATTCTTCTTACACTAAGAGTCGTATGCCTCGCGGTCTTCTTGCTGTTCAAACTAGAAACATGGACTCCATGCGTTCTTTTTGGCGTTCAGTAAAGGAAAAGATGGAAGCCGACCCTCACTTTATTCCTGTAATGGGGATTGAAGCAGAAAGTGGAAAGGGAGCAGTTGAGTGGATTAAGTTCATGGATAGTCTAAAAGAAATGGATTATGTCGCAGTAAAGGACGACTTACGCGACAGAATTTCCGCTTTCTATGGTGTAAGCAAAGTCTTTATGGCTGATAACACAACAAGCGGTGGGCTTAACAACGAAGGTATGCAAATTCTCGTTACTAACCGTGCAGTTCAAATGGCGCAACGTGTGTATAATGACTACGTTTTTCCATATTTAGTTAAGCAATTCGGTATTACAGATTGGAAACTTAAACTACCTCCATCCGAGGAGGAAGATGAAATTGCTGTTCTTAGAAAGCGTGAATTAGAAATTAACCTTGCCGCTTCTATGAAAAATATTGGCTTTGAAGTTGATATGGACGAAGACGGACAATTTACTTTTAAGAAACCTCCACCTGAGCCAAAACCCGAAGAACAAACTAAAGGTGAAGAAGGAGCAAAAACTGACCCATTAGCAGGTTCTAATTTAGACCAACGCGACCTTGATGAAATGCAGAGAACAATGCTTGAGGGTGGAACTTCTAAGCCCCAAGAGAACCCACCGGCCACAAGGAATAAAGCACGGAACAGCGTGGGACCGGATAAGAGATTCACAGGATTACCTGAAGATGCGGGTAATCAAAATGTTGATAGAAGAAGTGAAAGGAGGATTCCTTGATGTGGAAAGATAAACTACTAAAAGCAGAAAAACTACCGGGAACTCCTGATGTTTTAATTTCTCTTGGACAGGTTTTGAAATACTTGGGTAAATTAATTGATGATGATGATATATTTGGTTTTTTTGAGAAACCTTACAAATATCAACCTGAATATGATACTTTAATAAAGATTGCTGAAAAATATGATTTAAGAAGCAGGAATGGAGAACCAAACATTGTGTTATTTATGGATTATGAGAACCCCGAATACAACCAAGAAGCAGTTGATGAAGCAATACGGATGATGTGATATTATGACCGAAGACTTAAAACAAAAAGAGATTAGACTCCGAAAGGAGTTAGCACAAGTTAGAGCGCAGACCGCTATTGATGAACGCCGAATTGAAAAGAATCGTGACTTCTCAATGGGCGTCCCAACTGATACTTCGCATAAGGCTATCCCGACTTCAAGGGATTCTCCTGATGCAGTATTGCTTCCTTCACATCGTCGCGGTAAGAAAGAGAATATTCCCTTTTGAGGTGATTTCCGATGTGGAAAGACCTTCTTACCAAAGCAAGCGGTAAAACGCTTGATGATGTTGCTAAATTCATTCTCGCAAAGAGAGAATATGATAGACTTTCAAAACTTAGCGAATATCAGGAAGGAAAGAATAGAATCATTATCAATGCTCAGGAATATGAGGCTTGGTTTAATCCTAAGGAAATTCAACCTCGCACTACCCAAACACCTCCAAGTCTTAAAGATGTTCCTAAAACCGGGCAAACCTTTGACTTAAGATATACAAGTAAACACGGATTAAGAGAGTCTGCTAAATATTGGGCTAAGTATATTAAAAGTGGAGAAAAGACTAAAGAGGAAGCAGTAGAGGCACTTAAACGATATTTCGATGGTAACGAGGAAAATGCTACAAAATACCTCAATGATATATTAGGGGAAGTTAATAAGGCTATTGAGCCTAAATATGGTAGTAGGAAAATAGATGTTCTTTCGTATGTAAAGTTTGGCGAATATACTGAAGAACAGCACTTTTGGAACAGTCATTTAGGAAGAGTTAGAGAAGGGCAGCAGCAAATTGATATGATGATGCAATCTGCTCTTAGGAAAAATCCAAAAGATGTTAAATTGAAAAACCTAGCAGAAGGTATTGAAAATGCGTTTACTGCTTTCTATGATAATAATAAAAAATATAGAGCACAAAGAAGAAAGGAATTGGGTTCCAAGGGTGAAGAAACAGCAAGAGAAACTCCTGAAATTCAACCTGAAATGGAAAGCATTATGGCCGTTCCTGAAGGCAATATGCTTCTATTAGAATCAATTAATGATTCATTTAAGTCATTAAGAAAAGATATGTCTGATGTTGAAAAATATGAGGTCTTCTCTAAAATTTTATCAGACACTCCAGAACTAAAATTCCATTTCTTAAGCCTTCTTATTAAAGGAAATGCTGATGAATTACTTCAATATACCTTTTCGGGTAAAATTTCCAATGGGGAAATTGTCAGCGGTCGTTTAGTTAAAACTCCCGGCAAAATTAATCCCAACAGTAGGCTTTACAGTAAATATCTAAGCGGTATTAAGTCATTGCTTAGAAAAATTGACGGATATGATGATGAAGTATTAGACCTTGTTAAATATGCAAGGGAAGCCTTAGGTATTAAAAGAAAAATTCCGGGAGTAAATCTTACTCGACTAACTTCTTCTGCTAAATCAAACCTTTCTTCTATTAGACGTGAACGTGTAAAGGAAGTTAGAAGTAAACAAAAGGAGCAAAGCAGAATAAGGATTGCTTTTGGAAACAGATTGAATTCTTTCAAGGAAGTCATTGAAGACAATTCTGGTGCTATTCCCTACTCTAAGAAAATGAAGGCTCGATATTCTGCTTTTGAAAACGATTTGAAAGAATTACTTAAAGAAATTCTTGATGATAAGTTTGAGGAAATGTCTCTTGAAGAAAGACGTGCTGTTATTCAAAGAAATATTGAAGAAGCAAAGAGAGGGACTGTTTCTATTCCTTACAACAGAAGAGTCCGTATGAAAGTGGACGCAGTAGGGACTCAACCATTAACTCAAGCAATTGTTGATAAGAAATATAATGAACGCTACATGAAACTAATGGATAGATTAGATTCTATGAAAGATGACCTTGTTCTCGATAGAGAGAACCGACTCAACAAATTAATGAAAAATTTCACTAACTTCATGGAAGAGTTGGAATACCTTGAATCTATTATGGGAATGCTTTCATCAGAAAACATTCAGTCTAAGTTGAAGGAAATTCAAGAATTTACTAATGAAAGGCAAGATATCCTAGAAGAGCAAATGGAATTAGCAAAGGAAATCTTAGATGATTATATTGATGATATGGACGAAGAAATTCTTAAGGAAAAGGACGCCATTGATGGTGTCTTTGAGCAACTAATTAGAAATGAAATAGAGCCAACTGATTTAGATAACGAAGACATTAAGTCAAGTTATGAAGACGCTCTTGCCCTTAAAAAATACTTAACATATTACGGTAAGTTAATGACTCAGTTAGACCGTATTATTGAAGAAACAGGAGAAGGTGAAGAAGAATGACGTGGGACTATTACGGTGATGGTGAAAACTTCATCTATAAGGCTGAAAGCAAATCAACTAAAGGTCTTCTAGATAGCCTCGATGAAAAACAAAGAAAGAGATTAAAGAAGGTATTGAGTGCCGCTGAACCCTCTGAGTTTTTCGGTCAGGACTTTACCAAATTAGGCGACCTTATTGAGTTGCTGAAGGATTTAGAGTTAGTCAAAGCAGACAAGTCCCTTAATAAGAAAATGAAATCAATGGATGATAGGAACATTGATATTGTGGCGACGGCTAGCAAACTCCGTAAGGAGTATGAGTTACTCTATCGTCAATTAGATGATTTGGTTTATCCTGTTAAAAAGAAAGGTGATAAAGATGAATGAAGATGTATTAGAAATTCTAAAGGCTCTTACTGCAAAGATTGAGTCTCTTGAAAGAGCAGTTTATAATAACGATAATCTCCTTATGAAGTCTGGATTTGTTGTCGTTGAAAGCCCTTCTCCTTCTATGAACATCAAGAAGTCAACGGGAGTTCCTGATGTATCTAACATGGAATGGTCTGAAATCCATGAAACTGTAAAGAGACTTGGCGGTGAGTAAATTGGTTAAATATGATGAAAAAGGTGAACTGCAAGGAAATGAATCTAGTTGGCATCCAATTGACCCTAAAACAAATTTAGCAGCAGACCAAGAAAAAGATAGAAAAACAGGTCTTCCTAAATATAAAGGGGGGAAACCACGAGGCATCAATCCGCCAAAACAGGGACCAGCAAACCACCCATTATTGACGGATGCATGGCAAACATTAAACATTGCAATAAATGACCTTGCTCACGCTATGCCTGACCTTACCAAAGAACATCCTGAAATTAAGAATTCTGCATCCTTTAAACAAATAACAAAAATATTAGAGAAACTTGCTGAGTGGTCTAGAGAAGATAGAGAATATGTCCAAAGACGAGCATCATCTCCAGAATTTGAAGAAACAGATTCTAGATGGAGAAGACAGTTAAGAGGTGAGTAAAATGCCTGAAAAAGTTACACCTGAAGAAAGATTAGTTAGCCTCGCTATTGAAAAAGCCCGTAAGGTAAAAGAAGCATTAAGCCAACGTGAACCAACTCAAGTAATTGATGTTGAACATGGCGGTGAAATGGAAAAGGTTAAACGGCCAAAGGCTCAGAATGATACTAGCAAAATTGATATGCAAAAAGAAGAAGGATTTGGACTTGGTGGCGCACAAGTAAAGAAAGCCAAGTTTAGCGGGCCACCTAGAGAACACGCAGGTTATCCTTATGCATACGGAGGTCTGCGTGGACTTATTAATACAATGAGTATGTATGTTAAAAACCTTAGCAATGACCCTGATTTCAAAGACAATAGCAATGTAACGCAATTAGTCAAACTTATTGAAATGGCAAAGGAAATTGAGCATGAAAACCTAAAATATGGTGATTCTGGAGATAGAACCGGCATTAGTAGAACTGATGAAAAACTCGTTCTTGACTAACTATTTATGTGATTTACATGCCTCTTCTTCTTGATAAAGAAGAATCTCCATCTGAGGAGATTATTCGCTTATTTGAGAAGACTCGCGTAGCGTATCTTTCTGCAAGGGAAGACCCTAAAGAATACGGTGGACGTTGGCGAAAAGCCATCGAAGATTTACGCTCTGCCTATTCTAAGACAAATGCACTAGGAAGTATTCTTGAAGACTATATTAATAAGAACGAGTTAGAAAATAAAGAGGCAGCAGACCCGACCTCTCAAATTGCTAGCCGTGTATATGAAAGTGTCAAAACTATGAGACTTTCTGCTGATGAGTCTAATGACCCCTTTGTTAGAAAATATAAGGATAAGGTTTTAGAAGTATTACTCGGAGAACCTGAAACGATGGCTAAGTTTGTCCATTATGCTTTAAGAGATTCTAAAAACGCGCTTCCTGAGAAAGTCTGGAAGATTAAAGACATGGAACCGGACGAAATTACCGCAGGCTTCCACGGCCTTGACTTGGAAGCAGACGACATAGCCCTGTATATCATCGAGCAATACGGTGATGGAAAGGACTCAAAGAAGGTCGAAGCCGCAGTTGATGAAGCATTTGATATGTTAGAGATGTTTTATCTCTCACAACACAAAGAAGAGGAATGGGAAGATGTTCAAGAAATTGAGAAAGCAGAAACTAAGTCTGAAGAAGAAAAGGCTCAGTCTGATTTCTTGATTCCAAATAAACCAATGTATAGAATTTTTGACATTGAAGATTTGAATGAACTCCGTGGCTTTAGTGGAGATTGGATTATTCAAGAAAAATACGATGGTATGAGAATTCAAATTCATAAGATTGATAACAACATCAAAATTTATTCATATAATGAAAAGGATATTACTTCAAAATGCAAAGAGCAAGTTGAAGAAATGAAGCAAAAGCAATACGGGGACTGTATTCTTGATGCTGAACTTATTCTTTTTGATGGTGACGAACCTCTCCATAGAGCAGATACAATCGCTCACATATTTAAGGGTAAATATCCCGATGCTAAATTGAGAGCGCACGTATTTGATATTATGCGTCATGAATCCCGCGACCTTGTTGAAGAACCATTGGAAGATAGAATGACTATTTTATTCAATAACTATTCTGCTAACTCTTCTGAAGCAGTAGCATTCCCTTCAAAGAAAGATACTAGAACGGCTGACAATATTAAAGATATTGAAGCCTATGCAAAGGAAATTATGGAAATGCCAACATCTGAAGGTGTAGTCATTAAGGATGCAACTTCAACATATTACATTGGAACACGTAAGAATCCAAAGTGGATTAAGTGGAAAAAATTCGTGGACCTTGACCTCATCGTTCTTGATGTGAAGAAGACCAACAGCAATCTATACTCTTACACCCTCGGAGCAGGGCCAACAGAAGGTGAAGGGAAATACTTCAAGGAAATAGACGGTCGGACCTATATGGACGTAGGGAAGGCTCTTAACACGAAAATTTCTGCTAAGTTAGGTGACATTATCCGCGTGAAAGTGGACGAAGTGAAGCCCTCCGATGATAGATTTACCGTTTATTCAGCAAAGGTAATTGAAATTCCTGAAGTTGAAGAACCAGACAAGGTTATTACTTTAGAGATGTTATCGAAAGACACCAAGAAGTCTTTGAATTATGACGTGTCTGCATTTGAAAAAGGAATCAAGGTTACTGATTTCATTCATGGAGAGGCTACACTTATCATTAAATCTTCTATGAACGGATTCAATATTTATGGATTTGAAGAAGACAACTTAATGTCTAAAAATGCTATTGCTGATTTAGATATGTGGAAGTCTCAAGCAGAAGAAATTATGAAAACAAAACAAGGAGTTTTGGCTACTGCAATTATCAACTACCTTCAAGAGAATGGACCAAAGACAATTAAACAATTACATAACTTCTTGAAGAAAACGGTATCTGAATATGAAGATATCTTAGAAAGTAAGGAAACTAAATTACTTGATTGGGCGCAGGAAAGAGATGGCATTTCCTATGACCGTGAAGAAAAGAAAATCTATGCTGAAGGAGATAAGGTAGTCAAAGCAGACTACAAAACTCCTGAAGAATATTTAGATGGTAAGTTCAAAATTTACTTAAGAGATGATGATAATCTAGATTTAAGTATTAAATTGGGTGATGAGAATTTGATTTGGTATATTGAATTAGATTCTGAAGATGCGCTATTTGATTTATTTGGGAAGGCAGGAAAATATCCTGCTATGGTTGCTAAGACAAAGAGCCGAGGTAAGGTAATTGATTACGGCGATATCAAGTTAGGCATTCAAAGAGATGGCTATCACGAATATTTCTTAAAAGGAAATAAATTTGAAACTAAGATGCATCTAAGAGTTGTTCCTGTTAAGGGCAAAAAGATGTGGCTTGCATGGACAGGCTTTAAGCAGACACCGGCTGATAAAGAAGGTGACGAAGGCAAATGGAACATTTACGAGGACAGGTATAATTCCTTAACCATTCCTGAGGCTTGAAGCGAGGTCATTATATACCCTAAGGAGATGGAAGAACATGAGAGGAATGCAGACCCTCCTTCAGACCAACGGTGATGATGGAGACTTTATGATTCTCAAAGGAAACGACGACTTAATGATTGGCGGATATGCGAGCATTGAAATCGTTGATAAGCAGAACGACTTAATTACACTCAAAGCACTTAACGAAGCAGTTAAGAAATTCATGGAACAAAAGTCTTTCAGAAACGTAATGACTAACCATTCAAATGTTCAAGTCGGAGAAGTAGTTGATTCTTACCGTGATAAGTCAGGAAGACTATGGAAAACAGAAGTTGATGATGTTGGCTTTTTTGTTGTGATTAAACTCCGTGATGATATCGAAAAAGCAAAGGAAATCAATAGAGGGATTAGAAAAGGTTCTCTTCGTTCATTTAGCATTGGTGGACAAGCACTACAGAAAGTTAAAAAATCAAATTCTGAATTAGGACAATATAACGAAATTTCAAAATTAGAACTACACGAAGTCACTATTTGTGAAAAAGGTATTAACCCAGAAGCAAAATTTGACATCCTTAAACAAGAAAAAGAGGGAAAAAACATGACTGATAAGTTAGAGAAAGCACTAGCGGAATTGGATTCACTTCTTGCCGAAGTGAACACTCTCCGTAAGGAAGAAGAAGAAATGATGGTGGACGAAATGGAAACCCAAGAGTATGAAGAAGAAATGATGGCTTACTCCGATGAAGAGCAAAAAGCCGTTGTTTCGACTCTTGATGGAGCCGGTGTTGAAATCGGTGAGCCTGCTGACCGTGTAGTAATTGACGGCGGTAAGCCCCGTGCTTCCGACCTACCCGTTGTTAAGGCTTTTAGCAACGATGAGTTACAAACTCTTGACCTTTCGGTTGGGAACATTGAGAAGGCTTACGAGGCTTTCCGTCAAGAGCAGTTAGAAAAACTTGCTTACGACAATCTCCAAAAGTCCTTTGCTGCTCGTTTTGAGCAAGAAGTTGCTTCCCGCGAGAATGTAATCGCAAAGCAGAACTATGATGCTGCTGCTGAGATTGCTTCCCTTAAGGACGAATTTACCGAGTTGCGTAAGTCTCTTACATCTGAGCGCGAAGTAATCGCAAAGGCTCAAAAAGAGGCTGTTGCTAACATTCCCACGATGGACGATATCGCCAAGATGGATTGGTCTGATGTTCACCGTCTTATCGGAGGAAACCTTTGAGGTGATTTAACATGACAGGTTATATTAACACAATTGCAGACTTAGAAGCACAAACATACGGCGTAGGAAACTTTGGAGCAGGTAATTCTCTCTTAAAGCAAGCAGGTCTTGTTGGCGGTATTCATACCGGCCACGATACCTCTTTAGGTCTTGGTTCCGCCACAACCGGAATTAGCGACGTTACTGCGCTTTACAACGTAGTTTACGGACAAAAGGTTTGGTCTATGCTTAACCGTGAATGCAACGCTCTTTCGATGATTTCAAAGCGTCCCTATACTTCTTCCGGTTGGCGTGTCCTTAAGTCCCGTCCTGCCGGTGGTAGCGGAAATCTCTTTGATGTTGCGAGAAGCGGCACATTGAATGATGCGTTATTGGGTGATGATGCTCCCCGCGCTGATGCTATCGGTGGTGTTCCTGAAAATGCGGGTCTTTCAACCGCTGCTGATGGACTTGGGCCAATTGCACCAACATACGCTCAACTCTTCACTTCTCCGAAGGTTATTGCTCACCAATTCGACTTCTCTGAGTTGGCTATGGAATTGGCTCAAATTGATGACGGTATTGGCGACATTCGCGCTCAAATGCGTGAAGACATGGGTAAGCACCATTCTGAAGTTCAGAACAAGATGCTGGTTATGCCTCTTGAAAACTACGGTGAAACTGTCGCAATGCCTCACATTGAGCGAAACTACACATCTTTGATGAAGGTCGTTACAAGCCGTGCTGAATTATTAGCACTTGATGGTGGTGTTCTTGCTACTGACGCGCTTTCAACTACTAACAACCTTGGTAAGATTTACGGTAGTGAGCGAGCAACTGCGGCTTCGTTCTTAGATGCTGAAGTGGACTTTGGTGCTGATTACACCGCAGGTAGTGTTCGCGCATTAACCCTTACTTTGCTTAACAGCATGATTCGCAACCTGCGTCTTTCGGGTGGTTCGCCAAAGGTCATCTTAACCGGATATGATACAATTCAGTCCATTGCTGACCTTCTGCAAAGCCAAGAGCGTTTCATGGACCGTAAGGAAATTGTTCCGACTGTGAACGGTGTTCGTGGCGTAAAGGGTCAAGAAGTTGGTTTCCGTGTTTCGACATACTACGACATTCCTCTGATTCCGGTCAAGGATATGCCTGCTACATCCGGTGCTTCGACCACAATTACGGATATGCTCTTCCTTGATACCGACCACCTTTGGTTGTCTGTGATGAAACCCACACAATACTTCGAGGACGGTATTTCCAACGGAAACCCCTTCGGTGTCGGAACCCTCGGCAACCGTGCGCTTTACCGCACAATTGGTGAAATTGGTTGTTCCTTCTTCAAGGGCCAAGGAAAGATTACCAACCTGCAATGAGGTGGATTAGTTGGCATTTACAGCAACAACTAGTTCCATTACGGTTTTTGGTAACAAAAGAATCGTAATTGGTTCTTACACCAATACTGCTGGTTCGTCCGGTGGTGATATTGTGACAGGGCTTCTAAGTGTAGATTTTGTCTCACTTACCCCCAATGTGGCGGCAGTTTTACCAACTACCTCAGTAGGAGTAGATGAAACTTTACCGCTATCAGGTGGAACTGTGACAGTTGCTACAGGCACGGATGAAAACGGCTATTTCATGCTCGTTGGAACCGGAAGCGCATGAAGGTGATAAAGTGGTTCAAGTCAAACTATCCGATAAATCGGTGATGGGAAGACTTGAGATTGTTGGAACAGACGGGCGGAGCGAAATTACACGCGATGATGCCTGTTCTGTTCCTTCAAATTGGGCTTTAATCAGACTTTCTGACCCAAATTTGATGTTTACTTTTGAGGAAGAAGATAGAGCAATCTTATCTTCTCTTGAAGGAAAAATGTTAGAGTTGGTTGGAAAGCAATTAGGTTTAGAAACTGCTGAAGCAATTGAAGCAGAATTGTTACCTACGGTTAAGAAGTCCAAACTCTCTTCGATTACATCAAAGAAGACTGAACCTGCTCCTAAGGAAGAAGCCTCGGAATCTGACGATTCTTGAAGCACTATTCTTAAGTAGTGGGTTCGCGTAGGATAAATAGAGGCGATAGCATGGGTTCCTTAGGCGCGTGTCGTAGTAGCGGTGTTATGACTACATCTCAAACAGTAGTTTCAGGTCGTGCAACATTAGTTAGCATTCATGCTGCTGAAGTTGCCGGTGCTGCGGCAATTGTGAAGATTTGGGATAATACCGCTGCTTCAGGAAAAGAATTGGCTAGAATTGTTCTTGCTGCTAATCAAACAATTGAGTTTGATATGCACGGTGTTCTTTGCACTAACGGTATTTACTTTGAAGAAGATACCGGAGCAGTAGCAGTTTCTGTCGAATATGCGTGAGGTGTTATCTTGGCTGCATTAAATCAAGATACCCGACTCGTCATGACTATTCTTTTCTGTGGTTGTCTTAGTGGAGCAAATGTCTTCTTTTATGCAAAGTATGGAATTGATTTTCCATATACCCATCTTGCTCATTCAATTCTTTTTGGATTAGTTACTGTTGGAGCAATTATGATTATGAAGGCAGTTGGGGATTTATTCCTAAACGAGCGCATCGAGTTGTTCTTGCTTGATAGGAAGATTGAAACCTATTGGGCTAGAATGAGTCGAGATGAAACCCAAAGAAAGAAACTCATTGAGACTTCCAAACAGTTTAAGAATGATTTTAACCGAACACCTCAATTTTCTTCTTATCAGGAAAATTCAGTTGGTTCTTCATTTTTAGAGGCACTACAATGAAGGTGATGGAGTTTGCTCAATGATTTGTTGGGTATGAATGACATTGACTTTATGTATAATCAAAGCCGAGCGCATTCAGCCGACTTGATGTTTCTTAAACTAAAGGCTTGGTTTTACGGAATTACATTTTCTGTAGCCACTTTGTTACTAGGAAACATTGGTGGAGTATTCGGTATAAATATTATGGGATGGATTATTGATAAAATTTTTGGAATTTTTGGTCATTAAGGGGGTTTTAGATGAATGTCACTACTGACAGGTTTTGCTGTAATTGTGACGGAGGCTGTTTATGCCTTTTACAAAAGAGTCCACGCAATCAATTTTGGAGTCTATGGAGCAACAATGGTTGGAAAGACAACACTACATCATCAATTGAGAACTCGTGGTGAAGTCCCTCAAATTAATCATAGAACTGTAGGAAGAGGAAAGGCATCAAGAAAATACGTTAAACTAGATGGTGAAGGGCATACTGTTAAAACCTCAGATATCGGTGGAGAAGCAATTTATTGGAAAGAATGGATTAACGATATAAGAGAAAGAGATGTTAAATATATTATTTTTATGATTGACCACAGGCATTTAGATAATGATTCTAATATGGACCACCAAGTTGCATGGAAGTTTTTAGTTGATGAATTAACCAAACAATTCTGGCCGGATGGAAAAAAGAAGAAAGAAACAGATTACCCTATTGCAGTTGGTCTTTGGGCAAACAAATATGACATTTGGGGAGAAAAATACCCAACAAAAGATTCAATAGAGAAACATAAAATTTTTGAACCGTTTAAATATGGAATGAGAAAACTTAACGAGAGAGGTATTCCTTGTTACAGATATATTATTTCTGCAAAGTCTGACCCTGAAATGGTTTATAGAGGCATATTCACAATGATAAAAGATTACTGAGGTGTTAAAGATGTGGTTTGATATACTTAAAAACAAAATGACGAGAGAAGAGTTTGAAAAAAGAGGAAGGCAGATATTAGAAATGCCTTTTGGTAATGAAACAGATAAAAGAGATGCTCAGAGTCTTTTTAATGGAATGTTAAAAGATGGAGAAAGTAGATTCTTATCATATGCAAATGCTATAAGAACTATGGAAGACTTTAGGGATGGAAAGATTTTAGATTTAGCACCGGCAGATAGGTGATAAAATGTATCAACAACCACTATTAGTGGGAATGCATTCTGCTCAGGCTTCTTTAGCCTTTCTTCCGAAGTTACCAATGTATCGTTCTCCCGGTCAAATTGAAGAATATAAATATGACCAAATAAAACCTAAGAAGCAACTCAAAGAAATCAGAAAGGTTTTACTTCCTGAGAAAAAGAAGTTCTTTATCTTCCGCTTTGGAAAGAAGTTTAACCTAAAAGACCGTTGTGTTGTTTGTGGTGTTAATCATTCTTGGGATGCAGGAGATTACTTAAGACCGCCTATTCCCCTAGATGAAGTCCATAAAGGACGCCCTCTTCGTGGAACATACTGCCCTAAACACGCCGCTATCTTCATGCAAATGGAAATGCTAGAACAACAGATTCTTGCTGAAGAACACGGTCTTGAGTTTAGAGGATTTAAACCAAAGATGCCTTCTATTGTTAATAAAGGCCCACTTAAAACCTTAACACAAGAAGACGTTATTTCACTTACCGCCGCCGGATGGTTGATAAAGGCTCCCTCCCCTGTCGAATCTGAGGAAGGGAAGCAGACCGCTATGAGCCTTTTAGCGGAAATGAATGCCTCAATGCAAAAACTTAACTTTTTGGTAAATAATGGAGTTGAACTCGATGGGACAGAAAGACGTAATTAGTGCGATTACAACGCAAAGCGATACGACCTTTAAAACGGTCAATAACTTGCTTTCACTTCAAGACAATCATGTTGAAGAATTCTTTCAATATCATGGAAAGCAATTCCTTGAAATGCTTGAAAAGATGATGGAAGACGTAACTGAAAGAGTCGTTAGTCAAATGCTTGCAAAGTTAGCATTTACTGTTGAAGCAAATAAAATCACAATTGACCCTGATGCTATGCGTGATTTTGAGAAAATAACCAAAGAAAACATTGACTTGGATATTGAGAGGATTTTACAATCTGCTTTGAATACAGAAGTGATAAACCAGCGCAAACTTGCGAAGCAACAATACCTTGAATCTCAAGGCTTTAGTGGTGCTTCTCCATCTGCCGGTGCTTTTGGTGGTGCTATGATGGGTGGTGCTGTTGCCGGTGGCTATCAAATGCAGGGAGCCATGCAAAACGGTTCAGGATATCCCGTCCCACCTTCGGGAACAGACGGATATGGGCGTCCTTATTGGATTGACCCAAATAACGGACAAATGAGTTATGAACCACCACAAAGCGGGTTACATTTGATGCAAGTTGCTCAGAAAGGAGCGGCTTGGGCAAAATGGCTAATGTGAGGTGGTATTATTGAAATACTTCAGTCGTTCCGGCCAAAAGCGACCCGACGATACTGATAGTCTTCAGTTTCGAGAGTTGATTCTTGGTGCTATTGTTTCTGAAGTATTATCTTCAAAGAGCGAAGATTACTCTAATAACCTCTATAATATTGATGACATTTTTGACCTTACCGAAAATAAGGAAAGTCAAGAGTTTGACGAAGAAGGATTTAAGGCTGAAGCAAAAAGGGTAATTAAAGAAATAATGGATGAACCATTGGGTTCTATCTTACCTAATTTGACTTTTCAGAAAGAATACTCCGAGTTTAAAAACTTAACTTTGGCTGAAATTACTGACAGGGAAAGAGTAAAGGAATTACTTAAAACCAAAAGAGGAGAACGACCTCCTGTTATGGAACCAAGTGAAGACTTTATTTCTCTTGATTATATCAAGAAAAACTTCGTTAGTGTCGAGGGAATAGATAAAACTAAAAATGATGAGGGTAAAATAGTAAAGGAAGAATACACCGAATATATTTGGGATGAAGCAAAATCACAAAAAAAGGATGACTACCACCCAGAATCAAAAATAGGCTGGCTTAAAAGGCATCCAGAGTATTCTGCATATTTAACTACTTCTGAATCTTCTAGTCCTGAAGTGACTATTGGAATGGGTGCAATTAAAAATAAATCAGATAAGGAAAAACTATTTGATAGAATTAATTCTCTTAAAGAAAAGGAAGACAGTTCTGAATTTAACCAAATGGTTGATGAAATTGTAGCATACGAACCAAAGGAAGAAGAATCTTCTAAAGATGTTGATAGCGATGATTCATTAGTTGATGATGAAAAGGAAGCCTTCAAACTTAAGATTCATGAAAAATATCCTAATGAATATATGAAATTATATGACCGAAATTATTTTTATAAAGACAAACAATTATTTGAGCATTTATATAACACTTCGCCTTTAGAAGAAGATGAAATTTCGGAAGAAAGGTCCGGCGACCCTGAATTAGTTAAAGAAGCCCATGAAGACCCATTTTCTTACATTAGAAGAATTTGGCCGACTGAATGGAATTTATACATAATCAAGTTGAAGTTATACGACAACAAACAGAAATTTAGCATCAAGATTGATAAAACCCATGAGTTGTTCCAAACGGGAATTAGAAGAGGAACAGGTTCAGGTGAAGGCTTCAAAACAACCGGAAGCAGAAGGCTCTCACCAATAGAACAAGAATACGACCTCAAACATCTAAGAAACTTCATTGAAGAAGTTGTCGAAGAATACCGTGATTTGAAGGAATTATTGGGGTGAGTAAATGCCCGTAGCCTCATCACCAAGCGATTATACTTCAATCGCTCCTGACTATGAAAATGGTTACGGGTATTATACTGATGTAGTAGCAGTATCAAATATGCTTCAAATTCCAGAATTTACTGATTTAACTAATCCAACAGAAGGGCAGGTTGGTTTAATAATTAAAAGAATTGAAGGCATTGTTGATGATGCAGCAAAGAGGTCATACAGACCAATTGTCTATAAAAATGAAGTTCATAATTTTGAATTTACTAGACACCCAATGCATTCCTATTATGGTGGGTATGTCGGTTTTGTTCAGTTAGATACTATGAAAGTAAGAAAGATTGTTTCTCTTAGAGTTTGGCAAGGCAATCATTATGAAGAGATTGCTTCTGCACAAGCATCAATTACATTTTTAGAAAATTTTAGAGACTTGACTTCAGTTGCTTTGCAGTTACCAAACTCAGGAACAGAATTTTCCATTATTGTAAGCACAGATGGAACGCCATTGTCTTCTGAATTTGATGTTAGTTTTGGGAAGAAGACAGCAATTGCTGAATTAGCCCACGCAGTAAATGAAGAGTTTCCGGCCAACACTTCTCAGTTTACAGGTGCTACGGCTGCAAAAAGCATCAATGTTGGGTCTAGACACATTTCTGACTACTTCTTCGGCACGAAGGACTCAGAAAACGGGGCGCGTCTGCTCATCTCATCCCTGCTTTCCGGCGAAGACGGCTCCGATTGTGTGCTGAAAGCGAGCATACAACAGGCCATCACTCATGTAAATGCTAGCACCAACTTAGTAGTTGCAGATAGCAGTAAATTAAAGGTAGGTATGACTATTGTGGATAGCAACAATCACATTCCATCTAATACAACTATTACTGCTATTGTTGATTCAACAAATGTAACTATGTCTAATGCGGCAACTCAAAGCGGAAGCGGCACAGCAACATTTACTTCTTCAAATGGTATTCCTACTGTTTGTGATGTTGAGATTTTTACTGATAAAGATGACATGCAACGCCTTGGTTCTTATTGGACTATTGGCGATGAAGGCCGTATTTTTTTCCTTAGAGATTATCCTTATCATACACAAAATTCTGTTATTGTTTCTTATGTTTCAGGTGATGGGAGAGTTCCTGCCGCTATCCATGAAGCCACAACAAAATTAGTTTGTGCTGAAATTTTACGACATGACGACCAAACTATTCTTATTGCTGAAACAGGCGGAAACATCAGCACTAAAGAAAAATACGATATTCTTAGAAAGGAAGCATTTGAAATCCTTTCAGGTAAAAGCGACATAGTTTATTTTATTGATTGACATGGCATTTGAAATTGATATCAGTCATTTCAAGAAGTTTCTTGAAATCCAAGAAGAAAGACAGAAGGCCATGCTTGAAGTCTCTCAAACTCTTGGTATTGATATCACAATGTCAGATGAAGAAAAAATTAAATATGCAGAACAAGATTTTGCTAAATATCTTGAAGAGGCGATTTATAAGGAGGTGGCTGCATGGATGAAGTCAGCCTTATAATTGATATCTTAACTAATAATTGGTCTGCATCTGTTACTGCTCTAACAGATGCGGGGGTTATCACCGCAACTCACAATTCAACACCTAATTTTGTTGATGTTAGAACATTGCAGAAAAATCAAGGTGTTCGCTACGACCTTTCTTCTAAAGATGTAATTATTATCTTTGAAGATTCACAATCTATTCAATATCCAACTATTCATTATGATATGCGTAATGAGACATATGGTTTCACTATGCACATTCGCACTATACACGATGAAAGGGCAGGGGGGTCAGAAGATTTTGGCCGCGAAAGGCTCAGGGCTTTATACTTGATTGCTCGTCATGTGCTTGAGGGAGTCCGACGAGGCTACACGGCTACTGATGGCTCCTGTTTTAATCAATTATTCGTTGGTTCGAGAACTGAATCGAATGATAGAGCAAAGAGATTATTTGGCTATAAAGTAAGCATTGAAGCAAAGAGATTTGCCCTCACAGTCCCGTAAGTTTGTTTTACGAGGGGGAATTGATTTATGACAGTTTGTAACACCGATATTTTTCTAGGAAGCGGAGCATCGCTTACCTTTGTGCCTGAAAATGATATTTACGTTCCTTTCGCTTCATTGAACGGGGACCGAAACACCTTAACTGTAGCAACTGCGTTTTCAAACGCATACAGTTTAGTTAACAATTTATACGTTGGTTGTGTTTTGGAATTCTATGATGATTCTGAATCCACTTGCTCTATGCACAGAATTACTGCGAATGATGCAATAACTATTACATTTACTCCTGCACTTCCGGCTTCCCCCGCCGCTGTTGCAGGAACCGACTATTTCCATATTCGCGGCTATGGTGCGCCTGTTCCTGCTCCAACATCAACGGCCAAAAGACTCCTTGCTGATGAATGGTTAGGTATTCTTGAATCTGCTACATTCCCAACTACTGAAGTGGAAATGAAACAAGTGAATCTTGCTCTTGGTGGTTCAAGAAACTACACTTATCAATATAAGGGTATCGAAACGGCTAGCGGTGCAAACTTAGGAATTGTTGCTAACCATGCTGCTTGGTTATACTATTTCTTAGGAAAATGCACAGCCGCCACAGGAACAACTGCTACTGAATCCTTAGCCGCTGGTGATGAATTTACTGCACAAACAAGTGGTGCTGTTTATATTGATAATGGCGCACACGTTGAAACAGGCCCTATTTTCTATCGTTCCATCGGAACCACTATTTGTCCTCCAATTTTGAAGGGACAAGATGCTTTAGCCGACATGGATAAATTAACCCTTCCAACTGAAGTGTCTAATGCAATTACTAATTCTATTTCCTATACCTTTGCTGAACAAGATACTGATAACCTTCCCTCGTTTGCAATTGAGCAGGTTCTTAGTAAGTTACCTTCAACTAACACATATAGAACAGAAAACGTTTCGGGTGCGGCTGAAACAAAGAACTTCGTTAAGATTGCAAGAGGAAACCGAGTTAATACCTTAACTCTAACAGCAAATGAGAATGAAGAAATTAAGATGACTCTTGACCTTAACTCTCGCGCTGTTCATTCTCTTGAACAGGATGAACTGTATGACGCCAGAAGAGGAGTAACTGATGAAACTACTTTCTTTAACTACGGGTCTGCTCCAACTTTCCTTGAGCCATTCTTCTTCTCTCGTGGATATTTTAAGATTTTCGGTCAAACTTACCTGAAGATTAACACTCTTACATTAACTATGAACAACAATCTCCAAGACCGCAGATTCATTGGTGTAGGAAATACTTCTATCAAGGAAGGTATTCCTGCCCAACGAACCTATGAATTATCTTTCACAGGACACGTTACCGATGATTCGCTTTACACAGAATTAGTTAGCCGTAGCGGTGATAACACCGCATCAGACGAATACATTGAATTACACTTCGAGAAGGCAAACGGGGAATCCTTTACTCTGAAATTTACAGATTATCAAGTGTCAGCAAACAACTTCCCAATCCCTGATGATAAGGGACCGATTGCAGTTGAAGCAACAGTTATGCCGAGAACCCTGCAATCCTGCACCGCAGTAACGCATTGGATTCTTCAGGGGTGAAACTCTTGGACCGATTCGAGAAGCGCAGACTTAACTTAGAAAAGGATACTAAGCCAAAACCAAAACCTGCTCCTGTAAAGTCTAAATTACAAGAATGATATTCCACCAACATACGTTTGTTTGTTTGTTGGTTATGAAGGTGGAAACATGATTACAGATAAGAAAGTAGTAAGTAACAAAGATAGCCTATTTGCAGCGACCGAAAGCCAAGTGCATTACTTAAAAGCACGACCGGACTCTGATGAATACCTTAAGGTATGGATTAGAGAACCGACATGGCTTGAGGCTGAAAAGGCTATGAATGCCGTAATGAAGATTGATTCTAAAACTCAATCTTTCGATTTAGACCTCAATGCTATGTATCGTTACATGGTTGAGAACTTTATCGAGAAAACGGAACCTTCCCTCTCCACACTTGATATGTTAAGGCTCAGTCCTTACATTGGAAACCAACTTAAAGAAATCCTCCCGAATCCCATGAATATGCTTCAGGAGGATGAAGCAAAAAACGAGTAATTCGGCAAGCATTCAAGGGGAAGGTCAATGACCCCGAAATTGCTTCCAAATTAGCCGTTTACTATTTGTCGAAAGGATTAGGAATTAGCCCTCTAGAAGTTTATAAAATGCCTGTTTCTATGGTAAAGGATTTCTTAGCAATTCATAACGAATCGGAAAGATTGCAAGCAGAAGAAATTGAAAAGGTAAAAAGGAGTGCTAAGAATGGCTGAAGACTTAGCAAGCGTTACTTCTGACCTCAAGCAACTGATGAGTGTAACCATTTCTGCACAATCGGCATTTGGGGGCTTAGGTAAAGCACTTTCAAGTATTGCTAATGCTTCTTCTAAATCATCTAAGAATTGGACTATTTTTAGTCGTCTTGTTTCAGGAACTCCTATTTGGGCTATTCAAAACAAAGTAAGAGCATACGTTGATATTCTAGCGCAAGTTGATGAAAAGCAGAAGTCCAATACTGATAGCAGGAAAGCATATAATAAAGCAATCATTAATGAAATGAAATCATATGATGCAATTAAGGCCCAAATGATTGGTGTTTCTACACAATTTGAAAATTATGCTCAGGCTCAAAATTCCTTCGCATCAATGTTTGGTAGTCATGCTGCTACCCTTAGTCACCTTTCTTTAGAAACTAGAGAATTACTTGAAGCAACTGATTCCTATACTTTAGCAATTAAGGCGGGATATACAGAGTTTGAGGCATATTCTAAAGCAATGGAAGAAGTTAATCAACAGTATACTAACCTAGAGAAAAATGCAATAAAGGCACAAAAGACATTAGAGTATGAAAGGAAAATGCAAACAGCGCAAGGAAGAAAGGAAATTAGAGATGAGGAAAGAAAGCAACTTTCTGAATCTAATATGAACAAACTAAATAAATTTGGTGAAAAAACTTCAGATTTATTAGAAAAAATCTTTCGTCAGAACGGACAAACTTGGGAAGTTAGAAAAAAGTTTGCAAAGGGGCAGGAAAAATACGATAAATTTGCAACTAGATTCCAAACAAAAATGCTAGGATTTGCTAATTTCACTAAAGGCGTCTTCCAATTACTTCAAAAGTATATCATTATGGGTATGTTTGTTGCTATTGGTATTATTGCTGCTATTGGGGTAATTAAACAAATGAGTGAACAATTAGATTTTAGTGATATAATGGAAAGAATAGGAGGAATTATTGCATTAATTGCTTCAGGCATTGGTGACATAGTTGGATTATTTAGCGCATTGATGAGCGGAGATTTGGAAGCGGCTATGGACTATTTGCGTAGCATTTTAGAATCGGTAAATGACATATTAATAGAAACTCTTAAAATTGCTTTATTGGTTGGCTTTGAATTGCTTGTGGCAACTATTAAATCAATACCAGAACTACTTTCAAATCCAATATATACTGACGCTCTTTATGATATACTTTGGAGAGCATTGGTAGCATATTCAGTAATAATTGGTGTTAAAATGGTTGCTGTTGCACTATTACAGGTTGCTGCATTATACGCACTACCTGTTATGCTCGGAATCGTTATAGTTGCTGGATTGGTAGGAGTATTTAAGAGGGTATTTGGAAAAAGGGAAACCGGAGGTATTGTTCGAGGAAACGAATCAATGACCTTAGTTGGAGAAAGAGGCCCTGAGTTGGTTTCGCTACCAACAGGTTCAAAGGTATATACCAACAACCAAACTAGCAAAATGACAGGTGGTGTAACTAATAACTTCAACATCACAATCCACGCCAAGGACACATCTGATGCTGAACTGCGAAGAATTGCTGAAAAACTTGGCGGCATGATTAGCAGCAAAATTAACAGAAGAAATTCTTCAAGCACTATGAGGTGATTTTATGCCTGACTATTACGTTTATCTTAAAACAGGAAAACATGATGAAGGCGATGGTGCTACCATTAACACTATTCCCCTAAGAGTAAATAGTGTAAGCATTTCCACATCTAAGACTATTCCATCTTTTCCAATCCCTCTTTCAGGATTAGCAACAGGTGAATCATTGACCGCCGCTCTCGATTTGGGTATGGCTACAAAGAACATTTCACTTAGCGGATTCATTGTTGAAACTAGCATTCAAAGAGAAGACCACTTGGGAAATAATTTAAACGTAACTATGACCCCACAGGAAATTGCTCAATTAATCCATTCTTCTGTTGATTCGACAGGTCTGGCAGTAAATCAAGCAATTAAGGAACTAGTTATTCTAATTCCATCTAAAGTGAATGAGTCATATACTGAAGTTACTGAAAGGTTGATTCCTTGGACTTTTCGCGCAAGAGGCAACCCAGACACTTATGATAACGAAGGTGTTCCGGCTTCTAACAATTTCCCAACATCAGAAAGTAGTCCGGGTTTAGAGGGTTTTGTTAGGTCATTCTCAACAACGCTTGCAGGAGAAACTGTTGAAATTGAATTTAGCCTAGAGTTTGAAGTTGCATCATTAGCACCTTGAGGTGATTGAATGTATGACGTTTTGGTAGGAAAACAGCGTTCTCTTGTTTTTCCTGTTATGTGTAACGCATACGTCAAAATTGACTACGGTAGCAACGTAGCAACAACAGATTACGGTATTTGGGACCATGAAGGTTCTTTTACTTTTGAAGCAATTGTTACACCTTATGATGTAAATGGATATTGCCGATTATCAACAGGTGGTTCACTTCCCGTTATTAGAGATTCAAAGAAAATTATGCCGGGATTTGATTCAAGAATTGCAGGGAATTATCAAAGCAACAAATATCTAAATATTGGAAATCGCCTTGTTCATAAAATGTGTTTGTTTTATAGCACTTCTTTAAAAATCTATTTAGTGAACAGCACACTACACAATGAGAATAAACCTGCTGAATATAAAATTCAAGTTGAAATGACCATTGGTGGAACAACTGAAACCTTTACTAGCGGTGCTGTCATTACTTCTAACTTAGACCAACAGTTTGACTATTCTGGTTCAGACCTTTCAGGGTTCAATAAATTAGGAAAACTCCAATATGATAAAATTACTCAAGTGAACGGTGACTTTACCGCTCCGGTGTCGTCGTTTGATGTGGACTCCGCTTCTCGCCTCCATGCTAACGCTCAGACCGTGTATATACGCGACGGATTCAACTTCGTGCCTGTTGGGACCATCTCAGGATTATCGGGCCTCACGGTTAGTCTAACGACGCCATATTCGGAAGGCTTAAGCAACAATACCGACCTGTTTCTTGAGGCTTACCGCGAACCTTCGTATATCAACTCCTTTTATCACATTGCAGTAACATATTCAAAAACTCTCAATACTATCACTTTATACCTAAATGGTCTTCAAGTATTGCAAGATACACATTCTAATTCAGGAACTTTTGCGTTTGACCAAGAAGACTTTTATATCGGGGCCAATAATACCGGCTCAAGGGGAGACAATTCAGCATTAGCAAATGAACAATTCATGGGAGAATTACATGAATTGTCTATTTCAAATGTTAAAAAGGATACCTTTCAAAGTTATTCTAACTTGATGCCTAATTTAAACAATGCTCTTCTTTATTTGAGATTTGAGGAGGTGGATAACTAATGTCAACTCTTAGAGTTTTTAACAAAGGAGAAACTAGCGTTTCTTCTGTATTTAATACAAACTGTCCCACCAATGCAAAACTCACTACTCAATCAACAGGAACAGGACGATTCTTTACTGTTATTCATTCCGATGATTCTCAAAATGCTACCTTTAGTGAAATTAAGGCAAGCACCGGATTGCTTACTGAGTATTCAAATCAAGCCAATACAGAAGGCTTCAAAATCCGTTGCTATGATAGTGCAGATGATGTAGGTATTCAATTGAATGGTTTAGATGCTAACGATTATTACTTTGTTCTTATTCATTCTGATAATGAAAACATGCACCATTTTGCTAGGATTACTGAGTTTTTAACAGAAGATGTTGATGGTGATGCATTTGAATTTACTCCAAAATTGGGAAACCAAGTAAATAAAAATGTAAAATTTATGCTATTTAAAGGAACAAATATGAACACGGCGATTGCTGTATCTTGTGGTCTTAAAGAAGGATTACGAGATAATTTAGTTTGTGCTCGTCCTCTTTTCTATTTCCTTAATGGCTTAGATAAGAGTGGTGAATTAAACCATAACACGAAATATTACGCGGCAGTTGGATATACTTCAAGTGGTGCTAGCATTACACCAAACACCTTAACTACCACATTCTTAACAGAGCAAGATTATTCAAATAAAATCGTAGATTATAGTCTGTATTCACTTAACGTGACCCTAACTGATTTAAACAGAGAGGGAGATATCGCGGCAACTCCGGTTGCACAGGAAACCTACGTTCTTCCCTCGGCAGATTATACTGACTATGAAGATGTTTTTTACAACGCCAGAAGAGAAACCTCAGATAATGCTACTGTTACGACATTAAGAGGTCCGACTCGATACGTTCATTATGATTATTCTCCAGACTATTGTAATCTAATGCAAGGTGTTTTTGAGACTGAAATTGAAGACTCGGTTGAAAGCAGGTCCGGTTTTGCAGAATCAACTGCAATTGATAATAAAAGGATTTATCCAAAGAAGATTAGTGAAGATGAACCATACCGAATCCGCCACATGGTTCACACAGGAACAATTGATGAATGGTTTGAATTACAGGCGGAAGTATCTAATTATATTTCTGCCTTTAGGAGATATATTTTTACTTCTGATTACCCTATTAACGATTTGATTGCAACTAATGACGTTGTTAAATTAAATGGTAGGTTACTAATCGTTACATCAACAAGTGCTGGTAGCATTGATGTTTCAAATTACAGTAGATTAGAAACAGAAAGTGAATTTACCAATACCTTTACTAATTTTTCTTTATTGACAGGTAGTTTATATCGTCGTGCTTACAGTCAAAGTAAAGGAACATTACTCACTACTTTCCCTATCATTGAAAGTCGAGATAGCAAAATATTCATTAGATTTATGTCTAACAACTTCGGATTTATTTACGCTAACGTTAGTGATTCAAATAAAGTTCAACAGACTTTAACGCTATCTTTTTCAGGTGATTCATACCACGGCGAAATGCTAAAATATGTTTCAGGGAAGTATATCATTTTCATTGAAAGGTTTGATGGGGTGGTGGAATCCTTTGAGAGTTTTAAAGAAAATGGACAAACAATGGCTACTGTTAAGGGCAGAAACAATTTTAGAAAGTTACTTTCCCCAATTGTTAATACTAACAAATTATTCTCTAGAGACATTATTTACAGTTCTAGGTCTTTCTATAATAAACTAACAGATACTACAAAAACTGTTGATACTACCAATTCAATAGTTGGAAATTCTAAAACCTTCGATGTTTCTTCTAGCGGTTTTTCTTTTGTTTCTGGCGATATTGTTTTTGTTAAGTTTGCAAATAATTCCATCGCTTATGTAGGCATTGTTGATTCCTACACATACCCGACAGTAACTCTTGAAGATTACCCTAAGTCGTTAGTTGAAGGAGCATCATCTGTTGGACTTTATGTTGCTAGAGATAAAAATTATATTTTGAACAAGGCTCTCTCTTCAAACGCAAATCTATCCCAAACTGTTTCTTCCCTTAACGGAGCAGCAGGTAAAGGTATTTATTTTGAAGGTGGGACTAAATTACAGTCTAATGGTTCTGATGGTGAATCTCTAATTGGTTCTTCTTCTGATGATAATGCTAATGCTTTAGGCTATCCTATCTTTGAACCGGATGAGATTCTTTCGGATTTAGAATTCCAAACAAAACTTAAAGGAACTAGCACATCGGCTGAAACATTTGATACTGTAAATACTCTTATTGATTTTGAGGTATTGGGTATTAAAAATGAAGAGACATATTCTATTATTGAGTTGGCTCCATATTTACCTTTGACTTTAGGCCGAGTTGATTATCAATATAGTAATACCACAGATTCTTCTTTCAGCAATAGAGGTTCCGTTTCAGCAACTACTAACTCTAAGTATTTTACCTGTTCTACAACAACAGCATTAATTTATAATGAACCATTATATGTTGATGGTGTATTTATTGGAAAATTTGTTTATCAGGTGACTAATTCTTCAAATGTTTCTGTTGTCTATATTGATAGAAAGGCTACATTTTCTTCTGGGCAACTGCAAGTTTTAGAAGATAAACAAGCAACATACGCTGAAAAAGAACATCCAATATATTCTATGTCTTTAGTTAATGGAGCACATTTGCATGGTGGAAAAGCAATTAGTTTATTACATCCATTTACTATTGATAGTGCAACTAATAATCATTTGACTACTTTTAACCCTGTAACCTTTTTTTCTGGTTCTTCATATGAAGAGAATTATAATGTCAAATTTGGTTCTCCATATTATAGAATTATGAATTTAGAGTTTGGTAGAGTTGAAAAATATTCTAGCACAATTGCTGATTGGTCTGACGATTACGATTTAGATTATTATTCAGAAAATCCTAGTTCTATTAAGTATTATGGTGAAGCCTATCGTTTAAATCCGGGCTTTACGTCTTCAGTTGTTGCTACAACAGGGGTAGGAAAAACAGGGACTTCGACGTATAATTATCAATGGTTATTTGAAACTAAAGGTATTTTACCTGCTTCGGGTTCTAGATTCTTTGATGAAATTTTCTTAGAGCAGAATGGAACACAAGATATTATCTTTAAATCAGATATGAATGGTGTATATTCCCCTTATCGAACAAAAGACTTACTTGAACAGTTTGACACAAAGGTATCAAGGATGTTCTTATTTGCTAATACTGATTTAGAGCCATATAGCGGAACAAGAAAAGATAATATCTTTGGAAGAGACTTGACAAACTATAGTTTGATTCTCAAAAAGAAAGAAAGACTTACAGAATACACTTCTAACTCTGATATTAATGCATCTAAAACCACTTCACTATCTAATATTGATAATGATTATGTAAGTTTGCCAATTTTAGAAAACACGACAATACCCGATGACATTCAATTTGGCCTTATGAGATTAACTGAAGTAGTATATGATTGGCATTTTAATCAAATTGACCCAGAAAACCTACCCTCCACTAAAAGAATAATGCCAAAAACTCCTTTGTTAGTTCATGATTTTGTTGATAGCGGTGACGATATTTCTAGCATTTCAGGTAACACTATTACATTAACTGCTACTACAACAGGAACAATATCTAATGGTGATTTTGTTTGTGATGATGAAGGAAACTTTATTGGAACTGTTAGCGGAACTCCTTCAGGAACAACAGTTACTTTGATTTTAGATGCCAAAAAACAGCCGGGAAAATCAACATATTATAATGGAAGAATTTGGGTTGTTCAAAATACACAATACACTACATTAACAGGGCATGGACCTAAAAATTCTATTCTTTGGGATGAACCTATTCATATGTTAAAATCATTTGTTTATCAGGATGGTTGGGGAGGTGCTTCTAGTCAATTTAATCAAGCATATGGCTCAACTTTGTATGGTTTAATTGGTAACTACAAAGCAACAGTTTATCCGATTGATTTGGGTATATATTTAGACGGAACATATTCTATTCCGTCTAAGGTTCTTGATTTTTATCAAATTTTAAGTAACTCTTCTGCATATGATATTTATTCATTTGATTATCAATTACTTCCAATTTTGTTAGAAAAATTTGATGTTGATGATGGGACAGGTAATATCACTAAGGGAATGGTTTTGCCTCCTATTAAGAAAATAGAACAAGATATACTAACAGGGACTAAAAAATTAAACATCATATCTATTGGATATAATTATTCTTTGGGTAAAAATCCGGGATTATTTGCATATACAGACAAAGGCTATAATGCTAATTCTGAAGTTGAACTCGATGGGACATATTTAGGGTTTAAGCCTAGAATTAGAATTGACACTTCACTATCTTCCCAAACAGAAACTGAAATAACAAACAAAGTAGGAAACAGAAGTTTCTGGAAATATGAATTAGAGGTATCAAGATGGAGTGGAGGATTTGATTACAGTAATTATATCTTACAATTTATAAATTCATTAGATGGATGTTATTTAGTTTCCGAGAAGGCCCAATATACTTTAGAGGAATGGTCTGGAGCAGGACAAGAAACACCTGCCTATAAGGCATTAGATAATGTATCTTTAAATGATTCAATTCCAGAAACTATTGCTTATGTCGTTTCTCATGAAGTTAAAACGAATGATACCACTCTAAAACATGTTATCATTACTGATAAGCAATTAACTGATGATTACTTTAGGGTTATGCAACCAAACCATACCTGTATGTATGAATTTACTCCTGAGATTAAACTAAATGAAATGAGTTCTAAATATACCAAGGTAAACGGAGAAGAAAAAACCTATTCAAATATCAAGGGTTTCAATGTAGCAAGTAGTGGACAAGATAGATACATTTCTTCTTCAACCTCCACATTTACTGCAAGTCAGCAATTATACAATAGTGGTGGAGCAGAAGCAGCAATGTCTATGTATGTGGCAGTTGATTTGAATAACAAATCTTCTAGTGAATCACATATCGTTTATAGAAATGCTGCTAATTTAGATGACCTTTTACCCGATAGTTCAAATATCATTTATATGTCAGATGGAGAAACTAATAAAAAAACAGAATTAACAATATCCGAACATTTTGTAAATTCAAGCACTACAACTAAAAAACTTCAGTTCGGTGAAAAGACAAAATTATTAGGTATTGTTTCAATTACACAACCATTTGAAATGATTGTTCCTAAGGATATTTCAGGTGATTACTCACGCGCTATGATTGGCGCGGGCGTATCAGTAGCAAATGAAGCAACTAATATCATCAATGATTTACTCGAAGATAACGGAATTCAATTTGAAATTCCTGATATTGCATACTCTCATTACCTTGCACCTAACTTCCAAGGTATTGATTTGTTCTCGGCAATCAATTATATTCTAACCAAGAAAGATTACTCTCTCGTTGAAGATTCTGGTGTATTCAAGATTAGAGAAGGAACTGACTCTCTTCTATATTCAGGTGTTCTGATTTCAGATTACGGTGAATATCAAATCTTCGACTTCAGAAAAGAGAAGTCAACATTTGATAGATACAACGAAATTGTCGTTTATGGAAGAAGCCACAAAGCCGTAAGAAAGGACTTACGTTCCATTCAAAAGTCTGGAAGAAAAACATTAGAATCCTTCCAAAGAGAATTAAACTCACAACAAGACGTTGACCAAAGAGCAACAGAATTATTCTTACTTCATAACAGATTGAACGAAAAGATTGTTGTTGAAATTGGACACCAAGGCATTTCTCAGATTCAACCCGGCGATATTATTGAAGTTGAAATCAGAAGAGAAAACATCCCAAGAAGCCAATACAAGGTTATTCAAGTCACGCACAAACTTACAGGCAATCTCGTTCTCCAACTTGGAAGATACTCCAAGAGGCTAGAAGACCAATTCTCTGAGTTATTACTCAATGCTCAAAGAGTTAATTCAGCAATCAGGGAAACCGCATTTAACGAAAATGTAGTAAATTACGACTTCTTGGAAAACCTTAAGGTCAAGCCCCTTCGTCTGCTGATTAGGAAGCGGTCTTCATCAGGAGGCACTTTGGGTTTCGGTATTACCTTAGGTTTTGGTTCAACCTTTACAGGATTAGGAACAATTACAGAAACTGAGTTAGAGGATGTGGAATATTGATTACAGATACATTAAGAAATACGTTAGCAACGTATATTAAAAATAATGTTGATGGTGGTAAAGTAGGTCTTGGTGGTAATTCAACAAGTCCTGCGGCAACAGACTTAGATGTTGAAGTTTCAGTTACACCAACAGTAACTACTGATATTTCAACGGCTAACGTAGTTGAAGTTAAATTGTCAATCCCCGGCTCTTCTATTTCAGGAAAAGTCATAAGAGAAGCAGGTTTCTTTGATGGAACTGATATGTGGGCAAGAGAAGCATTTGAAGGTGTAGGGCCTTTTTCTTCAACAGAAACGCTTGAAATTATCTTTATTTTAGAGGTGGAGTGATATGGTTAGCAATCCCGGATATTTTAGTCAAATGGCTTCAGGTGGAGCCTTAACGCAAGTTGAAGATGGTGTGGATAATCCACACACAGGCTTAATCAAGGCATTGAGTTTAGGCATGGGAGGCAATTATCCCATTAGTGGATTTGATGCTACTTCTGTTACTGCAACAACGGCGACGATTGCTAATGGTGTAATTTTTAGAGATGGTTCTAAAGTATCAATTACAGGCGGAGGAATTACCTTAAGCACCACATACACAACGGGTTATCATTTATTGGTTGCCCGCGCTTCCGGTATTGTTTTGATTAATCCTACTGCTGTTGATAAAGTTCCTGAATATGCTTCCGGTGATGTAGTTATCGGTATTTTTGCTCACACAGGGACTAATCCTATGAGTATTCAATATCTTTCTATTGATAAGACAGCAAACTCATTAAGCATCGGTTATGATTCTTCAGGATATACTGAAGCAGGAACAATTACCGGAAATGCTAATGGCGTTTTAATTACAGGAACATCAGATGTTACTTTAGACGGAGCAAACGATAGGGTTTACATTAAAGATGCGACTAATAATACGTTAAAAACAGTAACTCCTCAACAAATTAGAGATTTAGCACCCACTACTTCGGAAACATTACAGACAGTAACGGATTCGGGAGCAACTACAACTAACAGCATTACCGCAAATAGTTTTGTTAAGACAGGCGGAACCTCTTCTGAGTTTTTGAAAGCAGATGGTTCTGTTGATTCAAATGTATATCTTACTACTGAAAGCGATACATTGCAAAGTATAACTGATAGAGGACGAACTACTACTTGGGATATTACTATTGACGGATTGGTTAATAATGGAAAAACTGTAGTTCCTTCGGTAGACCCAATTACTTCCACTACGGAATTAGCAGCGATAAATTATGCTAATTCTATTTATTATATTACCGCTAGTTTAACTTTAGCGGATGGAATGTCTGGACAAGTTATTCAAATTAAAAACGTAGCCGCTACTCAAGTAACCATTAATACAACTAGTAACGTTGATGGGGCAGGAGCGGCTAGCGACCAAAGAAGAACAGGTGCTACACAAATTACGTTAGAATCAATGGAAGGAATTACACTACAATATGTTAATGACGTTGCTACTGTTACGCCCGGTTGGTATATTCTTGATACTGATGTTGATACAGATACAGACACAGGTATTACAGATATAGTTGAAGATACTACACCGCAACTTGGTGGTAATTTAGATTTAAACTCTCAAGATATTACAGGAACAGGCAATATTAATATTACAGGCGATATTAATTGCGTTACTCTTACTGCTACTAAATTAGCAACTGATACTAAAACCACATCAACATTAACAAGTGCAGATGCCGGTAAATATCTTTTCGTTACTGCTGCTAGCCAAACAATTACCTTACCCGCTAGTCATTCAGCAGGCGAACAATACAGCATTTTGGCAAACGGTAATGATGTAACCTTAGACGGTAATGGAAACAATATGAATGGTTCAGCATCATCAATCACAATTACGGCATATAATGGTGTAACCTGTATTTCTGATGGAACGAATTGGATAGTATTAGGTGCGTGATTAAATGTATTTGGCCGTAGCAGGGTCTTGTGCTGAGGATAAAGCAAATAGCGTATCTGAATACGATTTATCTTTATTCTCACTTCCCGCTTCTTCTTCAGCGAACATAGTAGTAAGTGGTAAAGAAGCAACTGATTTATTTATTGGTGGCGGGACAATTTCATTTGCTATGACTGATGGTTATATCAGACAATATGATTTTTCTTCAGAAACATTGCCTGTTCCTAGATATGATACGACAAATACTATTTCTACTTTAAATACGGGTGTAACGGCAATCCGTGGTGCAACTTGGGGTAATTTTGGAACTAAATTAGTATACAGCGGAAGTAATGGAACTGCATACCAAAGAACATCTTCAGCATATACACTTACGGGTATTGGTTCTGCTTCCACGAATTCGCCCGGACTTGGCGACCTTCAGGGTGTGGCCTTCAATGATACAGGAACTAAAGTATTTTATTGCCGTGCAGGAACAGTAAGTCAGGCTACTTTATCAACACCTTGGAACATTCAAACTCGTGGTTCATTTACTTCATTAACCACATCAACAGATACAGATTCAGATGGAGGTTCAATTAACAATCTAACTTGTATTAGATTTTCGGCGGATGGGACAAAAATGTTTGTCTCATATAGAGATAGTTTTGGAGATGGAACATCTCCTTTACATTATCCTGCAATTGCCCAATATGAATTGTCAACAGCATTTGATGTAACAACAGGAACATACTCTAAAAATCTTAAAATGGATATTTCTATCGGAACTTACCCATCTTCTCCTTATGTCGGTTGGATTACATTTATTACAGGGTTTGATTGGAACGCAACAGGTGATAAGGTAGTTATTGTCGGAGCGCATCCTGCTGGAAATGGAAATGTTCTTTTATTCTCATAAATAAACTAATACGATTAAATTTCGGACCCAAATTCAAAATGCGTAAAAAAAATGGGAGGCCGAGGGTTTTACCCCTCGACCCCCCTTAGTGTCTGATTAGACCAAATACCCAAGCAATCACGGCATTCCCATAGTTTCACCTGTCCGGGCGAACCTACATAAAAGGCGATTAGCCGCTTCGCTAATGTCTGTTCTGTGCAAAACGGACATTGCTGCTTAAGAGCCATCTTTCTCACGCTGATTTACTAACCTAGCCATATACTGCTCAACAGATTCATCGGTGATATTAGAACCACCAAATGCTGCAAAGAACAGCAATAAAACAACTAGCATAAATAAAATCAGAAAGAAAATTTCCCAACCTGTCATCACCAATCAACTCCTAAATCAACAAACTCTTCTTTTTCAATAGAGAAAGCCTTCACTATACCATTTTCTTGCCCATACTTCCAAAGTTCATAGACTAATTGGCTATCCTTTAGGCAGTAATCCACGACCGTATCATAGTCCCCTGCCTTCCATAAGGCGGGAGCATCGGCTGAATCCATCATCTTAGACGCATCTAAAGAACACTCGACTAAGTTTTGAAGTCTAAAGCGTTCACCGTGACCTTTCAGAAGAATCTTGCTAGTATCAATATACTGTTCTTCTTCTAAGAACTTACGAATGCAGTATATGTCCATAGAATCACGCAGGATAGGTAGGTCAAACGCCGCGATATTGTGGCCTAATAGCAGGCCACCTGCCTTCTGAAAATCGTCAAGGTCATATTTCAGGTCGCGCAGACTTTTGACGATGTGACCGCCCTTAGCAAAGGTATTCACGGCCTCATCAACATACGCCGTTCCTGTTGAGCCATCCCAAGTGGTTACGGTTGAAACTTGAAACATATGGGTATTACCAAAGCCACCGATTTCGTGAGACATATTCTTAGTCTCTAAGTCAATAGCCATTACGTTCATTTCACTCACCAGACCACAGTTTGCTCAACTTTTCTTCTGATTTGTCTTTTGTTTGTTCTTCTTCGATACGACGCTTAAGAAACACAACAATGTTCTGTCCTGCAACAGTTACCATTGATGAACATTCCCAACCATCAGCACCGTAAGTATCAAGGGCTTCAATAATTACTTTGGGTCCTTTTGATACTTCAAAAACTTTATATGTGTTTTCCCACTTCATTCTTCATCACCTAGTAGTTTAATATAGACCGCTCGGCCTTTTTTATCTTCTTTGAATTTATGCTGAATCTTTCTAAAATAATTATATACAGAAGGTTGTGATTTCTTTCCTTTTGTCATAACTTCAGAAAGCAAGTCTTTCTTTGAAACGAAGCCGTCTTCGTCCTTTTCCATGTCCGTATAGCATTTAACGAATAAGGGGAACATTGACTTTTCAGAAAGTGACTGACGCTTGACCCGTAGGCCCTGTTCCAACCAATCAACCAATGTGCTATAACATTGTCGGACAACGCTACCTGCTTGACGGACGTTTCTTGGATTTACAATGAACCTTTGGCTTTTATCCTTAATTGATGGGGCTTCTGCAATCGAACACAGAACACTCATCTTCATGAGGATTTTCATCAATCTGGTAGTAAAGTTTTGCGCTACTTTACGAACTTCGGCGTTTGTGTTGTTAATGTAAGACTCCATGTTTTCGTATTCAAGCATCAAGGCATCCTGAAAAGCCTCGGAGAACCGAATTGTTTCAAGAGAATTTCTTCCCGCATCATTGAACCTATCGTATAATGCTTCATAAATCTTAAAAAGAGCATTTACATATTTATCAACGGGTTGGTTAACTTCTTCGTATGTTCCCGCTAATTCAATCTGCTTCCTTCTCATGTTTTGTTGGATGTGTTCAGGCGTGTCCCAAACATACAAAAGCATACGCTGAAGAACACCTTTATTCGCAATAACATCACTTAGGTTTTCAGGAGGATACGTCATAGCCATAACAGAACGCTGACTAAAACAATACTTAACTTCATTATCGAATTGACGAAGTGCTTTACTAATTACCCAAGACTCACCAGCAAGAGTGTTCATTAGTGTGTTAAGATACACAATAGAAGATTCATTGTGTTGTGTTGGTTTAAACACACCTGAATACTCAAACTCGTCCCAATGAGCAAGACCCGCACCTTCTAAATGGCCGGGAACGTGTTCTAATTCAGTTTCTCCATCATCGTTGATTTTCTTGTTAAAACCACCGATAAGGGTTGCATCCGAGTAATCTGTAAGTGAGAAAATGTCAAAGTTTTGCGGGCGTGTTTCTTCATTCCAAACCATATTTGGGTGTTGACCCTTCTCATTAATTTTCTTAAAAACTCCCTTTGCTACAGGACCAACAAAATTCCAAAGTGTTGATTTTCCTGTTCCTGAACTCTGAATCCAACAAAAATGGATTCGGCTATCTTCAATGTTTCGTCCCGCAGGAATACGAACAAAATCCTTTGAGATTTGCCCTAACAAAACAAAAAAAGATACCGCCGCAGGAACATCGTTCATGTGCGATACTTCAAGAGCAGATTTCTGAAACTCTCGCACAACGGCGGGAAGTGATTCAGAAAATGCTGCGGCGCGTTCTTCATAAATTTCAACGTAATCTTCATCAGTCATATTTTCACCTTCTCTTCAGAGTTGAGGGTATTAACTACCCGTTCAGCGATTGTCGGTCCAATACCTTCAATCTTAGAAATTTCAGAGGGCCTTTGCTCTCCAATTTCCATAATAGAACCAAATTCTTCAATCAATTTTGTTGCCTTTGATTCTGAAATGCCCTTTATTGTTGAGAGGACATCAATTCTCATATCATCACTACTTAGCCTTTTATGAATTCTTGGCTTGATAGTTGGTCTATCTAACGGTTGCATTTTGCAAACTGCTGCAATAATTTCAGATGCTTCTTCTTCAGAAGATACCCACATGGGTTTTGCATCCATATCTAAAACAATTCTGCCGTATGCTCCTAAGAATTTGTTTCTTAGTAAGATTGCTCTTGTGTGTCTTGGCATATTGTTAGGAGCATTATCAATTACATTATTGATTGCTTCTTCAATCGTTCCGTAAATCAAAACAATGTTTACTGAGTATGCCCTATCCATATTATCAATCTGAGTCCACATTCTCTTAGATAGAACAGAACCTAAAAAGTCTGTAGTTGATTTGGCTTCAAAGCAAACATCATTGAAAACATAGTCTCCAATTTCAAGCCACTTCTTTTCAGTTTTGATGTTAAGCATTCTGGCCTTTTGCTCAACTAGTCTAACTAGTTTTGAACCTTCTTTTTCTCTAGAATCTATAATCAGCATTGTGATATTCCTCCTAATACATTAAATAAAAAGGCAATGCTACCTATTGTGTAAAAAGCGAATCTTGAATAAAAAAGTAAATCATTTCTTTCCATTTGGGAACCTCCAGCATTTTCCTACACAATAACCATTGGATATGAGTGTTTCGCACTTAGGAGAATATCTGTTATTTCTAACAATATAACTAACGTGCTTAAAAGATTCTCTTTCATTCCAATCTAGCCATATTTCTTCAGAAGAACCGAACACATCATGTAATTCTTCCATTATTCTTTCAGACACTTCCTTTATTTGTTCTCCATTTAACCTAATACCTGAAGAACCTGTGAGGATATCTCTATACCATTGAACCAAATAAACTCGTGCAAAATGCCCGGGATTCTCAACCATAGTGGCGTTGTGCAAACAGGGAAGGATGGGGAGTTTACCGTTGTGTTTAGGCACAGAAACTTCACCCTCCACCATCTCGATAGGGGGTTGTTCGGGGAAGACGACCCGCTGACTACCCGACTTTTGGAACGGAATAAGTCTTGGACTTCGCGCCATTAGAAGAATGTCTTCAAGGTTCATCGAAAACACGTCCTCATAGAAAAGCGGGATGCAATACAAAACATTACCTGAACCATCATCAGATGCCATATTTACGGTATTTGGAACCCTTCGCAATCTTGAGGCTTGTCCTACTCTATCATCGAGAGAAGAGCCTCCACCATTCTCATACAGATATTGCTTAACCACTTTGAAATAAGCCTGAATATCTCTAATATTGTCTGTGCGGTTTCCTTCAATGAATAAATGAAATCCCCTCCCTGAAAAGAACAACGTGTGTATTAAATCTTCATCCTTTACCATCTGCATTACGATTCTTACATCATCCAATGCTTTCTGTAACCGTTCTCCGTGAGCATCAAAATCAAGAAAGATGCGGTCAAGGATTACAGAAGATTCGATAGCAGTTGTTTCTGAAAATTCTTCAAAATCATACACAGTTGTATATACATTCGTTCTGTTGTTGTGTGCATTCACAAATTCGGAATACTCACTTTTTGTCAGAACTTTCTTTCTCTTCATCTGAGGGGCGTTTGGAATGTGACTCCCCGCCCAAACTAGTCTCGGAAATTTCATTATTACCACCAAAATTAACTGTTGCGCTATTTAACATTTCACGGATAATACCGGCTACTTCTGCCTGTAAAGAAGCCATGATTGCTTCACGCATAGCATCTTCAAATGTGCTTCCAACGAAAGCATCATTTACTCTAACATCTCTAATTAGTTGAAATCTTTCAGATAGTTTCATCTCGGAATATAGATTATTAGAAAGGGATTCTATTGTTGATTTCAAGTTAGAAATTTCATTGAATGTCCAATTTCTTGCTAGCACTTTTGACTCTATCAAATCTCTAATCATCACAACCACGAATCCGTTTGTGCTGCATCACACATTCCGAAGAAAGAACAATGTGTGCATGTTTTATAGTAAAACTTAGGAGCAAAGGTCTTCTGCTCATAAGCATACAGTAATTTGGCGATACCGTCGGCAACTGAGGTCATAGAGCGTTTCTTGACTTCCTCAACATAGAGGTAGTTAGAAACGGGGTAATACCATCCCCAATGAGTCACCTTCATGTCTTTAGTCAAGCCGTTTTTGATGAGGACTTCCTCAGGCGCGGATTCAATCATCAATTGATAGAAGGCCATTTCCTTTCTCATCGTTGTTGTCTTGTAATCCTTCCACGGTCCGGTCTTCAACTCCATAGGAATGAGCGAATTTCCTTCGCGGAATACACGGTCAATGATACCTTGAAGGTGAATTTTGTAGTCACGCTGAAGAGGATATTTTGCGCTCTGATTTTTCTTGAAGGTAATTTCAGCATCAAACTTTCCTTCGTTCACTATCGGCAAAAACTCATCCAACTTCTTTTCATCCCTGCATTCAATGAAACGCTCGGCTTCTGTTGATGCAATAGTTAGATAAATGTCTAGGTAATCATCAATCGGGAAAAGGCTTTGACAATAATCTAGAATCTCTGTGTTGTTCATTGTTTCTGCCTTAGCAATATCGAAGTCCCTGAAGAAGTCCTCACGCGCATTGTGAACAATTGTTCCCTTAAGCATGGCTTCTGTTTGGTCTTGCGGAAGTCTTTGGATATAGGAAAAATCATACTTTTTAGGACACCAATCGTGAGAACCAAGAGAAGACTTGGTAATCTTCAAGATTGGTTTAGATGGGTCTTCCGACCAATCAGGGTTCCAATCATAAGTGTATTCATCCATTGATTTGATAATCGCTTCGTATTTTTCGTCGTTATTCATTTTACCACCACTCATCTAGTGTTAATTGTATTCTATTCGTTCTGATGCTTGAAGTTTCCCACCCCATAGCCTTATACACAGGTTCTGCTTTTTTAATTACAGACTCAGCATAATACTCATAATCTGCATTCCACTTATCAAACTCTTCATAAGTCGAAGCAGAAACATATTCCACCGGCTTCTTTTCCTTTGTTAAGGGATGGGTGTAAGTTTTACCCTGTGCATTTACCTTCAAGAAAAGGTAAGAATCATCAAACTCAGTATCTGTGTGTTCCCAAGCATAAAGAACACCTGCGATACCTTCTTTGATTGAAGGTTTTTTGTATTCTAAGGTAACGAAACTCGATGAATCTTTACCGCACTTTTCGCACCATTTTGAATGGAGCATATTTCTCAATTCATGATGTTTTTTACAGTCAGGGCATTTTACTGTCATCCTGTTGTCTTTTAGACGACTTCTCTTGATAATCGAAGCCAATGGAACATCGCCTTTCAGAACAGATTGATAAGTCTCATAGAGATAAGACGTAATTTCTGCCTGAGATTTTTGAGCAGCCCACATTTTCAGAACAGTTGTCTGAACTTCCTTCGAGAGTTTTGTTTCGCTAACTCTTTTTGCGGTGTAGCCGGTCATCGTGAATTTTTCTTTGTCTAAAAATACACCATCTTCCCAAGTAATCATGCCCGCGTTTCGATTCTTAGTTACACCCACACCAAGAGCAGAAAAATACTTCTCAAACTCAAGGACAACGGGGTGTTCATCAAGATTCATTACGTTTGGAAAAATCTTACGAACTCGTTCTTGAATAAGAGCAACTTTTTCAAGTGCTTCTTCAACAGAATCAATCTGAACATAGATTGAATCTGTGTGTCCATAAACTACTTTCATTTCCACCAACTACCATTTCCATTATAATGCAAGAATTTTGAAGCAGGTGCTTCATGCATTTCTTGGATTTCTCGAATTGCTTCCCATATAGTTTTGAATCCTTCGATGGCGTTAAGAATATCTTCTCGCTCATCTTCCAATTCATTGATTCTATGAATCGCTTCTTCAAGTCGTTGTTCCAACAGATTTATTCTACTTTCATTATCTAGTTTCATTCAATTCGCCTCCAAAGTGCTTTTTGTGTTTTAACTACATTCGGGTGTCTGCTAAGAAAAAAAGATACCTGTCTTTGATTCTGCACAAACTTTTTCATTATAGGCTTGGACCTTTCCATAAATACATGAGATGAAAATTCCTCACCTACTTTAAATTCACTTTCTAAGATATCATTCATTCTTTCTTTTATTGTTATCATTATACCATCTCCTTTGCTGCAAAGGCGGCTTCACGGATTGCTTCTCTCGCAGATGCGGTAATAGAAGCGGCTAATTCAACATCAGCCCAACCAAATCCTTGATAAGCAACGATGCCGTAAAAAGACGCCATTAGTCGCTTAACTGCCATTTGATTGTTATACCACTTACGGTATTCTAATTCATTACCCGCTTCGCGGGACTCTCTCATCCTCCGCTTATAATCATTACGAAGATTCTTCAGATGAAGAACAGAACGTGGAAGAAGACCCAATTCATCTGTTTTATAGTAGCGCATTTCAAATACCCTTTCTTCAGAGAAATCACGAGGAGTAAGAATATTTACTCCAAACTCTGTTTCTTCAAATGACTTAGTTTCCCAAGAAATGTTCCGAGCAATCATCATTGAAGGATATAGACCTGCGAAGTCAAACGCCGCTACGTTGAGATGCAATCCAAACGTCCCTTCTGATGTTGGGTCGTAAATCATAGCACCTTCATATTCTTCTCGTTCTCCATCCTTAGAACCTGTTGGGGCCTTCCACCAAGCATTACGCATAAAGTAAATAGAACCCATGTGGCTCGCAAAGAAACAAGCATCAAAAGGAGCAATAAGAAGTCGTTGAAGTGAAATGATTGCTTCGCTTGTGAAGTTAGTTTCGTCAATCTTACGCAGAATATCAACGTCAACAAGAGCATATTGCAAATAAACGTCTGTGTCCTCTAACCATCCACGGCGATAAAACTCGTTAGGGTCTGTAAACTTGGAAGTCCAAACCTTACCTTGTCCGAAAAGAGTATTTGATACATAGTCAAGAGAAAGACTCGGAAGGGTTCCGCGTTGTGAATCATTCCATTGACGTTCAAAAGCAAGGTCAAGATTCAAGGTAATACGTCCCTTGATAGGTTGAGAAATAGGAGCGAATCCTTTATCGCCCTTGTAATACTCAAAACCATCACGGGTTTTCTTAATTCCATCAACTGCATAAACGGGACTCAACTCGTTAGGGTTCAATCCATTAACACAAAGACGGTTCAGCAAAACAGGAAGGTCGAACTTTAGACCAAACCAAGCAATCAGCATATCAGGGTCTTTTGCTTGAACGGACTTAACAAACGAAGCAAGCATATTTTTCTCGGAAGAAAAGATAAAGACTTCTGTATCAAATCCTTCAATCGCAGGATGCACAAACTTAGACTCTTCAGGAAACCAAGTCCAAAGATAGAACCGCTTGTCATAGTTATCATAAACAGAAATAGCAGTAATAAAATCGTGGTATTCTCCACCTTGTTGCCATTCCATATCCCAATACCACTTACGCATATCATATTCAGGTAAAGAGTCTAACTCATCAACGCAATACCTAAAGTGCAAAGGAACATCGGCTTCATATGTTTCGGGAAATAACTTCCTTGCTTCACTAACATCATCAGCCTGTTCAACATAGACCTTAGTTAGAGAAATACCTCGAAGATTTGTTTCTTCAACATCTTCATATTTGAACTCTCGCTCGATGTATTTAGTTGGTCTATACTTACTAGGCTTCTTTGCATCTGAAGGAATATAGAAATACGGGCGAAATTCGACAACTTCTGTCTTTTTCTCTCCGTTTTCTCTCCAAGATTTAAAGATATGAAAACCTGTATTTAATTTGCTAATAATCATTTCACACACCCGCTACATACGGAGCCTTAATGATTCTCCTATCGTCAGCAACGACAAATAAAGGAGCCTCATCTAAGACATAAAAGGTAAGCATTTGGTCTTTCTCAAAGAAGTTATGGATTGGCCCTGAAAACTCAACAGTCGCAGGTTCACCACAACGAAACACCGTTTGGATTGTTTCCTTGTAATTGTTCGTTGTGTTAAACGTGCTTGAGAACTCTAAACTTTCTTCCTTAAAATCTAATTTAAAGACACCGGAACCAACTAATTCACAAGAAGAAATCACATCAGAAAATACTGATGCTTGAACCATAAAGCAACCTTCATACTTAGCAAGACCGACTGTTGGTAGTTTGTCTGCTTCATACTCAATAGATGCTTCATTTATGGCTTTACTCGCTCTCATGATTGAAGGTAAAGATGCCCATTCAACTACTCTAGGAAGGGAAGCCTTCTTAGAACCCGAAGAAATACTTAGGAAATCACCTCTTTCTAGGGAAACAATATCACCAAATTTCTTCAGGTAGTCAATAATAGGGGCAGACTGTCCAATGTAGTCGCCTGCTTCTAAAACTTCTGCTTCAATAGAAATATTGACAACCATTGTTGGATTTCCAGAAAAGAGGGTAAGAGTATCATTCTCTGCCTTCATATAGAAAACATCATCTAGTTTTCCTGAAGAGAGTCCACCCTTATTTACATACTTCCCCTTTACTTGAATCTTCTCCAAAGCATTCTTAAGTGTATTTGAATTTACATTTACTTTCATAATATCCCTCAAATCTTACGTTCACGCAATTCAGGAATGCCGTTCCACTTAATGTTCGGTGGTTCGCCTTCCCTAATAACAAACTTTGTTCCAACAAGATTACCGTTGGTCCTACTTCCAACCAATTCAGCAACATACTGCAATTCATTCTTAAACTTCTTTCGATAGCAATGAATTTCTTGCTCAAGTTTGCCGCCCCAATCACGCCAATTTGCGACAACTCCTACCGGAGAATTATCCACATACTTTTCAGTTTCGTGGGTAATATAAATTACATCGCAAGGCAGACGATAAATAGCCATCATCAAATGCTCAAATGTTTTATTTCTAGCACCATATTGAAAAGGCATAATTTTCGTAACAACAGTAGGGTTTGGATTTACCTTTAAAATACACGACTCAAACCAAGAATCAACACCGTCAATAACAAAAATTGGATTTTTACCGGCTTCCATTTCTTCACGAACATACTTCACAAAATCATGTGAATTATTTTCAGAAGCAGTAATATCCACTACATTGTCTTTGTTCATCTCGATAGGGCAATAAACAGTAATTCTATCAGTAGCGTTGTGATGTTCAATCCAAGTTGACTCAACACCCATATCCCAATCCAAGACATAAATATCTCGGTCTGGAAAATCCAATGCAAGACCCGTTTTTCCTGTTTTGGGTTCTCCCCAAATACCTAAACATAACCTTGATTGTCGGGTTTCTCTTGCTTTTGCCTTATGTGCTTCAAGACGTTCTTTGAAGGAAACAGAAGCATCTGTTGTTTTTCTATCAGTCAATCCCATTCATTAGCACCGCCTAATTCTGATTCATCTATTGAAATATTTTTACCATGCACGGTGGACCATGTATTAATGATATCGGCAACTTCATTTCTGGTAGTTGTCCTATATCGGCATTCTTTCGTTCCAATGTGAAACTTAATCCAAAATTCATTCTCCACTTTTTCGTTTTCCTTAAAAGTGATAAAATCAACTGTGATTAAATCCACAATGTAATTATTCTTTAACATAACGTATCTATTTTCTAGTAACATATAAACTCCCTCCAAAGGGAAAGGCTTCGCACCCTTTTGGCCGTCATTAACGCCAACGACTACACAACGATTGATTCTCAGAACCAATCGTAGTCTTCTTCAACTGCTTGAGTCACCTCAACTGCCGAACCCTTACGGTCAAGGACATAAAGTCCCGTTACGTTGATTGTTGCAGGTTCCGTTTCGCCATCAACTGTTCGCTGAGAAGTGTTTCCGATAACGATTACAGATGAACCGATACCGAAATCAATCTCGATATGCGACGGAATCCAACAGGTTACAACACCGTTTCCTTCATCATAGTCAAACTCAGCATTCAGGTCAGTAATGTTCAGAATGCGGTTTCCGTTTGATGTTGGGGTCATGTTCATGTTGCACACTACACCATCAGTAACGATGAAACGGTCGTTGTATGCAAGTGTTTGACGCTTAATGTGAACATCATCCAACTCAACGAGAGGAACGAGGTGGCTTTCAAGATTTGAAACGAAGAAATCCTCAAAGTTAAAACTCGACATATCGCGGTAATCTGTGTTTTCTGGGTCAAGTGATGCGTTCAGAATAAGCGAATTCTTCGTAACATCGGTCATACCATACAGGTTTCCGTTTTCGTTGGGGATAGCAAGGAAATGAACCCATTCAAAAGTATTAGGTTCAAACTCAACTGAGGGTTGGTTCTTGTAAGAGAACGGCCAAATCTTCATTTCGCCTCCATCAGATGAACCATAGAACAGCCCTTGTCGGCGGTATTGTTCCACAGGAAGAGGCTTCCCATATCCCTTGTTTTCACCACCATTCATGTATCGCTCGGTATCATCAAGAGGGATGAAGTATTGTCCATCTTCACCTTCTTCAGCACCATTCGGCAAGTTTGCAACTGTCTTCTCCTGATATTCATTACGGTTATAACGGGAAACAACCCACTTTCCAAGTGCATTCTGAGAAGCGATTGCGACAATACCCTTTTCTAGAGCATTGTCTGCATCTCGCTTAAACTCTTCAATTGCCTTACTACGTCGCCAAGCCATCATATCGCGTGGTGCGTCAAGAGCAATAAAGAAACCAAAAGCCTTCTTTGCGAGGCTTCCTCCATCATTGGTTGTTGGCTTGTTCTGAGAACGGCGGTGTTGGGCAACATAGGAACGCCAAAGGGCCTTTCCAATTTGGTTGCCTGCTTCAATACCGTTTTCAGAACAGATTTCTTCGTATTTCTGTTCTGCTTCTTCCTGAGTCATCCCAATATATTGAAGGGACTTCTCAATTTCAGTCTTCATTTCTTCATTCATTTTATTCACTTCCTTTGTGTTTTTAAAGTTGTCCAACCATCCATGAAAGTAATACTTTCGGTGTCATGGTTGTGGACCGCCATTCTGTTTCGCCAATTGTTCTTAAGAATTTGAACTTGATATTGGCATCAAGTCCATTCGAGTTGATTACTGCATCGTGTAACCCGATACAGATTTCCTTTATAGTCCTCCCATCAATAAGCAATTTCTGAAAGTAAGCAATTGCGTTATTTTTATTGTTGATTAGAATATCTAGCCCTTTTGAATACTCTTCAAGGCTCATTTCAATTTGCTTCTTCAACGTGGTATTACTTGACTTAGCCGCTTGGACTTCAGTAATGACCCTCCTTAAGTCGAGGGACGCGGAGGCTATAAAGGCGATGAGTTCATCGTTAGAAAAACGCTCTACTCCTTCTTCTTGAAGGATTCCTTGGATTACTTCCAAGATTACTTCATTGCTCAGAGGCTTAAAATGGTAATTAGCACACCGACTCTGAAGAGCAAAAATAATCTTGCTCTTATCGTTGCAAGTAATCATAAACCTTACGTTGTTAGCATATCTTTCCATGATACGCTTCAAAGCATTTTGTGCATCTGAAGTCATACCATCCATTTCATCAAGTAAAATGATACGGAAAGGAGCATTACCAATAACTCCACTTTGAGCAATGTTTTTGATGGTTGTTCTAACAGTTTCCAATCTTCGGTCATCAGACGCATTGATTTCAAAGAAGTTTTCATCAAATTCATCTCCTAGAATAGAACGCCCAAGAGCAATCATTGCAGCCGTTTTTCCATTACCGGGATTTCCGTATGCTAATACGTTAGGCATATTCTTTTCTTCAAGCCAAGACATAGCGTCCATTGTGAAGTGTTCTTGCCCGATTACATCTCCGATTCTTTTTGGTCTATACTTTTCTGTCCACAACATTTAAATCTTCTCCTTCATTGAAAATTGTGTATTCATATATATGTCCTCCACTATAATATTGGTTAAGTGTATCAGCAGGAACATAAATTCTAGTCATTGTTTTTTTGAATCTTTTATCTGCTTTAAGCCATTGCGACAATCTTCCTACCGTAATAGAATCATCTTCAATTTTCTCTACTATTTCTCTACATAGTAGAGGGCTTTCGCTAGCATTAACAATATCAAATGCTTTGTTAAGTGTTTTGCGTTTTTTAAATTTACTTACTTTAGTTCCCATAATAATCACATAAATAATTCTAATGAACCCACGTCATAAACAACGGGGTCCGTTTTCTTTCTTCGTTTCTTTTCACCGATGCCTAAAATTCGACATTCAGCGTTGTTTAATTTCTTCTTTGCCATATTAACAAACTCTTCATCTTTAAGAAGTTGTCGAAGAAGTCTTTCATTCTTAACTCCGAGTTTACGACAAATTGGTGGAACCTTCGAGTAAGTATTACTCTTAGGCATTGATACTCTCCCGAATGAATTACCTTGATGAGCATAAGCGAGCATCTGATAAAAATAATCAGAAGACCACCTTCTCTTCACTACACCATCAACAAAAATTAATCTGTTAGGGTGCATATTTTCAACAAGCCAAGAAACAATTTGAGTATCTGATGGCTTGTTAAAGATAAGAGCATCAGCAACCCTATCTCTATTAGTTTCTTTTAGATACATTTGAACAAGAGAGAACGTATCTAACTCAGTCATTGAAGGAGCATCACTACGAGGTGCAATTCCCATGATTGAATCACGAAGGTAATTCACACTACCTGCTCTCTTAATTTCACACATATTCTTGATTTCTTGAGGAACCGACTTCTCGTTAATAGAAGTCAAAACTACTTGGCCCTTGTAATTCCTCAAGATATACAGAATGTCTTCCTTGTTCGGCTTATGGTGAACATCTTCAATCACAATACCTCTATCTGTTGGGAATGAACCCAAGTCAGTCGTATCTGCTTCGTTAGCAAACAAAATCAAGGGGTCTTCACAAAACGTGAGAGCCTTTGTTGATTTTCCTGTTCCGGGTTTTCCGGTAATTAGAATTGCTCTCTTTTTATTCAAATTAGTTAATCCCATTATAGCACACCTTTGAGTTCCATTAATTTTTCAATTCCTTCCAATTCTAAATGCTCTTTGTTACTGATAATTTCAACGGCCTTTCTAAAGTTTGACCATTCATTTTTAGAATCAGGTAAATCTGATACCATCTCTGTAAGAAGATACAGATTCTTAATCCCACCAATTTTTAGAATTGGCTTGGGACGTGTCTTGTTTTCCTTTTCTTTTAGAACACTTTCAATTCCATGTTGAAAAAGGCTTCGCTTTACTCCTTCCAAGAAATCTAACTCGGCTCTAAGATTTACACGGATTCTAACTGTGTAGCCAATGCTAACTGTGTTAGAATGCTCAATGTGAAAATCAATCTTAGAATGAGCAAGATAGATACCTGTAAGCATATCTCTATTATACATAATCATTCACCTTTGTAATACCTAAATACTCAGCCTTAACTCTAATAAATTTGAGTCCTTCCAAAATAGTGTCTTCAATCAATGGTTCTAAATCTTCACACATTCCCGGAAAAATAATAGTAAAGGATGTTCCTCTATATGTCCCTAATGCCTTTGCTAGTTCTTCATCAACTGTGTCATGAACAACAGCAAAAAGACCTTCATCACCAATAAAATTCAACCTCGCCACTAAACCCTTTGCTAAAAACTGTAAAGTTGGTTCATCTAATTCAAAATAAACCATAAAACTAAACGATGTTAAATCATCAAAGCGGGTTAACCATTCTTGGATGAGGCTATCTTGATACATTCAAAGACCATCCTCAATATATTTTTTGTGGTCAATGCATACTTCAGTATTGAGTTCAGGAAATTGGACGTGACTAACGTGTTCAGGTCCAATTCTTGTATGATTATGTTTATCAGCAGTTTCATCGGCATTGATAATAAGATATTCACACAAGAAACGGACCTGCTCTTCAATAAACATTATTGCTTTCTTTGAAACCTGTTTATCTGTTTTCTCTTTAGCAATCTCTCTAATATTTATTTTTGAAATTAGTTTCCTCCTAGGAATCTGCGTTTTCTTGATTTCTGGAACAATCAGTTGCCCGCTCTCATCGAAGTATGGGACTCGGCTCAGAAGCATCTTTCTTGGGCGACCCATATAGGTTTCGACGTTGTGAAGATAGGCAAATTCATCTTCAATTCTAACGACTTGAAAGGTTTTTCCTTCAATAATAGTAAACTGTCCTTCTTTAATCATGTTTAAACCTCCTGTTTCAAAATCGCTTTTGCTGCATCAAAATTGTCTGTTTCAATGAAAGTCCTTGCCGCGTCAATAATAGCCATCAATCTCTCTTCACGGTTATTGGTTGACTTGATTTTCAAGAGTTTTGCAATTTTCCTCTTTGAATCTGTAGGAGGTGCATTCCTGATATCACCCAAGCGAGAATGAAGATTACGGAGAATATAGAATTGAGAACGAATTCTATCATAGGTAATTTTGATAGCCTTACCTACTTCATCCTTCTTCATCTTTTCAATTTCCATTGCTGCACTTTGGTTATCTAAAAAGTATTTATATGTTCTAGTCATCACATCATCTCCATAACGTCTTCAATTGTATTAATGTCCTGAGGAAACTTATCATCACGGATTCTCGTTACTCTAGGAAATCGAAGACCAATGTTTCCTTTAGCATCACGAGTAATCAAATCAGCACTAACTTCGAGAACGATTCTCGGAAGGAATTGATACTTTCCATTCTTTACTGATTCGATGTTCTTACGCAAATCATTAGTTAATCTAATCAAATCTGCATCTGAGAAGCCGGTTCCAACCGAACCGACCACAATATATAAACCACCTGACTTAACTGCAATCTCATAGGTTCCAAACACACCTGAGCGTTTTCCTTCACCATATGCACCTGCAACAATTACAACATCTAACTCTATTCGTGGTGGTTTATGTTTAACCCAAGAAACAGAACGTTTTCCGGGCTGATATTTGGCATTCGCATCTTTTACGATAATGCCCTCGAAACCGTCATTAATTGCCTGATGATAGAAAGCGATTGCATCTCCCTCAAGTTGTCGGTGGGCTTGGTTGCCTAAGCCTTGCATAACCTGAAGCCTATGCGTGTATGTGCGGTCCATTACGACTTCACCGTTCATCTTCAAGCAATCGAAGATTACCCAAGCCACAGGGCATCTTCTAACCGCTTCTGCATGGTCCTTAGAATGAACGCGGGTTCCTAAGTTCTGATGTGGCGCAGGTGAACCATCTGTGTTCACCGGATAGATTTCACCGTCAAAGATAGCGTTATCACAATCATAAGCACGAATAATCTCAACAACATCAGGATATTGTTGTGTAGTAATTGAACCCTTGCGGTTGAAGATAATTACATTGTCTCCTTTCTTATGAATTTGGTAACGATTACCGTCATACTTGTAATCCACAATTTTATTCTTAGGCCACTTGTTAAGAGGAACAGATTTTGCTAACATAGGAGCAACAAATGTTCCGTGATTCAGAACCATAGGGGGTTCCATATTACCCATATAGTATTGACAAACATTCTCAATAGTGTTAAAAGAAACGTGCTTCTTCACATCAGTTACCTTCTTATTAAAATGCTTTGCTAGCATCTTAACTACATTTCCCTTGTTAATACCATTACGAGGGGTTCGTAGCCAATAACGCATGAACCACTTCCGCTCAAGAGAAGAAAGGGAATTCATTAAACCTTCAAATACCCTGTAAGAATCTGAACCTACACCTGAGCAATCAGAGCCAAGAATACGAAGAATAGTATTGATTGAAGTTTCTCCGTTTGATTCTGCTGAAGAATCTAAGAAATAAACCACGTCGCCCATGTCTTCATAGACAACATAATCTCCTTCAATCTCTTCATCGTGGATATCAAATACATTTGCTACCCACTTCTTTGCCCTCGCAAGTCCTATGTTGTTTGACGGGTATTCCATAGCAAGAATAGCCAAAAGACTACTCTTGTTTTCAAAATTCCCCATTTCTCTTGAAATCATTGAGATTTGTTTGCTTGGTAGCAGATTGTCCGTCGCTTCCAGCAGATTGCACATCATTTTCCATGTCATTAAAATTCACCTCTGTATTTACTGTATAAATTAAGTTTCTAATCATTTCACACATTGTATCTCGGCCTGTAATAGATTTAGCCACGTATTCATAGTGTAAGATTTTAGCCAAAATTAACCATTCACTCTTCTTCATCTTCTGATACTTCATCATCAAGCCTCCCAAGTAGTCGCAAAAAGTTAGAAATGAGTTGGGAAGTAACTTCCACTTCTTCAAACTTTTCTTGTTCTAAGAAACGATGGGTCATTTGAATGAGAGTTGCTTGAGTTATTGCAGGAGCAAGACGCGCAAGGCTATTACTCGTTTGGATTTCCCAATAACAAATGAAACTAGCCTTAGCCAATTCATTTGCATATCTCATTTCACCAACTTGGGATTGAAAATGGTCAAACAAAAGAGTATTCTTTCCTAGTTTGTTTCCCATTTGCTTTGCCCAAGAAGCATATTGCTTATCGTTCTTAGTCACCAAATAAAGTTTGTTAGTGTTCATTCTTCTTCCTCTCCTTCTAATACACGGCGTAGTGCGTCATATGCTTGCACATATGCAATATCAACATTATATGGTTGAACCCGTGAGCCACGAAGACCCTGACCGGCAGGGACTTCCATATTCTTTTCAACAATCTTAGCAAATAAATCTACGATTTCTGATGCTCGTTTAACAAATCTTGGGATTGCTCCGTGTCCATACTGCCTATTTTTATTTGCATTTCTTACAGCCTTTTTAGCCTGAATTTCACTAATTCTTTGCTTAATCATCTAGTTCCCTCCTTAGAAGGTTTAGAAGCATACGGGCTTCTGTCCGGTTAAGACGAATACCTTTACGGGAAATCTTATCGTCTTTAAACCACCGAATATCAATTACATCAATATTATAGTAATTTCCCTTTCGGACCTTTACTACATCGGTGGAGTTTCTGGGAATACTCCCAATCATTTCAAAATCATCGCTTGTCATCAAATTTCCTCCTTGAATTTCTCAAGGTCTTTCCATGTCCTAAAATAGCGTGGTGCTTCCAATTCGTCTAACCTGTTAGCAATCCAACAAGAACCACCAATAGAAGATACTTGAACAATTTCAAACTGCCCATCTCCTACTTGAACTACTTCCTTTGTCTCAATATCTGGAACAAGTCCATACATTCGAGTTAATTCAAAAGCCACATCATTCAAATTATCGTGAACATATTTGATAATGTGGGCTCTTTGAATTGGAATCTTTGGGCTTAGAGTAAAGGTAATCTTTCCTGTTTTATTGCAAACCTTACAGCGATTTCCTTCGCAAATAGGACAAATTATTTCTGCATCATGTGGTGCAGGCAAGTTTACTGTTATTGCTCTATTACTCACCATCAACCAACACCGCCACAGAAGTAGTAAGGAATAACCTACCAATGGACATAGCAGCCAAGAAAGATTCACGCGCAACGCGAGCAGGGTCATAAACATTCTCCAATGTCCCAAACTCACCTGTAAGAGCGTTAAAGCCGCCATCATCGAAGGCGTTCATTGGCGATACATCAGTAACAAGCGAGTTTTGCATAAGCACCAAAAGAGGCGTGAGCAAAGCAGACCGAATAATTCGCTCGACTACGTTAGAGGCATCCAAAGAAAAGCCAATTTCTGCATAGGTCATACCGCCACCGAGAACAATTCCTTCAGCAAGAGCGGCGCGTGTTGCGTTTAGAGCATCATCAAGCCTTTCTTTTGTTTCACGCATTTCCATAGTTGAGGAAGCACCGACTTGAATTGTAGCGACACCACCCTTCAGGCGAGCAATACGCGATTTAATCCTGTTCTTATCGTAGCCCTTCATATCTTCAGCCAATGCTCGAAGAATAGCGATTCTGTCTTCAACATCTCCTTCACCACCAATGATAGTTGTGTATTCCTTGCCGACAATCAACCGTTCACATGAACCAAACTCATCAATAGAAACTAAGGATGCGTCGTCTTTGCTTTCGGAATTAAAGATTCGACCACCAACCAATGATTGAAGGTCAGCCAATTCGTCAAGTTGAGCATCACCGAAGTTTGGTGAAAGAATGGCGGCTACCTGAACAGTCTTTTGAAGGATATTCATAATCAAGTTGTTCATTGCTGAACCTTCTATTCCCTTACACATGATAAGGAGAGGTCGAGATTGATTAGCAGCAATTTCAAGCATAGGCATGAGGTCTTGGAAGTTCCTAAAGGCCAAGTTAGACATAAAGATTAGAGGATTCTCAAACTCACAAGTTCCGTTTTCGTTGTTAGCCATAAGATGACTCATATAACCTTCATCGAGTCTAACACCTTCACGGAGAAGAAGACGTGTTTCGTGTGTTCGTCCTTCTTCAACTGTAATCACGCCATCTTTTCCTACTTTCTTCACCGCTTCAGTAATCAATTCAGCAACATGAGCGTCATTGTTAGAGGAAATGAAAGCAACTTCATAAACTTCATCTTCTTCAATCGGATTTGACTTCTCAAGAATTTGAGTTAGGACATAGGTTTGCACTTCGTCTAACTTCTTTTGAAATTCACGAATGTTTCGAATCTCATCATAAACTTCAAAGATACCTTTACAGATTTCTCTTGCTAGAATACACGCAGTTGTCGTTCCATCACCTGATTTATCTTGAGCCTGAGCCGCAAGATTTTGAACCATTTGAATACCCATTTGAACATACGGGTCTTCGTGAGAAACATACTTTGTGATAGTAACACCATCATTGATAATGACGGGCGGGTTTCCTTGCAAAATCGCTGTTTTGGCTTGTGGGCCAAGTGTAGGCGATACTGCATCAGCAACGATGTTAATACCTTTCATTAGTTTCTCTTTCACTTCAGTTTCATAAGTAATCATTCTTCTTCCTCCTTAAAAACAAGGGATTCTAAAATAGGGGTAAGTATAAAATCAAAAATAGCAACACCTATAATTACCCAACCAAGCCTAACAGTATTTAAAGTGATATGCTCAGTAGCGGAAAAGTCCGAATATGCTTCTACAGAAAATTGACTATTAACGATAATAAAATATCCAATCAAAATTCTAGCAATTGCTTTTTTTAACCTAAAAATAAATTTCAAACTTCACACTCTCCTGTGTAATATCCTTCACCCTTATACGGAAGAGCCGTATAGATACAAAAACAACGCTCAGAACAGAACGATTGTGGACCTGTTGCTAAGTCTTCATATACAAACTTAGCAACAATATCGCAACAAGCACAAATAGTCTTCATTGTTTTCCCTCACAGTTACATGGCACAATTCTCCACCATTGGCCGCAGGATGAACATTGAACAGGGATTGCTCCACACATCAGTAATCACCTTCATCCAATACACAGAGAATATCTTCAGACGGAACAAACACAATATCACCACGCTGTTCATATTCCTTACGAGAAGAGAATAAAACAGTTTCACCAACAGAATTATTGAACTCTGTTGCCGCGAGGATTTTTCCGATATTAGCATGATTAGCGACGATGCCTGATGAAGATTGACTCTTCAATAAGCGAATTACTACATACTTGCCAAATGGCCTCACTCTTCTTCCTCCACATCATTTGTTGCAGCCTTTACCCAAGCCCGCTTTGTTGGAGTAACCCAAGTATAAACGTGAGTCTTATAAAACTCCGCCAACTTACGGTCGCGCTTTCCAGACTTAGCATCATTACGAGCATTACCGTGAATACGCATTTTTCCTGTGGACTTCTTAGGAATATCGTTTGGGTGGTTCCTTTGATGTTCAGCAAGACGTTCACGAACAAGAATCGGCATCACCGGCACAAGTTCTTGTGTTCCGTCTTTGTGGATTACAGTTTGAACCGCACAGTTTCTCCTTGTTACAGGAGGACCGGCAGGTTTACTATAATCAATGTTAAAACCAAACTTACTTTCCTGTTGCTTTCTTTCAAATTTCTTCATTCTTCTTCAACTCCAATTACTTTCTTTACTAAGTTATAGTCCTCAGTTAGACTGACGTGAGTATAAACCTCACCTTTTTCACCGGCCCAAATACCGATTTGATTATTACCCAAAACCTCAGCACGATTGAGATAAGGACGCCAAGTGTTGATTGTTCCCCAATCTGTTCCTGAAAAATATGCCGAGCCAAACGGGTGTGTGTGAATCCAACACTTAATCGGTAATTTCATACCGATAGGTGGTGCAGGAAAATCCACATAGCCCGGATTACCGACAGACCAGAATAATTGGTTGTTTCCGTCAATAACCACTTGGACTTCGTTTCCACCGAATAGTCCTGTTGATAATTCCCAAATTGCTTCGTTTAGTTCAGAACAGAAAAATTCTGTGTCGTCTTCTGAACATTCCCTAAACGTTGATTGGAGAATAAAGTCTGCAATCTCCATTTCTTCCTCCCAAGCAGAAACTTGAGAGTCATCACGAGAATCATCTTTAATCATATCAAACAGTCCTCGGCTCAATGCCCAATCTTTAATCTTTCCCATTTTATTCACTATCCTTGACTTCTTCAAAACGCACCCCATAGCGCGTCGAGAGGCGGTCTAAACGCTTCTGGACCCTTGCTGCCTTCCGTGCGATTCGGCGCATTCTGCGGCGTTCTCTACGGGTCATAGGGGCCTCATTGACGACTGATGCCTTCCGTGTTTCAATGATGCGAGCGGCCTCCATAAGCAGTTCAGAATGATAGGGTTCTGTAAGGTCGTTGATTTGTTCAAGTCTCTTAGCAATCGCGTAATATGGACGCTGAAACTTCTCACGCGCCTCATCAACTGAAAGATTGTAAAAGTCAACAAGCACCATCAATTCGTCCTGATAGGACCAACGACAACGTGTGTTTGCGTATTCCTTTTCACTTTCTTCTAAGTCATTGAAATCAGACAATACGATTTTGGCTTCAACGGGTTCTTCTAGAAGAACAGTTTCAGTCGTTGCTGCAAGTTTTACCAATCTTCTGATTCCACTATCTGATGGGCGTTGTCCTTCAATTGCTTCAATTGCATCTGCAATATCTTTATAGGACATTCCCTCTTTTTTACTTTCTAAGATGAAATTCTTATATTCATCAAGTTTTACATATCTTCTCTTCATAGTTTCACTTCCGTGGTTTTGGTAATCCATTTTAAGATTCATTACCGAGTATCTTACATTGAAGGTTAAATAGAGCAATCGAGAAATTTCTCCCCAATGCATCCCATTGTCTCTTCTAATTTTCACATACTGATAAATGTCATTGTTCATTTTGTTTCCCTCCAAAACGTTTGCAATGTGTGCATCTAGAATCTGGCTTATTTCTGCACATTCCTCTTCCACAGTTTCTGCAAAATCTTTTTTCGTTTTTCATATTATCGCCTCAAATATTAAATGTCATAAACGACTTGGTTTCTTCACCATTGAAATACTTCTGAATCCATTGTGCGCCCGCTCCTGCAATCATTACGTTCATTAGATTCACTTCTGCTGCTGAACCGTCCCAATCTCCTGCTTGGCATGAAAAAGAACCTTCTGGGCCTGCGAGTAATGTGTCGTAAAGTGCTGGGTCTGCTTTGTTTGAGATAAGTGCAGCATTCCTACCCTGTGCGCGAAGGTCCAACCATTTAAAGGAGGTGTTGTAAAGGGTTCGCCTAACTCCAAGATTATCAACACAAGACACAACGAGGTCATAGCCTTCCATTTGTTTTTCAGTTAGAATAGGGTAGGGGCTTGCTTCAACATTGTTATGTTGGTCCCTCATACACAATGACTTATTATATCCAACGTGCAAAGGAAGATAATTCTGATAAAGTAGGTTCTTTTCTTCTACCTTATCAGGGTCAGCCGATGTAATCGCATACGTTCCAAGTCTGTCTAAAAGCGGGATTAGAAAACTTCCAATGCCGCCTGCTCCAATTACTAAAATTTTCTTCATTCAAAATTCCTCCTTATGATATTCTTTTGTTAGATATTCTCCCTTTTCTAATCGTTCTAGTCTTTCCTTTTTATCCTCGAGAATAGGAGCATAAAACTCCGGATTAAAGATAACTCCATCCATCTCTTCTATTTGATAAAGTTGAGCATACCTATAAACTGTCCACCAATTATTTGTAATTGTTGAATTCTTATAAATCCATCTTGCGATTGTGTCCAAAGAATACCCCTCGATATTTTTTTGGATTCTTTCAACTATACATTCTTCACAGTATTTGTGTGTATCTTCGCTAACATTAATAAACAATCCATGTTTTCCACATGGGATATTAATTTCAATAGTTTCTTTCATTCGTCTTCCTCCTGAATTTCTAGTTCCATTGTTTCATGACATTTTGGGCAATAATACTCGGCTATTCCATATTCAATCAATACGGCATCAATACCATATCCTATCCAATCTTCAACAGGATATGAATCCACATATTTCCATTCATGTTCACATTCATTTGTCATAATAATTTCTCCAAATCTTTTCCAATTATTTCTTCGATTCTTTTAAGGCCAATCAAAGAAAGAAGCCTTCTGCCTGTGACTAATATTCCATTAGACGATACATTTACTCCATCAGTATTAGCAATAGACTTAGAAGTAAATGGGTAGTTGTGAATCTTGGCAGTTAGAAACACAATCGCTGAGTTGTGTGTTTTTCGTTTATTTTCTAGAGATTGAACCATTACTTTCTCAAAGAATTCATATGTCTGCAAACAATGCCCCAAAAAAGCAGGGTCATTTGTCAACAAAGTGCAGATTCTTTGAATCTCAAAAGAACCATCATCGTTTCGAATGACTACGTTTTGGTAAATCTTAGATATCTTTCTGACTAATTTTTTAACTAGTTTAGACTGAATATCAAACTCGCCACAAACAATATCAAGAGGAACAGGTGTTCTGTTTTCCTTTAGACAGAAATAAACAACTGCAGTTGCTCTTGTTTCTAAAGTTGCACCTCGAAAAATACCTTTAGAATATAAATCACGATATACCTGTTCCATTCTTTCATTCAAATCAAAGACAAGCCCAAGAGAATTAAACACCATACGGACCATACGATATCCGTTTTCAAGTGTTCTCTCATGGGAAGTCGTTGAATGTCGTTGAGCAGAAGAACGAAAAGAAGTTACAGAACCAAGAGAATGGTCCTTTGTTCTGAAAGACCCATCGCTCATCTTGGCTGATACAGTTTCTTCAAACATTTCTTGGACTAAAACTAGTCCACAGTCTGAACAAACTCGCTCGCCAAGAATCTCATCGAAGGTATTCTCTCTTGAACCACATTCATCACACTTCATCCCAATCAATCCTATATTCATTTGGTTTAGCATTCAAATAACTTGCAATTGTGCTAACTCTAGATGTTGTCATGGTGTCGTTGATGAGGGCTAATGCTCTTGCTGCAAATTGGTCGCCAACGGAAGAGCCACGAGCCATATTATCAATACAAATAGGACCCCGCCAATTTGCTTCTGTATCATCTCCTGATTTCGGTTGATAAACAAAGGTGCTAACATTTTGAATTTCATTCTTATATGTTCGCTCCGTTAGTTTCCAATCATATCCACGACCACGAACATACATAACTATTAGTTTATCTTCAATTCCCAATTTAATTTGGTCTGGATATTGCCTAGCCAAGTCATTCATCAATTCTTGCGCTCTTTGTTCAACAATGTCTTGCTGACGATTCTGCTTCAAAAACTCGGTCATAACCTTCAGGTCGGAAGGCGACGGTTCCCTACTCAGAAGACGGGAATATAAATCATACGGTGAGAGCATTTTCCAAGAACCACGGTTCTTACCATTGACGTAAGAATTAGCGAATGTATTCATGTCCTTGAAGGAAATTTCACCCCATACTCCATCACTAATCTCAATTGCAAGTAAATCATCACCAATTTGGGCGACCTGCAAACGCACTTGAATTTTAGTGAAGTTTTCATAAAAGAAGTATGGGAAACGATTTTCCAAAACATACCTTACATTCTCAGGCATATTCATGTAATTCATGAGAACCTTCATGAGTTCCATTTGGCTATCTGTAAAACAACTCTTATAGATAACTCTAGCAAGCGCGTTGCAGATTTGAGCCAAGTTTAGATATTGACCGTTAAGAGAATAACGATTCCCATTTTTACCGATAATTATAGGTAATACCCCAATAGTCATTACTTGAGAAGAGCCACGCAACTTACTATATTTCCTAGAACCAAGAGTCTCCTTCAAATCTGAAACAATAGCATGATGAATAGGGTCTTTGTGACTTCTATCAAAATGAATACGACTTGATATCTCACCCCACCCTTCAAGGTGAAGGTATGTTTGATAATAGTCGCTAAAATCATGTTCTTTTGCAATTTTATATGTCATAATATCACATCAAATATGTATTTGTATCTTCTTTCATTGCACAATGTTCGTGCATTTCTATCTTAATTTCTTCTGCCATCAGAAGTTGTCCACCGCAAACACGACAACGTGTAGCGACTCTATTCTTGTAGCCTCTTGTGTTTTTAGTATATTCGGGGTCAAAGTCAGTCATACCATCACCTTATGATGCCCACTACGGGACGTATAATAAATCCTACGGATTCCCGCAGAACGTATTGCAACCATGCAATCATTACATGGTTTCGACATAGCCAAACCTGTGGGGGTATGGCGAACAACGTAAATATCTGCTCCTTCAGTTTTAGAAGCCTGTTTAATAGCATTGACTTCAGCATGACCATTTGGAGTATTACTCGCAATAGAAAGAATTTTTCCGCCATGAACAATAACTGCACCTAACTTATAGATGTAGTCGCAATCTTTGGCTTTCTTTCGAGCGACTCCAAACATTCTAGTTCTTTTACACATTCTAAAACCTCGCACAATTCACATTTTGATTTGCAATTTTTATCATGATACTTGTAGGCTTCATTGATTTCGACAATCTTACGTCGAATGAAAGTATGAAAGCCTTCATCAATAGCAGTTTTATTTTTCCACAACTCACGCTCAAGAGATTTCCAAACTCTATAAATTTGGTCTTTCTCATCAGAGTATTCTTTACTCGCATTAAATGCAACCAACAATTTCTTTTTTGAATAGGGCAACTCGCCCTGTTTGATTAACGATAAAATAACTAGTTGCATCTCTTCCATAGAAGAGAACAACATGATTATCACCTCAAATCTCGCAAAGACCACCGGCACAAGCAATTTCACCGGACAGATTAGTTTCATCTGTTGATTCAATCACTCTTGTTAGGTCAATACCTTTGAGAGCCTTCGACAATTCTTCGTATGTTTTCTTATCACACGTTTCAAATGGAGCCTGTGTGTATGTCCCACCATCAAAGGGAAGAACAGAAAGACCGTTGTAATAATGTCTATTCATCCACATCCATTCTCCTACATTATCCCATTCATCTTCTTTAATGGAAACAGTAGCAGAAACATTGTGAGTGTTAGAACCTTCACGATGCCCGTTGCTAACCCATCGAATGCTAAAGTTCTTGATTCTCTCAAGAAGTTGAAATACATTCTCACTACGAGTGATTGCGCCTTCAGGGGCCTTCTGAGGCACAGAAATTACTGCCTGTTCTGTAGGGTTAAAGAATTCATCTTCAACCAACTCAGGATGGTTTTCAAGAAGATAACCATAGATTGCTTCGTTCTTTCCTACACGGATGCGACGAATGTAGTATTCATCATGCCATGCGTGAATACCGGAAGAAGTTCCAAGAACAAGAGAAGTTGTTCCCGCAGGTTTAACACAAGTTACACGCGCAGCCTCATTGATTCCGATGAGTTTTGCTACACGACTGTTCTCTAATTTGGCGGCAAATGCGGCCATCTCAAGGTCCAAATGCTCGGCACGGTTAGAAGCAATACCCGTCATAGAAACACCTAAGAGAGCGTCCTTCTCACTTGTCTTACGCCAAATCTCACGAAGGTAGTGGAAATCAGTATATCCTGCCTGAAGTGTTCCGAGGAAAGCGGCGGCTTTTACACGACCTTCTAAATCTCTTTGGTCTTCAACATCAGAAGCATTTACTTCTGTTAGATTACAGAATTGATACGGCCTGAGAGCAATTTCACAACAAGGATTGGTTCCCCAATCTTTGTCGTTACTAAAATAAATTCCCGGTTCTCCTGAACCACTTGCTTGAATACGCTTCCAAAGGTCCATGAAAAACTCCTTCGTAACTCGGTGTCGCATAATAACCGCAGAGTTGTTTGCACGACCGCGTTGAGGATTGTTTTCCCACCAATTGCCTGATTTGCAGGCAATCATAGATGTATCATCTGCTGAGAAAAGGCTAATCATTGCAGCGCGACGAATACCACCGGCTAATACAGCATCAGCAATATGGCACATAATATCGTGTGCTTGGATAGGACTCAACTTTTCGCCATCTGTAATGTTTTGAAGAATACCTTCAACCTTAACAAGACATTCACGAAGAGGTTGAGGCCCCGGCGCTTTTCCACCAGAAGTCTTCAAAAGAGAACCCTTAGGTCTAATATCAGAATAATCAAACACAGGAGTTGAAGTCCGTGTTCCAATATAAGATTCCATCAGAACCTTTACTGCATCAGCCCAACCTTCAATAGAATCAGCAATAAGATGACGACGCTGCCTATCGGCTTTGGGATGACGAATTTCTGGTAATTGTTCGATATGGTGACGTTGGACTGAATATCCCACCCCCGTCCCACCGAGAAGTAAAAACATAGCCTCAGAAAAAGAAAGATGGGAATCAATAGGCATATAAGCACAATTATACACACGATTCGGGCTAATCTCGATAGACTTACCGCCAAATTGCATAGAACGCATTGACGGGAGGATTCGCTTTGTTCTGACATATTGTTCATATACATTTTCAATTTCCTCCTGAAGTTGTGGATAAGTTTTAATGTGCATTGATTTGTTACGGTCAACAATTTCGTCCCAAGTTTCTCGTCTTAGTAGGTCGGCGTTGTATTTAGCGTATTTCATATGCACGGTAATGTCCGACAAAATTTCTGTGTTCATGTTTCAGCACCTCAATTTACTTGCTTTAGGTAGTTTATCTAATGTAGTGAAAGAATATAAAAACTCTTGACCATCACGGGTAATAACCCATTCTTTTTCTTCAAGAAATTTCCATTCATTGAAATCATTCAATGCTGATTTGGTATATTGATTTAACAATTCTTCAATGGAAGTGAAAGTGGTCCCTCGGTAAAGTATGCGAGACTCACCGGAGGCATAAATGTATCCCCTCTTAGAAACACCAATGATGAATCTATCGGGATAAAAGTCTGGTTTGACGTATGCAACGCCATTATGGACGAAAGGTGTAGTTAAGTTCCAACCATTGAGGTTGAACATCAGTTTCATAGCACCTTCGGAGATTGTTGAGATTAAATCCATGTTTCTCAATAAAAAAAAGGAGGCTAGTCTTTCGACTAACCTCCTAAGGTGGGGGGAAGGGAAAGGGGATGATTTCCCTTCCCCCCTAATGCGTAGCCCAAGCGTTTTACACTACTTCAGAACGCACCTCCAACAATTGCTGGAGTTAGGTCAACATTCTCAATTGTGTCCCAATTGATAGTTGCCACGTCTTCACGGCTAACCATTTCACCGTTGATAAACAACCAATGAGTAGGGTGAGTATCAATTTGCTCAATGATTTCTTCAGCCGAAAGCATAACCTCGGTGTGTCCTGTATCGTTAAGAATGCGTAGTCGAATCATAGTCATTCGCTCCTGTTCTGTTGATGTGCGCTTGGGCTATAAGCCTGATTCAAGGTGTCGGCCTGTTCATCCCCGCCGTCACGTTGAGCCAATAAAGACTTAATGAGTTGCGATGCCTCATATCGGGTCATAGGCCCAACTGCTTCACCTCCTAAATCTTCAATAAACTTGATTTGTTTTTCAGTTACCCTTTTATCATCTGCATAGATTTGACCAAGACGACTGATTTCATACTCAGAAAGAGTAACCGAATCCGACAATTTTAAAGCAAATTGTTTAAGAGCCACCATAGTCTCATAATTGTAGGCATGAATAGAACGTATTCTTTCAAGTCCATAAAAACGACAATTTCTCCTAAAGGCATCGTTAGAAACCATCAAGTCAATATCAACGGCCAAAGACCTTCCGTGTTCAATCTTTCGATTGGCTTCAAGGACTCGTCGTTCAGCCAATTCCCTTTCATGCCTAAGTCGCTCTAATTGAATCTCAGCAAGACGACGCTCCTTTTTCTCTTCTTGAGCCTTAGCATACTTTGCATACTCTTCCTTTCTAAAAGATAGAGCAACGATATCAGCAAGAAGAGAATCATTCGGATAACCACTACCATTGATTTGAGCGCGGCTATTTCGCTCATCATCCCAACGCCAAAAGACAGACGCCATTTGATAGTTCGGGTCGCCAAACTTACCTTCTGACTTCTTTCTTGGCTTTGTTGCCCTAACATTCCATTGGTATTTTGGTTCGTAAAAGATTCGACCGCTGAATTGATAGTTGAAATAACGGTCAACTTCACGCAAACCTTCTAACATTCCATTGAACCATTCACCGTTTTCTTCCCACCAAGCGTCAGCCTTCATGTTCTTTACACGAACCTTCACCCAATCATTGATTTGGGCTTCGGTGATAGAATCAACAGGAAGCCCCAATTCATTAGAAATGTTACGGGCAATCATGTAAGCGTTGATGTGGTCTGAACCTACACATTCAGTTACTCCTGTTTCTGTATTGGTGATTTCAAAGTGGTAATAGATGGTATGTCCACAAAGACAATAACCAACACCGTTCTGATGGTTAGAAACCCAATCAGGAGTATTGGATGCAAGAGAAGGCCACCAACAATTTCCGGTAGCCATCCATTCTTTCAAAGCATCATCAATGTTGTCAGAAAACGAATTCTCAAGCATTCTCTCAATGAGTTTACGGTCCCAATGTCCTGTTCCAAGTTTCCTCAAATTCATTCTTCTTCACCTCGATTCATTTCAAACAAAATCCATTCAGGGATTTCATCACCGTATTCTTCATACACTTCTGCCTGTGCATACAAAAAACCATCAACGTATTCTTCCCACTTTTCTTCAGCCTTCATCAAGTCAAGAATCCATTGTGCGTGTTTGAGGTCTTCTGTCAATGTTCCGAAAACTCGGTCTTCAAAGAAATGACCGACACCATCCTTCCAAACACGTTCACCGTGCATCAAACGAAGAGTGCCTTTGAGAACACCATTTGCGATACAACGGTCACAAATTGCAATCCTGAAACCGCGAGTGTCCCACTTTGAGCCATAGCCCATTGAAGATTCAATGGTGTGGGCCTCATTGTAATTGGGCCAACAAAGGTTGTCATCCACCGGACCTTCACACTTGAAACAAGTATCGGGCAATTCCAAGAGTTTCACCACAGGGTCATACTCTTCAGGAAGCAGTTCCATTTCGATTTGAATTTCTTCATCATTCATATTATTCACCAATCCATCTTTTCGTTAGAACGTTGTTCTCCGAGGAAATCATCAAGGATTTCATCAATCTTCTCCGGGAAAACGTTGATAATACCTGCAATCGTCTTTCGATGCAGACTAATCCAAATACGGTGGTGCATATTCAACACCATCTTTGGTTCATCATTGTCATTCATAGTAATGATGATGGGCGGTAACTCATCATCAAACACACGACGAAATTCAACAGGTTTTTTCTTTTCATTTACAATCATTCTTCATCACCCATAAACATAAATGCTAAAATCGCCCACGGACCAACAATAATTGCCGCAAGCAAACACCACCAAAATAGTTTCATAGTAATCATTCCTTAAAAATAGGTGGACTCGATGGGATTTGAACCCATGACCGTCCGGTTATGAGCCGGATGCACTAACCAAACTGTGCTACGAGTCCTTTTAAACATAGGCAGACGTGGAGGGAATCGAACCCCCATCTTCGGCTTAGAAGGCCAAAATGATATCCATTACACCACACGTCCCTATGTTGTTCACGAAAGATAAACCTCCGCGAAAGTTACTAATTCAACATTGTTCTTGGTGTGAAGAAGCCCTTCAATGTATTGAAGAACCTGCTCATCATTACAATGCTTGTTGATTAGAGCCTCAGAAATAATCCAAGCGAGTTTCTCACGAGAAGTCTTTGCAATTAATTCAGACATTTGCATAGCCATTTGACTAAGAACCATGTCATTTACCTTACAGTCTGTGCATTCAACTCGCATTGGAATATCATCATCCCAAGAAGATGGAACAATTTTATATCGGTTATTATCACATGCGTTACAATTTATATTAAACATCATTGTTATTTCTCCTATACATATTTTTATAACATTTAAGGCACACTTGTTTTTCAGGGTGTAGTGCCTTAAACACCCTTTGACACTTAGGACAGCGTTTCATACTATCACACAAATGTCATATTAGCACCGTAGCGTTCATTGAACGCACGGATTTGTTCATTCTTTTTGATAACGTATTGGTTATCAGGCCACCAATCAGGTGACTTACGATTTGTCCAACGGGCAAACTCCCACTTACCTTGAAGATAGTAGTTTCGGTAAGAGTCAATAACAAAATCCCATTCAGAAACATGAGGATTTTGCATGTAAAGCACACCATCAAGACGATACTTGTCGTCCATAGCAATAGTAATGGGAGTCAATTCATCTTGACCACGGACCTTATCAACGAGAATACTCATTTCAAGGATACGGTCGTGAGAACCATGTCGCTTACCATAACGATGAGTATATTCTTCGCAAAGAGCGATACCGTGGTCGAAAAGCCAACAAAAGTTAGCGAAAGATTCTCGCGCCCATTGGGTTGAGGGGTGGTTTAGCATCGCGGGCTTCATCAGTTTGCCCTTGTGTGAGGCATGGAAAGTCTTCAAGTTAGCCAATGAAGGCTCCTTATTGTTTTCCTCAACGTAAAGCCAATAAATGTAGTTAGTATGTAGCATTTGACAGGTTTCTGTCGGCATCTTGACTACGTGCTTATCACACATTTGATGTGCGGCTTCAATTGGACTACTGCTTAGTGCAAAAATATTCATTCTTCTTCCTCCCAATACCTATTAATTTTTTCGTGATGAATATACACTTCACGCATGGTTTTTTTCCATTCTTCCTCGTCAATATCAAAATCAACGGGTTTGAAATACTTGAATGGCTTGTTGTTAAAGTCAAAGAAAAGTTGTATTGTCACCTGTTCGGCAAGCCACCACATGATTTTATCTTTATTCATGGAAACACCTCCTTCCAAAAATATTCCATCCAAACTTCTTCATCAAACCTAGGATTAATTTTCCTACAAGCATTAAAAAATGCTTCAAACATAATTTCTTGCTGATGGGTAAGACTACCACCAATCTGATTCCGATGTGTATATCCAAATTCTTCTGCAAAAATTCTAAAATCCTTTCTTGTCATCATTTAATTCCTCTCCTTGCTAATTTTTCCGCTTGGAAATAAGTTTTTCCGGCTCGATAGTGAAAACGGAAACACTCACGCCTTCTCATCTCTTCTTCAACAGGACGGTTAAGATAATCAGGCTTCCAAATATAGTGCTGACTAATTGGGATAATATCCTTCATTCGCTTCATTAAAACAACCTCGACATAGGTAATAGTGAATTTCATTAATGACTTCTTCTTCACCTAATTTGTGAAGATTTAGCCATGCTTCGTGTGTAGCCTTAAGACCACACTTCAAACATCTTTTAGGAGGTATAATATCCTCCGGCTTCAAAGATAAAGCCATTCTAAATTTTTCTAGTAATTTCATAATAATCCCTCGAAAGGGTGGGAGAAGAACAGGGCGCAAAATATAACCCTTGTCATTCGATTAACCAAGGAGATAACAAAATTTGTTCTTTTTACTTCGACAAACTCCCGATAGCGGAAAACTAGCCTAAATGGTGAATACGAACCACACAACATAGTTCTTTTGGGCGACAACCACTAACTAATTTTTACTCGTCAAACCGCCGTGTCTTAGGGTCGAACCATACCCCGCGACTAAAACGCTTTACCGTGCATAAACTCACGGTCCTTGTTATAACCAATCTTGGCTATAATCGCTCCTGCAATATCCAAATCATTGCCCATCGAGTAGTCCATAATACGGATAACTACGTCGGCCAATTCTTCTTCAACCGCAGAAAACTCAATAATCTTGTCTGAAGACGGATTACCCTGTCGCATCGCTTCAAGGGCTTCCGATAATTCAGAATGGATTAGTGCAATAGATTCACCATCGTTTCGGGCATCATCCCAAAAACCATGCTTTACTGCATTCATCCATACCTTTTTAGCAACATAATTCCATACTTCTTCAAATGCTTCGCTCATACTTAATCCTCCTTCAAACGAAAACAAAACCTACACCTGTATAACCGCTCTGAGCGATAGGTCATAAACCTACCGTTTTTATCAACGACACGGACAGGCCTTACACTAAAACGGTAATCACAGTTATCTAAAACGATACACATAATCATTCCTCCTCGTTCTGACGGTCAAAGCGACTCCAAAAACGCCTGATATGGTTAAGAGCGTCATTAAGACTGAGGTCATTCATTCCAAAGAAAACATTCTTTCGCTCGAAGTAAATGGTATCATCAAGCGGTTGGCGATTAACTTCCATGTAAAGAGAACCATCACGATATCGGTAGTAAAAGTAATTACCGTCAATGAATTGACCCTCAATCTGAAGAGGTTCCCAAGAAGAAGTTACATCAAAAGACCTAATTACAAAATGAGGACGTTCTGCATTCGCATAAATCCTGTGACGCATTCGGCGTTCTTCTTGTTCTTTCAAATTGTATTCAAATTCGTTCATTCTTCTTCCTCCTTAATCAAGTGGTCCTTGCTATCATGTTCGAGCCATTCTGAATTACATTCATCACAGACAATGACTCCTGCTTCATCAGTAACGTGACCATCAAAATAATCATGCTCGTCAACGTAAAGATTACCATATGCATCTTCATAAAAAGAAGTAATCGAGGACCATTCAATGGTCTTTCGCTCAAAAGTAAAATCTTTGCTTCCGCAATTCTTACACTTATAATTCATTCTTCCTCCTCCTTAATATTCAAATTTTCTGATGTATCAACGTAATGAAATCCATGCCCGCAACCATTGCACCAAAAGTGCTGGGGTTCACCCCACTCATCTTCATCATCAAGTTCATAATCATACATGTAAAGCCTACCTTTGAAAAGTTGCCATTCTGTAACCTTAATGGTCCTAGTAACTGTTTCATCAGCGCGAATGTCGGACGACCCGCACTTCTTACAAGTAATCTTATTCCTGTCAAAAATCATTCTTCTTCCTCCTTAATATTCAAATATTCTAATGTTTCATCCAAGAGAAAATCATTCATTTCGCCATCCAATTCATAGCAATCACTACACCAAATTACAGGTCCGTTTAACTCAAAATCATCAGGTTCATAGTTATAGATGAGTAACTGTCCTTTGTGAAGTTGCCATTCTCTAATCCTCATGGCCCTAGTTTCTATTTCTAAGGCACGAATATCAGACGACCCGCACTTTTTACAACTAATCTTATTTGCATCAAAAATCATTCTTCTTCCCCCATGCTTACTCCCCAAATCAGGTCAATCTGTTCGTGAATGTATTCAATGTAGTCAATGTCTGCTTCTTCAGCCCAAAAGTCTTCGGCTTCACCAATCAATTCATAGTGAGCCTCAATCTTCTGTTGAATCTGTCCAACAGAAACCCACGGCAAATCAACGCCTTCATTGGTTTCCTTGACGAGATTCGCCAAATCAACAAGTCTTTCTAAACAATTCCATTTCATTTCCATTTAAATCACTCTTCCTCAATATCCCATCCACAGTTATCCGAAGTATATGCCTGAGAAATCACAAGGCCACAATTATGGCATTCCCAAGTCACTTCAACATAACCCGGCACATTAATACCAACATCAGCCGGTAAATAATGGTCCCTATCATCCCACCTATGTTCGCCATTTTCAGTTTTCTTACACTTTGGTATTTCTGTCTTCATTCTTCTTCCTCCATCTGATTATAAAATTCAGCGGACTCTTCTAATATACGCGCAAAGGCACGTATTTCATGTTTGCGCTCTTCAGCAACCTTTTCGCTTGGGTTGAAATAATCACGCTCGTTAGAATTGAGAATACAATCTCGAATCGAAACTTCAGCGAAAAAGGTGGGCATGGTTCCCATATCTGTTGCCTTAAAAAGTTCAAGGATATATTCTGTCCTCTTAGCCTCCAAACGTGGGAGTTTCTCCCAATAAGCCTTGACGATAAGCCTAACAGGACTGTTAGGATAAAGTTTAACGTCAGCCACCATACGGTGTGCAATAATTCTACAAGTATCAAGATGTTCTACAAATTTAATTCTTTCCATTTTTATTCCTCTGTAATATAGTGAATATGAGGTGGGTCATGAGGGATTTGAACCCCCGATAGGCGGATTAAAAGCCCGCTGACTTACCTGACTAGCCCAATGACCCAAGTTTGAGCAGATTTTACTTCATGCTCAGGAAGTGGAATCAAAAGAGGCGCACCTCTTTATCTTCGGCCAATTTCAGTTCTTTCCGGGTTGAGGACCGCAATAGAACAGATTCTTCTTTGCTCGCGTAATCGCAACATAGCAGATGTTGTTTTCTTCAGGTCCACCTTTCGGATGAGGCATACGCTCAGTAGCAAGCACATAAACATTGTCTGCTTCAAGACCCTTAGCCTTATGAACCGTCGAAAGCATCACGTCGCCATATTCCTTGCCGTCGAAAACCTTCTTGATTTCGCTGATGATTTCACCAACAGTATTCGTGCGAGAAGCGAAAATACGGATACATTCAACCTTGTCTTCGAGGTTATTCGCCTGATTATCCTTACCTGCATCACGGAAACGCTTAACCATCAAAGCGGTGTTTTCGTTGAGAATCTCAGTAAACTGAGAAGTCGAAGTATTCTCGTTCTTGCACAACTTCTTGACGTGATTAATCAAGCCTGTTGTCATATCTCGCCCAACGATGTAAGCAGACTTTCCTTCAAGAATCATCTGATAGAAAGCGTTCACCAAAGGAGCGTTATATCGGCAAAGAACCATGTCGCCACGCACAGGATTAAACGGACTGTTCATGCGAACATTGCCGTCAATCGCAGTTTCGGGACAAGAGAAATCCGACACATAGCGGTTGGCTTCTTGAACGACGTTCTTCGGACAACGCCATGAAATCGAGAGAGGAAATTCCTTGATTTCTCGACCGCGAGCCTGAAGGTCAGCCTTGAACAAGTCCATTGAATTGGAATCTGCTCCACGGAAACCGTAAATTGCTTGGTTAGGGTCGCCCACAACGATGGTTCGTCCATTTGCACCAAGACATTCCTTGATGAGAGAACGTTGCATTTCGTTAAAATCCTGCGCTTCATCAACAAAGAGCAAGTCGAAAGTCGGGAACGTGTAATTCTCAACAAGTGGCAACCAAATCATGTCGTCAAAATCAACCATGTTCGGGTTGTTGCGAGAGATGGTAAGAATAGCAGGAATTGCTGCAATAGCGAGTTGTTCATCGTTATCCTCGAAAGTAATGTCATATTCGTTGATAATACTGCGAATGGACTTAACGTCCTTTCCATCAACCATACAACCCTTAACGAGAGAAACCAACTTCACAAGAGAAGCCATGCCTCCAAAGTCCTTACCGAGAATATCTCCGATAATGTTCCAACACTTGCGGTTATCCACCTTTGGCTTGATACCGCTCTTGTAAATCGCAGAAAGACCAAGACTGTGAAAAGTCTTAGCGGTTACATCATCAGGAAGGCGACTTTCCAATTCAGTCTGAATACTCTTGTTGAAGCAAAGAAAACCCATACTTCGCGCATTTGCGCGGTGGGATGCTTCCACAATAGTTGTCGTCTTTCCTGTTCCTGCACCGGCATAAACGAATACATCAGATGTTCCGTTTGTTACCTCTGCAAAAATTTCTTCTTGTTGTTCGGTCCAATTACCCATTTTTATTTCTCCTTAGTTATTTGAATAGTTATTTTAGGCTAGATTATAATTAAGCACAAGACATATTCAGGTCTTTGGAATTGGGTCGCGGAACGGGTTCATAGAGAACACTACTATCACCGAAGGTGGAGGTTTTTCCCGTTTTTATTTGGTGCAAAACCGCGTTGTTGCTAATAAAGAGAGGGAGTCAATATAAATGTCTTTATGGCCCCTGACTCGACCTACAATCTTTATTTGGAATATGGTGCGGGAGGCAGGACTCGAACCTGCGAACTCGTTGAGATAAGGGCTTAAACCTCACGCCTTTGACCGCTCGGCTACTCCCGCAAAAGAAAACAAAAGCCCATTGTTGTCGCATTGGGACGGATTGCCCCATACAGCCTGACCCGACGCGGGGGGTATATGAAGACCCTCCCTCGGTCGCCCGCCGGAGGCCAAAATGAAAGAAAAGGTGGAATAGGGGGAGAAGACGGGTGCGAAACTTCTCCCCCTATTCCGGTTGGGGTTTTACCCCCGTTTTGAGCAATTAATTAAAATCACTCAAGGTCGCCGGAATCGGCTCCCTCGGAGTTGAGAAGGCTCTCAATCGAACCATCCCAATCGCCATCCTTGAAACGCTTGCTAAGAGCGATTCGGATGCGCTTACCCTGAGAAGCGGCATAATCCTCACCGGATTCATAAACGCCGCCACCGGATTTTGCGTGTTGGAAGCAAATAGCCGCAATTACGGGGTCATGCTCGTAAAAGGCCATAGAAGCCTCTTCGACCAGACCAACAATGCGGTCTAATGCAACTCTAACAGCGGCAGGAACGCTGCTCTTTTGTCCACGGCGGAAAGGTGTTCCGTCGCGGCCCTTCAAAAGAGCCTTAAGAGCGGCAGTAGCCGCTTCTCGCTCATTAGGGTTGTTTGCTCCAACTTGAAGGTTGAGTTCAACCACTTGACGCAGGGATGCGTCGAGGGTTTCATCAGCCTCAAGGTATTCATTCACTTCAATCGTTAAACTGTTCCAACTCATATCGTCCATGTTGTTCACTTGTCCTGTCCTCCGCTCCACCGCACCGTTTCGCTTCAGACAATTGTTCGATGTGAAACCCCCATATAAAGGTGGTTCGGGGTGAATCCTCTTTGGAGTGTTTCTAGTATTTCTAATGATTCTAATAACACCGGACCATACAGACCCTATCAATGACTACAATTGAGGATTACTATGCCAATGTAGTGTCACATAACCCTAATGAAACATTGAAGTAGTGTTTTAGAAGATTCTAAATGTTTTCCAATGAGTCCAACGAAAAGAAATGCAAACAAACGCCCAAGATTACTTTGGAAACATTACTCACATGATTCTCCCCCGAACCTTCTAAGAACATTCTATCGGGGGCTGAATCGAGAAATGAGGGGCTAGTGCAACACTAACCCCATGAAACTCCTCGAAAGGCGTTTCGATTATCATTCTAATGATTATACTACCCCCCTCTCCCTTTCAATCTCTCCCTCCTCCTCGCTTCTACTCTCCCCACCTTCTTTCTTTTACCATTCGCTATAAATAAACACACGATCCA
>Ga0099848_1000005_pt1 | contig 87158 bp, 75 predicted proteins | sample CB_VirMetaG_3_FD_78179 | JGI IMG/M metagenome (GOLD analysis project Ga0099848, IMG submission 78179) | Freshwater to marine saline gradient viral communities from Chesapeake Bay - CB_1508_1S Viral MetaG | ecosystem: Environmental > Aquatic > Marine > Coastal | place: USA: Chesapeake Bay...
ATTTCTTTTCTCAATGCGAAAATGTAATATATAAATCTTTATTAGAGTACATAGAAATTTTTCCAATGATACTACCCTGTCTGTGGTGGAGAACTCAGGGTCACGTTGTTGCATATTCTCCAGGAAGTAGTTTTGGACTTCACTGTGATAACGACGTAAACTATAAGCCAGGAGCAATACCAGATCAACAATTGGCTATTAGAAATGTAGTAGGGGCTATTCTTTATTTTAATAACTCCTATGAAAAAGGAGAAGAAAAAGATGAATATGGTTATACTGGTGGAGAAATAATCTTTCCATACGCAAACGTAAAATATTCTCCTAAATCCGGAGACCTAATAATGTTTCCGTCAAACTATTTAGCCACACATGAAGTTCTACCATGCGATGATGGATATAGATATGGATACGTTGGTTATTTTGCTCAAGGATCCGAAGATCAAAATAGGGGAATTCATATCAGGGAAAAATCTGAAGTGATAGATAGTGGTCAGGTCTGGATGCCAGAGCTATTTGATGATTACATTAATCATGTCAATAGGAAATATTCAGGCCAAACAGATAAAATATCTACACTACTGAGAGCATCTGGTAGAATAAATACAAGCGATAATACTACTCAAGAAATCGAAAAAGAAAGAAACAAGTAAAATGATATTTAAAGACGCAGAAGCTGAACATCTTGGTGGTGGAGTTGTTTTGTTTAAAAAAGCAATAGATCTTGATTGGGACTGGACTTTTAATACGGTTGAAAATTTCATAAACGATGAGTGGAACGATATGTATAAACCTGGTATAGATCCAGAAACAGGTGAGCAAATCTATGTAAACAAAAGTGGCTATTTTTTTGGGCTAGACAGTATCGACCTAATGCCTAAAAGAGCTTCAGCGACCCATCAAAGAAAAGATCCAGAAATCATGAGCTGGTTAAAATTCTTGGAAGATTCAAAAGATAAGTATCTTTTAAAATATTTAGAAATATTTCCATTAGCCTATAAGTGTATCTGGTGGAAGGTAAAAGGCCATTTCCTTAAGTATAATAAGGGAGTTTATCTAGGCACTCATTCTGATGTAAGCGCAGATTATATCTATGGAGTTTGGGAACCAAACGAACAACTAGCACTAAGAAGTATGGTAACCAATCTTTTATACTTAAATGATTATGTTGAAGACGAATCTCAATTAAATGGAAAAAATTTTACTGGTGGAGAACATTATTTCAATTATTTAGATATTACCTATAAGCCACAAAAGGGAGACCTTTTGATGTTCCCATCTAATTACATGGGCGCGCACGAGGTAAAAGAAGTAACTGGAGGCGTTAGGCACTCTTATTTGGGCTGGTATAGTCAAGGAACACCCAATGCAGCTGTAGGCGAAAGCGTTACGGACCCCATAAAAGATCCAACCAATGCCCAGCATGATACAAATATATATATGCCGAACCTAACCGAAGACTTTAAAAGCTATCTAAAATCAAAAGGATATGATGAGTCTTCTGATCAATTTAGAATAACTAAATCAAATTATTAATGAATACCAATGCAAAAAAGAAAAACAATATCAATCCTAATAAACAAAAAACATCAAGTTCCAGACGCAGGGCATTGGATTTTTGATCCTGAATCAGAAACATGGGTTGAAAATGCTGATTTAGTATACGAACAAAGATCTTCATATACGCTTTTAAGAATAGAAGGAAATAACAAAAACGTATTTCATGTAGATAGTTTTCCAAGACAAGGAAATACAACTTTAAGGTCTATACTGCTCAATGTATTTCCAGAAATGGTTATGCCAGACCCTATGACTCATGTTACTGCATTTACCAAATGTGCTATAAATAATGGCGAAGTAGTGATAAGTACCTTAAGGGACCCTCACGATTCTTTGACTTCTTTTATAAGCAGGGCACTCACAGACGGCAGATACGATAACCATACTAGGGGTAATGTTTTCAAGCACGCAGTACGTGAAGCCGTCCTGTTTTACGACAGATATTTAAATTTTTTAATAGAAAACTATGAGGATATATACTTTGTGCATTTTGATCAAATATTAGAAATGTATACAGACTACATTTGCTTTAGTGAACAAAATAATCGAGTACTAGAATATCTTTCTAAAAAATATGATTTAGAATTTATTCAATATAGCAAAGAAGATCAACTAAAAAATCCAAGGCGCAATGCCATAAACTATAATAGCAGCACAGATAAAAAAATAAAAGAAAGATTAATAACAAGCAAATACTATTTAAGAAAAATTAAAAAGTCATACAAACTGTATATGAAGATTTTAAAAATTATTGGAGAAGACAAAAAATATGAAAAAGTATCCGGAGCCTAATCCGATAGATTCAGGACCATGGATTTATGATGAAAGTAAAAAAGAATGGATTGAGCCAGATTTAGTGGAAAATATAAATTGGGTTGATTGGCCGGTAAGAAAAATAAATCAAGATACTACTAATGTATTTTTTGTTGATGGTTTTCCAAGACAGGCTACAAATACGCTTAGAAGATTAATTCTCGAATGCTTCCATACAGTTGCGATAGTTCACGATATTGAGCACAAATTTTATCCATTTGAATTATTCTCCAAGCAAGGTGAAGATTGCCTACTTACAATCAGAGACCCATTAGATGCAATAGCATCGACTTATGGGTATGAATCAACTTATGGACACGAAAAATTTGGAATAGATAAAATAGAACAATTGGATTTTATGATAAAATACTATATTAGAATGGCCAGCATTCCATTTGAAATTAAAGGAATAACAGTTGTTGAATTTAAAGATATAGTAAATTATCCGCATAGTCTTCTTTTGAGAATACAAGAAAAATTCAATCTTGATTCAAAAAATATCGAATCATACTTAGGTCAAGAAAAAGCAAAAGTATACGATGAAAATCATAATTTTACACAAAAACAAGACGTCAGAGACTTTTTGAATAGTAACATAGCATTACTGGACGAATGCTATAATATATACAATAAAGCATTAAAGGAAAAAATATGAAAGTAAACAATCACGGTGGTGGAATAGTCTCTTTTGATGAAGTCATCGATGTAGATCAGACGTTTCTTAAAAGTTATATATCTTGGCTTAGAGAATCTGACGAAGAAACATTTACATATTTAGAAGAAAATGGAAAAAAATACGCAGTAAATAAAACTGGATTTAAATTTGAAATTAATGACATACCAGAAGCTCCAGAAAGATTTGTTGATTTATTTGGAAAATCTTCAAATAGAACTCCTTCAGAAGAAATTAAAAAGTTTGTAGAGTCATGCGAAAATGGACTATATGACTGTCTTGTACAGTACTGCGCCCTTTATCCAGAGGCAGCTACAACAATATGGTGGAGAGGTTCAGCTCATATAGCTGGATACAATAAAGGCAGATGGATTGGACCACACTGTGACGATCAGATTCAATTTGAGTTTGATGGCCTTCCTAGTAATGAGTATCCAATTCACAATACAATAAGTTGTGCCCTTTATTTTAACGACTGCGTAGACGAAGAAGAGCAATTAAATGGAGACAATTTTGTTGGGGGACATATTAAGTTTAAATACGCTGGCGTTGATTATAAACCAAAATCTGGTAGCGCTGTTTTATACCCTTCAAGCTATATGGGTACGCACGAGGTAACTCCAGTTACCGCTGGAGAAAGATATGTATATCTAGAATTCTTTGCCTATGGAATACCAAAGAACTCTCCAGGCGACGATTTAAAGTACATGCCAAATCTAATAAAAGATTCTATTGCAGTTAGAAATAGTCAATGATAATAAAAAAACTTAAAAGAAGAGCAATGAGAAGAATCAGCGTTAAGGAAGAAAAGCCTCGTTAATTTTTGTTTTTTTGTTACTATTATTATTAAATTAATAGGAGAATAGTAGCCTTAAATGTTATATAACTCACCAATTACATATAGTCAAGCTAGCGTATTCTATGCGGGAGCAGTATCGATTCTTGCTCCATCTTTAACTTCTCCTATTTTAATAAATAATATAACTTTATTAGTCTTTGCCGATGAAGATTATACGAATCAAACTACAATAGGAATAATAAGCTTAAACTATGCTCCTTCTGGAATCTTAGAGATACAAGTATTGGACGAAGATGTTCAGGCCTTCTTTGAGGTTGATCGAGTAGCTATTTCTATATAGTTTATTAGTAATTTAAATAGCTTTTAACGCTACTATAATACAACCAATACTTTTTATTAGTGAGGCTTTAATGTCAATTTCTCCAATTATGGTAAACGACACAGTTCGTCTTAAAGTTAAATTTATAGACATTGACCCAGAAACTGGCAGTCAAACAGAGGTTAGTCCAATTTCCGTTTCTCTAACTATAGACGATTCCGCAGGAAACGAGATATTATCAGTTACCCCAACTCAAACTAGCGGTTCGGAATATTATTATGACTACACTCCGGAAACAGCTGGGGAATATACAATTAGGTTTATTGGGGTTCTTTCTTCTGGAACATATATAACCGTTAATCAACAGATGTATGTTAGTACTCCAACTTCAGATTTTAAACCATCCATAACACTCGGTGCAGATGAAGTTATATATTTTGCGCCAGATGTTACCCCATTGTATGTAGATCCAGAAGAGCTATTGCCCTTTTTCCCAGACGCAACGCTTATAGAAGTTGGCGAATTAATACATCACTATTCTACAGAAGTAAAACAAATCTACTCCATATCTGACTCTATGGACCTAAACCCTGGACTTAATTTTACTGCACTAGAGTACATTAAAGCAGCAGCTGCTTGTGAGTTAAGTAGGACATATGGCTATGGTGGAGAAGACGAATTGTCGGTCAAGCTTGGTGATCTTTCAATTACAAATAGATCACTTCCGAGAACGGGCGTAAATAGAGGAAATGCTACGACATGGTGTCAACTTGCAGCAGCCCTTAGAAAAGAGTTATTAGCTTCAAAGGTCTCAATGAAGGGTGTTCAGCCAAAAGGTCTTCCAAGTAATTATATTCCAACGACTGGTAAATCAATAGATCCAGAAACCGGTCTAGTCGTCCACCTGAGCGATAGGGACCTTCTTGGTCCTGGAAGAAAAAACACCAGAGTTGACGACCCAATGCCAAAGAGGGGCTTAAGAAGTCGTGACTAATTTATCTAGAACTTTTAGGGAAATTTTAAGAAAATGGGGTCATGATGTTCTTCTTCAGAGAAGATTAGATGATAATTATAATTACTCTTCAAAATTTGAAAGAGTAACAACAAGGCATATGTACCCTGCAAATTCAGATCTAGTAAATTTACTTAAGGAATCTTCAGAGGGAACCACAGCAGATGCCGTAGAGTTTATATACTATTTTGATTCAACAATCAACCCTAGAACTGGCGATAGAATTTACGAAAAAATAGAAGGACACCCTCAACCAAATTCTGTCTATAGAATAGACTATGCAGTGCCAATGAGAGGAAAATTTGGTAAAATAGAATATTGGGTAGCAGGAGTGACTAGAGAAGAACCGGTATAGAATGGCGCTTTATTCAAATGGAGAAAAGATTACATTTAAATATATATTTAATTTAGATGGCGATTTTTATGATCCAATAATACTTGACAACGATTGGGAGCAAAGAGACTCGTTAGCAACTCCGTATTATGGTGGAAATAATGTAGATATTGTCGTTTCAATATGTAGGGGGCAAAATGGATCAGGCCCAGTTGTAGATGGTCCATTTTCCTATAATGCGCAGTCGGCAACTCCAGATTATGGAATTGCCATTCAAGATCAATTAGCCGCAGATAATGATTTAAATCAAATACTTGGAAACAATTATATAGAAAGAGAATCTGAAGGTATATACAATTTTGTATACACAATACCAGATAATCTTTTTCCAGGAAAGTATACAGTTGTATTAACTACTTCTATAAATCAAGTGAGGGAAATTAGAGAACTATATTTTCAAATAGTTTCACCAGAAAATAAAAAACAAATAAATATTTCATCTAAATCTATAGAAGACAATATCGCAGTATTAACAACAACAGATGCGCATGGTTTAACTAAGGAAGAAGTAGTAACAGTATATGGGGTTGACAACGTAATAGATGGAGTTCATCAAATTTTGTCTATTCCAACGCAAAAAAGTTTTTCAATATACGTAGAAACGCAAGACATTGAACTAACATCAGTTAATCCAACTGGAAGTGTTTTTAGGCAAAAAGATGGAAATCCAGTAGTATTAAAATCTAATCCATCGTTATCTACAAGTTCTCAAGTAAACGCAATATACAAACCTCTTCAACCATTTAATACTAACTCCGTCCTTCTTATTGGGCACGGCGATTCTCAAAGTCTGCAAATAAATGAAATTAGAAGAATAGCCTCGATACAAGAAGCAATAGATTTATTAGATGGCAATAGAAACAGCCCCCTGCTAAGGGCTGTTCTCAGCTGCCACGGGGCTGGCTGCACAGATATATATATCATGATCGCCGCACCTATGAGTGAATACGTAGATGATTATCAGAGGGTTAATACTCCAATAGCAGGTTTTGTAAGCGAAAATTCTTCTACTACTCTAACTTTCTATGAAAAGTATTATGAAAGACTTCAAGAAACTTATGCAATAGCAAGAGATTACGATTTCATAGACATTATAGTTCCAGTTAGCATATCTTTTATTAATTCTGGAAATGTTAATTTTGTTAGACAATTAGCAGATCATTGTGAATATGTTTACAAAAATTCTTCAACTATTTCAATAGGAATAATTGGATCAAGAACCGGTGGAATGAATTTGGCAGATATTGAGACTATGTCAGCCGTTGATTTTACAACCAATCTTCTTAAAGATGAAAACGGAAATAGTCCAGATTATTTAGATTCAAACGATGGAAATATACTTGACTCCGGAAGACATATAATGTTGTACTATGGTGAGGCCGTGTTTAATTATCCAGCACTAGCTTATTCTTACACTTCAAGTATTGCTGCAGCTGTTGCTGGACAGCTTTCAAATTGGCCGGTTTATAGAGGATTGAATAGGCAAAAGTTAAGAGGGGCTTATTCTCAGTATGGTTTAGAGCTAACCGCTTTTCAGGTAGCAAAGCTACATAATAATAATATAAATACTATTATAAAAAATAATAGATCAAGAAGAAATGTACCATATCAAGTTATGTTGTCTGAAGATAAGACTTTAGCCAAAAAGGGTTCAAGCATGGCCAACATACCCCAAGTAAGATTGACGGCAATGGTTATAAATGAAATATTGGGAATCGCCAATTCCGCAATAGGTAAATTCTCTTATGATATAATTAAAGAAAAACTACAATCAATGTTTAATTCTTTAAAGAAAACTACTCCATCAATAATACAAGATTACAGATTTGAAATGTATGCGGATAAAAAACAAAAAGGAAAGATATATCTAGAAATTGATCTTATATCATCCAACTCTCTTAAAAAAATAAACTTCAATATTCTAGCAGGACCAGGAGCATAGAATGCCTCAAAACGCTTTTAACATACCAGGCTTAAACGAAAATGACATCTTAACAGGAAGATCATATACTGGCGATCCACTTCAAGCTGCTGGTAATTTAACCTATATTGAATTTATGGCAACAGTTAAAGCCCTATGGGAAAACGCCTACCCAAAGATAGCATTTGAGGCAGATAGTAGTGGCGAAGCTTCTAAGTTTCCAATTATTACTTATAATTTAGAATTAAAAAGGGCTCACACTTCTGAGCCAAAGCCTAGAACAAGATTTATACCAAAAGACGTTGATGAGATTATATATGGTCAAAGATTTCAAAATATAGTATCTTTTAATATAATGACTAGAGCCAAGACGGCAGATATTCCCGACGATGAAAATCCGGGCTATTCTGGGGCTGAAGCTGCAGATAGAATTGTTGAAGTATTTGAAGATTTCATGATGGAGCACACCCCTGTCTTTAAAAGATTAGGTGCTTCTGAGTTTGTTTACTCAAGGAGAATGTCAGATGCTAAAGTAACTAGGGATGGAATAGATGTCTGTAAAAGAACAGTAACATATATGTTAACAACTGAAAAGTTGATATCTACAACAATTTCAAGAATAGAGAGCATTTTAATAGACCTAAGAACCTATATGGCTACAGAACCAGAAAATCTAGTACAAGCTACTCCAAATTTTGAAAATGTAGATATTAACATAATAGACCTATATCAAACTGCGTCCCCTAATTATTAAGGTAGTTTGTTTTTATAAGTTAGTTGTTACTATATGATACGAGTTAAAATTTAGTACCGATATTGGAGGTTAAAGCTAAATGGCTATTCCTGGTGTAAAAACAATTATTAAAGATCGCTTTTATAGCATTTCTCGTCAAGACCTTCCCGTCGGACCAAGAGTTGTTGTAATTGCAAGAAGAAACAATGACGATGGAGATGGCAACGTCCCTAACTTAGACGCAGTACAGGTAAGTAACGAAGCCGATGTTATCACCGCCTTTGGTGAGGACTCGGATTTGCATCGTGCATACATTGAACTAATTTCAGCTGGTGCAGAAAGAATATACATGGTTCCGCTTCCAAGCGATACCGAGTTCCAAAGAGGGACAAGCTCTGTAACTGCAGATGTTTTGGATGGCAACGGAGACAGTATTTTTGATGCTGCATTCGAAGCCGCAGAGTCAACCCTTCCTGACATTATAGTCGCATGGGGATCTGGTGGCTTACCAACTTCTTGGGCAGCTACTCCTAGCACGGACAACGATTCGTTAGGCTTTTACGCTAACGACACTGCAACTATTGATAGATCAATGGCTGCTAGAGTTGCAAGAAAGTGCAAAGACATTTCCGAAAATACGCACCCATGCTTTGCAGTAATGGGAGTAAAGCCTTACGTTGGAGCATCTGAGATCATGACACCTTCAGTTGTTTCTACTCACCTTGCCCTTACAACATTGGCAGATAGAGACGGAGATTTGTCTACTCCAACTACAAACTCATCTGGAGAAGTAATTTACACCAGATTAGCAGAAGCTGGTAGACACCTTTTTGTAATCGCATCTGAACTTATTCCAGTTGGATATAAAGAGACATGGGGCTACGCAAACGGAGCTTCTTCGCTTGCTGGTTCGCTAAGCAGATTAGCTTCATACACATCTCCTTCAAACAAAGTTCTTTACAACGTTGGATCACTAAGATATAATCCAACAAGAACTTCCCAATCATCACTTGGAGATAAGGGAGTTAACGCTGTAGCTCTTAACTTCAATAGAGTTCCTATATTTGCAGAAGGACTAAGCTTTGCCGCTTCTACTTCTGACTATACAAGAATCTCTACAATGAGAATTATAAGCGAATGTTCATTACTTGTCCGTCAAGTATGTCAGAAGTTCGTAGGTGAAGCTTCAACCATACAAGTTAGAAACTCTATGGAAACAGCAATCACTTCAGCTCTACGCGGTATGATGCAATTAGGAGCCTTATTGGATGCGGACTTTGCGGTCTCGTATATTCCAAATCAAAACAAGGCGATTATCGACCTCGTGGTAACACCCGCATTCGAGCTCAAGAGCATCGAAGTGCGTTTGTCAGTAAACTTAGCCTAACATAACCGATAAGAACTGGAGGGTTCAAAAATGGCAGGAGAATATTATGACAGCCCGGTAAACAAGTATCTTAATACATATACTACTTTTTCCGGTGCAGATATTGTAGCCACATTTGGTGGCATTGAAATTGGAGCTCTTTCTGGAATTACATTTTCAGTAACGAGAGAAAAAGCACCAATCTATACCATGGGTTCACCAAACCCTAGATCATTTTCTAGAGGAAAGCGCGGCATTGCCGGTTCGTTGATCTTCACAGTGTTTGATCGTCCAGCATTGTACACCATGCTAGACAAGCATCACAATACGCCAGAGTCAATGAAGTTCTTTACAAGAGCCCATAACACTCTTCCTGGAGACACTAATCATAGAAGAGGAATAGCTGAATTTACAGATCAAACAAGAGACGTTGTTAGCAAGGTTCCATTCTATGCAGACCAAATTCCACCATTCGACATAACAATTACTTTTGTTAACGAGTATGGTCAAGCAGCTGCTAGGTCGATATATGGTGTTGAGCTTCTAAACGAAGGATCTGGAGCTTCTATGGATGACATTGTTATCGAAGAAACAATGACATACGTAGCTAGAGAGCTTGGTCCAATGTATAAGATAGCCAACGATCAGCTTTACAGATTTAATTCAGAGAATCTTGGAGACGTAATTTCAAGAGACGCAGTTAAGTCTTCTAAGCTAAATCCAGATATCGTTAGACCATAACATATTAAAATAGCTTAGGAATAATTGAATAGGTCAAGTGTGGAGGGGTTCTTCTCCACACTTGATTTATTTTTAAGGAGATTTGATGTCCGACACTGGAGCAAATATACAATTTACTAGTTTTTCTACAGGAACAGTTATTCCTTCAGATATCGACATTGCGAAGATAGATAGAGTTGGAAGAATCCAGGCATATGAAAATGGTTCCAACAAATATAGAAGAGATAAAAATCTTCCAGATCCATTTTCTAATATGTCATTTGCCGGAGTGGATATTACTGCAACTTTAGTAATACCAGATATACTAGAAAATGGAGATATAGCAACCGAGGGGGATATAATAGAAGTTGCAGAACTGCAAACCATATCTTATTCTATACACAGAGAAAATACCCCCGTAAGAACCCTTGGCCACGTAAATCCCAGAGGCTTTGTTAAGGGCCCAAGAACCATAGCTGGATCATTGATATTTACAGTCTTTAACGAGTACGCCTTCTACAGAATTAAGCAGTTTAAAAGAAAGTTAGCACTATTGGGTTACGCACCACTTGCTGACATGCTGCCTCCATTTGATGTAGTTTTAACCTTCTTTAACGAGTATGGTTTGTATGGTAAAATGAAAATATACGGATTGACAATAGTTGACGAAGGGCAGACCATGTCTGTTGACGACCTAATAACAGAACAAACATATACGTACATGGCGCGAGGAATACAGCCATTAATACATTATGATCCAACAGATGATTTTACTTATCCAGATGACATTGAGAAAGATGTCAACTCTAAAAAGATATCAGAAGAATTTTTTGGAAATAAACTTAATGAATACAGAAACGTAATTGATAAAATACAGAAATTATAGGTAACTTTAATGGCATCAAAAGATTTTAAAAGGCCCTACAGACCATTTAGCGGATATATTCCAGATGGTGTTATTTCCAGAAATGGAGTTGATAACGGTTATCCGTTTGCAGACGCATCGTTTGATCCACTTAATAAAGATATAGATTTAAAATGGGCTGGCAAATCCAGAGAAGATGCAAACTTTAGTTCATATTATGATTATTATTTTTCTGGAGAAGATGTAAAAATATATATTGATGGACTATTTGATGTAAAAGATGAATTAGAAATAGCAAGCTTTGCATTTACAATTAGACAAGAGAAGCAACCTCTATATGGATTTTGGTCCTACAATTTCGACGCCATGATGTATGGCAGTAGAATTATTGCAGGTAACATGGCAATATACTCAAGATACCCAAGAAGAATGACTGAGCTTTTGGAAAAAGCAGCAAAGATAAGAACTGAAAGCGTTGGACAAAATCCATCCGAACATGTTAGAACTCTTCTATCAAACAACGCGGAGGGGCTAAATTCTGAAGATGAAAAAAATATACAAAAGTATTGGTCTAGATCGCAGCTAGACAGAATTGCAAATGATCCAGCTAACAATGGTCAATATGAGTCTTTTAATAAAAATATATTTAGTGCGCATCCTCCATTTAATTTAATTATATACTATGGAGTTCAAGAAAACGGTTTAACCACTAAGGGAGCACAGCAATCTTCTAACAACTTTAATCCAATAGACAATTACGACAGAATTTTGTCCACAGACTATAATACTAGATTAACAAAAGTAAATAATCAAAAAACACCTATGAAAATAGTTTTACAAAACGTTCAACTATTAAGTATGGCTACTGGGTACGATACAACTGGAGCACCTCTTCAAGAGGGTTACGAATTTATAGCTAGGGATATGTACTATACAATAGCTGATGATTCAACAAATCCTCTAGCTAATTTGGTTCAAGAAACACCAGTCTCTGGTGCGTCAACAAATTCTTCAACCAACACTCAAACTAGCGGTGGTGGAGGAAGTGGAGGAGGACTTCCTTTTACTGTTAGATAATTTTAAATTGATTTAATATAATAAATATGATAACATGTAGTGAAATACGTATTTTAAACAGGAGAAAAAATAATGGCAAATAAAAGACAGGTTAGTGTTTCAACTGAAACAGAATCGAACGAGCCACTAATTGGTGGAGATAATACAATTCTTTCAGAAGAAGACGCAGATAATGTTCAAATGATGGAGCAGATAGAAGACGGAAGAGATGTAGAAGATCTTCCTGATGAAGAAGAAATTTGGGACGGTGGCCCTACTGCTGGCATGATCAAAGTTTGGAAAGCAAAGCATGGAGAGGTATATGTTACTTCTATATCTTTTGATAAGCATGTTGTATGGAGAACTCTGAACAGAATTGAATACAAGCAGTTAGTTAAAAAGATGGAGCAGCTGATTCAGTCTGGTCAACTATCTTCTGCGGAAGCAAACATGTGGAACGAAGAAGCTATAACAGAGCTGTGCATTTTATACCCATCCTTTGACAAAGAATCATTAACAAAGGAAATGGCTGGTCTTCCTTCTTTGATAGCGCAAGAGGTTCTTGAGGCATCGGGCTTTGTTGCTCTAGAGGTAAGACAGTTATAATAAAAGATGCTAGACTCAGAAATTGTTCTAGATTTAAAAAATAAATATGGCCCTATATTTACTATAGACATAAAGGGTCAAACTGTTGTATTTAGAGAGTTAACCTTCGCTGAGTTTGATTATATAGCACTTCTGCAGGAATCTTTAGACGGTTCAATGGTAGATTCTGAAGATAAGATTATTGAAATAGCAGTAGTATATCCTGAAAATTTTGATATAAACAGACTACAAGCTGGTATCGTCTCTTCTCTCGCTCAGGAGATACTAGACGCTTCTGGGTTTAGCAATCCAAAAACCGCTAAAGCTATATTGGACAAAAAAAGAAACGAGGCAATGCAGGTCAGAAGCTTAATGAAAGCCTTTGTCTTGGCTACTATATCTACATATAAGCCAGAAGATCTGGACGAAATGACATATTCTCAATTGGCTGAAAAAGTAGCTTTAGCTGAAAGAATTATAGAAATCACCCAGAACATGCACGCAATTCAACCAAATGATCTAAAGCTAGAACTAATAGATCCGGAAGAAGAAGAAGAAAAGAAAAAGAGAACAGCAGCTAGGCACAATGTGTCCAAGACGGAAGGTGCTGCACAATACGATGATCCTATTGCTCAAAAACTATGGGGAATGCAATAGAATAAATTGGAGGTTTAAATGATCAGAGACAAAGGCCCACTATCAAGCCTTGGTCATGGCGTAACCTCTAGAGATATACCCTTAAACGAGCGGAGAAACAGAAGGGCCAAGTCCTAATTCTGGAGTAGTTTCCAAAGCCTTAAATGGACACCCCTTCCTAAGGTTCGTAGCAGCCAACGTAACGGCAGTAGTTGCTGCAACAGCAGCTAGTTCTTTAGTTAGAAAAGGTGGACTAAGACTAGCTAAAACAATAGATGATGCAGCAAGAATAGCTAGGCAGGACCGGAGTACAAAACTTCTCCACTAGAGCAGTAGAAAGCGTCGGTGAACTTAGAAGAGTCCTAGACATGATGCAGGGCGTCTCTAGGACGATAGATGATGGCGTAGACCCTGATTATTTTTATAAAAATTTAGTATTAGAAACAGCTGAAGGCGGATTAACAACAGGGTATTCTGACGCAGCTAAAAACGCACGCTACGGCATGCACTTCACTAACGAAGAAATAAGAGCAGCAGGACAGGGCATAACCAAAGAGCCTCCAGCGATATGGTCTGCTAGGGATGACATACAGCAAAGAATGGTAAGCGTAGGTAGGAAACTACCTTATTTGCTTCCCGCAATGTATGCAACGCAAAGAGGCGTTACAGATCCTTTATTTGGTAATAATAATCCAAACGATAAAGTTAAATGGTATAATCCAGTAGACGTTGTTGCAGATTTTGCTAAACAGTCTGTTATCAATACGTTTGGCGTTTTAGCTCCATTTGAAGCAGCTGGCGCAGCCACTACAACGGCAAGAAGATCCTTAGCAACATCACTGTACAGTGGGGCAAGCACTCCTTTCAAACAAAAAGTTCAAAAAGGTTTTGTTAATCTTGATACGATTTTAGGGGAAGTTGGTCACGATCTTTCTCAAGTAGTTAATAAAGTCATTAAAACATCAACCCAACTATCTGGAGCTTTTAATAAAGGAATAGAAACCGCAAGGCTTGATCAGCCTACACAAATGCAGGTCTTTAGAAACGTTAGACAGGGACTTGCTGCCAACAGACAACAAATGACTCTAACACAAATCGCAAAGAGCGCTTTTCTTGGTGATCCAAATGTTCAAGGTCCGGGAAGATATGGCCTCATTGACACTATACCGACAATGCGTGGATTTAGAACCGGGTTTGCTGAGTTTCAAACAAGATTCAAGGTAATTGGAGAAGGTTACGACGCTTTAACTCAATCAATATCTAATGATAAAGCTTTAAAAAATATTTCAAAACATTTTGAAAGAAAATATCCAGACGCTGGAGATAGAGCTGAAGCAGCAGCAATAGCTTTTGGTAGAGTAAAGGAAGATATAGCTTTCCAGCATGGAAGTAGATTATCAAATTTCGTAGCAACAGTAGACGACTTAATGGCTGGCCATAATACGTATGGATCAAGATATAGCACTAAAGACAGTAAGTTTTTTGAAGAACTATTAAGAAAAGAATTACGAGGACAGGTAGAACTTCATTTAAGAAATGAGGGAGTAACATCGTCTGCAGCAAAACTTTTTGCTTCTCAAGCACAAGTAAAGAAGATACCTAGAGGAGGAGCAAGGTTAGAAACGTCTCAGGTATTTGGCTTTGGAAAAGACGATATATTTAAAGAAGGTCCCGACTTCTTCAAAGAGATGGCCACACGTGCTGCTGGCATAAAAGGCTTAACAAATGAAAGCGGTTTAAGTGGAGATGTAATTGAAAGAGCATTAAGAAACGCAAATAATGTTTTTTCAAATAAAGACTTTCAAAAAAATCTTAAAACAAAAATCACTGGTCAGTGGAAAACATTTTACGAGCAAAGCTTAGTCAATCATACTGGTGGAATACTAAAGCCCGAAAGAATGCTTTTAAGAGACTTTAATGGATCTTTAAATTCTTCTCAAAAAGAGTATCTACAAAGAAAAGCTGCTAGCGTATTAGGTCTAAAACTTACAGACACAAATGGAAGAATGGTATCTAATGATATTGTTTCTAATCAACTAGCTAGAAACGGATTAGATTCAAACAACTTTACATCGCTAAGGGCTTTCCTTTTAAATAATAAACAACTTACAAAACCAACCTTGTCTTCTGGATATAGTTTCCTAGGTTTAAGACCGGTATCTTTTGATGAAGCTAGAAATAGAGGATTTTTTAATTATCTTGACGAAAGACAAAACAGGATTCTATTAGATATAAATAGACAAATGGGCTTTAATGACCCAATATCTAAGTCAATAGGAAACTCCACAGTCAATGGACTTTATTCAAATAGGACCGGACAGTTAATAGATACAACCAAGCTTACTGGAACTGTTAGATCTTTAGGAAACTTTTTTGCAAGTGAATTTGAAATACCAATTGTCCACCTAAATGCAAACTCGCTCTTTGGTCTTGGGCAGATGCAAGACATGGCAAAAAAGGGACCATTGCATTTTGTCCCAGGTGGAACAGTACAGCCCTTTGGCGAGATAGCAAAAAATCAAGACGCAGAATTTTTTATATACGAAACTAAAAGATCTTTCCTTAGAAAAACAAAAGGTACAGTAACTGCTTACATAAATGATGGGGCAGAAACAGTCGCAAAGAAGCTTCCGGGATATTATAGGCCTGGAAATAACTTAAGCCAAGGATTTATTGGAAGGCAAGCAAAATACGCTTCTGGATTAATAGGTGAAGCAATGTCCGACATTAGGGCGGGCAGACCATTGTCTTTAAGTCAAAGAATTAAATCAAGACTAGACTTTGCAGACGAGCAACAAACGTCCATTTTCTCGCTTGCAAAAAGATTTGCAAGAAGAAAATCAGATATAAATAATCCGACAGTAATAGCTGAATTATTACAAGAGAGAAAAACTAGATCAGGACTCAGATTAGACATTCAAGGAGAGGGTCCTACAGCAAGATTTTCCGTATTTGATAGAAAAGGAAAACTAGTAGCTGATAATGAACAGGTTTTAGCATCAGCGAATAATTTATTTAGTGGTACATCTAAATATGGCTTTTCGGATAGAGTCATATCTGCGGTTGAACAGTCTGCAGATAGAGCAGGTAATAAAAATTTATTTAGATTTGTTGAAAGACAAGGAACTTCACCCAAAAGTGTATCAGGACTAAAAACTGTCCAACAAGCTATAGAGTTTGCTAAAGACTTAAAGTATACAGATAGAGAAGTAGTTTCTTTACCGTCTGCAGTAAGAAGTTCTTTTTCTAGAATTGATGAAATATTACAGCAAGGCAACTTATTAGCAACTTCTCTTTCTGCAAATAGTTCGCCTAGCATCGGCACTAGATTAGACGAGCTAAAAAGCGAACTTTTTAAATACCTTGGACTAAGAAACGCTGCCATTCAAAAAGCAGCTGGAGCAGTACAAGAAGATCCACTAATCAGAATAGTTAATACAATAACTGAACTTAGAAGATCAGGAGCAATATCTCCAACTCAAGTAGTTGAGGCTCAAGCAGCAGCACTTTCTACTTTGTTTAGCTCGTCGTCTTTTTCAACTTATTCGTCAAGATCTACGTCCTTACAAAACGCTACAGCAACACTATTTAAAATAGCAACAAGTGCAGAATCATCTAAGGATATAAAAAATTTATTATCTCCAATTTCAGATGCTAATATAGCGTCTTTAACAACAAGCCTTAAAAGACCATTCTCAATTCCTGTTCCATTTTTTAGTAAACAATTTGGAGTAGCTCCGTATTCAACCTTAAATCAAAGACCAAATGCCTTAGGGTCCAATTCTGCAACTACGTTTATACCAACTTTTGGGACACAGTTTGGAAGAGATCCTTTTGCGGCAATAACGAGCGCTCTAGGTTTTACTACATATTCTAATCCTGAAGCTTTTTCTGGCTTATCTGTAATTCCTGGTCACTCCGTTGAAAGATTAAACAGATATTTTGGTACGTTAGGAATGCAGCTCGATGTTTCTAAGTACAAGAGTCCAGTAGATTTATATGTTAGAGGAATGGTTGGTAAAAGAGTACTGCCAATAGTTGCTGGAGGATCCGCTGCCTTAGCTGCAGATAGAACTATCGGTGGCTATATGAACGATAGAGATATTAATAATGAAAGAGTTTATTCTCCATATTTCTTAGGGGGAATAGCAACTGGAGTTGTTGAAGCTCAATCAATTCTTGCGGGAGCAATTCCTGGCGGAATGTCTTATGATGAAAAAAGAGAAGAACTAACTGAGGGTGAAGTACCAATTAGGCAAGGGCGTTTTTGGCCACTTGGAAACACTCCATTTAAGGGTGGAAAAATACAATACTACAGGCCTTCTTGGTATAGAAAACTTCAAGCTGGAGCAATGTTCACTTCGGATACGTATGGAAGTCCCGCAGAAAAACTTCTATACTATAATGATTTTTCTCCACTAAGACCATTAGATCCATATAAGTTTGAAAGAACCCATTACAGCACAAGGCCATATCCTTTAACTGGAGAATACTTTACTGGACCATGGGGGCCGTTAACTTCTGTACTTAATTCAACTGTTGGAAAGGTACTAAAACCTCAACAGACAATGCATGAAGAGCAACTTCAGGCTGGATTAGTTAATTATACTAGAGTTGGTCAATCTGGAGCTTTTGATACATCTGGATTTTTGCTTACTCAAAAGGGATCTCAAACATTAGCTAAGGATTATCCTTATATCTCTTCAGTCCAGGGAGAAGCATACGCGTTTAGTTCTTCTGGTTCTGTTAGGTCAGATTTATCTTCAATAGATGCAATAGCAAAAAATCAAAGCAACATTGCAGTTGGATCTGTCATAGGTGGAATTAACCAAAGCAATGTATCAGCCTCTGCTTCGCCTCTAAATACAGCTAATCAAGATATAGGGGAAAGAATATCTCTGCAAAACAGATTACTGACTAATGCAAGTTATGGAATACCAAAGTTGTCTGGTGCAGTTCCTCCAAGAATTGTTCCTACAGGTTCGCCATTAGAATATGGTGGACTGCCATTTCAAATTTCAGAATCAGCCTATAGAACTCAAGAACTATTGGGTATATATGGATTTATGAGTGCATCTTTGAGAGAAAAATTTGGATTTGGAGAGTCTGATTTCACTCCGCAAAGAAGCGTATTGCAGTCAGCATCAAAGGCATATGGAACAGGAAGGGCTTTCTGGGATTTAAACCTTGGTGGCATGGGTGACGTACCGCTTCCGGGGCAAGGTCCATTAGGCAACATAGAAATATCAGAAGTAATTAGACGTTTCATTCCTAAAGAAAGAACAAACGTTGATTATATCAACCCAATACAAAACAGAATGGGTCAACAATATCCGTTTCTTCCAGGACCAGATTATTTTATAAATTTTAAAGCAGGAGATCCATATACTAAAATTCAAGAAGGAGAGCTTAGGCTTCCTGGAATTGGATACGAAAGATTTAATACTCCTAGCTCAGACGAAACTGGTAGGTATGGTTTAATTGATCAATTTAATATCCTTGGAGATGTTGCTCCGTATTCTCCAGAATTTAGATCTCTTAATAGGCAGATTAATTATAAAATAAGAACACCAGAAGAAAGAGCTAAAGTAGAAGAAACAAGAAGGCAAGTAGAAGAACAAACAACTAGAGAAGATTTTTCCCCATATCAATATAGGTATTCTTCAGCCGAAGAAAAAGGAATGGGAAGAAGCAAATATTATTTGAATAGAGCAGCAGAATATGTTGCACATAGAGACACTATTTTTAATACAAAGTTTGCACCAAAAAGAACAGCAGCGGAAGATTGGGAAAGACAGCATATATATGGAACTACATTTCCAGAATGGCAAAGACCATTTGAAAGTTTCATATCTCCAATGATATATAAGGCTACGCAAAGAAATCCTCTACTTGGAGCATCTGTTGTTGGAGCTCTTGGTTCTGCATTTGGTGCAACGCCCAGGGCAAAAATTGTTGGATCTTTTCTTGGAGCAGTAGCTGGAGCAGCTGCTGGAACTTATGGAAATGTAACTGAAGCAATTACTGGAGAAAGGTTTATTCCACAAGAGCGAAAGAAGCAAATGGCATTAGAGGAATATGTTGATATATTAACGTATACAAAAAATATGTCCATAGCTTCACAGGCACAGCAGGCTGGAGATATGGAAACTGCAAGAAAATATAAAACTGCAGCTGGAAGAACTATGTATGGAGCCGATATATATGGAGCATCTGTAGAAACTTTATCTTTAGCAATACCAAAAAGAAAAAGAGAGCACTTTAAAGAAATGCTCAATGCCCCAGCTGAAGAAAGAGAAAGAATACTTTCAACTGCTCCAAGATTGGAAAGAAGAATATTTGAAGCAGCTTGGGGTATGAAAGTAGAAAAGAAACCAGACTTAGCTGAATACTTTAGTAACCGAGAACTTCCAGGGCCGGAATGGGAAGGTTGGCATCCAAACACAAACATGGAGCACGTAAAGATAAAGATAGGTCAATCAATGGGTATAGAGATGTCTCAAATGGGTTACTATCCTCAGCAGATAAAAGAAGCAAATCTAGTTAATCCTAGTTATCCAACAATGCTTTCTATGTCAGGCGGTTCTGACACTAGAGCAAAACTAAGAAGATTAATGCTAGATATGGGAGTTGACGGATCCGTTACTCCAGTATTTACTCCGTTTCCAGGAGAATCAATAGATATGTCAGTAGGAGTTAGAGCCTAATGGTAGCGAGAAGACCAATAAATCCTGGTAATATATCTTTATCAATTGATAGCATTTTATCAAGATATGGCGATCAAGATATTGGAAAAGCAATATTAAAAAACTTAGTAGAACAAGGGCCATTAGGCGTTGGTAATGTTCTAAGACTAGAGGAAAGAGATATTCCAACAGTAGACGCATCTGGTGCAACTACTGGCACTAGACGAGCACTTCAGGTTATATTTAATCAAACAGGTCAAGCTTTTGATAGCCTAGAAGAAGCAATGAACATAGCTAATTCTAGGGGTATAGTTTCTTACTCCAGGCTTTCTAAGAATCCTGAAAATATGATCGGTAGGCAGCTTCCGTTTGGCGGTGTTCATTCAGATATGAGAAGAATTAATATGATCATTAAAAGAGCAAAGCTAAACCCTTCAGGAAAGGAAGCAAAAGACCTAAAGAGACTAGGACTAGGTCAACTTATAGACGACGCAGAAATAACAACAAGGAATAGTCAAAGGGTCCTTTCTGAGTTCTTAGAAATAAGACCATCTACAGTCAAAGTGCCACTTGGTGGGAAAATTCAAGATTATTTAACCAACTTTACCAATCAAAGTGGAAGTTTAATGGGAACTCTTTTAGAGGGCGATGACGGTTTTACTTTCTATCAGTATTCTTTTCCAAATAAAGGCTTTCTTGATCAAGATCAAATTTTGAAACTAAGAGCTTACGCTGGTCTTCCAGAAATCGATACTCAAACTTTAATTGACAGTTTAGCAAAAGGAGTTAGCGATAAAGGAATAGAATCAAAGGTAATGAAAATAGGAAAAAGACAAAAGGGTACATATTCTCCTAGGCAGCTGTCTGTTACTGAAAAAGGTCTATCAACATTTCTTCGAGCTGGTTTCACAGACATTGATGACTTTGCAAAGTCAGTACTAGTCGTTGATACTAGAGCAGAATTGCTATTGGCCGGACTATCTTCCAAGACTACCAATGCTAAAGTTAGCGGAAGACTAGCAGCGGCTTATAATAATTTAGATTATAATTTTTATGGCAATATAGGAATAGCGGAAAGAGATGCTCTTGAAACTTTTGGACAGGTTACGAAAGATTTAAACCAGTCTGATTATAATGAATTAGCTTCTATTTTAGACAAAGTAAAAGGAAGAGCTAATATAACAAAAGAATTTGAGAAAGCTGTTAAAAGTAGTAGTAATTTAAGCGACGATGTTAAAAGTAGAGTTGAAATACTTCTATCAAAAATGGAAGTACAAGTAGATGGTGCACTTAGAGGATCTAGAGAATATTTTGATAAGTACGCAGCAAATTTACAACAAACTTATGATCGTTTAAATACTAAAAGAACAAATTTAACGGCCACAGAATCAGAACTTAGACGTCTAGATGATATTGAAAAAACATTAAGGTCATTTGCCAAAATGGGAAAAGATGGCAAGTGGGTTACTGATGAATCTTTATATGGAATGACGGCCAGAATAAACTTTAACGAAGCAAATCAAACGCCACAAGCAAAAGGTAGACTTGGTTTTGTTGATAATATAGTGACAAAAAGCGGAAAAGCATATGCGTTTATAACTCCTGACGTTAACATTAAAAGAGAAACATCATTAGCTCAAGGTATATTCTTAGACGTTTTAGGTAGAGACAAGGGAATTGAAAAAATTATAGCACCGGATATTCAAAGCTTAATTCAATACTCTTCATCTTTTTTAGACATAGACGAACTTACAGGAACTGCGGCAGTGCCTAAAGTAACTCAAGTGTATATACAGCAACAACTTCAGGAAATGCAAGAAATACTTAGCTCAAAGATAGTTCCATTAGATGTTATAGATTCAATAGTTCAAAAAATGGAAACTTCTACAGAAGCAGCTTTTAATCAAACATATAGAGCAAGCAAAAGAGGAAGTCAATTAACTCATCAAATGGCAGTTAAAGAAATGAGAGATGCGCTTTTTAGTGGAAGATGGGAAAATAATCCGCAAGTTTTAAATGCTATATTTAATGAATATATTAGCCGAACCTATAATGTTAAAGCAGTCCAATCAAGTGGAAGAACAAAAACATTTGTAATACCAAAAACTCCGGATCTCTTTAGATTTGACATAGAAAGCGAAGCATCATCGCTAATGGGTACAGACGCTACTAGGCTTTTAAACTTTGCTGGTAGAGACATAGACAAAATACAACTAGATGGCGCAACAGCTAACATAGAATTGCCAGTAACTAGAATTAAAGATCATAGAATGCTATTTTCTGCAATGAACTCAGTTAAATATCAAGCAGCTCATGGTGGTTTCGACTTTGACGACAAAGGCATGCCAAGCTTAAGGTCCTATGTTGATACTGGAAGTGGAGAAAGAAGATTAGCATTATTTGCATTCAGGCAGCCTCCCAGCATCGCAGAGTATACAGTTAATTCTTTCATAAAAGATCAAGACACACTTATGGCTTTGTTTGGTCATAATCAAAAATTTATGGATAGCTTCAGGACATTAGCAGAAGAAGATGCAGAAGCAGCAGAACTTTTAAGGTATATGGAAATGACTCCTACAGACAAAAAATCTGGAAGAGAATTTGCAAAACTTCACGCAAAATATGCAGGAGTTCAAGTATCGCCACAAGATATTAAGGCTGGTAATTATTTTGGAAGTATAGCCTCGGGTGCGGCTGATGAGGCAGTATTTAGAGGAGGCCAAGTTCAGGCAGATAGAGTTTTAATATCTGCTTACGAAAGAACTTATGGTACAGCTCCAACAGAACTTGCAGGCTTTGTAAAAAGGGCTTTAATTAGGACTAAGTCAGGATCTCCAATGGTGCTTGATGAAGAAGCTTTTAGAAAACTTAATACAGCAGATAAGCTAGAAGCAGCTCCACATTATATTCAAGGAAAAGTATTTAGATTATTTGCGGACTCAAAAGAAGTTCCATTTTCAGCTGAAGAAAGATCAGCGTTTGAAACAGTTTTTAATAAATATGGAATCACTTCAAATTTAACACCAACTATGGCGGAAGATTCCTATAGAAAAGGTCTAAGCAACGTATTTACAAATTTGTCTAATAATCCAAACGTTTCAACAAACGCAGCTGCCTTAGCAGAAATGAACGCAATTGCAAGTAAATATAAATTAAGATTAACTATGTCAGAAGGAGAGGGGATACTTGGTTCTTACATTAATACCCTAACTGCATTAGGTTCTTCTGTTGAGCAGTTTGATGATGTAGTTAATCAATTAAGAGGCTCAGGTATGGGCGAAATTGCAGATTCAATAGATAAACATTTAGCAGCATTTATTATTGGATCGGAAAATGCAATTGACTTTACAAAGGCAGCTGGAGGAATGACAATAAGAGGTTTAAATGACTCCCAAAAAGCAAACATGATAGTAAAATATATGGCGGAAGCAGCAGCACTTTATGGAGATACTATTGACGAAAAAAAGTTTGCTGCAACGCTAGCTGATTTAGGAATAACAAACATCAATGAAGCTGGAACATCAAATATAGTTAATTTAGGAAAAAGAATTGGCTTTATGAAAACAGCTGGAGAAATGCTTGGCATAGAAGAAATGAGAAGATTTGGTATAGATCCGACGCTAGTACAAAGAAGCCTATCTGGCAAAAGGGCATTAGAAGCTTTACATCAAGGAATCATGAGTGGGGCTGACATAGCCCTTAGTCAAATAAAGAATACAACAGCGGATCAAATAGCCAAAGGCGAAGGCATAAGAACTCAATTTGAAGCGCTAGAAAGAAATTCTAAAGAGCTACAGGCAGCAGTTTCTTTGTCTGCAAATAGCAGGTACGCAGGGTTGTCCATTCAAACAACTTATGGAAGATTGGTTCAATCTACTTTTGGTGCAATTTCTAGAGAACAGCTATTAATGAGAAAAGCCTCTGACATAGACTCTTTCTTTTATAAAAGACAAAAAGGAATAATGCCAACAGACATAGTTAATGTGGCTGAAAGAATAGTAGAAGACTTTAAAGCAGATTTTGATAATATACAGGGCTTTGTAAAATCCCAAATGCAAGACATGGGAAACCTTACAAGCGAAGCTCAAGCAAGAGAGCAATTAGCTAAATTCGATCTTGCCGCAAAGTACGAAAAGCGTATTCAAGAAGGTGTTGAAGAATTAAGAAGAGTAGGCTACTCAGGAATAGAAGATTTAGATTTAGCAGACGCTATAGCATACGCTGGTAGAATGAAAAAAGTTGGTAGAGCAAGTTTAGAAGATTTTGTAATGGGATCGGATCCAAGAGCTGAAGCTTTGATTCCCAGACTTTTTGCCGATGCAGATCTCAGAAGAAGATATACAATTTTGGCAACTTCTAATGACTTTAAATCAAGCAAATCTTACAAGCTTCAACAAGTCATGGATAGAGCATTGGGCAGATTGGGTCCAAGCGCTAGAACAAGAATAGAGGAAGGATTAACTGATTCTGTTTCTATAATGAAATTTTTACGTAGAATAGGTGACAATCCTAACTCAATTAGAACTGCAAAAAATGTTCCTGGAGCAACTGTTCAAGAGCTAGTTAACGGAATTATGAGTATAGATGATTTTAATAGATTAGTTGGAAAAAACATAAAGAACGTTGGAGCAAGTGCTATCGGATCCTTTGCGGATAAAGATTACGGTGTATTAAATTTAACTGGCGCAGGAAGAACCGCAAAAAGAAAATATCAAACAATTTACGATGATATTAAGAGAATGTCAAATCAAGCTGAGTTAGACGAGTTTGAAAATGAAGTAAGATATGCAGATGGTATAATTGGCGATTTAAATACTCTATATAACGCAAGGGCCAGGGGATTAGAGGGTAGATACATGACATCGTCTGGAGATATAGTTCTACCAAAATTGACAAGCAGTAGAGCCGGTATGGCTGGTGCTACTCAGGCAATAGAAGGTCAAAAGTATAAAAGATTATCTTCTTTAATTGAAGACGGCACAATAAGAAACCTAATGCAAAAACCATACATGCAAGGCACCGCAATGGCAATAGCTGGCTTAGCTGCATTTGGTCTCATATATTCTGCAGCAAAAGACAGAACGCCAGAAGACATGCAGGGTCCTCCACTGCTGCCTGGAGGAAGTGCATACGAAACTGGGTATCCTGGAAATACTTTAAACCTTCCAATACCTCAAGATTTATTAGCTTCTAATCAAAATGGCGTTACATATAAGGTAAATGTTTCTGGCAATTCTGAAAACGCTAGAAGATTTAGTGAAGCAGCAAGATCAATGTCTTCAGGTTCTTCTTCTATAAATTACTATAATAATATTCCAAATTTGTCAAAAGATCCATATAAACAAATTGGAGAATCTTTTTAAGGACCTTAAATGCGCGATATAATTTCTCAAAATAGAGAGCTTTCCAACGCCGGAAAGACGCCCAAGGATACTAGCCCAAGAGTAGAAAAGGCAAACCAAGATTCTGGTTCGGTATCATCTTCAAAAAATCCGAATAGTAATATTAATGAAAACAAAAGAAAGATATCAAACTCTGCCCGTAATGCAGTAATAACTTCCGGCAGACCCTCTTTTGAGGGGTATATGAATTCTTCATCTGCTCATATATCGGTAAATGGATCTGGTTATTCAAATAGATCAGTACAAAAAGCTAGATATAAAGAAAATAATACTCAAAAATTTATTGAAAATAAAAGTAATTTACTCTCAGCATTAAAAACCAATAGTTCTTCTGGTATAATAAATAGGCATTCTGAGTTTAATTCGAGTGGAGTATTTTCAGAAGGTTCTTCAAGTCAAAGAATTTCAAACATACTAAATAATAATAGTTTAATTTAAAGGTATATATGGCTAATAATGAAAGAGTAACAGAAACAGAAGCTACAAGTTACCTTCAGAATTTCTTTGCGAGCTTACAATTTAAGACAAAAATTGATGTTGATGGCGAAGAAAAAATTATAGACGGTTACGAAATTACATTAGGTAAAACTCTATACGATTATCTTTCATTGAATCATACCATCCCATCAAACATTGTTGGTTTGAAGATGGCGGATTTTTACAGTAGACCGCTCCTAGACGCAAGAAAATCATTAATTAGCACGGATGCAACAAGGGATATATTTTTTACAAATACAAATCCAACTACTGAAGAAGGAAGAAACATTGCCAACACAGGCCTTTATTATAACAGTAAAACAAAAAGGTTTACATACTATCAAAGTAGCGGAGATAAGCAACATAGATTAAATACCGAAAATATAATAGATCCAATAGACTTTTTTGAAATAATATCGCCACACGATCTTGATTTTACCAAGAGTCAGGATATAGAAAAGTTTAATTATTTACATAGTAGAGTTACACAAAATGGTTTAATGAGAATTTTATTTTTTAAACCACAAATACAAAAATTTGCCCAAAAAAGATATGTCAATAAAGACGCACTTCAAAAGTCTGCACTAAACGCATTAGATCCATCTGGTTCAGACCTAGAGTGGATCAATATGCTCTTAGAAGCATATAACATCTTAATTAAAGATCCAATTTTAACATATCAGATATATCAGTTTATGCCAAACCTGGCAAAGTTTTTGTTTGATGCAATAGCAGCTACAGCAGACTACTCAAATGATGGAATGGGCGGAGATACTAGTGACCCATTAAATGATCCAGTTCAAATAGCCCTAAGAATGTTTAGATCTTTTGGTCTAGATAAAGATGGAGAGCCGGTATTCCAACCAGCTTGGACATTAATTAACACTGGAATAAGAATACAGAAAGCTTTAGAGCAGTTTCCGTTTAGAGCAAATATACCACCTAGAACTCCAGATATATTTCACCTGAGGATAGGTGCTTCAAACTTTTATGTGCCACCAGTATCTATTAATGTTGATACCAACTTTAGAACTGGAAGCCTTACTGGTGGAGCAATCAGGCAAAAAAATACTCCAAAATTCAATACAGGATACAAAGATACTACAATTTCATTGAGATTGTATTTTCCAAACTATGAAGAAATATGGGGAATATCAATAGTTGATGGTACAAAAATAGATCTTACACAAGGAGATCAGTTTAAGGTAGATTTTAGTACTGATTCAGAAGATAGGATAGACAAATTCCTTTCTTCATTAAGAGGACTTGTGGCTATGTTTAAGTCTTCTCCAATTATTCCGATTAAAAACGACTACCTAAATAGGGTTCATGGAATCACTGGCGTAAGCTTAGCGAATATGTCCATGTCTACTATACCAAGTTTCCCATTCTGTCTTGTTGTAGATTTAGAAATGAAAGCATTTAACCATAAGCCATTTCTGCCGATGATAAAAGACTTTAATCAGGCAGTTCATTGGGGTAAATACAGACACTACATGGGAAGAGCAGCTTCTGTTCTAGACAAATATATCAATAATAAATTCTTGGTTAATTCAGTCGTTGACATGGAGCCGGAAGGGTATAAAGATGTAACACTGCCAAACACAAGCAATCAAGAATCCAGCAACCCAGTAGCGTCAACTACTGATAATGTTGAATCTGAAAAAACTACAGCTGATACATCTATAGATGAAAGTACGTTTTCAACTGTTTCTGTAGATCCATACAACGATTGGAAAAATGGAAACAATATTGAAATCTACATGCCAGAAAGAGTGCAGAGTAAAATATTCAGTCCAGATACATCAACGTTTAGAAGTGCGCAAGAAAAAATTTTAACAGACACCAGTAGGGGAATGTGGAACTCGTTACTGTACGTAATGGGAATAGACGTCAATGAATCAGCTGGCTATGGAAGAACTTTAGACAGTGTTGTCAATACAACTCTTGACAAAGTATTTAATCCGAGTTTAAAAAGAAAGGTTACTACAGCGCTTGATTTACTTTTGGCTGGTAGGGGTTCAGAAGGAATAAATGAAAAAGTTTACGATTACTTAGCTAACGTATATATATTAAATAATCCAACAATATTTAATATTCCCGGAGGAATTGAGTACATTCTAAGAAGATCAACAGAAGCACCTTCTAATGACTATAATGACTTTAAGCTCCCCAGCATGCCAAGGGACACCACCACTGGAGAAAATAAACAAGGTGTTACATTAGTAGAGGTTAGAGCATACTTAGAAAATCAATCAAATGGTGAGTCTGGTTTATTAAATCTTTTAATAGAAGAAATTGTTCAAGAAAAGTTAAATGACAAATCATTGAAATTATCTGAAGAGGAAGCAAGAATTCAGGCAAAAGAAGACTTGGTTGATTCATTTAATAAAACTCTTTATGAAAGATTCTTTATAGCAGGACCCATAAAAGACTACATCGACGCTGCCCAGGCAAAAGAGGGTTCTATTTCATTTAATGAATGGGAAGTTCCCATGATAAAAGTTGATTTAAATCCAAAAAATGTCATAGTTGATGGAATAAGTTTAACCATGGGCAATAACTTGGTTCCACTTCAAGTGCAGATGCAAGACGAGCCAACTTATCAACACATTGGCGGAAAAGATACATACGTAAGTATGTCTTTGACTATTTTTGGCGAAGAAGAATTAATAAAAATTAGAAATATATTTGAGCACATAAGTGGCCTTGCAAGACTAGAGCACGCAGCCGGGGTTATAGGTTTTCTTGGAATAAAGAATATTATATCCGCACTAGCTGGAGTAAAGTACGTATTGCCATTGAGATATAATGTTGATACAATACCTAATTTTCCTCATGTATATAAAGTTCAACTAACACTAGTTGACTTTGATATATTCCAGCAAAAGAGAGAAAAACTTTCCAGCATTCAACAGCAGAAATTTATTGAAGAGTTTGCTACGAAGAAGAATCCATTTTTAAGATTAAAACAATTATGGGGTATGTTTAATGGTTATCCAGATCTTCCATTAGAAGTTTACGATAAAGATGGAAACGTAGTTGGATGTCTTGATCCAGACTACTATTTTAGAAGTTTTGAAATGTTGGACAGAGATGTCGTTAATAATCAATCAATCCAAGAAGCAGCCAGATTAACCGCTTCATTTAGCTCAGAAAAAAACGACACTCGCAGTGAAGCGGAAAGATTAAAACAAGACGAAAATTATGTAAATGAAATAGTAAAATATTTACAGTCAGATCAAATAGAAGAGTTGACAGTTTGGGCCGAATCAAATCAGCTTAGTCCCAGTCAATTATATTCTTTAATACAAAAAACAATCAAAAAGTATAGCAGTCTTAGCGAATCTCTATTATTAGATTATGTTAGCTCTTTAACTTTTGAGGATAAAATATATATATTTACAGATACTAATTTCTCGGTTCCAATGGGACAATTCCAGGTTGGGGAAATAACTTCTGGAACAAGAGAAAAGTTAGAAAAAACTCTTCAAGAGGTTTTAAATCAAACTAAAGAAGACGACAAATATATCAGTATCAATCCAGATAATTTAACAGAAGGTATAGACAATCTAGACAACGAAGAACTATTAGAGTATTTCCATGGCATGGTATACGCAATACCGGCGTTAGAAGAAGGATATTCAGATAAAGTTCCAGCTATGATGCAGACTGCAGCGGGATATAATTTTGGATACCTAGATAGACAAGATGGCAGGTTCTATCTTCAGAATAATGATTTTAATGTTAAAAAATCAAAAGATGATAAAAACAATCAAAAAAATAATGTTCACTTTACAAAAGTAGCAGATACACAAACGCCAGACAATCAAGCAACCAACGCACACATGGCAGAAGTGGGAACTAAAGCATTAGCCGAGTATCAATATGCCTATTCCTCTGGTGGAAGAGAAGCAGAATCAATAGGTCCAAATAAGGGTGATCAATTTTCCGTAACAAAGCATTGGGAAAAAATGTTATCGGATACATCTTATAGAGATATATCGGGAAGAATGATTCGAGCATATCCAACCTACATGTTATGGCTAATAGATGAAGGTGGAATGTTTTTCGGCACAAAAGTCTTTGACAATTTTTATGGCCTACAATCTATAATAGATTTTTCTATAGTTCAGTCAGAAGATATATTAGGCGATACTCTTATATTTAGAGTCTCTAATATGTATTCTAAATTAAATAGACCAGAAACAAGTAGAATATTTGAGCCAGGTGCTACGTCTGATCCTTCAACATTTAATATGACTGAAGGAATTGGTAGAATAATAGACACACTGCTCAATAGATCAAGAAATTTTAAAGCTCATTTTGACAATAAATATGTTGTAGACATAGAAAACATAAGACTAAAGCCTGGAGTTAGAGTTCACTTAAGAGGTGGTTATGGGTCAAATCCAAATTCACTTCAAACACTATTTAACGGAATGATTACCAATGTTGAAATGGGAGAAATAGTTACCGTAACCTGCCAATCAGACGCCATAGAACTTAGTCCAATAATAAATTCTGCAAACAAAAAAGGCGATAGCGGAAAGATAGATGGTGGAATAAATACTGGAATGTTTTTGTCGGAACCTAGAGACTTAATGGTTAAGCTTCTTTCTATGGGAACTTCAAGGTTTAGAGAAGCTTTTGCCCATGCAACTAGGGGTACTGTTTTCTCTGAAAATAAATTTGGAATCAGGCACTTTGGTTCCATATTGTACGAGCCACTTAACGAAGTAGAGGCTCAAAAAAACAAAGCAGTAAGAGACTCGTTTAAAAACGCAATAGATGCAGTTAGTGACGATTCATTTGGTGTCTCTAGTTTAATAAAAGGCGCATGGAATAACACTCTTGGAAGTTATAATGGAGTGGATCTTGCAATCACTGGCGCTGCAGCTGCAGCTGGAGCTGCTACTGGTGGATTAGGCGCAGGAATGCTGGCTGGTGCTGCTGGCGGATTTTTAAGAAATCCTATGGTTGGACACATGAGAACACTTATGGCTAATCTTTCTACCCAAAGAGATTATGAAATCTTTAAGAGAAATATATATCCAGGTAATGGACTTGGTGTTTCTCAATTCCTCGGTGGAGACCTTGATTCTGGATGGTCTACAGCTGCAACTGCAAGTCTTGATGAGTACGATAAATTAGGCGAAGAAAGAAAGTCTTACTTGAGAAGACTAGGAGACGCTTCGTGGGATTTTGCAATACAAAGAAATAATCCTTTAGTTTCAGCTATAGCACAAACAAATAATAATAATATTTACAATAGCAGTAATGCCGTAGGGTCTGCTCAGGCCCTATCTGTAGCTGCAGCAGCTGCCGGAGTCGGATTAATTGCAGTGGGAATGCCCGTAGTTGGAAGCGCAATGTTGGGATCTGGATTACTAGGCGCAGTAAATGGAAGATCAACTGCAGCAATATTTGAAACAATGGGATTACTGTCTTCGTTGGACGACGATCTTCCTGGCTTTGATGAAGTCTCCTTTAGAGCACAAACCTACATGAGATCAGTATGGGACATGTTTCAGATGTGCGCTAGACTTCTTCCAAACTATATAGTTGCAATTAGACCGTTTGAAGATAGATCTACAGTATTTTTTGGTAAACCACATTGGCTCTATACTTCGGGCGTTGTTCCTGTTTCGACCGGTTTCCTAAGTGAGGAGTCGGCAATAAGAGCTGGCAAAAAATATAACGGACCAAAGGTTCTTGACAAAGATTCAGAGCTAGTAGAACTATTGGACATAATTAACAAAGGTTCTAGCCCGATGGCGGATGCAACTGCGTTTACTCAAAACTTTGAACCACTCAACGCTGCAAAACAACAGCAAGAGTTTATGTACTCTGGACAGTATGAATACGCCCCACTTGAGTATATAAAGAATCCAAAAACAGGAAACTATGAAAATAAATTAATTAACTTTCAAGATCCAAGAAGAATGTTTTATTATGATGAGTCACAAAAAAGAATAGCAGCTAGATTACCTTTAAACAAAGGTACAGTGTCTGTTGGTTTCCACCTTCCATTTGGAAAGCCTGGCTTAACAGAAATTGATATAACAGAAATGTCAAGTGGCCATAGGCAAATACCGCAACTTCCATTTAGATATCAATTTCCATATTTTACAGATAGAAAAACTGGCTCGTTTGATGGAATCCATAGTAAATATATTTTTAATTCTAATATGGAATCACTTATCTCTTGGGATGTCGATGAATTTGTCCATATCAAAGAGGGTAAGGAAGTTGATTATTCGGGCGAAAAGACAAAAACCAACTGGACTGGTGGACAAAACTATTTCAATCTATTAGCCGCAGAGTTTAAAGTTCTATCGCAAAATTCTTCTGGATTAATAACTCCGTCAAGTGATGAGTTTTCCAATGGAAAAGAACAAACTTCATTTACTCAAAATTTATCAGCTTTTCATTTTACTTCTAGTCTACTAACACAAAATAGCGAACTTGCATCATACGGAAACATACTTCTTAATACAGCTTTTATGGACGCAAATAGTACAGACGCAAATTTCAAATTTGTTGTAATGCCGTTCCCTTCGTGGGATAACATGAAAGGGGCTACGCAAACTGAATTTGAAAGTGTAGATGCTGCTGATCCTAGCGAGTTTTATGGAGGAAAAATAACACCAACAAATGATGATTCAAACAATAAAACTTTTGAAATAGCTAGCAATTTTGAATTTAAACAAAGCCTAAGAAATAATCTTGTATCTAGAGAAAAAAAGATATACTCAGAATGGGGTATGCCAGAAACAGCAGAAGATGAGCAGTTCTACGTTGCAATGAAGTGGCCATATAAGCCAGAGTGGTTTGATGACATAAACCTAAAAATGGGTTATGCAAATCAATATGGCAATACCGAAACAGGCCTATTGCCCCCTGGTGCTAATAAAGATGACGTCAATACTTGGGGCCTTTATGGATCTGCGCAAGACTATAAAAATAGAAAAGTTTTAATATATAGCCCAACAACAAATACGGCTGTATGCTGCAGGCCAGCATACTTCCTATGGGGTAATCAAAAAGATCAAATATTTAATGATAAAAATATAAATAGCGTAGACGTAAATGCCCTCGATATAAATAACGGCAATCCGTACATAGACGCAGTTGTATCTCCCGATGCTGCGTATCATTTGGGCATACTAAACACATATGGGGTTGTGGATTACGAAAGTAGCGATTATGCAAACTACGGTTTTGAAATGGGCCAGCTAACAAATAATCAAATAAGAAATACCGTTCTTAAAGCTATGGCAAAATTAGTTTATGGTGACGCTGACTACGATTTTTATTCAGATGATAAAACATCGGAATTAAACAAGTTTTTAGGCACTTCCGTAGTTCCGTACGCAAGGTCCTGTTACTTTACGTTTGTTGAAGATGATTTTCCTCTTGGTGTTATACCTGCAACTCACATAAAATCAAAACTATACAATTACGAACAAACAAATGATAATCAAACAAAATGGAACGCAGAAGAAAATTATATTATTGGATTTGGAAGTCCAAAAGATGGCGAATTATCAGCTCTGTATAACGGCGGAAACGATGCAGGACTATTTACAGATTTTCAAAAACCAAATTCTAATGAAACATACAGATCATTTGGCTATTTAGCAGATGTACTAAAAGATCCAAGTATTATAAAATCAAATGACGCAATTGTTAAAAATATATTTGCTCCCAAAGAAAGCATATACTTTGCAAACGCACAAGAAGCAGCAGCCGATGCAATAATTGGCGGAAACTGGATTGGTTGGTACGAATCTGTATTAAATGGCGAACTTAATAAAATTAGTAAAGATGAACTGTACAAGGTTTTAGATGGGGAAGTTGACACTTTTAAAGATAACGACTCAAAAAACAGTGGAAGAGTAACATTTAAAGATGTATTTGATCAATCAGATTTGACTATTGCCATAGAAGCTAGACGTAATTATGACGAAGATTATGATCCAAATGTAAAAGTCATAGCTGGAAATGGAAGAACATTAGCAGAAGCTAGAGAAATTTGGGATTTCTTCAGAGTCAATTTCCACGACGAAAGAATGGTAAAAGCTCTATTTTACGAAGCCTATGCACTAGATCCAGATGATGAAGAGCCTCTTCCAGATTTTATTATTGATTTGATTATGAATAATGAAAAGAGCTTGGAAGAAACAAATATATTCCAAAGATACACAGAAAAACAAATTGCAGTTCCAAAAAGAGGAACTGTAACTCAAACTGGAGTAGACGCTTCTGAAAATTTTGAAATTCTTTTAGGAGAAGAATTTATAGATGGCACAAGAACTTATCGAGTTCCTAAAAGCGGTACCCAAGAAGTAAACAATGAAAATGCAGCAAAGCTGACAAAAGAGGCCATTCAGTTCAGCGCAGAAAAATTCTTAGATTACGAAGCTTCATATGATCCAGAAACCGGCGCTATTAGGAAGGGTGAAGTTCCTGGTTTATTTCAAGATCTCGATTATGCAATAGTAAGCAAGTATGCAAATCTTTCTGGTTTGATTAGATTCTTGATAGAAACACCAGTTAAAACGGACGAAGACATCAATGAAGTTACAAACCCAATAACTAAAAATCTTATTTCCTTAAGAGCTCAGCTTGGTATTAAGAACCAAATGACAGACAAAGAACGAAAAGAAATCTTATCAAAAATTAATACCCCAAGAAAACTATACCTTTTTATAGTTGGTTGGTTTAGACAGGTTTTGTGGTCAGATTCATACAATAGAGCTTGGCTAGTTTTAGTTCCAAATAGAAGACTTCAACATTATTCTAGCAATCCTTTACTTTTTGGAAGCATTGGAAATGGTGGCTTAAAGAGGTCCGATGGCAAATGGGACTTCTCTCCAGTATATAAAGCATGGCAAGCTTTCGTTGATCCAAATTCCTCATACGCAAAGAAGCCAGAGCAATTTAAAAAGTTCCTAGTTTCAAACGCAAAAGAAGGAGACAGTGCAACTAGTTGGTTTAGCGCTGCATTCTCTGATACAAAGGACTTCTGGGATAAAAATATTGGCATATACTTTACAGCTATATCAGATGGTTTAAGTGGTTTATTAAATATGTTTAAGCTTTCTATGGCTCAAATGGGCTATGGTTTAGCTGAAATAGACAATCTTAATAAACAGGCTAATGTTTTGAATAAGTATTTAAATGACTCAATATATTATTCTCTTGGAAATCAAGGAACACTCTTAAGAGCTGTCGATAATCCATTTACGAGAGAGTATGGAGAGCCAGTAGTAGAAGTAAGGGAGCCATTTCAAAGGATTCATTATCTCAGTTCTTTTACTCATATTCTAAATAACAAAATTCAAGAGAACATAAACGACGTTGCTACAGTTGTTACAGCAGTTTCTGATGGAAAATATCCAGTAACAGTAGCTTTGGATAAAGCTGCGTCGCCCGAAAGGCAGACAGAAAAAACTGTAGAAACGGGATTGTATTTCGATAACATTAGAGGATCTGGATTTTTTGGAATATTGCACCCAGCTTTTCATCCGTTTGAAACTATTAGAGGAATATCAAAAATGGCACAAGGCGCGCCAGACGAACTTACTGCCAGGAGAGTTGCCTTGTCGCATTTGAAAGAATCAGTAAAAGACATATACACTGGAGAACTTACGCTGATTGGCTCTCCAGATATAAGGCCTCATGATCTAGTTTATATAGCTGACGTTTATGAAAGAATGTATGGAGTTTTTGAAGTTGAACAAGTAGTTCATCACTTTACTCCAGATCTTGGTTTCATAACATCAATAACGCCAAACGCACTTGTAACAGTAAACGATCCAGCTCGTTGGTTCATGACTTCTTGGCTTAGTTCCTGGATGAGTTTACAAACAATTAGAAACGACACAAGGTATCTGCTGTCTTCTGCAAATAATGCAAGAACTGGAATTATTACCGGAGGACAAGTTTCGGTCGACGCCCTCAACGAAGCGCTTAGCGTACAGATGCTTGGTGGGATACAGTATACCCATGGGCACTCTGCTTTAATGAAAGATGTTATGGCAAACTTTACGGCAAATGCAATGCCAGACGCAAGAAAAGCATTAGCTTCTCAAGCTAGGGACGGCAAGCTTCCTACTGATGATGGAAAGACTTTAGCAGCTTCTTTGGTTACAACTGGTTTAGCAACTGTTATAGGGGCCGGCGCAGCCGTAACTGCCACTATACTTACAGGTGGCGCAGCAGCACCGATCATAGCATCAGGAGTAATTGGCGGTGCAGTGCTGGGAGATATGGCTTGGAGTGGTTGGAAGTTTATTAGAGATAATGTCCTTGATCAGCACGGCTGTTATGTTCAATATTTGTCTAAGAGCGGTCAGCCAATGGATGCTGGTCTTTCGTATAATCAAGGAATGGTTGTTGGTAAATATCACTCAAAGGCACTCCTACCTGGATTGCTTGGAGTAAACACTAGAAAGCTAGTCAGAACTCCAGAAGGTTATGCATACATTAGGACTGATGACCTTCTTAAAAATCTTGGTTGGAAAGAAAAAGAAATTTCAGACTTAGTAAGACACATTAGTTTTGAAAACGCATTAGTTAATGCTCAAATAATAAAATATGCTGGTATTGGTCCAGAAAAAGCTGGATTAAACCAATTCTTTAAAGTCATAGTTAAAGTAAGTAAATTCGTTGACGGTGATACACTAGACGTTGTTGACGTATTAAGGCCTGGTAGCAGTCCCTTTACAGTAAGATTTGAAGGAATCAACACGCCTGAATTAAATAAGGTAACTGGAGAAATTGTTACAGACAATTATGATTATACAACTGGTAGCATAGTTGATCCAAACTCTCCAGGAGGTAGAGCTCTATCATATGTTATTGAGTCACTAAAAGATAAAATATTTGTTTTAAGAATTGCACCAAATGGTACATTTACAGCAGATGTTTCTTTGAATTCTGAAATTTTTGACGCTGGAGCAGCACAAAATACTCCTAATAATTATCTTAAAGATACCACTGTTCAAGAAAATGGCTTTGGAGGAAAAACAGATTCAACATATAACAGAACTCTTGGAACAATATTCCACAGAATTCCAGTTGATGAAGTTACTAAAATAGTTGCTACAATGAAACAAACTTTCGTTGATAAGAGCTTGAATATTAATGTCATAAAGCAAACGGTAAAAGATTCAATTTACTCAGATAAGTTCCTCAACGCTGGAGTTCAGGTATTAAATCAAAAGTTTGAGATTGTTTATTCTCAGATTGAATCTTTAAATTCTAGCAGAAATCATTTTGTTACCACTGGAGAAGATGACCCTCTGTATGGAATGAGCGAAAATCTTGTAAAGGTATTTAATAATTTAATAGAAATAAAAATAATTGAATCATTATATTCTAAATCTTCTGAATGGCCATTAATACTTTGGGACGAGTACTATTCAGATGGTACTCCAGCCAGCCTAAACTGGGAATTGGTAACAGCTAACCTTGCAAGTGTATATACAAAATCTCTACTATACAATAGAGATTCAGTAAATCTTGATTCCGAAAATATCGGAGAACTTGGAACAATTGGTAATTAATTATGTCTGATATCAACAGCAATTCTGACGGCCCAAACTTTTCAATGAATTTGTCGGACAACGATACTACTCTGTCTTTTGTGCAGAAGTTTGCATCACAGGCATATCCAGAAGGAAAAGTTCTCATCAAAAATACCTCAGCTTCACTAAAGGGTTACGAAGATAGAGGATTAGTTTCTCATACTGTAGAAAGTATAATGTCACGGAAATACTCTATATAGAGATCCGGGATTAGCTTTAACAGCCTACAATAGGCAAACAAATTCATCGCTAGATAGCCAGTTAGCATTTGTTTCCGATTACGCAGCAAGTAGCGCAGGTATTGGTGCAACAGATTCTCAAGCTTTTAGTTTTCCAAATCCAAATTACGATGGAAAAGATCCAAAACAAAGATTCGTTACTGGACAAGCAGCATATGAAGCAGCAATTGCTTCAAGCGTATTAGGTACTGGCTACGCTCCAGGTTATTTTCAGCAAAAAGCAGAAGCTTATAAAAGCCTAATGGCAAACGATACTACCGTGGGCAATTCGGGTGTTGACGGAGAAGCATACACTATAGATCCAGACGCAACCAGTCTTGGTCCAGCAGTTAATAATCTACCCGCTGCGTTTACTGGAGTTTTAAATCAAAATCAAACACTTGTTTACGAAAACTTGATGGCTGTGCTTATAGGTAATTCAAACCTTCAAGGCGATAAACCACGAAAATTTGCCATAAACGCCTATGCAAAAGATAAAAATGATCTTATGGAATACAATGATATTGGATATTCTGCGGAAGGCAAAACAAGAAAACTAAAAGAAGTACAATCATTTTTAGATCTTCCCGATGATAACGCATCATATTTTTATCCATCACTTTCGTTAATGATGTGCCTATCGGAATTAACTGGTCAAAATCGGAATAGCTATACATGGAGGATATGGAACACATAGAGGCGCAAATCTTTTTTCAGATATAGCAACAATGACAAACATGGATAAAAGTACAAAATCAATTTCCGACCACGCTTTTGGTAGAGGCTATGACATAATGGGAGTTGGCGAAACTAAAGACTCATTAAAAGTTCTTGGAGATTTAGTTGGAAAACGAGAGCAATGGAGAAATCAATTTGAAATCTTTTTATCAAAGTTATCAACACTGCCAGTATTTTTGCAACCAGATTCTATAGTTATAGGTAAAGTATGTTACTCTCAATACGTTTCGCCTGATGATGATCCAAATAGAAATAAGATTAAAGAAAGATTAATGAACATGTTTCCAGGATTGGGTAAGCATATTCATTTTGGTACTGATGGCCCAAACGAGAGCACTCATGATAATCATATACATATAAGCTTTGGTTGGTCAAGAGCCGGTAATCCAGATAGTTTAATTCAAAAGTCAACCTCATCAGAAGATCTTCCACAAGAAATTATTTCTGGAACTGCCCCAACAAATATAAACAGCGAAACAAGACAAGTATACGCTAGAATTGGCACTGTTTCTTACGAAGGAAACACGGCAGGTGTAGTAAAAGATACTGACATGGCAAATCTTCTTGTTTCTACTGGTTTATTTAACATAGAAGAAATAGCAACGATAGTGGGAATAATGGCTAGAGAGTCATCACTAAAGCCATATGTTGGAAATTCATCTGGAGCGATGGGCCTAATGCAGATTATTCTTAACAACAACGTAGGATGGGAAGACGAACCATTGCCAGTTCCATATGGGAATTCTTCAAACAAAAAAAACAATACTATTATTGGATATCTTTTAAGAAATAAAAATTATACAAAAGCTTCTGATTCTAAATCAAACTCATGGAACATTACAACAGTCGATCCTTTATTCTGGTATCCTATAAATCAAATAGCAATAATGGCATATCAGATGCAAGTATACTATTCTCAATCAGGCTATAAAGATGCTGGAGCAAGAAGCAGCGCAGAATCAAAAAGACTATGGTCAAACTGGGGAGATGGATCCTGGGGAAGAGCAGGAAATCAAATGCCTTACGGTGTCTTGTCGAGCGTTTCAAGAGATACTGTCAAAAAAGTATACGAACATCTTGGTGGCAATTGGGCAACGTATAAAACGTGGGGTTTGGTGGCTTTGGTAGACGAATATACAAAAAATGGTAAATCATACAAAAGACCCGTTGACGCTGCTGCCGATGCAGCTCTCTTAAAAGATGACGGAAAAACGTATTCGCCAGCGCCATATAGAAATCAGTGGGATTTTAATCTTTGGTATAGTGGTCCAAATAAAATACTACTAGGAAACAAAGCAAGAGAATGGTATCCAAGGAACTTGGCGGACGTAGCAACCATTATAGGGAGTCAAGGTTAAAATTATGGTAAATAGATATCCAAAATTTGATAAAAAAATTAATGAAATGATCTCCACATCGGAGATGCAAAAACAAAAAACCAGGTTAGGGGTTATAGCATCTTACGATATCAAGACTAATACTGCTAGAGTCTTATTGGAAGATAGATATTCTGAGCAGATTACCGACGTTTTAACAGGCGTGTCTTGTCCAATGATTCAGCGGAATACAAACAGTAGCTCCAGAAGTCGGCACGCGATGCTTGATAGCATTTAGAGATTCAAACGAAAGAATGCCGTATATAGTTTCCTACTATAATTCTGCAAATGATCAATCTCCTGTTCAATATAATAATATTTCACACTCCGGAATACCAAGGTTTATGGTTTAATTATGGCAATAGATCAAGTATATTTTAAAAAACCAATAGCAAAAAATACTGGACCATCAATCAATACGGTCCATTCTGATTTTGTTTTTAACAAAAGAAATGAATTTTCAAGAAGAGAGGTGGGCCTAAACCATCCCGATACTTTATCTTTTGTAAAACTAAATGATTCTGGCGATATAGAGATAATGGCTAGTCCTGGTGTTGGCATAATAATAAGCTCATCCACAAGATCAATTAGCCTTTTTGCGGATACCTTTAAAATATATACGACAGAGGACGATGGCATAAGATGGAACCAATATGCTTTTAACTATGCGGGAACAGATTTTACGGAACCGTTTTTAGTTTCTTTAAAAGATTTCCAGAAAAGTCCAGCCTATCATAACTATGAAGAAAAAATAGGAAAAATACAAGCTTTAAAAAATATAACAGACAATAATAGTATTACTATTAATACAGACTACGAATATGATTCGCCGTCTATTAAAAGATCAATTACTTTAAATACAATTGATAATTACGAAAATTTTCTTTCGGATGAACATTTAAAGTTATTGCAAGAATTGGCAAAAACAAAAACAATTAAATTTATAGACTATATGAAAGAATTATTGTATAATGGTTATACATTTAATCAGGCAAAAGTCAAGGCAGAAAGAGATATTGGTTCCGTAAATGAGTGATCTTTATTTAACTTTTGATGGAGATTTAAAGATTGACTCTAATAAAGATGTATCACTCGTTCCATCTTCGGCCCATGACGATATACAAAACATCTACATAAGGTTGATGACCGAGCCAGGAGATTTTCAGGTGTACCCTCAGTTGGGTACGTCTCTTTCTAAGCTATACCGGAATGCCACAAGACCCAGCTACTGCAGAATATGGTAAGCAGTTAATAAGAAACGCATTAAACAGAGAAGGAATATTTGCCGGAAAAAATATACAGATAATCGCAATTCCAACTGCTCCAGATTGTATTAGGTTTGATGTTAAATTAATTACTAACTATGGAGAACCTGTGGTTCTTTCTGTAAGTCAAAATATTTAAGGAAAAAAATGACTTTAATATATACAAAAACAAAATCAGAAATTCTAGATCAAATAATCAATTCACTTGAAAAGAATGCTGGAATAACAGCAACTTCTCCCGGTTCAATAGCAAGAGCGTTTGCCGAAGCGGTATCTGATCAAATAGGCGATCTTTATACTATCCTTAAATATAATGTTGATCAAACAATGATCAGCACTGCATCAGGTAGAAACCTAGATCTTATAGGAGAACTTTATTCAGTTCCAAGAAAACTTGTTTCTCAACAAATATCGGAAGATAGAAACATAGCAAATGTAATCTTTAGTATAAATAAACCATACAGTAAAGATATAATAATATCCAAAGATACCCTGATATACAACGATATAAGCGCTACCTCCTCTCTACAATTTCAGTACAAGCTAGTTGGAGATGTTACAATTCCCACTGGCTCTAAGAGAGCATACGGTCAAATTACGGCAGCTTTTAGCGACAGAACCTATACAGCTTCAATAGGAAGCTTAACAAGACATAACTTTATTCCTCCGCCAGGAATAGTTTTATCTGTTGTTAATACTAAAGAAGTTTACAATCAAATTGACTACGAAAGCGATGACGCATATAGAAAAAGGATCATTAGATCAATAAAAATCAATGCCGTAGGAACATCAGAGTCAATCAGGTTGGCTACATTGTCCATTAAGGGCGTAAGAGATGTTAGAATTAGAGAAGGTTCTTATGGCATGGGCTCTTGTGATGTGGTCGTAATTCCAGAGTCACCGTCATACTCAGCAACGCTTGATAAGTCTGTTTATCAAGAGCTTTTAAAGATTAAACCAATTGGAGTTAGAATGAATGTTAGAGTAGCTCAAAGAGTTCAGGTTTCTTTGTCTGCTAATATCCTTCTTTCGGCTGGTCAACAATCTTTGGCCAATAATGGAATAGCTAATCAAGCCGCATATTTTGCAAAGAGATATTTAAATTCTTTTACAGTAGGAGACATTTTAGATATTAATATTCTAAAAGGCCAGATAATGGCCGCATCGGATTTGATATCCGACGTAGTTATTAATTCAATCTCCGTTAATGGTGTGGAAATTCCAAAAGAAAATTTTCAATTACAAACTGAAAGATCTTACATGGTAGCAGGAATTGTGGAAATATACCCTGCTATAATAGGATACACTCAATAAAAAAGTAGGTATCAATGTCGTTAGATTCGTATTATGTCGTGAAGACTACGTCTATAGTTAAAGCTATTAATAAAACTAAAGCTAGATCCGTTCTTGTCGGTGAAGAGGCACATGGTGAAGTATTGGCACAAAAGGTAGAAGTTGAAAAGAGAGAACAAAAAGAGGTAGCTGAAATAATATCAAGACTAGATTCAGATTTTCCTTCTTCAGAAGAAGAGCTAGTAGAAGAAGAGGAAGCAAACAGTTACTCTTCTTTTCTTACAGTAAACGAAGATATAGTAAACTTTTTAAGATCAGAAAATAAACGTCTAGCCAAACTAGCGGAAAAGAACAAGAATGTAAAAGAAGAAGCCGTATATTCCGTTTATCAGGCAGCTTATGATGCATTTAACCAGTTCGAGCTTCCTTCAATAAAGAGAATAAATTACTCAAAGGCAAAGGGAGTTCCAGAAACTGCGGTTGCAGTCTTTGCCGACTGGCAGCTAGGAAAAGTAACTCCCACTTATAATTCAGATATATTAGCAAAAAGAATAGAATTATATACAGAAAAACTTATAGAAATAACAGAGATACAAAGAGCCCATCACCCAGTAGAGGACTTACACGTATGGCTTTTGGGGGATATAGTTGAGGGTGAAGAGATCTTTCCAGGGCAGAGTCACTTAATAGATTCCGGTCTTTATAGGCAGGTCGGAGTTAATGGGCCTGAAATTTTAACTAATTTTATTAACACATGCCTGGAGCACTTTGACAGAATCCATATTACTGGTGTAATAGGTAATCACGGATCTGTTGGGGGGAGAGCTCGCAAACAACATGACCCAGAAACAAATATGGATAGACTGTTGTACAAGATACTAGACTTAATTTATGCAAAGGAGAAAAGAGTTTCTTTTAATATTCCAGACGGAAGAGGAGAAAGAAACTTTTACGCAATAGATTCGATAGGTGACTATAGCAGTCTTTTAATTCACGGCGATCAAATGCCTGCCCCAGGACAGTTTTATGGTTACTATAAAAAGGTAATGGGATGGAAAGACGAAGCTATTCCAGAAAATTTTGACGACGTCTATATGGGTCACTATCATCAAAAGTTTAAAATGACAATTGGTAGTAGTACTCTTAGAATATCTGGTTCTCCAGAAAGTCATAATACATACGCTCAAGAATACTTTAATTCAATGAGCAGACCATGCCAGGACTTACTATATGTTCATCCAAAAAATGGTATCACTTCGGAGTACACAATTTGGTTAGACGCCGTATAAGCTAGGGGCTTAGATGAAAAGTTATATTTTAACATTAGCAAACCTCCATTTCACTAAGAATGGTAAAGTTTGGACATCTGAGCCTATTGACCTATACGATAACTCTAGCTACGTAAATTACTCTACACTTAGATCAAGGTATGGCTTAAACACCATAGGCGACCGGAACTTATGTTGGCAACGAAGAAAAGCAAGCCACTCCGTCTTTAGCTAACTCAGTACTCATAACCGAGTCTGGTGAAGTTATAGATGACAAAAATTTTATACTAGAGTATATATATCCAGAAGGGGAACAAAGTGGAGATTTCATAATCTACACTTTAGAAGTTGGTCCAGATGGATATTTTATCCTTACTCCAGAAAATAAAACAACTCCACTATTAAGATTCGTAGACACATCGTCCAGGGTAGATCTAGTATCTTACAAGGGTTCATTCTTCAACGCTCCTTCAAGTCTTCCAATTGAATACACTCTGCAGGTCTATGAGTCCGATGACTTTTTAGAAACCGATAACCCACTTTGGGTGCCAAACGAGGTATCTGGATTAACCGAATATCTCTTTATTCAAAGGTCTAAAAGATTTGTCAAATTTGAAATAGAATTTTTTAGCGATTTACCAACAGAATACTTTAACTCAGATATTTACAGAATTATAAATCCTATTGGTCAAGATGAAAATGGGATGTATATTTATGAATTTGTTTCAGAAGATGCCGACAATTACTACTTTACGACAGATCTTCAAGAACTTACTCCCATAGAGTTTTTGCTACTTGTAGAAGTTCAGATCGCAGAATCTTCACCTCCAAATATAAATAACTCAACAAAAGATATACTAAGAAAATTTCCTTCATGGACAAAACTATATGAAGATTCCTTAGAAGACGCAACCCCAGCTTTGGCTGTTCCAGAAAGTTTTGGTGGAAAATTTATCAATGCCCTAATTGGCGACAATCTAGATAAGATAGAATCGCTAATTGATTATTACAATTTATCAAAATCAATAACAGGGGCTAGTACAGAGCAAATAACGTGGATATATTCAACCAACAATTGTCCAGATTTAGTGACTTCAGTTGTTGGAGATAATGTTTCACTATCTAGAATAAATAGTTATTCCGATTTTATTTCTCATACAAATGAGGACTTTGTATACTATCATTCAACTGGTGATGCAACAATCTTTACGCTAAGGCCGTTTCAAGAGTTGAGCATAAACGGATCAACGGTTAATTATATACAAAACGAAACACTTGTCTTCAATATGTTTGATGAGTTTGGAGCCAAAGTTGGCCTTTCAAGACTCAAGATGGAATCAAATGAAAATTACAAAAAAAGAATACTGGATGTTTACATCAATAAGCCAGGGCCAGATATCGATTCTTTCAAAAAAACAGTAAGAAGAGAGCTTGATTTGTGGAGAGCGTTTGGCGCAACTCCGGACTCGTATGCAGCAGGTGCTACTCCTATAGTTTTGGAAATGCAGGACATAACTGCTCAATCAAAATATTTTGACAATAATGGAAACCCAACAGAAGAATTTGTTAGATTCGTTAACACGTTAAACAAAGAGTATCCAACAAACTGGGGATTCGTTCAATGGTCGGATCTTATATGGGACTACGCTGGAAGATATTCTGAAGGAATAAGCTATGTGCCATTTGTGTACGACTTAGAATTTGTTGATCCAACTTCAAAATATTATCAGCCGGGTATAGGCGATTTATCTGATCTTAAAATTTCAATAAAATCAAATAATAAATATGATCTTGAAACATATGATTTTGATGATAAGCAATATCATGAAGATGTATACGAAAAGCAGTTTAAGTTTAAGCTGTCAGGAATAGAAAAAACAACTGCTGAAGACACATATGCTCCAATTAATTTAGATATATCTTACTTTACTGAGTATGATATACCATACGTTGATGGGGATCCCGCCACTATTAATTATGTTGTCGAAGTTGACGTCAGTGGAAATACATACTATACGAACATAACAGACTATTATAAAAACAGATACACAAGCAATGCATTCGAAGAAAGTGGCATAAATTCAATAATAGATCCGACCGATAATAGAACTAGATCAGATTTAATTTTTAAGAAAAAAACAAATGATGTTGAGTACGTAGATACTTCTGCAACTCCAAATGTTAATACAATAAGACAGCAAGACATTTCCGATGCAAGAATAATATACGGCAGGTTTGCCTACTCATCTACAACTCCGCGATATATAATTTCCGGTCTCTCGGAGACTAATCAAAGTTGGATTGCTGCCCAAGGGCAGTCAAGAATAAATTCTTCAAGCTTTGCAAACGGATCCTATGTAAATCCAAGTTCTCCATACTTTAGTATTAGCAGTCCAAACTATTCATCTTTCCAAGTATTATATGGATCAAACATGTACACGATTGCTCATCAATCTGCTAATACATCAACAAAGTTTAAAACAGTAACACTGAAAAAGGATTTGTCTGTGGATGCAACTCCTCATTATTCAGAGAGTTTTAATAATTTTATTGATCATATTGTAACAACTGGCGGAGCTTCTACTCCAAAATATCTTCATATTGAAAACATTAAACCAGACTTTTCTTATATAGATCCAACATTTGCAACTCCAACTAACAATGGGGCCATAGGTTATGGTGGCTATGTTAATAGTCCGGAATATATAAGCGATCTATATATTCCAAACATATCTGTAAGAACAGATAATTCAGCTGGAATAATGTTTGCAACTCCAAGTTATGATATTTCAAACATGTCATCTACGCCGAATCAAATTGCTTTCTACTGGGACCCAAACTTTTCTCAACTGGAAAATCAATACACATTGGAAGGTATCGCCCAAAGAAATTATCCATTAAGCCTTGGTGACTGGTCGTATTTTGAGGTTGAATCTTCTACTCCAATTAATTTCAAAGTATCAAACAGGGGAGTAATTATATCCTCAGACGATTATAATACTTCCAAAATTCTATCTAATATAATTTTAACAAAAGATGTTCATAGATATGAATTTGGTTTAGATTTAAATAATCCTTCAAACTATATTATCAACTACATTGAAGCAGTTAAGGTAAATGAACAAGATGATTCTTTTGATGTATATACGGAAAAAAGATCTGTTAAACCTTATTACTCTATAAGTCAAGACTCTCTGGGTCCAATACAAAACGTAACATACCTACCGTCATCTTATTACGAAGAAAAAAATCAAGGTGAGTATAACGACCTATATCTAGAGGACGTAACTGTTAGAGTAAGGCTAAACGAAAACGCAAATAAAACTATACAATCTGAAATCCATTCTGGCTGGTACTATGCCAATCAAGATGAAACCTACGTTTATGCAAGGCCAGTTACAGAGTTTCATTCAATAGACAATACGCAGTCTACTCCATCAATTACATTAGGAAAAGTCGTTAGACAGGGTGCTCCAGTAATAATAGAATCAATGAGTTCTCCTGATTTTGAATTGTCTCAAGTATCATTTCCAGATAAAGACGACAATACAAAAATTTCATTTATAAACGTAGAATATATAACCGCAACAAGTTCCAATGCAATCTATCTTGGATATAGCAATGTTCACGATTTGAGCATATATGATCCAGTTGCGGATAACTTAATAGTTCAAGACGCAGAATCATCAACAAACATTGTAAACATATATACGATTGAATCACTGCCAAGCTCTGATCCATTTGAGGTGGGCAGAGAATACAAGGTTACATACAAGGTTAGAAATTCCTATTACGTAGATAGTGATAATAAAAATTCATCTGGATTGTACTCCAATATTGTTTTCAACGGAGCACCAACAAACGGTGCAACCCAATTTTATGTGACCTATGAATCAAGCATTTTTGAAAACTCAACTCCTACAGGATTAATACACTCCCCTTCTAGAACTCTTTTAAACGAAGGTTATGTGTACGTAGATGAGACTATCTATGATTATCAGGGTTTTACTGCGTCAACTAATTCTGGTTCGATTATGGACGATAATTCAAAAGACTACATGACAATAACAATAGAAAGCTTTGACGTCAACAATAATCCTAAGCCATATCAAAAATACAGTTTAGAATCTTCTCTTTTAATTATTGACGATCCTGTTGTTGAAACAGACATTGATGGATTTGCTAAAACAAAAGCAAGATATGATGGCCCAGTACCGTCTACATACAATTCTGGAACGCTTTATATTTCTGGGATTGTAGATGGATATAGCGAAGCTAGTGATCAAGCTACAGTTAACTACGATATTATTAAATCAGAAGAATACAACAACGCCCTATACGCCGAGCCTTCTAAAAACTTTATTGAAGCAGATGGGGTTAGCACCTTGTACGTTAATGGGCAGATAACCTCAAAGACTCAAAGCGTATCAAATGTATATGTTTACTATAGAAGGGCCAGAACTGTCAACGAAATATTCGAAGAGACTACATACGATTCAGTTTTGACTAATTCAGATGGATCGTTTAAAATAGGCCCAATAACCGCTCAGTCAATAGAAAACGCTGGGTACTGGTTTATGGCCATAGAAACCGCCTACAGTTCATCTATATCGTCTTCTCCCGTTACTATATCTGGAGATATCGTAAGTTGGTTTGAAGATTCAAACGACGCAATTTTAAATGGATTAGATAGAAGACTGCCGGTTCAAGACACGTACGAAGCAGATGAATTTGTTGAATTTAAAGCAACTCCAGCTTTTAAAGTTAATTATATAACCGGAAATCCAGAAACGGCGACAGCTACGCCAAATATATCGCTACCTAAATGGTTTAGAATACCAAGGTATACTCAGTATCAACTAGGTATTTTGGGCAGTGATTACTATTACGTAAACAATAATAAGTCATTTTATCCTGGTTAAGGTATAATAAATATTATGAAAAAATTTGAAAATAGCATAGAAAATTCTAGAGAAAATAAGATCAAAAAAGGACGCGCCCTTCCTGCTGGTTCGGTCAATTTGCGGATATTATTCGATAGACGATCTTTCTCCAGTTAACGCTCTTGCTGTAGTCGATACTTCTGTTTCTATACCAGAAAATTATATTCAAAATAATAACGAACAAGTATCTCTAATAGCTAACGAACTTGGAATGCTAGAGGATGCATTAACTGGAAACAATAGATTTTCTTCAGAAGATATTTATGTGTCCAATTATATGAACAGTAGGCAGAACACCACAGATTACGTTGACGTTATCGCTGTTAACCAAGCAGATACTGGGTCAAATTCTAGAATTGATTATTTGTATTCTTATTATGTAAGTAGATATTTTACTGTCCAAGAAAACGTTAAGGGCACGTCCGTTTCCAGGTTTGATTATGCAGGAAAAACTATATATGATTTAATAAAGACTTCTGATATTCAAGAAATTATCATGAAAGATAATTTAATTGACATAAATGACATATATATAACCAATCAAGACGGCGCTCTGTATGTTGATTCTACGGGAAGAAAAAAGTATAGAATTATTCTTGAAAAATATACTGATAAATTTGTTTCAAGCATAGAAACCCTCTGCAAGATCATAGTTCTTTTAGAGGATCCTAATCCAACCGGCTTGGTTCTTAACTACAACAAAATAGAATTAACCACTGACGGATTCTTAGTAAATGGAATTTCAAACTTTAAAGAAACCATTAATGCAGTCAGCTTATTTAATAGAGAATCAGAAGAGTCTCTAGTTGTCGACTATAGCTCAAAACATGACAGAACATACGCTGTAAAAAGTTCAGAAAAAATAGAAGATATGTTTTCTATTGGTGGCTCATTTGATTCTAGGGGATATAATTTTTATGTTAACAAAAAAGCAATTCCAGACAACAGAAATTACGAAGTATTTAACTGGAGACTGATAGGTAAAATTAATAGATCATTTAACTACGCCAACAGAATAGATGGCGGAACAAATGGAAGCGGTGGAATTGTAAACGTTGGAGTAATAAAAGCAAATACAAAAGAAAATTATTTAGATCATTATAAGATATTTAAAAAATTAGATGTAGAAAACAACCCAATAAATATCTATAACTACAGGTTTGAAAACCCTCAGTCAAAAGCTGATGGCCTACAAAAAGATGACAGCAATTACTGGATTGCGGATCTAGAGACAATTAGTCATGATCAGATTAAGAAGTTCGACTTTCTTGTTCTGGTTGTAAATTCAAACACTGACATATATTCAATTATTCCAAAAATAAAATCTTTTACAGATAATGGCGGATGCCTCTTTGTAGAGGTAGAAGGAGCAGTTAGCGATTCGGTAAAAAGCATTTTGCCAGCTCCAGTTGGAACACTGATAAGTGGGGCAGCAACTTCTATTACATACAATAGAACATCAGAAAATGAGTATTCTGATTTAAATCTTTTTTCAAAAAACCAAACATGGGATATTCAAAGTAGTGTTTTTGATACTGGTTATGGGGCTTACGGTAAAGTAGCTGAAAATATAACAGCTTTTGATTCTGGTCTATCAACTTATCAAACCTTAAGTACAAATGTTGGACCAGTGTTTCTGCAGTTTAGGGCAAACGTTATAGACAGCGGATCTGTATCGTGCGGAAACATACTTATGAATACCGTTTCTATAAACAAAAAAGCTGGAGCGGACTATCTTCCAAATACGCAAACAGTAACTGGAACAACAAACTCTAGACAAATAATAGTCACATCAGACGCAGAAGGTCCTTTAAAGTATTTCTATAATTCATTGTTAGTTGGTTTAATATCAAAATATTATACTACCAGCAATAGTTCTAACTCATTCTCTTCGACACTACTAACTCCAGTTTTGTTTCATGCAACAAAATGGTATACATCATGGGCATTGAACGGGCCTACTACAGATGATAATTATTCTTATAATGATATTCTAATCAAAAATGACATCATAGACGAATACGCAGAGTATGGATTTACAAAAGAACAAAATGGAGATTTGTATAGAAAGCTTAGTGATAGAACAGTCAAAGAATTATTTATACAAGATTTTTCGGCAAGTGTTCCAAATGACTATGGTCAATTCTATAACAGCAATGATTCAATTACCTACTATATTGAGTTCACTAATTCAACTATAATTCCAAAGAATGGAACATACCTACCAAATTCAATTACTAGCGGAATAACAACTCCTTACAGAACATTTGAATTATCAAGTAGTCAAGCTGAGCAAACTCAATACGTAAAAACCACTACAATTTCAAGGCCATTAAACGTTCCTAGCAATTTTGGTTTGTTCTATATTAAAGATAGATTTAGAGATATAACAAACATAAGAAACAATCAACCAAATATAGTTAATGATAATCCCTATTTTTATAGTTATGATTTTAAAACAAGTTGGAAGAAAGTAGTTAGTCAAGAATCTTCTTTGTCGTTTGATCTATCTTTTGATGTAGGTTTTACTATTCAAATACCAATAACCATACAACAATGGGAACAAAAATATGAACAAATTGGATGGAAACCCGCTGACACATCTGGACCAATAGATGAAAAGCTGGCTTTTATTTCTGGAAGTTATGATTCATCAGGTGCCTCAACCACAAATACGCCACTTTCAAAAATTGGAAAAAATATAACAAATAAATATTTCTGTAGAGAAGACTTTATTGATTATTCAACAATACATAATCCGAATGTAGCAGATAGATCACTTAACCATTATCCCTACACTGGCGATATTGACCTAGGTAATTCTCCCAAGCAATATTCCGTTGGACCAAGATCAGGAGATCTAGACAGCGGAACATATGTCCACTATATACAGTGGACGTTGAAGAAGGATGGATACAATGTATCTACTGACGGTAAGTTGGGACCTCAGACAGGTGGCGCATTAACTTCTTTCCAAAGAAAATATGGTTTAGCAACAGTCGATCAGCAAATAGACTCGGAAACAAAAAGCGCCATGGCTTATTTTTGGGGAACCAAAAAACAAAAGAAACAATTGGCTGGAATTAAAAAAGAAATAACAACGTACTATGCTGGAATTAACAAAACATCCATAGGAAATAAGGTTATCGAATACATTGATGCAGCGATAGCCAATGCGGATCCAGTTTATGTTACGGAAAGTGGATCTATAAAAAGAATCTCCTATACCGGTTCGACAAAAACTCCTGGAACAATAGTTTCAAATGTCTTTATTTCTTTGCCAGATGGCCTAATAAATAGAGCTGAAAATGGAGACATCTTTAATGTAAAAATTAAAACTGGAGTATGTGGATTGGTTGTGGAAGATGTTAAATTTTATAAAACAGAAACAAACGAATCTAATCTTTCAAGATTCCCACAACAAGGTGGTTTAGATAGACTGTCTGGAAGCAGTATAGACATACCAGCAAATACCGAACGAGAAATAACAGTTGATTTCACTTCAAATCCTTCAAGTCCGTATAAGTTTTTGTTCCTTAAGTTAAGAGGTAAAAAGCTACCATCAAATTACGGTACTGGTCAAGGAATTTTTGTTGACTATATAACAGTTAACTACACGCCAGATCCCGGCGCTCAAGAACCTGATTACGGTTGGAAAACATATGAGAAAGGATCACTAGATGTAACTGGTTATTTGGACGTAGTATCAACTGTACAATCGAATAATCTTACCATAGCGAATACGCCAAAACAACAAAAAATAACAAGTACTACATACCATTCTCTTCCAATGACTGTTGAAGATTTTTATTACGTAGACCAGAATGGGGCTAGAAACACCTTTAGTTATTCTTCGGGATCAAATCAAATCACTCCCGGTACCACTCTTAATTTAAATTCAGTTTTTGATTTGAAGATTGATACTGGATCAAACGAGTGGGGTACAATGACATTGAATTTCGACAAGTCTTCAGTGGCAAAATCTTCCTCTGTTTCAATTTCCAATAAAAAAGTTGCAATATCAGGACAGTCTTTAAGCGCTCAAAGCGCCTACATAGATTACATTGATTTGGCCAGCTCCTCAAAGGAGTTAACTGGAGCAAGTGAATTTGAAGTTACGTATGATGTTAATGTTAATTCAATATCAAGTGATATTATATACGGAGGAGAAACCACGGTTGGACAACATAGGCACCTCTACGCTTCATACTTAGAAAAAGACCAACCTAAAACAAGTAGAGTAAGTCCAATTGAAAAAAATTCTGTAGATTACCTATCTGGCATAGTCTGCCTATGTGACTCAGAAGGTAATCCAGTTGGAAAACCAAACTTTCAGTTGGCGTCGAACAGCAATGATTCGGTGTCAGTTAATATAACAAATATATACTTAGAAAAAAATTCTAACTTCTCCGAAGAAGGATTGGTGTATGGATTCTACGATCTATCTGCAAAGAAGTTTTTAGGAAAAAACATATCATACTCTGAATACATAGAAAGAAATGGCGATAACAATATCTATATTGCCGTATTAGCAACCGATTATGATGGAAATGTTCTTTCGGATGATCTTGACTTTACAGGATTTTCTACAATTCCAGTTTCTATAGCTAGAGTGCCGAACAGGGTTATATGTCCAATATACAGTGTCAAATTTAAAAACAAAGCTTCCATTGAAGTCTTTAAGCCGCAAAACTTCCTAGATAAAAAAACACCATGGTACGTTGGAGTAAGCTCTGGTTCCTTTGTTAGGTCTTTAAACGTAGATGTTAAAAATATATACAATCAAGACATATCTTGGTTAAAGAAATATGCAACTGGGCAATCTTCAAAAGTAGAACTAAAAGCATACTATGATACAGAAAATTACGGTTCTTCTGGATGGTCAAAGATATTGCGGATCACCATATTCTGATGTATACGAGGAAAAACCAATCCTAATTGACGCAAGAACAATTAGAGTTAGACAAACTCCAGTAGCAGCAATACATGAGCCATCACATAATATTGAATATTTTGGTTCTCCAATAAAGCCATTTATGTTCGTATATACTAGGTCATCATTAAGTGACCCATGGACGTTAGTGGGGTACGATCAGTATTCATCATTTGACTGCAATACCGGACTCGTACAATTTAAGAGCCAGATTGTTCCATCAAATAATAATTTAATTAAAGTTAACTATTCAGTATACTCTGCGTATAGACCAATTAAAATAATTGATGAGAATTCAATGAACCTAAATCCTTTCCTTGAAAGAGAAAATATTAAATTTAATAAACCAATGTTCTTTTACTTGGAGCCAAGAAGTGTTCAGATAGTAAATCAATACGATAAACAGTTGGCCTATGATGAAATTTTTGAAAAGGAAGAAACCCTTAAGTATACTGAAGATTCAAGAATCTTTGATCCATCTCATCCAAACTATAATCCTTTGGCGCTTTTGCTCACTACTATATACGTAGTAGATAACGATATACTGCAAACTTTTAAATTTAATGACCTAAGACTTAAAGGTGGAGGAGTATCGTATAACTACGACTCCGTAAACATCTTTAAAGACATGCCAAATGCCAGGTCTTTCTGGGACATGTCGGGTCCAGACGGCTTCGCCTACGCAAATGGCGGTTATGCAATAGTAAGACTTCCAAGATCATTAAAGGATTATGTAAGTAATGATAAAATTTACGAGGTCATTTCAAGTGCTATGACCGCTGGCGTTGTTTTTGAGATAGAAGATTATGATGGAGTACCTTGGAATGCAGACACAACTACGCAAACAACTGAATAGGATATATATATGAAAAGTTCATTACCAGCATATGTTCAAACTTATTCTTTTGGTTCTAGAAAAGCGGTTTCTGATCTTATTGTTTTAGCAAAGAATAATTCAAGAAGCGCTGCCAGCATAGCTCAGTCTCTTGAGGGTCTATCCTCAATAAATCAATACAATGGACTCAGTATTTCGCCATACGCTCTTGCCTCATTTGAGGCATTCCTAGATTTCTTTAGAGATATAAACCTAAAGACAATAGCCTACTACGATGCGATGAATCAAGTAAGCACAGCTATAAATAGCTACTCTAGCGTACTTAATTCAGAACTAGCAAAACTAGAAAAAGATATAAATCAACTTCAAATTTTTATAAATAATTACTCTTTCCTCTCTGGCGAAGACGATCTTTATAATGGATCATTTGTTGAAACATTTTCTGACGATTCAAATTCGTATCTTACTGAAAATTTTCAAAATAAACAATACGATAAAGACGCACTAGAATTTTCTCAAAATGAATTGGCGTCTGTTGATATAGTTTCTGGAACACTAAAATGTGGATCGAAATTTTCAAATATAAACGTTTACCCAAAAATTACCGAATATAAAAATAACTATACACAGTACATATCTTCATCTTCAGATATGTATAATCTATTTAATGAAGCTTCAAACAAAAGCTGGAATACAACTATAAAGTCTCCAACGATTATAAGTTCAAACATAGACGACCTATCTGACGTTGGCTATGATTACAGTTACTCTAAAGGAGCAACAGCATCTGTTAATTTTGTTTTTGAAAATCCCCAGACAATGAACTGTATGAGAATATCACCAAATTTGGGAACAGATTTTCAAATACTTCAAGTAATTGTATACACTGCGATAAACCCAAACAATGCGGGAGCAACCGGATCTTCATCTTCTTCTGAGGCTAAAATATTACTGCTACAATCTCCGTTGCTAGTAGAGTCAGTAAAAGATATTTCTTTTGATGAGGTATTAGTAAGAAAAATAAAAATTATATTTAATCAACCAAGGTACAAAAAGATAGTTAACACTGCAAGTATTTTTGAAGAACAGTCAAAAATAATAGACTACTTTGTTTCTGAAACAAGAAAAAATAGAGCTCAAAAACACGATAGACTGCAAGATTTAGTTTATTCCTATTTTCTTAAGAGAAATGAAATAGCTTCACTATCTTCTAATCCAGACTACATTCCAAACTATTATTCTTATAGATACCCATGCGAGGAGACCAATCCAACACAAGGGTCAATATATGAGTTTCTTAGCTCCAAAAATACATTTAGTGAACTAAACGACAATACAAAGTTGAGAAACACAAATCAATTATCTAAAATAGTACAATCAATGGTCTCCTATGTTCTTGGAGATAAATATAGAATGACTCCAAATTCATATGTAGCTTCCCAGCCAACTGGTTCGGCAACGAATATATCGTCAATCAACTTTCTTGCATCTTCATCCGTTGGAAATATTCAATCGCCACATGGGACATCAAGGCAGGATATGGAAACATACTTTGATAGTGGCGACAGATTTGATTTAATAAAAACATATTCAAACCTAGATAACGTTAACTACTATGAATATAATTTTTCTATTAAGTCAGTTAAGTTCGGTATAATAAGTCAAGCTTCTTCGCAGAGTTCTAATCTAAAATCGTTTTTTATATCTAAAATGATTGATACTGGTGGTTTTATAAATAAATTAAAAATTAAATCAAACTATTTTACACCAAAGAATTCTAACGAAAGCTTGGATTTAAAAGATGGCGCAGCGGTAGAATTTTCGCTTACCCTAAATGCCAATGCGTCAAATGATATTGATTGGATACCGATACTTCCAAACGGTGAACGCAATGTAAGTGCCGAGCTGCTGTTTCCACTAGATCAAACTGGATTAGTAAGGTTAAGATTTCCCGCATCTTTGGCCAGCTTAAATGTGTATGAGCAAGGGAAGTTGATCGATGATACAAGAATCCTTACAGTAGATTCTCAAGTTATAACGTCTTTTAAAATATTAAATCATAACTCATCTTTTACGTATGTAGCTAAGTATACTGTTGATTCTGGAACTAACCCAAATGAAATAGACTTCTCAAGACAGTCTATACAAAACTATACGCTAAGAAGCTATTCGTCATCGGACGGATTAGGAGAAAAGCTATCAACTATAGGCTCAGAAAATAGGATTAGATTAACATACAATCCGTATATAGATTACTCAAAATTTGTAAACCACATATACTCTCCTTCGGTTGGTACTATAGGAGCATCAGGAGTGTCAACGTACTCTCCTATTTCTATAGTTCTAGAAGATGGAACGCCAGCAATTAATTTAACAAACTATCTACCAAATAAATTCGTTAAATATGAGCTTCCATTAAACAGCGATACTGAAACATATTTTATTCAAAATGGAAACAGTATTACATTTAGTAAAAAAGCCAGTAATTTTAGAGTATACTATAATTATATTCCAGAGTCTTTAAGGTATAGAATTATAATAAGAAACCTAGATTCGTCTAAGCAAACCAGTGCCTATGTAGATGATTTTGTGTTAAAATATCAACAAAACAATTCAGACAACTTTACAAACAAGCTATTGAAAGTGATTTAAAAATGGCGCAATTCTCACCAAAAACTACAACTTACGATACAATCGTTTATAAGGTTTCAAAATTCTTTGATGATTATTATAATGGTAATTTTAAAACTTATGAAGAGTTTTCGATACAGTATCAAAACCTTTTACAGGATGTAAGTAATTCTTCTATAGGAATTACAGCTAAGTACGCTCCGTTATTTAAGCGGTCAGTCGCCAAAGTCTTCTGAAATTTTAGGATTTGCTAGAGATCTAACAGCCGATTCCGGAATAATGTCTAGGCAAATAGACTTCTTGCTAGCTAAATTGGTAAACGCTTTTAATTTATTTCAATCTGAAACTGAAAAAGAATCAAATTCATTAAACAGAATTAATTCAAAAGTAAAAATTTTACAACTATATTCAAAGAGTACGAGCGAAGATATCTATTATCTTCGGAGACTCTTTTGAAAATCTAGAAAATGCAGACACGTCGCAAAGATATTCTTTGCCACTTTCCAGTGTTGTAGATGGTCACCTATCTCTTCCTGTCGTAACTGGATCAGTTTGGCCAGTGCAAGCGATTACCATAAAGCAAAAAGATGGAAATGGAAATATATTGTCAAATGGAACAGCTGGAAACTACCATATGGCAACAAGAGATGAAATTAATTCTGGAGAAAACGCAACAAATCCAGACAGTTATAAATATATTTTTGAGAAACAAATAGTAAATAATCTACAACTTATTTATATGGATTCAAATCCAAATACTTATTTTGAGTATGAAAAATTAAAAGTGTCCAATCTTAATGGAGAAGATTACGATTACGAATTTCAATACTTAAATAGTATAAATAATCAAAACTCATACGTGCCCTGGAACAATGCAACTGATGACCCACTTAAGCTTACTTTAGAAATAGAAAGATTAGACACCAGTCCGTTGTCAGCAAACTCAATAAACATTCTGCCCTTTTTTGGTTATGATGAAAATGGAATTTCTAGCTTAAAAGTTACTTCAATAGTTTTGGAAAGCGTAGAAAATGGATCAACCGTAACAGAAGAGATACTAGCAAGTCCAATAGTTATAGGCTCAACGATAGTTCCTTCTGGAGTAGAAAATTCTTCTTCGTATTTTTATAAAAAAGGTGTTATTAAATTCTCTCAAAGAAATCTAATAAAAGCAACAGTAACATTTGTGCAAGAAAATCCTGTAGGCATAACCATCAAACATGCATACTGGAATGTTTCTAAGGTTGTTGGTCATTTTGATTTCGCCAACAACAAAGATTATTTTGCCATAAATCAAATAGGCTATGTACCAGTTCCATCTGGCGTCTGGGTTCAAGGTGCAAGATTTAATCCATCTTTGATAGCAACAAAAAACCAGCTATCAAATATAAATGGTTTAGATACAGCTAAAAATTTACTAATTCCAACGGTAACAAATCCAGAATTAGTAAATAGCTCTACCGCTAGTAGGGTTATAAAGTTTAGTGGAGATACAAGTTTATCTTACGACTACTATGTAATGAAAGCTTTTGACAAGAAAAAGCAGAAGTATGTCTATGTAGACGAACTAGATTCTTTAAATGCCGAAGAGTATCTTTACGAAAAAACACTGGTGCCGCAAAATAAAACTATATTCGTAGACTGGTGGCCAGCATCTTACAAGATAATTGGTTTTGATTCAAAAGAAGAAACGCAATATGGAGCGCCAAAAAAGTTTTTTACAGGAGAATATGGAGATCCAGACGCCTCAAAATGGGAAGCGTTGATGGCACCATATGCAAGTGATCCAAATTACATTCCACCACAAGGAACAGAGGAAGTACCAGAGGCAATATTTCAATGGTGGAAACTTAAATTTAAATTAAATGGAACAGAAAAATTAACATCTTACCTTGGCACAAGTACTCCCGCATATTATTTGGGTGAGCTTTATACTATTTCAAGTTCTCAAGTAAGCTCTGAAAAAATATCAAAGCAGGCTGTAGCTAAAGCAAATTATAATGTTTCCGTACTAAAAAACTATGAAGTGCTAACCGATGGTCAGTTATATAAAGGTAAAAATTTAGAAGTTAAAAGATGGGCAATAGGAATAAGGGACATTTCCATAGATTCAGAAGTATATCAAAATTCATCAGAAATGATATCTAAGCCTTTCAACTTTCCGTACCCAGTAGAGTATGCAATGCTCTATTCCGATTACTCAGTGCCAATTGATTATAAGAATAATCCAGACAATGATATAGAACCTATTTCTTATTATATATCAATAGATGACGCAGCAACGTGGTTGCCGATATCGCCAGTAGAAAATCCATTTAATTCAGAAGTTCCAGAAATATACGCATTCAATCAAAATGTGTCTTCAGAGTTAAGACTACCAGGAGTGGCATACTTGGATCCTCAAAATTCGGTTAATTCTATTAGAGTTAGAATAGTTTTCAAAAAACCATATAACGTAAATGGAACGCCATTAGTTAATTACTATCAATTGGCAGCAAAGGTTAAGAGGTCATAACAGTATGATAGAAGATATTCAAAAAGTTAGATTTTTAAATAATTTATATAAATCATTTTATTCTTATGGAAAAGAACTAGATGAATTGACAATTAAAAGGTTGTACACTGATTATTTTAGACAGAACCCTGCTGGATCGCCTCTTTCTTTGGATCCAGAGCTATTAAGATCGACGGCAGTTGTAAACATAGATTATATAAATAATATAATGGCCAGATCTTTGTACAATATGGATGTACTTTATGATGCTGCTCACGAAAATATTGAAGAACTATACGCAACAGTTAGTTCTTTAAATAATAGAATAGATTCACTAAGGTCAAAAAGGGCAAAACTTGAAAAACAAATAGACGATCTAACCTTCGCAGTGACTAACAGCGATGGCTACTATGCCTCTTTTTCTGAAGAGTTTACAGACATAGAATCAATCGATACAAAATATTCTTCCGTTTATTTGGATACAGACTCCAGATCAATCAGTTTAAGTTCAGTTAGTTCTGGATACTTTAACCAGTCTGGTAATAATGTTTCTAAATCAAACTTGGCAAAACGCACTACCTATTTTAACGGTAAGGTAGCAGAAGCCACGCAAGACATAGGTGCTCAAGCGTCAATGATGTTTGACGGTTTAAACGATACATATTTTAAGCATACTTTTAAGTCTGCATCTCCTGGAATTTGTTCACTCAAGCTTGACATAACACCGCTTAGCTCTCCCTCAATTTCAAGAGTATTTGGAAGAATATCTTCAGATAAAAAACTAACAACGTTAATGCAAATAAATTCAAGCATAACTGGAAATAGTGAAATACCAATTTTTTCTTCTCAATCAGAAAATGATTTTGATAATTTTGTTTTTCAGTTTGAACCAGTAAATGTCAGTTCCATTTCTTTATTCTTAATCAAGAATGAGCCAGATAGATTAGTGAAATCAAACAATACAACAATGTATGAGTATGATTTTGTTATTAGAGATATTGTATTGTCCGGTTTATACTATGATGTTGATGGATCTTATGTTTCAAATCCAATAACAATATATTCAGATAACGATAAAAACGTTATAGACGCCGTTTCGTTAGACGTTAATTCTCAAAACGCAACAGCAAATGATATATCGTACTTCATAGCTAAAGATAATCCATCTGCAACATCAATTGACGATTTCCAATGGCTACCAATATCGCCAATTAATAATCTAAATAAATCATATCCTTCCGTAGTTTCGTTCAATGGTTCAAATTTGGTATTTAAAACGATATCAAAAACAGCTCAAGAAAGTACAGAGCAGGTCATTAAATATTTTTCAACCAAAGAAGAAACAGACCTGCCCGGATACGAGGGGGCAAAGATACACAGAATTGCAAAGCTCGATAGATCATACAATCCGATAGAGCCAGTAATACTTGAAGGCTATAATAGATACCTCTGGCATAAGGTAGACTACGAAGAGAACCTATGCGTAGATGTTTCTAAATGGAAAAATGATGTTTTAACTAATTCTAATTACAACGTGGTAACATCTAGTGCACAAGTAGGAAATACATCATCGTTTTGGACTGCCCCATCCATAGATAGTGGAGGAAGTGTCTATATATCTTTTGACATATTATCATCTTCAGCATTTGTTATACAAAAAACCTTGACTAAAGATGACGACTATAGTTTGAACTGGGATTTAGCGGTTTATTTAAATGGATCTTTAATTAAACGAGTTCCTCCAGATGTGTCCTCTGAAAATATAGTTTGGAATTTTGTTGAAGGAATCAATAACGTAACTATATGTATAGATGCTAAGCCAAAGCCAACGTCATCTTCGTACTATGGATTGTACGGTTCTTTTAGTCTCATGCAGCAGTCTAGAATATCTGAATATGGATTGATATATCAAAAATATTTATCCTACGTAGTTTCAGATTTGTTTAAAAATAGTGATACAATATTAAATAACAGTTTTAGTATAGCTACAATTGATACGGAAAAATACATTATATCCAATAGGGAAATAGTAGATGGTTCTAGATTGTATTATTATGTAAACAATGCGAACTCCGCAGTCGATGCAGTCAGGGTTAGAATAGATATGAACAGGGATCTTTTAAAGCCAAAAGCTTCACCGCTCGTTACTTCTTATAGGGTAAAGTTTAAGAGAACTCAAGAAATAAAAGATACGGCATTAAGAGCAGCGTCGGATATATTGGGATCGAGGAGTTAAGGTATGTCAACTTATTTTCATAATGAATACGATAAATCAAACGATATTTATCAACCATTATTGAATAGGTCTAGGCAAACGTATAGGGGTCCAAGATCTTCAGTAAAGGAGAACCTAGAGCAGGATCAAATCCTGATAGATATAGCTAGATTAAAGAAAAGAATTAATCAGCTAGAATCTATGATAACGCAGATGTCCGAAAGCTTTTATTTCCATAATTCAGCTACTCCAAATACGGTCTCTGCAACTCCTTTTTATGATATTGAGTATAAAATGTATGAAGAAAGCACCCCCAACTACTATTATATAGACGATGCGGTAGCTTTGTCTGCTCAACTTTTTAGATTATATAGAAAACTAAACATATTAGAAAATCAGGAGATATAATGTCTGAATTAATAAATACACAAAAGAGAACTAATCAATACTCAGGCAACTATAGTTCAGAGGACTATAATAAAAGAGTAGAGGAAAACTACCAAGACCTAGTTTATCTGTATAATAAATACAATGTCATAGAGAAAAAGCTTGATGATACATTTAACAGGGTCGCTACGGATCATGTATTTTTGAGTAGGCATATAAAAGACATTTCTGACAGAATAGCAGCACTAGAGGCTACAGAAAATACTCTTTCAATACATTCTTTTAGTCAAATAGACAACGCAAGATTTGCCTCAGACCAGGATTACGCAATAACAGCTGGACAACAGCTCTCTTTTAATTCAATATACAACTACGTAACTCTTCCGCAGGTAACTACTTCCTCGGTGTCGCTGCTTAAATCGTACAACTCACTTGGAGATCAAGTAATACCAGACTTTATTAATTTAAAAGTTTCACCAATAGCTTCAGCCGATGGGCCTGGGGCATTAATAGATACAACACCGCCATATTATTGTCTGTTTGATAGGCATGATAGAGTTTGGAGACGTTCAGTCATAGTTGACGAACCGGTTACAAACGGTGCGATGGGATATTTTTACGTTAAGGTTCCGCAAAACTCTGTTAATCAAAAGATTAACACTATAATGCTGACACCCTACCCTTCTAATTCTGTAGATATTCTTGCTATAGAATACACTCAGAAAAATAATCCAACGTTATCTGACTCAGATACATGGAAGCCAATTAACGAATACTCTCTGTACAATAATGATCCAGCAGCAGTTGGATATGTCGCTCCAGGGGGATGGGTAAGGTCAACTGTTTCTGATGCAATCAACCTGTCTGGACCACTATACTTTAGTTTTAATGTAGCTCAAACCGACGCTAATCCAATAACTGGAATTAGAATCTTAATGAGACAAAGAAATTATATTAAAGAAAACAATAAATATATCTATACATATGGATTATCAGATTTTGACCTAAGAGTAGATAGGTATATGTCATCTGGAAAAGCTTTCATTAAATTTAACGCTCCAGAAAATACTTTAATTTTTACAGTAGATTCTGTCTTTCCAAAAATATACAACGTTCCATTAAGTTTAATTGACAATGTGTTCAGTTATAGGGTGATTTATCCAACTTCTTCTAACGGCTATAGCCTAATTCCTCAAGGTGGATCTTCATCTGTTTGGATTGAGGTTTCTTTAACTAAGACTGAGAATAATATAATACCAGTTATGAATGACTTAGTGATTAAATATAGTTAATTTAGCTATATGCAATTACTATTAATGACAACCAATATTTTAAATACAAGGAGTAAAAATGGCTACATTTTATGATGGACCAAGACCAGTTTTAAAGGGTAGAAATACCACAGAAATGGTCAACCCATACAAGGGAACCGCCGGCACATACTCGTTCTATCCTTTGTTTAGCACGTCACATGTCCTCGATGGAGCCCCAGATAATCATCACGTTCCAGGAACTGGCAATCACCCCGGCAGCGTTTTGCTTTCGCAGTTGTTTAATGGAACATCGCTTTATGTCCATCCTCTTTCAGGCACTTTCCCAGATGGAACAGCAACCTACGATGGCGCAAGATACAGACCGCTAGAGTTTAAGGGTCTCGCATCAGCTAGTGCATTTGCATCTGGATACGGTCACGAGGTAGATAGAGCAAGCGACTACGCACTGTACAGTAACTATAAGTTTGATGGCGTAACTTCAGCAGAGGTCTTTGCTTCTGGTTATGGTCATGCACCAAGAACCGATGCGCAAGGTGCACCTTCTACGTTTGGACTTTTCAAGCCAGACGAGTATAATGGTGTAGCAAGTGCAGTTGTTTTTACAAGCGGTTACGGTCAAGCAAATACTACTGGAGATTATGGTCGTGAAAAAGTCAACGAATGGTCCGGTGTTCCATCAGCAAAAGCTCTATAACTACTACAAAAACCCAGTAGTCCTAGAGAAAGATGATAGAGTATCCGGAGCGTATGCGTGGATATTACTTTTCGCCGCAATTGTAGCGTACGATACTTTTGCTATTAAAACAAAAAAAGTAGAAACCTTAACAAGGGCATTTTGGAGATCTACCGAACAGCCTGTTAAAAATATAATACCAATAGGTTTATGGCTTACGTTAAGCTTTCATCTACTGGGTGAAAAAACAATAAGAAAAAAACTATTCGGAGGTAAATCAAATGAATAAACTATATAAAGACGTAGCAGAAAGAGCGCTTTGGACAGCAGTTCAAACATTTATAGCCGTTTGGACAGTAGCCGATCTTGAGTCAGCAAAGGCAGCTGCAGTAGCTGCAATAGCTGCTGGGCTAAGCGTCGTAAAAGGTTTTGCTGCAACAAAAATTGGAGATAAAGAGTCAGCCTCTACGTTGAAATAGTCAATACAGCTATACTATAACATCGCTTACTTGATATAATGTATGTAAGCGGTAAAGACAAAATCCCGCCCACGTTGGCGGGATTAGTCATTTTATACGGGTGTTTTTATAGGTTTTTTCAGAGTTAGATAGGTAAAGAAATATGTCAGATCTTTTAGAAAAGGTCATAAAAGAAGAAACTCTTCCAATAGATTTAGCTGAAGAGTATTTAAAAATATATGTAGCGGATATAGAGTGGAAAACGCACATCAATAAACTATGGAAAAATTTTAACAATAAAAACAAAGATCAAGAAGAGTGCAAGTACCTCGTTAAAAAAGCAATAAGCTGCGCAGTACTTCTTCCCAGTTTGGAAAACACGGAGATACCAGATCCTCCACAGTCTCTTTTGTTTTGGTGTACGGCTTGGGCCCAGTTTAATGAGAGAGATTGGTTTTCTCTTTTCAAAGAAACTGTTCAAAAAGATATTGAAGTAAAAAACAATAGAAAGAAGATAATAGAAGTTGGAATAATAGACCCAATTGACTATTCTCCATTAACAAGACAAGCATTTAATTGGCTGTACGATAAAGCTGATGCCTCCGGATGTATCAACGATCTTAATAAAGATCAGGTCATTAAAAAACTAAAAAACTTAGTTAGCATATATGGCGGAGCTGTAATATCTAGTATATTTATTAGTCACAAAAACGCTATAGGAAAAGTTACTAACTGGAGAAGTGGATATTTCTTTGAAAAAGAAATACATAAAATATATTCTTTAGACAAAATAATCAAAATTAAAAATATGGAATTTACAAAAACAAATTCTAATTATATTATCAAATACAACACATTATCAAACAAGAACAGGCAATAAAAGGAGTAATAAATGTCAGTTGAAATTGAAAACGGAAACCCAGATCTAACACCATTAAGTACAAAGCCTTCAATGTTTTTGTTTAAGTTAACAGATGATTTTGTCGAATCATACAAAGAAAAAGCTTCCCCTTTTGGATACAAAGACGCGGGTGGCAATTCTGTTGGAGAGATAACTTTTTTGAGAACTTATTCTCGCCTTAAAGAAGATGGAACAAAAGAGACATGGGTTGAAGTATGCGAGAGAGTAGTAAATGGAATGTACTCTCTACAGAAGGAGCACTGCAAAAAAAACAGACTTCCTTGGAACGACGCAAAAGCGCAGGCTTCAGCTAAAGAAGCCTTTGATCGTTTGTTTAATCTTAAATGGACCCCCCCAGGAAGAGGGTTATGGGCAATGGGTACAAACATCGTCAACGTGCAAAAAAATTCCGCAGCACTACAAAATTGCGCATTTGTATCTACATCAGAGATGACCAAGCTAAATCCAGCAAAGCCCTTTGGCTTTTTGATGGAAGCATCAATGCTTGGCGTTGGTGTCGGTTTTGATGACAAAGGTGCAGACAAAGATTTCACTATATATGAACCAACTAAACCAGTTGTCACAGAAGTTATTGAAGACAGCAGAGAGGGTTGGGTATCCTCACTTATATCAATCCTTAATTCCTATTTGAAACAGGATCAAAGCCCTGTTGAGTTTGATTACTCGCTTATTAGACCAGCTGGTACTCCGATTAAAACTTTTGGAGGCGTAGCTGCAGGTCATCAACCTCTTGAAAATCTTCATAATCATATAAGAAAAATGTTTAGTGGACGCAATGGCGATAAACTAACAAAGGTTGATGTAGCTGACATAGGTAACATGATAGGCGTATGCGTAGTGTCCGGCAACGTCAGACGTTCAGCTGAGCTGTTAATAGGTAGCCTTAATGACGAAAACTTTTTGAACTTAAAAAATTCTTCTGTGTTTCCAGAAAGAAATTCTTACGACTCACAAAACCCAGGATGGGGTTGGATGAGCAATAATTCAGTTGAAACAACTGTAGGTACTGACCTATCTTCTATAGTCGATGGAATCTCCCTAAACGGAGAACCTGGCGTTCTATGGATGGATATGTCTAGAAAATATGGAAGATTAGCTGATCCGCCAAACAATAAAGATTGGCGTGTTGCTGGTTACAACCCATGCGCCGAGCAATCGCTAGAGTCATACGAATGCTGCACGCTAGTTGAGACTTATTTAAATCGTCATGAAAATCTTGAAGACTATAAGCGCACTCTAAAATTTGCTTACCTTTACGCTAAAACAGTAACCCTTCTTCCAACTCACTGGGAAGAAACGAATGCAATCATGCAAAGAAACAGAAGAATAGGAACTTCTATGTCTGGAGTTGCAAACTTTGCAGATAGAGTTGGCGTTCCAGCTTTGCGCGAATGGATGGATGAGGGCTATAAAACGGTTCAAAGATATGATAATGTTTATTCTGAGTGGCTTGGAATTCGTGAGTCGATTAAAATGACTACAGTTAAGCCATCTGGTACGGTTTCTATTTTAGCTGGTGAATCACCAGGCGTTCACTGGACACCAGGCGGTAAATTCTTTAATAGAACAATTAGATTTTCTAATGACGACCCAATGCTTCCATTGTTTAAAATGGCAAATTATACAGTCGAACCTGCATCAGAGTCACCTGATACTACATCTGTAGTTTATTTTCCAATTAAATCAGAAGCTGCAAGAGCAGAGCGTGACGTGACTATATTTGAAAAAATGTCACTAGCTGCTATGGCGCAAAGATACTGGTCAGATAACTCTGTTTCTGTGACGATATCTTTTGATAAAGAAAAAGAAGCTCAACACGTAGGAACAGTACTTCACATGTATGACGGTCAATTAAAAACTGTATCGTTTTTGCCAAGTGGCAATGACACCTATCCTCAAATGCCATACACGCAAATCACAGAAGAACAATACGTACAAGCCACAATGTCATTGTTCCCAATAGACTTAACGGGAGTCTATGCTGGAATGGCTTCGGATGCAATAGGAGAGAGATATTGCACTACAGATTCTTGTGAAATTAAATTCATAAAAGATTCGATTAGTTAGCCTATATAAATGTCCGATGATAATGATTTTGAAGAAATCTTTTCTAATATCGCAGAGAATGAAAAGATAGAAAATATAGATATCATTCTTAATGAAGAGAAAATATCCTATGCAAAAAATTATCTTAATATTATTAATTCTTTAAATCAACTTGTAGTACATATAAGCGCTATGACAATAGATTTATTGAACGATCCTACGTTTTCTCTTGATAAAGAAATATGTGATATGATTGAGCAAGCATATGTAATGTCAGAAGATCTAACCGACTTAATAGTTAATAACTATTATTCAATATCTTTAGAAGATTTTGAAGAGGTAAATGGATTTCTTGACGAAGAAAATGGAGATGAACAAGGTGATGGAGAATTCTAAAGAATTAATAGAAGTACAGCCAAATGTAGTTTCAGAAATGGATTTAGAAGATAAAAGAATAAACGTTTTAAATAATGGCTACGTTAGATTGGTTGATTATATGGGAAGTGATATTTCCGTAGCTAACGCAGCCAGAGCATCTTTTGCAAAAGAAAATAGCTCCAATCAACTATCAACGTCCGATGCTAGATTAATTAAATATTTAGCTAGAGAAAACCACATGTCTCCATTTCGACACGCATTCATAACATTTGAATTTAAAGCACCACTCATGGTTGCTCGACAGCATTGGAAGTATGTTGTTGGATCGGATCACACAATGGATTCATGGAATGAGTCTTCAAGAAGATATATAACTATGGACCCAGACTTTTATATCCCAAAACCAGATGAATGGAGACTGGCTCCAGAAGATAAAAAGCAGGGTTCTGCTGGGTTAATGTCCCCATGGGATGGGTCCATATTTACCGAACAATTGAAAAGACTAATAGAGACGAGCGAAGCTTTATATAACATGGCTCTGCAAAGCAACATTGCTCCAGAGCAAGCTCGATTATTTCTTCCAGCGTACGCAATGAATGTTGTGTATAGATGGTCATGCAGTCTTCAGTCAGTTGCGCTGTTCCTGTCTCAAAGACTAGCAGACGATGCCCAAAAAGAAATACAGGCTTACGCAGATGCTGTGTACAGATTAACACAGCCATTGTATCCTGTGTCAATATCATGTTTACTTGGTAAAGAATAATGATATTAGATATATTTTTTATAGTGGTATTTTCATTTTTTTTAAATTGGTTAATATCTTTACACTTTTATCTCCAAGCAAACACTGCAAACGTCAGATTAAGAAATCAATTAATATTTATATGTATTGTCTTAGGCATTGTTTTAGGTATATTTACTAGATATTTACAATGATAAATAGAAAAGATATTCAATTTATTAACCTTTGCGTTCAGGCGTCAAAGATATTTTCAACATGCGGAAAAAAGAAATACGCAGCAGTTTTAGTTGATGATTGCAATCATATAGTTGGCTTTGGTTACAATGGAGGGCCATCCGGACACGCTCATTGCGAAGACGGTGGCTGTCCAAGACTGCAAGAAAATAGCCCAAGCGGATCAAACTACGACAATTGCATAGCAGTGCATGCAGAGGCTAACGCCCTACTGCATAGTGACTACACATCAAATGCAAAAAAAATATATATAAATGGACCGCCATGCTTTGACTGTGCTAAGCTCATTGCAAATACTACAATAAAGAAAATATACTATATAAATGATATTACATATATTAAATGGAAAGAAATAAGAACTTTCCTCAATAAATCAGGAATAGAAACGGTAGAAATATCAGATGCCAGCATCTAAGTTAAACTATATAGTTCTTTATGATGGAGTCAGTCAAGTGTTTGGCTGCTCATCAAAAAAGATCGCATTAGAATCTCCACCACCAAGTGGTGTTGATGTAAGTAAGAAGAAGATATATTTTATAACATTAGAACCAGACACAAACAACCTGTGTATTCATAAAGTGGAAGAAAATGAGTAAAAAAGAAAAAGCAAAAAAGAAAGTAATTTTAAAAATCAAAGCACAAGAATCATATATCCAAGCAGATAGTGATTTCTTTATTAAAGTAGCAGAAGCGTTAGAGTTACTCGCCAAGAATACAGAAGATAAAGCTCAAAAGAATCACTTGGTAAGCAGTGCAACTTTCATAAGAAACGCTTCATATGAAAATACTTTTAATCCACAAGATAACGATTACTTTGATGATTGGGACTAAGAATAATGATAGACCTATGCGTGGTAAACCACAATACAAGAAGACTAATGCAGCGTTTTTTGGACGACCTGCATAGTGATTTAGACAGTTCAAATGGCGCGCTCAACTGGAAACTCTACATAACAGACAATGACTCTAGTGATGACTTTGTAGAATTTATTAGAACCAAAGGTCATACATATAATATAGAAAATCTATTCCTCAGAAAGAATATAGGATATTCTGCAGCGTGCAATTATATGGCATCTAAAGGTAATTCAAATATAATTGGATTGTTGAATTCTGATGTTTGGATGAAAAACTCTGATGTAAATAAAATTCAAGAAATATTTGACAATAATCCAGACATACATATTTTAGGGCCAAAACAAAGAGATGAATACGGAAGAGTAACTCACGCAGGTATAACTGGAACAGGATCAAAACCAGTTATGAGAGGCTGGATGGTTAGTGACAAAGACGATACTATGTTTAGGGATCAATTAGAATGCGTAACAGTTTCTGGTTCTGCGTATTTTATAAGAAGAGAAGTATGGGACGCAATGACCAATAACCAAGAATATAGGAAACTTCATCCGGAAGCAGAGGGAGCATTTTTGCCTACTCCTCATTATTATGAAGAAACTTGGTGTTCATATTTTGCAAGACATTTAGGTTATAATGTTGTTTATGATGGTTCGGTTTCAATTGGCCACAGTTGGCATGCATCATCAGCTAAACCAGGAGAAGGTGTAAGTCACGTAGATCACTACTTCCCTATCTCTAGAGAAATATTTAGAAAAGCATGTGATCATTTTGGAATAGAAAGAGATTAATTATGAGCGACAAATTAAATCCATGGATATATAACGCAGAAGTAAAAAAAGTAGTTGATGGTGATACTTTTGATATCATTATTGATCTTGGTTTCGATGTAATGAAAAAGAGTCGCGTTAGACTATACGGTGTAAATACACCAGAAAGTCGCACTTCTAATATTGAAGAAAAAAAACTTGGCCTCGCAGCAAAGGAGTTTACCGATCAGTGGTTGACTAAAGCAGGGCATTGGGTTAAAATAGAAACAGTAATAGATAAAAACGAAAAGTATGGTAGAGTATTAGCCAAGGTATGGGATAAAGACGGAAACTGCTTAAACACAGATTTGGTCACAGCCGGCTTGGCTAAAGAATACTTTGGTGTTGGCGATAAAACTTGGACAGAGTTTAAAAAGGACAAATAATGCAAACGTTTCTTCCATATGATGATTTTCTTCAATCAGTAAAGGTCTTAGACTATAAAAGACTAGGAAAACAAAGAGTTGAAACATTTCAAGTTCTTAACATACTTCTTGATAGAACGCCTACAAAAGGCTGGAGAAATCACCCAGTTACTCGCATGTGGGCTGGTTACGAAGAAGCGCTAAAACTCTATCAAAATCTTACAATAGAAGAGTGGATTGGTAGGGGCTATAAAAATACCATGCAGCTTGAAGTAATTAATATGCGTGACATAAAAATGCCACCATGGTTTGGTGGTAAAGAATTTCATAGATCGCACAGATCAAATTTACTTCGTAAAGATTACGAATATTATTCCCAATATTTTGACGAGCCAACAAATTTAGAGTATCATTGGCCAGTATGAGCGTAAAAGTATTTTTATCAGGAGCAATGGATTACGTAGGCGACTATGCAATTCATTGGAGAAAGTCAGCAACTAAGTCTTTAGAGTTTCTTGGTTATGAGGTCTTGGATCCTACGGCTATTCCAGAGGATTTAAATGAAATGTCTCCAGAAGAAGTAGCTCAAAAAAATTTGTTTTTACAAAAAAAAGCAGATATACTCCTAGTCGAATACATGCTTAAAGATCGCGCATATATAGGTACTGACTTTGAACTTGCGTGGGCAAAAATCCACGGTCAACCGTCAGTGGTCATGTGTTCGCCCCACTATAAAAGTAGGGTATACATGAAATATATGGCAACAAAACTTGCAGATAACCTGCAAGATGCGATAGAATATATCGCAATACATTATCCAGCTAATTAACAAAGGAAAAGGTAATTATGTCAGACAATAAGTTCAAGTACTTTACTGTTGAGTCTGTTGTGGTCGTTAAGGCCAACAATAAGGCTGACGCAGAGAAGCTTGCATCGGGTCGTCGTGGAGTTCAGGGTGAAGTCATCTTGAAGACGACTGATGTTGAGCGCATCTCAGCAGTAGAGGCTCGCAAGCAAATTGAAATCTGATTTTAATCAGTAGTTAAAAATGGGAGAGTAGTCATGTGCTACTCTCCCATTTTTTCTTAACAAAGGAAAAGTAATGATTTACGGTTTAATGGTAGCTAGAAACGAAGAAAATAGATACCTAGAAGAGTCTTTAAAAAGACTATCAAATCAAGTAGACAAAATAATATTTACAGACGATTGTTCAACTGATGGCACTCCAGATATAGCTAGAAAGTATGCTGAAGTGTATTCTACTTCAGAGAATTTATTCATTAAGCATGAGGGGCAATTAAGGTCTGAAGCTTGGTCAAATCTTTCAAAACACGCAAAGCCAGGAGACTGGATTGTTGCGATAGATGCAGACGAAAAAATATATACACTAGATAATTCTTCAATAGAAGAAACATTAAAAATGTCACCGTACGATGTTGTTAACGTCAGAAGATATGAAATGTGGAATAGCGAAGGTTATAGGGTTGACAAAATGTGGGCACCACATAATACGATGCGTATATTTAGGTATAATGATGGCGGAGTTTATTTAGACAAAGTTTTAGCGTGCGGTTCTGAGCCAGTGTATGTAATGCAATGGGTTAGAAATAGAAACTTCTGGCTAGAATCAGGTATAATAATGCAGCATCTTGGCTACCTTAGAGATGAAGATAAGGAAGCCAAGTACGAAAGATATACAACTATAGACAATGGAAAATTCCATAACATTAATCATATCAATTCAATAAAAGATCAGTCACCAGTCTTGATACCGTGGGGTATCTTCGGAGATAAAAAGGTAGAATTACAATGAAAACATTAGGAGCCAAAGAAACGATTAAGCAGTTGACATATAGAATGTCCAATAGGCAGAGATTTTCTTATGTTGGATTTTCTAAGTCAGCCGTCTTAGCAGCTGCTGGAAAGATTTCTCCAGATAAAAGACCGCCAAAAAATTTTACAAAAGCTATTTTAAATTCAATGGAAACATCTGATAAAAACTTTATGAAATGTGTTCCAAATTTCCTATTACATTCAAACGAAGATGTAAACGTATCTTCTTTAAACGGATTTAAAGACTCAGTAATTTATGATGCCGGGATGTTTGAATATTATTTCTTAAATAGAAAAGATATTTTTGATGATTTTGTTAATTTCTACATTAAGAACAGTAAAAATTTAGTTGTTTCTTTTCACGATAAAAAGCTAACACAAAAGCTAATTGGAAACCCAACTTATCATATCCATGTTCCATATAATGATTTCTACGATAGGTTAGATCAAGTGTCTAGTCAGATTATTCAGCTGGATGGGCAGATTGACCATTGTATACTTGATTGCCCAGTGCTAGCTCCTGCTTTAGCGAGTAGAGTTTGGCAAAATTCAAATATATCTATATTAGATTTTGGAAAATTATTTACAATAGCAAATAAATAAGATAATGAAAAAGTCAGAATTTCTCGATGGCGACGATATCGAGTACATGGTTGACCTTTTATTGGATAGCTCGTTATCTTTAACTGATATAGCAAAAGAATTAGATTGCTCTATACAGACTTTAAACAAAAAAATAAATCAACATGGACTTTCTTGGCTTAAGAAAAGCCATAGAAAGATGTCAAGAGGTCAAGCAGCACTAACAGCAGTAATGCAAAAGCTGTTGCCAAACGAAGAGATACTCAATGAGTATCACTTAGGCGATAGATTGAAACTTGATGTTTACTGTCCAAAGTATAAGATAGGAGCAGAGTATCACGGTCGTCAACATTTTTATTTTACTGGTAGATTTTTTAAATCTAGAGAAGACTTTGAAGACGCAGTAGCGAGAGATAATAAAAAGATAGCCAGATGCGAAGAGCTCGGAATTGCTTTAATTGTATTTAGGTACAACGATAAACTTACAGAAGAAGCAGTTTATGAGAGAATGATTTCTGCAATTAGAAACTCTCCAAATAAACCTTCTAAGGAAATTAAAAAGCCAAGTATTGTTAAGAATAGTTATTATCAAGAAAGAAAAAAGAGCTATAATGATAGCAAGAAAAAAAGATACAAAGAGCTGAAAAAGAAAAATGACAACAGAAGAAAATCCAAATAACTTTCCTTTAGAATATCAGATTTTTGCCCTATGCCTAAGAAAGGATGGGGCAATTAAATTTTTTAATGAGAATTTAAATTCTAATATAGTCGGGATTAACCATGGAGAGAACGGCATATATGAGTTCTACAATGCTTTAATTTCTTATTACAAAGCAACACAGTTATCGATAGTCGACCCAATAGCTTTCAAGTCTTGGCTGCAAACGGAAACAGAAATCTATGACGCTTTGGGTGGCGAACCTGGTGTTGAAACTATGTTTTCAATCCTGATGAAAATGGATTTATCTAGTTCTGAATCTATATTAAAATTAGTTGAACATAAGGCAAATAAAAGAAAGCAAATTGATTACCTTCAAGAGCTTCAGGTTTTAATTACACAGAAATCAAACAAATCAGATGAGGATATAGAAAGAATATCTATCTTAACTCAAAAGATTAGAGAATTAGAAAGTCAGATTAATTACGATCCATTAGAAAATATAACAACAGCCTTAGATATATCTTCTAGAGCAGAAGAATTGTTAGTCATACCAAACTTTCTTCCAACTCAATTTAAATCATTAAATAGAGCTATGGGCTATACTGACAATGGCGGATTTTTTAAGGGAGCTGTTCATGCGATTATAGCTCCATCCGGCAAAGGTAAGTCAACTTTTGCAAAGTGCCTCGTTAACAATTGGGTAGACAAAGGTTATTCAGCTTTGTTTGTTAATTTTGAAGAAGCTGTTTCTCACTGGGAAAGAGTTTTAATGACTCAAATAATAGGAAAAAATATTTATTCTGAAGCTAGTAGTTGGAGCCCAGAAGATAAACAAAAGTATGTTACTCTTTTTAAAGAGCGACTAGAGTCTTGGGGTGAAAGATTTATGGTTAGACATGACCCAGAAACTCCATACTTTGAGGATCTTGAAAGATGGTTAAGAGATATTATGGGACATAACTCAAAGCTTCCTGATGTAATTGTAATAGATACAATACAATCTATGTTTACTAGAGGTGGAAAAGGAAAGCCAAGATGGGGCGAATTTGAAGAAATGATGGTTCGTTTAGAAAAACTAGCTAGAGACATGGACTGCGTGATGATAATAACTGCGCAAGAAAACTCCAATAGAATGAAAGAAAAGAGAGAGGTTGTCCAGCAGTCAGATACTGGTGGTTCTTTGGCCATTCAGCAAAAGTGTGCGGTTACAATATTCATAACCGATAAGAAATTAGCTTCTGGCGACGAGTCCGAAGAGGACTACGTAATGCAACTGCAGATACCAAAGAATAGAATTACTGGATCTACATTTGTGTATGATCCTCCGCTGGTTAGATATAACGATGCAACAAAATCATATGAAGACTATGAAGTTGTACCAGATAGCATATATAATAATTCATCTATACTTGACGACTTACTTGGAGGAGATTTTTCTTAATGGTTAAAGTAAATTCAGCTGGAATCAAAGACTTTCAAACGTGCGAACTTTTATATGATTACAGGCATGTTCAAAAAATGCCAGAAGCAGTTGTAGCTAGAAACATATTAACAGAAAAGTTTGAAAACACATTAAAAAATGTAATAAATTTTTATCTATACAAAAAACAAGGTGGAATTACTCCATCGTATTCAGCTCTTTTAAATAGGTGGGAGAAACTTTGGTTTCCAAAAAATGCGTCAGCTCAAGACATTATTAACGATAAGCACGAAAGCGCATATGGAAATATGTCAAGCTTAACAACAAAAGCAGCAGGAGTTTTATTATCTTTTTGTGAGTTTTTTCAAGATGAATCTATTATCCCACTTGGAATATCAGAGGAATATACGGTTCCAATGGGTCATTCTATTTTGACAGATGAATTTGATTTAATTTATTTAAAAGATAATAATATTCATGTTGTAAAATGGGTTTTTAATTACAAAGACTCTCATCATTATCTTTATAATGTAGATTTTATATCAATGTATTACGCCTATGTACATAAGAACAAGGGCCAAATTGGTAATACTAAATTTGGATACTATGATATAATGGCTTCTAAGCATTCACTTCAAACGTTTGACATATATCAAGAAGACATTAAGTCACTAGAATACTGGGTGTCCTCAATGGAGAATAAAAAGATCTTTGCTCCTAGAAGAGGGTTAACCTATTACTGTAAAAGATGTCCGTTTGATTCACCGTGTTCAAAATGGTCACAATGGGATAAGGAAAAATAACTATGGCTAATAAAAAAAATTCAATTTTAGATGACATACTTCAAGACGAACAGATAGTTAATCTATCCGAAGAGGAAAATAATATTTTATCTCCTTTACTAGAAGAGATATCTCTTATAGAAGATGATGGATTAAGATCTTTTGTAAAGTCAATTTTAATAAGAGCCGATTCCTTCTGGTTAATACCTTCATCTTTTTCTGGCAAGTATCATCCACCAGATGAGCACAATGAGGGCGGTAACGTTCTTCATACTAAAAGAACTGTTAGGGCAGCTAAGATTTTGTCTGAGTCACATAGCGTATCGGTTGAAGAAAAGGACATAATAATTGCAGCCTGCCTACTACATGATGTTACAAAGGGAAAAATAGAGAAAGACGGCTCCTTTACATACGACAAAATGCATCCGTACACCGTTGGTGAATTTGTCAAGTTTTGTCAAGAAGATGACAAGAAGTATGCGAACGATATTAATTCATCTACCTTATATGTTACAGAAGAAGATGTTCAAACTCTTTTGAGACTAGTGAGATGCCATCTCGGTCCTTGGTCTCCGGTGCCAGAAACAGTACCTATAACATACCTTGATATGATCGTACACCTAGCCGATAATATAGCTTCAAAAGTTCACTATATATTAGATGGAGATGAAATTCTGCCAGAAAGATGGAATTTAAATGAAGGAACTGACAAATAGAATCAATAGAAGATTTTATCTTTCTTCAAATATTGAAAAGATTATAGAAGATTCCGTCTATTATAGAAGCTTTTCTAGTGAAATGAACGAGTCTAAAAAGATTATTATAGGAAACTTTAACGAAGATTCTGGCAAAGGTAAAATCGAATGAAGCCAGTATATGAAGACGGTAAGTTTCTAAATGATTGGAAATATGTAGAGGTAGCTAGGTATGTCCCTTCTTTGTCTCGAGTTATAAGAGACAAAGATGGCGATCTTCCTTTGATAATCGACTACGTCGACGTGTCCAAGTACGCAGAAAAACATAACAATACTGGTATCTATACTTCTGTATGGCTTTATAATTCAAAAGATCTAGATTCATGTATTAGATATTCAAACTTATATTTTGATCTTGACAGTAAAGACATAGAAGAATCTCACAAAGAAACAATCATACTGTTTGAATATCTTTCTAAACAAATTCCTGAAGAATCTATTAAGATTTATTTTACTGGTAAAAAGGGATTTCACATAGAGTGTCTTGCAACGAGCCTTGGCATATCTCCATCAAACGAGCTGCCAGCAGTTTATAGGTTTATAGCAAATAATATTAAATCAAAACTTAATCTTAACTGCGTTGATTTAAGCGTTTATGACCCAAGAAGAATGTGGAGACTGCCCGGCAGTAAGCATCAAGATTCCGGCTTATTTAAAACTCTATTAAGTAAAGAAGAATTGTATTTAGACATTGAAAGCATATATCAGTGTTCTTCAAGTCAAAGACCAGACGATTATGAAGTTGGACAATTCTCGTATAAAGCAAATCAGTGGTATAGGGATATGTACTATTTAATGGAGGAAGATAAGGAAAGAAGTAAGGATTATCTTTCCTATTTCAATAAGCATGGTTCAACTGGATTAAAGAAGATAGAAGATAGACCAAAACAATTTACTCCAAAAATCCTACTAGACAAGTGTCCATCAATAAAGAGAATAATAGAGGAAGCCAAGAAGAATAAAGATCTTGATCACGAAACAAGATTGTTTTTATGTTCTATACTAACTTATACCGACGAATCAATTGAATTTCTTCATGGAATATTATCATTGTGTCAAGACTATAACGTAGAAAAGTCAACAGCCCATATTCAAGACTGGATCAAAAGAAGACAGATGGGCATAGGCGGTAGGCCATATACCTGCGATAGAGCTAATTCAGTAGGGGTAGGTTGTGGCTCATGCAACTTGGAAGAAAGAAGAAAATGGGTTAAAATAGGTGATAGATTTGTTGAAACAAACGACAAATCATCACCATCGCCGGTTAGATTCGCATATAAAACTATAAAAAAAGAAAAGGATGAATAACACATGAGTGATATACAAAATCCAGATGATGTTATTGGTGTATGTTCTGAATGTAAATCAGATCAACCAATGGCTTATATGTACAATAACCCTTTTGCGCAAGAAGGAAAAGCTGTGCCATGCAAATACTGTGGTGGTATTGTAATAATTGTATATAGGGAACAAAGAGATTCTTCTATCAAAGGCAGTGATAGAGAAAGAGGATTGAGCTAATAAATGAAAAACTGGACCAATCTACATAACCATACTATTTTCTCCATGTTAGATGGACATGGTGATGTAGAGAAATATCTAACCAGAGCTAAAGACCTTGGAATGAAGGGTTTGGCAACTACAGACCATGGAAACATACATTCATGGCTAGACTTTTACGATGCTGGAAAATCTGTTGGCGTAACTCCGATACTTCGGAAGTGAATTCTACCAGGCGAGAAAGACTAGATTTGATAGAGATGAAGAAGAAAGATCTGGTCCAGCAAAAAACGAATGGGAACAAAGAGGCCCATACCATTTAACCGTCTTAGCTAAGAATAATATTGGATATTCTAATATTATAAAAATATCTTCTAAATCTTTTCTAGAAGGTTATTATGGAAAACCAAGAGTTGATCACCAGCTTATAAGCGATCATTCAGATGGAATTATAGTGCTTTCCGGATGCCTTAACGGAGAAGTTGCACAAGCGCTTCTTAGGGGTGACTATAATTTTGCGCTCAACGCAGCGTACCAGATGCAAAGCATAGTCGGTAAAGAAAACTATTTTATAGAAGTTCAAGATCATGGTCTTGTTGAGCAAAAAAGAATATCAAACGAGCTAATTCAAATCGCCAAAGCGATAGGAGCTAAAGTAGTTCCAACTGGAGATTGTCACTATGTGCATCAGAATGATGCAAGAGCCCATGACATAATGTTATGTGTTGCAACTAACTCTACCGTAAATACTCCAGATAGATTTTCTTTCAGTGGTGATAATTTTTATCTTAAATCGTACGAAGAAATGGCTTCAGTTTTTGACGAATCTTGGCTAAGCAACACGATGCATGTCTGTGACATGGTGGATTTAGATTTGAACTTTGGTGAAATTCACTTTCCAAAATTTCCAATTCCAACTAAAGAAACTTCAGTTGAATATTTTGAAAGATTAGCTTGGGATGGCTTAAGAAATAAGTATGGACAAGACCTACCCGAGCATATTGTTACCAGAGCAAATCATGAAATAAAAGTAGTGAAAGAGATGGGTTTTCTGAGTACTTTTTGGTTGTTTCGGACTTAGTGCGATGGGCTAAGTCTAATAATATTAGAGTTGGATGGGGCAGAGGCTCAGCCGCTGGAAGTATCTTATCCTACGCTTTTGATATTACTAATTTAGATCCAATTAGATTTGGTTTATTGTTTGAAAGATTTTTAGTTGAAGGCAGAAAGTCAATGCCGGATATTGACCTTGACTTTGATGATAGATTTAGAGACAAGGTTATAGATTACGCAAGAAGTAAGTATGGGGAAGACAAAGTAGCCCACATATGCACGTTTAATAGAACTGGCGCTAAGCAATCAATAAGAGACGCAGCTAGAGCTCTTGGTTACGATTTTGCAACTGGAGACAAAATATCAAAGTTAGTCCCACCACCTGTATTGGGTGTTTCTAAAAATCTAAATGAATGCATGCAAGTTTCGGAGTTCAGCACATCCTACAAAACTGAAGATACATCTAAGCAAATCATAGATGCAGCGTTTGGACTAGAGGGGCTGGTTAGGCAGACTGGAATTCACGCAGCTGGAATAGTTATATCAAAAGGTCCGTTAACCGACTATCTTCCAATCATGCAAAAGGGTGTGGACAATCCTGTTGTAACACAATGGGATATGTCAAGAGTAGAGCAGTGTGGACTATTAAAAATAGATTTCTTAGGATTAAGAAACCTTGGCGTAATAGACCAATGCATTAAAACGGTAAAGAAAAATCATAATATAGATATAGATGTAAATAAAATTCCTTTAGATGATCAAAGAACCTACGAAGAGCTTTGTAAGGGTAACGCAGTAGGAGTCTTTCAGTTGGAGTCATCTGGAATGAGAAGCTTAATGTTGCAACTTCAGCCAAAAACAATTGAAGACATCATGGCATTAATATCTCTTTATAGACCAGGCCCAATGGGTTCTGGTATGGACAAATTATTTATAGATAGAAAGCATGGCCGTTCTAAAATTACTTACGAGCATCCAAAATTAGAAGAAGCGTTAAGTCAGTCTCTTGGAATTATGCTTTACCAAGAGGATGTGCTAGCAGTAGCTAGGGGCTTGGCTGGCTTTACTTCTGGAGAAGCAGATGATTTAAGAAAAGTTATTGGCAAAAAGCAGATGGACAAAATACCAAAGCTTAGACAAAAATTTGTTAAAGGTTGCGTAGAAAATTCAAATCTAGATAAGGCATTAGCAAATAAAATATTTTCAGATATTGAATACTTCGGTGGATACGGATTCAACAGAGCGCACGCTGCAAGCTATGCAATGATTTCATATATAACTGCTTACCTTAAAACCCATTACACATCAGAGTATATGGCAGCTCTTCTTACTTCTGTGGCTGGAAACAAAGATAAATTGTTTTTATACTTAAATGATTGTAGAAAGCTAGGGATTAAGGTATTCCCTCCATCCATTAATCAATCTGAAATAGATTTTGAAGTAAAGAAAGATAAGGAAATATTGTTTGGTTTAGCCTCAGTAAATGGAATAGGAATTTCAATAGCTGAAGCTATTATAAAAAATAGAGACACACAAAAACCATACCACTCAATGCACGACTTCTATAGAAGATGTGATTCATCTGTATTGAAAAAATCTACCTTAGAACATCTTATTTATTCTGGCGCACTTGATGAATTAGTGGACACTGAAGAGGATAATGATATAAATAGATCTTCGGAACTAAGCATTCTTGAAAAGGAAAAAGAAGAGCTTGGAATCTATGTTACAAAACATCCGCTAGAGGGTACCTGGGATGTGATGAAAACAAATATAGATCTTGAGCTAATAGAGATACCCGAATGCACTAATGGATCTTATATAAAAGTTGGAGGAATAATAACTTCTTCAAAAAAGATTATAACTAAAAAAGGTGCAAGAATGTTTAAGTTTAATCTAGAAGATCCATCAGGCGAAATAGAGGTTGTAGTCTTCCCCAAAGATGCAAAGAATTACAGTGATGAATTTTTTAAAGCTGGAGAAATAGCTTATATTTCTGGAACTTTAAATAGAGAAACCGACGACGAAAACTCATCCAATAGGATATTTTTATCCAACCTTGAAAAGGTCGATAATGCAACAATGTATAGTGGAAAGGCAATTTATTTAAACTATAAATCAATTGACTCTCTACAGCTAAAAAAAATATATGATATAATTAATAATAACAATGGCAATAGGCAAGTGTATCTAAACGTAGATTCTAATTTGGGTACATTTGTTTATAAATTTAATAAAACTACAAATAAAAACGCTGAAAAGTTAATCAAAGAATTACTGGAGGAAAATCAATAATGGCAGCAGCAGGTAGCTATCAGAATCCTACGGAAAAACAGTGTTGGAGCTACTGTTTTTCTTGTGGCAGATGCGAAGACAAAGGGCGCTTTAGCAAGTGCAAAGGATGCAGCGGAAGATACGATCCACAGGGTAGGATAGATCCCCACCCAGAGGACTTCTGCGACTGTAGAAACGGTACATTAAGATGGAAAACTCAAACTGGTAGAGTGGTTATCACCAAGTTTAGATCTAATCCATATAGTGGATCTGTAACATACGAAAAGAAATCAGAAGATGAAAGAGACTGGGAATCATACCTAAAAGATATGAGAGAGAAAATGAATGATCCAAACTGGAACCCAATAACCATCATTGGAGAAGACGGACCCGTTAAAGGAGTTGGAAGATAATGAATCATCAATTAGCAAAACTGGTTAAGAATGATATAACATTAATTGAATATCAAGATTCTACCCATGTACAGTCTGATAAGTACTTTATACAATCTGGAGTCGTTGGTTTTTTTGCAACCAAAAAGCAATTAGAGGACCTGCATGACATATTGAATTACTATTTAAACATGGAAAATTTTGAACAGTGCAAGATAGTTGTTGATGATTTAAACATAAGCGCACTGCCGGAGGTATAAATGTCTAATAATTATTACGATGAAATGGAAATAGGTAACTCTGGCTGGGTTCCTACAAAAAACGGTGGATACAAAAATATTCACAACAACCACACTCTCGATGCCAACGGTAGAGAGTTTGATGAAAATGGCAATTTAATATACGATCCAGAAAATGATGTAAATGATATCGATTAAAACAGCAAAAAACATAACAGACTTTGAGAAGTTACACTTAACAGATCTTTCATATTCAAGGATAGATACATACAAAATGTGTCCATCTAAATACTTCTTTTCATATATAAAGAAAGAACCAAGGCAATTTAATGACGCTGCGGTACTACGGAAACATAGTTCATTCCGTACTAGAAGACCATGTAGGCACTGAAGCTGGATTAAACCCAGATAGTCTCTTAGAAGACTATGAGGTAAAAAGATCTAGTTATGATCCAAACAATATTATAAACGATGGATTAATAGATGTCGGTAAGAATATATTACTTGAATTTTACGACAGGCATTCTGAAGAAACTTTTAATGTAAAAGATAAAGAAATGCAATTCAGTTTTGTTATAGGTTCATTTTATGTAAATGGATTTATTGACAGGGTAGACGAATATGAAAATAGAGTTGAAATTATAGATTACAAAACTGGAAAATGGGAAGTAGCCCAGAAGGCTATTAAAGATAATCTTCAGCTAGGCATCTACGCTCTCGCAGCAAGGAACGAATTTCCGGACAAAGAGATATATGCAGAACTTTATTATTTAAGATCGGGCAAAAGAAAAGGTCACGTATTTACGGATGAAGATCTTGAAAACGCCAAGATTCAAATAATCGAATACGGAAATAAAATGATTAATGATAATAACTTTAGTCCGACTAGGAACGAAAGAGTCTGCTCATTCTGCGACCACGCTAAATCAGGAGCATGCGCAGTTGGTGTCATGAGAAACAAAAAGAGCCAAGGCCGTTAAGCCTTGGCTCTTTTTAAAAGAGTAGAAATTATTAGTTATTTACTGGAAATGCGATTGAATCCTGAACCAGATCAACCTTACGGTCGCTGTCGATTACTACCTTGATGGCGTCATCGGTTGTGTAACCCAGTGATTCAAGTGTCTTTACTGCTGAGCTCTGCATATCTACTACAAAGCTATTTACTAGCATGTTTAACGTGGTCATTATTTTTCCTGTTCTTTCGTGGTTAACTTGAAATTAGTTAAATTATAATATATAATATATGTCTGTAGAAGTAAACTGTTTGTTTCCCTCTACTAACATAAGATAAAGGATATACCATGAACATAGACCATGTCAAGCCGGAGGAATTTTTTCTCGAAAAATCTTTTCGTTCTAAACATCCGAATTTTAAAAAAGTTAAATCAAAATACATAGATCAATCAATCCTAGAAGAAGACTCTATACAAGAAAAACGGTGGTAGAGGTAGCGCCTATAGATATACGAAGACTGGATACAGAGAAGACCTTGGTCTTACGTTGAGATCCAATTGGGAAGCAAACTTCGCAAGGATATGTAATGTGTATGAAATAGATTTTGAATTTGAACCAAAGATATTTACGTTTCCAGTTAAAAGGGGAACAAAAGGTTATACGCCAGATTTTTATTTTGAAAAAACTGAAGATTGGATAGAATTAAAAGGATATCTTGACGATAAAAGTAAAATAAAAATAAAAAGATTTAAAAGGTATTATCCAGAAGAATTTAGTAAATTCACAATGATTATAAGCAGATATTCAAATGAAGCAAAATCATTTGCTAGTCAGCTTGAGGTTCCAAATGTAATTTTTTACGAAGATATTAAAGATTATTATGCTAATATATTATATAAATGGGAAGGCAAATAAATGGCAGCTTACAAGGAGCAATATTACTCACTAGAAGAACACGAAATGCAAGCCCTAATTGAGCAGGCAAAAAAAGATAACACCATAGCTCAAAGGGAACTATTAAAAATTTTCAATAACTTTTTAACAAAGTATACAACAATGTTATACCACCGGAAAGTATAATCTTAATGACTATGATATCAGAAGGTTTATAGCTTTATTTGTCAAAGACAAGTATGCTAGAACCGCACTTATTAGAAACAAATTAAATCCCGCCACTGCAAAAGTAGTCAACGAATGTATGAGGGGGATATACTACATGGCAAAAAGGTATGGAACCGAGGAGGACATAAGACAAACGGTTGATCTTACTTTTTTGCAATGCGTAGCGAGATATAAAAGAAAAGATTCAGAAAAAGGACCAATACCATTCAGTGCCTTTTTGTATAGCTATTTCTTTTATCTACTTAAGAAAAATGTAGACGTATTTTTAATAGATCAATTAGGTAGAAAAACATTTCCACTTATAACAGACGAAAATTACGATGGAGAAGATGACGAAAAGCCAGTTGGCTTTAGGGCCGATCCAGTAGATGTTGATATGGATTCAATTTTATCAGTAGAAAATATTGACGAGATGTGGGTTTTAGGAAAAACTGCAGCTGAACCTTTTGATAAACTTACCATACAAGAAAGGCAGCTGCTAAAATGGAGGTATGTAGATGGAAAGAGGTCATCTGAAATAGCTAGTAAAATTACTGAACATCCAAACACCGTAAGGGAACATCTAAGTAAGATAAGAGACAAAATAGTTGATATAATAAAAGAGTCGCAATTAGAGGATTTATTCAAATACTCCAAGAAAAAGGATAACTAAAACACAATGGAATACCAACAGCTACAAAAGCTTAATCAGCTTCTTGCTAGTTTTTTAGAACCTCAAATAAAAGAGGTTGTTAGCGCATATGGATTTGGTGAAAATTACCAAAAATATTTTGTGGAAATACCAGAGATACATAATGTTGATTTAACTATGCATGACATAGCTAATCTCGTAGCTAAAACATCCAACGCCTACGGGAGAGCTGCTAGATTTGCTGGTATGACAAGAGCGCATTTTAAATTGACTGAAGGTAGATATAAATCTATTTACAAGAAAAACAGAATAGGAAAAAACGAAGCAGAAAGAGAAGCTGCAGCTATGTTGGCTGCCGAAGAAGAGTATCAAGCACTAGTGATAGCTGAGTCTTTGGTTCATTTAGCTGAGTCCATAGAAACATCTTCTAGAATAGCTTCGGAATCTGCTAGAAAACTTATGGACAAGATGCAGTCTATGCAGATAGCATCGGCAAGAGAAGAAAAAGGATACTATACAGAAAAGGACTTTAGTTTTTAATCATGCCAAAATTTATAGGACATTATAAATGTGTTGATTCTCCAGATCAATTCTACTCTATTCCAAGACAAGAATTGGATTTTCCAACTCAAGTTATAAAAAACAATAAAAGTTATTTACTCTTTACGACTATTCAGGTCAGTACGTCTTCTCAAGAGAATAAACTACATGAACTAGCAAAGCAGAAAAATATAACTATGGGAGTAGTAGTTTGATATGCACATAGAAGTTTTTTGCGATGGAGCCTCAAGAGGGCAGGGGCAGAAAAAAACTCGGAGAAGCTTCTTGCGCTACTGTAGTCTATAAGAATAGAAAAAAAGTTGCACAGTTTGCTAGAGGACTTGGAACAAGAACTAATAACGAGGCTGAGTATGAGGCTGTTATAGCTGCTCTTTTGATTTGTAGTATGTCTGATTTTTTAGATCCAATTATTTATACAGATTCAGCTGTAGTGGCAAATCATATTAATGGAAAATGGAAGTGCAGGAATAAAACATTACTCCCACTTTTAATGACAGTTCAAGATATAGCTGAAGAATATCATTTTAGAGTAGTTCAAGTTCCAAGAAATATTGTTTGGGAACCAGATTTTTTAGCTAATGAATTTTTAAATGAACTGGAAAAAAGAAAGCAGAGCAATGACATTGCATGATATAATGGCTGGTATGCATAAAAAACTTTATTCAGAACAACCAATAATGATTGGCTTAGCAGGTAAGGCTGGTAGCGGAAAGACCTCTGTTGCAGAAGCTTTGGTTCCAAAGGGCTCTTTTGCTAAAACGCAATACGGCGCTAGGTGGGATCATATTTTCTTTGCCCTACCACTATACGAAATGTTAACATCAAAAGTTAATATTCAAGGAATAAATCAAGAATCCAGAATTAAATACGCAATTCACGAAACGTTATATGAATTGTATGGTTCAAATTCTATTGGTATGATTCCAGATTATGACGATTTTATAGACAAAGTAAATAACATATATAACCTACCGCTAGATGCTAACGCATCAAAGCAAAGAACTTTCCTTCAAAAAGCCGGCGATATATGTAGAGACGGATATTCAGAATGTTTCTGCCATTGGGCAATAGGAAAGACTCTTAAATTATATAAATCTTATATAAAAACTTTAGAAGAAGATGAAGAAGAAAGTCCATTTGTTGTTCTTGTTTCTGATGTCAGATTCGAAAACGAAGCAAAATCAATACTAAAAATGCCAAATGGATTTGTGGTATACTTTGATGCAGAACAAGAAGTTCTAAATGAAAGATTGATGAAAAGAGATGGTAGAATATCTACTCCAGAACAAAATGCTCATGCCAGCGAGCAGGAAGTTAATTTTGTAAAGGACATTGCGTCTTTTGTTATAGATACTAACAATCTAACTATAGAGCAACAAGTTAATAAAACTTTAAAAACACTAGGTTTCATACAGGAGAAACATGCCTAAGATAAA
>Ga0099848_1000006_pt1 | contig 82116 bp, 105 predicted proteins | sample CB_VirMetaG_3_FD_78179 | JGI IMG/M metagenome (GOLD analysis project Ga0099848, IMG submission 78179) | Freshwater to marine saline gradient viral communities from Chesapeake Bay - CB_1508_1S Viral MetaG | ecosystem: Environmental > Aquatic > Marine > Coastal | place: USA: Chesapeake Bay...
AAGAAAGATTGGTATGCTCGTATCACTGGATATGGAGACACATTTGATATTTGCGTCAATCCTCATTTGATTGCTGTAAATCCTGTGAGTGGAAAGACCAAAGGTGATTTTTGTGATACAATGAGAAAGTATCACGGATGTGGTATGGAAGGTAAGTATTGGGAGGCACGAAAATGAGCAAATCTGAAACATTCCTCATTATCTCACAGATTTATTGTGTAGGTGATCTTATTGTTGAAGGTAAAAAAACATTTTTATATGGTGTGGGATGAAAGAACTTGAAATAGGTTCTAAATGGAAACATAAGACCTCAAATGATGTTTATGTTGTGAAAGAACAGTATTCTCATAGAGTAGTGTTAGAGCACGAACTTACTGGTGAAACTGTAAAACTAACTGTGGGACATTTTAACCCTCAAGGTTTTGATGAGTATGAGTATTATGAAACTAACTAAACTAATCTTTGATTATAAGTGGTATTATTTGAGGACACTTGAAGAACTGGCACAGGGAGACCCCACAAGGTCTCCTATTGCCTTATAATACTCTCGTACACACAAAGGAACATTTTATGGACGATTGGATGCTTGAGTTACGAACTGTTGAGTTAGAGAAGGATGTTATATGTGAGACAACTTATCGTAAAATTATTTCCCACGACAACTTTGATTACGATGAACACCTCGTTGATGACAAAATTAGGATGAATTATTTCTGATGACTAAAACACAGGTGTTTCAAATTTCTTGGTTTATCATGAAATATGGATTTTTAATTTATGTTTCTTGTCTTTTACTGAACTTGGGTGTCATTATTCCATCAATTCTTATTTGGGGTTTTGTTTTTGTTGATTTGGGGTATGAATTTTTAAGAATGGTTGAGTATTATCAACCAACAAACCGTGAGAAAGTAAAATGACTGAATACCTGAAACTACGCTAATGCCATTCTTTCCTGATTGCTATGACGAATGGGGTCTTTATAAGATTACCTACGATGGAGACCACAAGATGTATGAAATGCTATTTGAGGGCACGGAAGAAGAGTGCCGTGAGTATGCTTATGAGAACTACACAGATAAGGAGCAAGGTGAAATGTGCCTGATGGATTATGAAGCAAGGGAATGGGATGTATGACTAAAGACGAACTCAAGAATTTTGATCCATCAACCGTACAATACTACCAAGTAGCATACAAATGTAACTTTGCCACAGATCCACAAGAGTATCGCACACAAAATCATGGTACAATGAGTATGGCACTTGCTTCTGCTCACTTGCTTCATGCACGAGGACAGTTCACTATTATCTCTGTAACACCAATCTACAAATGACTGAACGCAACTTTAAAAAAGAACTTTCTCACTCCGTCTATTATGATATGGAGAATGGGAATGATAGTGAAACAATTGATTATGATTGTCTGATTGCTATTATTACTGAATTGTGTGATAGAATAGAACAGTTGGAGAAGGACAACGAACTTCTGAAATCTTATGCTTGGGAACAATGACTGAGCACAATTTACCAGATAAAGATGATGCTCCGTGGTTGGATACAACCTATGATGGTTTTATGACCCATGGGGAAATGTTAGAAGTTGCTGCTCAACGAGAAGCAGAAAACAAAGCACTTGAAGCATTAGACAAACTCCATGAGGAAAATGGTGAAGGTATGAAACAACTTGCCGAACACGAAAGGATCAAAGTCATTCAAACTGCTTGTGGTGCCATTGACAAATATTCTGATGCACTTAAAGCACTTGCTGAAACTGAAAAGGTAGAGTTGCGAGCAGAATTGGAAGCAAAGAAGAAAGAAAACTTTCAGCTGGTTGCTGATGCTTGTATGGTAGAATATGAACAGAAGTATCAGCGTGATGTATTCCCAGTGGATGAATACTGGGTGTATATGATTTCTGAATACTTTGGCACAGGTGAAGGTCAAACTACCTGTATTATGATGACACAGGCAACACCATATGGTGATGACTTCACAGAAGAAAATCGCTATGTGCCTATCAACTCTAAGCAGTATCGTGCTGTAAGGGAGTTTCACAAACAGTTTGGCACTTGGTATCTCCATGGTCTGAAGTTCCTCAGTAAAGAAGATTTCTTTGCTGAATGTTCATATTACATCCCACCTGTGATGATGAAACTCTCTAATAAGAGTTGCTTCAAAGATTTCTACACCCGTGTTCATTACAATTTCTCATGACAAAAATCAAATTCAGCGGTCACTCCAAAACAGAACGTGAAGTCGAATTCACTCAAGCAGATAAACATCGTCTGTTTGAACTGATGAAAGAAGAATTCATCGATCACATCACATACTCCAGGTTCAGTAACATCTATCATCCCACAAAAACTGAAAAACAAATCATGGAATTATGTAAAGATTTCGACGTTGATGTAGCATATGATAAAGATCGTGTAGCATTTTTTACTGAAGTAATTAACAACATGGAGAATACTTATGGATAAAGAACTTTACAACCCTGATGAGTTTCTGCTTGACAACATCAAATCATTTCACTACGAGGTGATGGATGAAGGTGAGCATGTATGGATGGCATTCTATTTTGAGAATGGTAACACTGGGCACTTGAATATCTTCCGAAACTGTGGTAAGATTAACACACGCTATGAGGAATGGGTAAATGACGTACAAACTAAATGAGGAAGCAACAGCATTTTCATATACTCGTGAAGAACTCTTTGAGTGTATCACTAGAATCGTAGCACATCCACATAAGACCATCACAGAACACGACCAATCCCGTGCTCTTGCCATCATGGTAGTGTTTGACGACTATTTCACCAATTATACTCAAAGTGATAATAATGGTGGGCATTGTGTTTATGAATGTGATGCTATGGACTTTATTGATTTTGTGAGGTTTAAACTTGGTATCAGTGATTATGATGCTGTTGATGTTGATGAGGTTTTGAAATGAAACCAACTGAAGCTGGATTTGATGGAGAAAAGGGTGTGAACCTTAATATGTCACATCTACCCGATGGAGGAATATATAAACTGCGACGTGGCTCTACTCCTCCATGGACATTCAAGGCTAATTTTAAAAATCAGTTAATGTGGCAAGAAATAATACCACCTAGACTTTTATATTGTAACTCAGATAACCAGTGGTTTGAACTAGATTTTATTCCTATAGAAACATGATTCCTCTCATAAACAAGTGGATAATCGGATTTAAACCGATTAAGTATACTCCTTTCTGGTATTGGTATCGTCTATTATGTCATCAGGGGTATCGTCTTGATGACAGACATTTGTATGCAGACTTCTGGTATGAATTGAACTATGGTTGGTGGACTATGGAGTATGATGCTTTCATCAATGGCCCAGGTACAGAAGAAGCTATGATGGGTATAAGTTCTCCTGATGACCTTCCAGAGACCATCTACTTGACAGAAGAAGCTTTTGACTCTATGATGGAGAAGATCAATAATCCAGATCCACCCACACCATTTCTACGACAACTATTATCTCGACCTGCACCCTGGAATTAAAATTATGAAACTTACAAAAACACACTTTTGCCTTCCTGAATTTTATACAGCAGATGATGAATCTCCCAACTATAAAGAAGAGTATTTGAAAAATTGTGAAGAACATGTAATTGCAGTAGCAAAATCTTGTTATTTGATTTCAGATACTACGATTGGCAGTGATTTACTTGATGAATTTGAACACATTTCTGAACTGAAAAGTATCATTCACGACCTAGGTAAGTACATTGGTAAGAGGTTCTATGAAAGTTAAAACCCGTGTTATTTTAGAACAAGCAATTGAGGAAGGCGTGAATCGTGGTTGGCGTCTTGCTCACAAATATACAGAAAATCCTGAAGAACATGTAATCATTGACCGTATCAATGATGCAGTAATGGCTCAAATCTACGAATACTTTTCTTTTGAAGATGAACTACACATTTCCTGAAATTACTCACCTTGATAATGTGATCCCTCACATTGAGGATCGTCCTGAGTTCAAAGTGATGGACAAAGGTTGGTACACTGTTATCAACTACATGGTTGCATTTGGGGATACATTCTCACTCATTCGTGAACGTTCTCATTACAATATGTGGGTGCGTCGTGAATGTCGTGGTCTTATCTTTGATAATGCAACTGGCCAACTTATTTCTCGGCCATATCACAAGTTCTTCAATGTAGGTGAACGAGAAGAAACTCAGATTGACAAACTAAATCTGAGTGCTTCACATATAGTTCTGGAGAAGTTGGATGGTTCGATGATTCGCCCCATTCCAACTCCAGAAGGATTCCGTCTTGGCACAAAGGCAGGTATCACTGATGTCGCAATGAATGCAGAAGTATTCATTGGAGATAAACCACAATACAATACTTTCATTCTTGCAATGATTGAAGGTGGTATGACTCCTATTTTTGAGTGGGTTTCAAGAAAAAATCGTATTGTAGTTGATTATCCAAAGGACCAGCTGATTCTCACTGGCATTCGCAATCTTGTAAAGGGTAACTATCTACCATACTTTAACATGGTAGAACTTGCAGTACATTATGATATTCCTTATGTGAAAGCATTTTCTGGAAGTGTACCTATTGATGAAGATTTAATCAATGCAATACGTGCATGGGATGATGGTGAGGGTGTAGTGATTCGCTTTGATAATGGTCATATGGTCAAAGTCAAAGCTGATGAATATATTCTTCGACATCGCTCTAAAGAACAAATCAACTCAGAAAAGAATATCATTCAGGTTATTCTGAATGATACAGTGGATGATATGATTCCACTGCTCACAGAAGATGATGCAACTCGTCTACGAAAGTTCCAGTCTGAGTTCTGGAGTGCAGTTGATGAAGTGGCACAAGACCTTACCAGCATCTTTGAAGGTGGTGATAAGATGTATCCAGACAAGAAGGAGTTTGCCGTTGAGTTTGTAAACCGAATGCTTCTGCCCATTCATCGCCCATTCATGTTTGGCATGAAGCAGGGTAAAGAATGTAAACAACTCTTGATTGATTCAATCGAAAAGTCTCTCACTTCTCAAACCAAACTAAACGATTCACGCTGGATGTTCGGAGGTATTTCATGGAACTGATTATGATGTGTGGCATTCCTTGTGCTGGCAAATCGAGCTACATTCGCAGGGGAACTGAAAACACTGATGTGTTTGATGAATATGTAATCCTATCTACAGATGATTACATTGAAGAGTATGCCAAAGCAAATGGCAAGACTTACAATGAAGTCTTTGATGATGTCATTGGTGAAGCTACCACACGCATGTATCAAGACCTTGAGCTTGCAATCCAGCGAGGCAAATCTATTATCTGGGATCAGACTAATGTATCAAAGAAGTCTCGTATGAAGAAACTAAAGAAGATTCCTGATACTTATACTAAGACTGCAGTAGTTCTTCCTATTACTCTAGAGGAAGCTATTATTCGCAATTCTCAACGAGCAAACAAGTTTATTGCACGTTCTGTATTATCTCGTATGTATCATCAATTTGAAATTCCAACTGAAGATGAAGGTTTTGATGTTATCATGACTCATGATGGATCGCATCTTAAACTGCAGGTAGCCTGATGATTTCTGACTCGGTGTTTGACCAGGCTATTGCAACTGCAAAGTCTTCTCCATCTAAAAAGCAAGTTGGTGCTCTTCTATTGAGGAGAAATAAAATTATTACAACTGCAGTTAATCTTGAAACTAAGTCTCATCCACTCCAAGCTAAGTTTGCTGAACGAGTAGGACTTTGGCAAAAAATATATTTACATAGTGAGATTCATGCATTAATTAAATGTAAAGAACCCGTAGATACTATTGTCGTTGCAAGAGTAAATCCTCAAAATAAATTACGAAATGCAAAACCATGTCCTATATGTTCACTTGCTATCGAAGAATCGGGCATTAACCACATATATTATTCAACTGATGATGGATTTATGTACAAATACAAAGCATAAATATAAATGCCTGAGTTGGGTGCAATCTTCGCAGGTAAAGAAGGAGCTTTATGCTCCTTCTTCTAGTATAAATATTACTGCACCCAACTTAAGAGCAGTTATGTATTCTCCAAGAATATACACATATAAAATTACCTTTGAAGAGGTTCCGTACTACTATTATGGAATGCATGAAGAAAAGGTATATGATGAACCATATTGGGGTTCCCCAGTAACAAATAAATGGTGCTGGAATTTTTATACGCCAAAGAAACAAATATTGGAAGTATTTTCTACTAGAGAAGATGCATATAAAGTAGAAATGCGATTAATCAAATCAGTTTTAAATGTTGATAAATGGTGCCTCAATATGAATTGTGGAGGGATTATTTCTCGTGAAATTTATGTTAAAACTGGTACAATGACTTATGAACTTGGGATAGGAATACATGCACAATCACCAAAGGAGCGCAAAGAGGTAGCAAAACTTGGAGGTAAAATGTCTAAATCTTTGGGAGTAGGTGTGCATGGCAGAACAGATAGTCAGATGACTTTAGATGCAAAAAAATCTGTAGAAACTCATCGAAAAAACAATACAGGATGTTTTGATTCAAACCATTCGTTGCAAAGAAAAGGAGGAATCATTCAAGGAAAAAAGAATGTTTCAAATGGACATTTGCAACAATTATCAAAATTAAAATATATTTGTTTAGAAACTGGATTTATATCAAGTGCCAGAGGATTATCTGTATATCAAAAAAATAGAGGAATTTGTACTACCAAAAGAAAGCTATTAGATATGCCAATATAATATCTGTCTATTGAATACTTGACACGCCCATGAATATATGCTATGATGCTATTTGATATCAACTCACAAATCATGGATTCCTCTACGAATACTCATAAACTTAAGTGCATCATTTTCGACCTTGATGGCACTCTATGCGATGTGACACATCGTAGACAATTTGTTGCAACTAAGCCTCGTAACTGGGATGCATGGAACAAAGGAATCATCAATGATAACCCTGTAGAACAAGTTCTTGCAATGTTCAATGCATTGAAGTATTTGTATCCTATATTTTTCGTGAGTGGCCGCTCTGATGATTACCGTGATGTAACTGTAGAATGGCTTGAGAAACATGGTATCACACCATATGATCATAATGGCTTGTATATGAGAAAGTATCAAGATCATCGTGATGATGCTATCGTCAAAGCAGAGATTGCTGATGAGATCGAGAAACAGTATCAAATCTTTGCAGTCTTTGATGATCGGAAGCGGGTATTGACAATGTGGCAGCAGCGTGGTATATTTACTTTTGATGTCTCCCAAGGTAAAGGTGATTTCTGATGGGACTATTTGACCGAGTTCGTTGTTCATATCCAATCAACGAACACTTCAATAATAACATGCTCCAAACTAAAGGACTATCAAATTCTTTAGCTGAATACTGGATTAGTCCTGCAGGAGAGTTATTTGAGATTGATGATTATGAAGCTGCAGATTTTGTGGAAGTTGATGATGAAGACCTGCGACCATGGGAGAAATTTCAGTGGGTTCCTAATGGAAATCATGGTAAAGTCAAGCCAGTATATATCACTGATTGCATAGAGGTCTATCCAGAGCAGAATCCAAATGCAAAATGGGAATGCTGGCCACGATGCAGTATATGCTTTAAATTAGGTAAGATTACACACGTTGAAATACTTAGATGAGTGAATTTCCATACGAGGGGTTTCCATACAGGCTAGAATACACTGATGGAAAGGATGAAAAAATTTGTTGGTTTATGTGCGAAGAGCATCTTCAAAAATATATTGATAGATACAAACCAACAAATGCAAGTATTCAAACAATCAAACAAAACCAGAAGAAACAACAACTTTTCTCTGATCTAGACACATTCTTTACACCAGATGAAACACCTGTGGCACCTGTGGGCACTCGCACTCGGAGAAAAAGCTCACAAAAAAGATCAAGTAGCTGATAAGGTTGCCATTGTGCGTACCCTTATTTTCACTACATATCTTATACCAAACTGCTTTATTGTTGCTGGTGTTATTCGACACTGGAATGATAGAGAAATTAACGTTGAGGTTGAAATCTATGAAAATTCAAACTATGCAGAAAAGCTTTACTCAGAAAGACGGGACTATCTGGGAATGGACGGAGACACCCGAATTGAGGGAGTATATTCGTCAGGCACAATCAAGAACCGCACTGGAGAATTTGAATGAAGGACCAAAACGAGCATCCTGAAATTGCAGAGGTTGATTGGATTGATGACACATTCCGTGTTGAAGAATCTCGCTGGAAAACTTGGAAGAGTTTTCATAAGAATGGGGACTCACTTATTACTTCTCTCACAAGGGAATCTTGCATCTCTGCAACCAGATTCATCCTCAAAGGTAGACAAGAAGGTTTTTCAGAAAGTAAACTTTACGAAGGGGTGGTAGGTGGAAAACTCTAACGATGTTCCAGTCCACGTACTGGACCCAACGACTCCCTGGTACGAGTTTCTGTCCTATACTGAATGCTGTTGGAGCCTGAAGCCGCCAGGCCACCCATCACTCACACGATTCATGCGGTATCATGATTATCTCAAAGAGGTTGGTCTCAAATGAATGAATTCACAATTACTTCAGGCACAGCAAACAAATACACAGACGCAGAACTTGATGCAATGTGTCTGTATTCAGAGAATCTGGAATTGAAACGACAGCTCCAGATTCTTGAAGAACAAAATCTAAAACTCAAGAATGAACTTCTTGAACTCTCTGCACAAATGGAAGGTATGATTTATGAAGACTGATCGCAATGGTTTTATTGACCCTGCTGCTATTCTGATTGTTGGTGGCATCGCTGTTATTGGTGCTGTCCTATTCATCGGTGGTCCTATCTACGGGGTGTGGCAGCAATCTCTTGCTGGTAAAGCAGAACTGCAAAAGGCAGAATATACTCGTCAGGTAGCAGTGCTTGAAGCACAAGCAAAGATGGATTCTGCACAGAAACTAGCTGAAGCAGAGATTATTCGTGCTGGTGGTGTTGCAAAAGCAAACCAGATTATTGGTGATTCGCTGAAAGATAATCGTGAGTATCTTCAGTATCTGTATATCACTGGCATTGAAGAAGGCTCACAGAAAGGTAATGTAACCATCTACGTACCAACAGAAGGCGGAATGCCAGTTCCAACACTTCAAATGAATAAGTGATTCTGTGGGGGCTACAAGCCCCCTTTTTTATAAATACTTAAAAATAATCAGCTGATCAATGTACGAAATAATCAGAGAAAAAGACGAAGTAGAAATTGGCTCTAAGACTGGTGGGTTAGTTCCAAAGAAAAAAAGAAGTCCAGCTAATCAATATAAGTATGAAAAAGAAAGAAGAGAAAATTTAAAGAAGAAACCAGGAATGACTGGTGATAGTCCATTGATTCAAGCACTTCGTAGAAGAGCACAAGTCACTGGAAACTATGCAGAAAGCAAATCGTATTCTCAGTTCCTTGAAGAAGCATTTAAGAGAACAGGTAAAACAATAGGTTTCAAGGTATTTCATCATGGATCTGATGCAGACTCAGTTAAAAGCATAAAGAAAGGTGGACCCAAACCATCACCAAAGGGAAGTGAAGGTCCAGGGCATTATGTTACTCCAGATAAAAAGAAAGCAGACAAATATGCAGAGTTTACTTCTAAACAGAGAAAGAAAAAGCCAGCAACAGTATCATACAGAGTACCAAGCAAAAGAGTAGCTAAAACAGATACTATTCCAAAGGGACTGACATCACAGCAAAGAACAACAAAGGAAAAGCCAGTCATTCAAAATACTAGAACTGGTCATGTTGCCATGGATGCAGATTATGCAAATTCAAAAATGATACGTAATCCATCACCAACTATTCGTAAAAGAAAGTAAATGGCTTTAGAAAAATGGGATTTAGGCAAAGAGCTTATGCAATGTCTTGCATTTGCTCATTTTGCTGTATATAAGTATTCTAAAAGGACAGAAGATGAACATGAACAATTATTCTATGATTTGTTTGATCCAGATATAGCTATTGATACAAAACCATATAAAAAGCATCTGGGCGAAAACTTTCAATTCACTAGAGTGTTTGAAAACTGGCCAACCACACTCACACCTGCGACTGGAGAAAAGAGTGTCGATATTGGAGTCAAAATAGTTTATGATGTAGCTAAAAATTTTTATCATAGAAATTTAATATCTAAAAACTTTCAGTTGTATCAATTTGTAGATCAGACAGATCCATTCATGAAATTGATTAAAACTGAGTGTTTATCTAAAATAATAAAGGCAGCTAAATTGCCAATTAAAGAAGATGTATTGTCGAGTGCAGATATTTACATTGTGAAGATAGCAGAAAAAAACAAAATTGAAACTGAATTCACAAATGAAATACTGAGAAAATCTGATTTATATTTAATCAATAACTTTGATAAGTATAATGAAATACTAGAAGCACATTGGACCAAACATTCTTTATTTGGAGTGTCGTTAAAACTTCCATCTACCAATGGGACAAAAAATATAAAAATAGTTGGAAAGAAAGATAATAAAATTGGAAAGAAAATGCTTAAGCATGTTGATCCATATAGTAAATTTATTGCTATGCTTTCTGATCCAAATGCAAACATTAACAAACTGATAACTGAAACAGTAATATTTGATCACAATGGTATGGATATCAATAGAGTGGGGCAATGGAAATTTCCAGTAACTTTTAGATATAAAGAGTTGGGATTATATGAAAATGATGTGAAGTTTAATTTACTGGCATGGCCAAAAGCACAAAAAGATGGAGGGGGCACTGCAGGATTCAACGGACAATTTTTTGATACTCCTGGATATAGTTCTCAGTGGGTGGGTGGAACTGGAGTCAAACCACTTGAGAATTTTCTGTTTAAATATCCAGAATTTAATAGAATTAATAATGAATTAATATCTATTCGTAAAAAGGCATTAAATTATGCTCTATCTGGCAGTGTAAACAAATCAGTTAATTTAACCCAACAAATCAATACTGATATACAAGTAAATAAACCAATTGGATCTGGCAAAACACCAGTCTATAGAAAATTAAAGAAGACCGATCCCAAGACTTCATATACTAAAGATGGCATGTATTCTAGAATGACTTATTTGAAGGGTCAGCAAGGGAAATATGATTACGGTGCCAATCCAACAAAAGATACTAAAAATTATAAAATGAAAATTAATAACTTGCAGACTTTATATTCCAGAGCAAAGCGAGATATATCAAAACCAGTATTTGTAGCTGGATCTGAGAGACAAAGTAGTTTAATTAAATTTATATCAGAATACGAATCTGCTACTGGGAGATCAAATATATTAAATATCTATAGAACTGCAGTTGTAAATTTAATTTTAAAAAAAGAGCTACAGCATGGATTGAATAGAGATGATTCTGAAATTAAAACTCATTTTGAGAATGCTCAAATATCATATTTTTTAACTCGTGGTGGCCCAAATTTACATCTATACTTAAAGCAAAGAATATTCTTAACTGTATTTGGGGTTATTACAAAAAAATCATATAAAGTGTTCTTGAATAATATGACTGGAACTACACAAATGATTAGTGCAATTAAAGCACAAGTTATGAAAAGTATGATGAAAAATATAAAAGAGTTTGATACGGTACCACACTTCTACATGTCTTGACATGGCTGGGGCTTCATGGTAGGATGGATCCATTCGTTCATCACCCATGAAGCTCCGTCCTCACCAAGCCCGAAGCCTCACCAAGATGGAGCTGGTTAAGCTTGGCCAGATCTATGTCCCCACTGGTGGTGGCAAGACTCTGATTATGATTCGTGATCTCATGCGTAGATTATCAGAATCAGACAAACCATTCACTGCACTGATTGTTGCTCCTCGCATCCTGCTTGCGAATCAGTTATGTGCAGAGTTCACACAAGATATTAAAAATGCTGTAGTTGCTCACATTCACTCAGGTGAGACCAAGCATTTCTCTACAACTAATCCTGATCATCTTACCATGTTTCACAACATGGTTAAATCTACCAATGAACACCAACTACTTTTTACTACTTATCATTCTCTTCATCGTGTTGTTGACAGTGGAATACACATTGATACAGTCTACTTTGATGAGGCTCACAATGCCTGTAAGCGAGACTTCTTTGTTTCTACTGCAATGATGTCTCAACATGCAGAGTCTGCATACTATTTCACTGCCACACCTAAACTGTCACAGAATCCAAAAGGTCGTGGCATGAATAACTCTATTGTGTTTGGACAGGTGATTGAGAATGTACCTGCACCCGAACTGATTGAGAATGGTAGCATCATTCCTCCAATGGTTCAAATTCATGAAGTAGATGGTGAGCGTGAGAAAGAAAATGCAGCAAAACATGATGCTAAAACTCTGTTATCTATTCTTGATGGCCTAGATGATACTAAAGCTCAAAAAGTGCTAGTTGCTGCACCTAGTACCAAAGTGTTGTGTCAAATGCTATTTCGTACTGATGTGATGCATCAGTTCAAACAACGTGGCTATGATATTCTGCACATTACATCAAAGGAAGGTGCATATGTCAATGACAAGAAAGTGAATCGTGAAGTATTCTTTGACACCATGACTCAGTGGGGTCAGGATAGGACAAAGAAGTTTGTGTTATTTCATTATTCTATTCTGAGTGAAGGTATCAACTGCCCAGGGCTCACCCACTCTGTGCTCCTGCGAAATCTCAACGTGATTGAAATGTGTCAAACTATTGGCCGAGTTATTCGTGTTGATAGAGAAGATGCTGCAGATATGGCCAATGGTGTTCTCACTCCTGGTGATTATCTGTCCTATCGGAAATCATATGGGTTCGTGACTGTACCAGTCCACAAGAACTATGGCAAGAACACCCAGCAGCGGCTGCAGAGCGTGGTAGACTTTGTGTTCAGGCAGGGCATCCCTCCTGAGTACTATGTTGACTGAGCCAGTTCACGGGCTGTCACATATCACTTGACAGCCCAGCCAATCTGACCTATTGTGTCTTTGTTGACACGGAGGTTTCTTGACCTACACACGACGACGCAAACGCATGAACAATCACAACTATACCTGGGCTGAAGCTCTAGGTGCTATTGCAGGACTTATCATTGTAGCAGTATTTGCATTCTCCTTGACTGCACTGTTCATGATTCCTGTAGCATGGATGATTCACTGGATTCTAGTGAATTTGTTCAGCTACACTGTACTCACTCTCTGGCAAGTCTGGGGTATCATTCTTGGTGTTCGACTTGTATTCTCTGGTCTTGTAACTGTAAACAAAAACTGATCATGAATGAAGGTAACATCACAGTCACTCTGACTGAATCCCAGCACGAACTGCTGAATGAGATTTTATGCCATTCAATGGATGCATTTCAACTTGTATCTCCATATGATGATGGTATGTGGGATCTGCCACTTGACAATCCTATCATTCAACGCTATACTATGGTTGAGAACCTTCGGGAACTCTTCTATGAACTTTGGTCTGATCGTTTCACCCCAACTGAGGAAGTTCTTTGATGCTACCATTTCTTCTTGCCACTGTGGTTCAGTATGATTTCCTATCGACTCCTGTTCCTGAAAGTATTGCAAAGCAATGTGCCAGTGATGTTGGTATTCCTTGGGCTAGTGATAATTTTAGTGATACTGAATGGCAAGAGTTTAAGCGTTGTATCATTCATAGGGTAAAGTAACATGGCACAACTCTGGAGAGCAACAATCCGAACTCAATCCAATGTTTTACAGAATGTTGAGATTGAAACACCAGGCATTGTACGGCAAGATGCTATTGCACAAGTTAAATCAACCTATGGTGCAAAGGAGGTTATTACCTGCAATCCTATCAGTTCATCTTCATCATCTAGTTCTGGATCCAGTTATTCATCTGGTTCATCTGATGGTAGTTGGTTCTGGATATTGCTTTTCGGTGCAATGATGGCAGTCTATGTATTTCGTTATGTAATTTTAGTTGCATTGATTATCTTTGCAATCTATTTTATCTACAAATGGCTTAACAAATGAAAAGTATTCGCTTCATTGGTGATGTTCATGGTAAATGGAAACAATACAAGAAGATCATCAGTGAATGTGATACTTCTATTCAGGTGGGTGATTTTGGAGTGGGCTTTATTAGTAAAATCACTGAGGCAGTTCACTCCAATCCACCATATGATTCCATGAAAAAAGGTGATCATCGCTTTATTCGTGGAAATCATGATAATCCAAATGTATGTAAGAAGCATCCATTCTGGATACCAGATGGTACAATAATTCATGATAAGATCTTCTGTGTTGGTGGTGCAAAGTCTATTGACAAATCATACCGAACAGAAGGTTATGATTGGTGGGCTGATGAAGAGCTAGCATACTCAAAATTATTAAAGATGTATGATGAGTATGAAAAACTCAAGCCATCAGTGATCGTAGCACATGAAATGCCAGAAAGCCTGACATACATAGTCTGTGCAAAGTGTAATATGACAAAACTTAACGATGTGTCTGTCACTCGTTTGTTTTTTGATAATATATTAGAGTTACACAAACCAGACCTCTTTATTCATGGGCATTGGCATGTCAATCACCATACCATGCACAATGGTGTTGAGTATATTGGTCTGGATGAATTAAATTACGTGGACCTGGAATTATGAACGATGAAGACTGGACTAACCTTAGCAACATGCACAAGGAGTTGACAAAAAACCATTTAGCAGCCTATGATACAGCATATCTTGAGAAGTACGCTGAGCTTCTTGCGAAATCACTTGAAGGGAAAGGAGACCCACATCATGACGGAGACTGATTATTCAATTTATCTCTCACATACAAATGCTATGGAGAGAATGGATAAGTTCAATCAGCGTGCAGTGAAGGCTAAGACCTACAAAACAATGCACAAGAACTTTAGAATTGCTGATGCTCTTTATGCAGAGTATCGTGAACTGATCGAAGAAGATCAAACCTATGTTACACTTTGTCTAGATCACCTTGAGGGTATTATCAATGATTGAAACCACTACATTCCCAGTTGAAGTTAATGCTATTGCAGCTGTTGCTGGACTAGCTGGAGCACTTGTTGTGATTCTTTACGCATTCACACGGAACCATCAGTATGAAATGCGGAAACGTATGCGGAGCATCAGGAAGGCTAATGAGTCAGAGGTTGACATGCCCCCGCAAATCGGTTAATCTACTGGGGTAGTCAAGGGAACCAACCCATGAACGACATCATCACACTCACGCCAGTCAAGCCCAGAACTCGTGAGGTGTATCATTACACCACCAGCCGCTGGGATTGGCAAGATGGTAATGTAAACCAGATGTGGATTGAGCAAGTGGATGAAGACCAATACGTTGCCATCGCCCACAATCCAGCAAAAGGTGCTAGTATGGTGATGTCGAACCCCAGAGGCTATCATGATACGCTACAATGGGTTCGACAGTTCTGTGGTTCCTTCTGCATTCTCTGATCATGAAAAACTACAAAGTTGTTGTAAAAACCTATGATGGTCTGTGTACTATCTGGTATGAAAAGTCTAAAGCAAAGTCTGCAACAGATTTGATTTGCCGTCGTGTGCATGAACAACTCTGTGGACTTAACATCAAGCAAATTGAAGTTTCTCTCTCGGTATGAAACCCTATCCACTTGGTATTGATAATCCGTACAGGATTATGCAAGAAATTGGTTCTACTAAATGGTCTATTTACAGACTAGAACCATTCCAAAAAGTAGCAACATTCAAGTCACAATTCGATGCCTATGATGCTCGCAGGGCTCTACTCAAAGTAGAAGGTTACAATGCATGACTGCTAAGTATATCATTACAGGCATGATTGGCGTTATTCTAATCATTGCCTGGAATGTGTTTCTAATTCATAGAGATACAGAAATGTTCAAGTCCTATTACTATCCAAATTACCAACAAAATGAACTTCACTGATCTAAACTTTCAACCACATCCACATTACAAAGATGGTGTGCAAGCTAAGTACTTTTTCTCTAATGGGTATGGTGTATCTGTAGTCAGGTTTCCTGGTTCCTATGGTTTCCAAAATGATCTGTATGAAGTAGCCATCCTGAAAGGTACAGAAGATAAATATGATCTAGTTTATGATACACCAATCACTGATGATGTATTAGGTCATCGTGATGAACAAGACATTAACAACATTCTAGAGGAAGTAGCAGCACTATGAGTAACAAACCTTACAACAAGCAACCAAAGCCCAAAACTGTAAAGATCTTCGGTACCTATCATACCTATATTAAGCCAGTTAAGTCACTGGCACAATAACCATACACCAGGGGCTGCAAAGCCCCTATACTAGTTTCAGTTCCATCGCAACCACCTCCAATGGGTACTCGCTCCAGAATCGGCATCGAACTCAAGAACCGCTCTGTGGTTTCTGTGTATTGTCATTATGATGGCTACCCTGAGCACAATGGTAAGATTCTCCAGAATCTGTATACTACCAGAGAGCAAGTCATCAATCTAATTGATGGTGGCAGTATGTCATCTTTGCATACGTCACATGTATGGGAAACCAAAGCCATGCGGAATGAATCAAATGAAATCATCACTGATTCCGCAGGTAATTGGATGTATGAACCCACCAGACCTGAACAACCACTGTATCATACAGAGCGAGGTGAAGAACTAAATGTAGAACACACCAGCAAAAAGGAATTCCTGTCTGGTAATTCTGGAGAAGAGTATGCTTATCTCTTCACCCTAGATAATCAATGGAAATGCTATAAGATTGGCTGGGGTGATACCAACACTCAAGAGATTCCTCTATCATGAACATTCCAAACTGGCAACACCATTCTAATAAACCAAAAACCACTAAAGGACAATCAAAAGCCAAACTCAAAGCACGTAGACAATCACTGAACCACCTCAAAGCCAAGTATTTACAACAGAAAAACACCACTTTCTCACATTAAAATTATACTCTATACTAAATACATCATGTTCCATCGTTTCTTTCAAAAAATGCGTACTTTCAGACAATTCCTAGAAGAAGCAAAGAAGAAGAAGCCACTATATTCCGAAAAGCAAATCATGAAAGCCCTAAACAAACAAGGTGGAATTGGTGGTAAAGCAGTAGAAAAGTATAATCAACAGAATCCAGATAGAGGACCAAGAGAGTATAAACTAGGTGAAGATATTCAACAGAGACAACAACAACTTAATACAACACAGAGAGAAAGACTACAAGCAGAAAGAGAAAGAGTAGCAAAGTATAAAGCAAAGAGACAAGCAGATGTAGAGAGAGAAGATGAACAAGATGAAATTATTAAACGAATAGAAATCATTAACAAAAATAAGTAGAGTATAGTATTAGTTTTCCACAGGTAGAGTATAAATTGTGGAAAAACCTGTGGAAAACTAATAGATTAAAAATATGTTAAAAAATATGTATGAGAGAGATAGAATTATTAAGTATATGTGATAGAAAGAAAGGATTATTAACCTTATACTGTATGCCTCCGAGAATTATTAACTGTATACTGTATGCCTCCGAGTGTGTCAAGTAAATTATTAACCTTATACTGTATGCCTCCGAGTGTGTCAGAGAAAGTATCTGAAATGTTCGGAGGTGTAGCAGTCTTGGCCCGCAGTATATCACATCACGCCGAATTTGTCAAGCCCCCCAGCCCAAAAAACCCATAAGGACTCCAAATCATTCCGAGGCCACCAATAAGTATTACTAATATAAGCATTCCAAATCCCTCCGAGTCCATTCATTAGCATTACTAATCACAGACCCCTTGACATACCACCCAGGATCAGGTATATTACATATGTCACTGAGACACCCCAACCCATGAACTACCCAGACGTGGTACAATTCTTCAGCCCATCCATGAAACAAGATGAGATGATTGAAGTATTAACAGAAGAACTTTATAGTAATAACTACAAACTAATGGAAATGATTATTGAGGAATATGTAACCTCTATGGATAGTGAACAGTTGACTCATTTAGAATGTTTTATCAATAACAACCTGACTGATTAGTAACACTTATGGCTCAGGGGGTTGACTCCAGCCCCAATTCAGGCCATACTTGAATCGTTCACCACCTGAACCCATGAAACTCACCACCGAGCAAACTCAAGACCTGCTGACTGCACATTGCTATCGAGTTATTGATAACATGGATGCAGATGATTTGTTTAGCTATGCTATGCAACTCATGATGCAATCTTTTGACAAGAATCCTGGCCAAGGTGATACAGATGTTGAAGGATTGATTTCTGACATCTGGATTGCAGAAGATGAGGATGATGATAGTGCTCAAGAGTTTATTGCTGGTGTTCTAGGTAATGAACTCGCAGAGGAGATTGTAAAGACTACTCAATTCTAATTATTAACAATGGAAACTAGCTTCGATTTCCCTGAACTAGAGACTGAATGGCAGGATGACATGTTAATTCCTGCAGATGATGACTATGAAAGTGAACAACACTTTCAGCAGTTTATTAACTCCAACACTGATTATTGATTATTATGTCTAAAGCACTTCTGGTTTCAATGCTTCGTAAAGGTCAAACTGGCAATGAGATTCTCACGATTCTTAACATGCTCGCCAGTGAAGATGAAGACATTAGTAATACTAATGAACCAACTCTAGATGAGATTGAGTTCTGATTAGTATTACTAATCATTCAGGGGGTTGACAAGACCCTGAAAATCGGTTAAGTTACCTTTGTTCACTTCTGAACCACTCCAATGGCTCTGATTCTCGACACCAGCAATCAGTACAACTCTGTTGCAAACCATGACTACAAAATGACATGGTGTGCATCTTGGGTTGACCATTATAATTTCCTTGCAGGTATTAGCTTTAATACTGAAGCTGAAACTGCAATGTATAAAGAAGAGATGATGGAATATCTCTGCTATGATGTCTGATTAGTATTACTAATCAATCGGGGGGTTGACACCTCAACCCCCACCTGCTACATTATCAATGTTCACTACTGAACCCATGACCAACACTTTTGACCGTGATTCGCTGATTGAAACCTATGTTCAGCAGCTTATTGATGGTATGGACATGAAGACTATGGAGCGTATGGTTTATGATACCTTGATTGACAATCTTTCTTCCTATTCTGATGAAGAACTGATTACAGAGGTTGAAGAATACAATCCCGAACTGTTGGAGGATTGATCAGCATTACTAATCAATCGGGGGGTTGACAGGGATCAATCCCCATGCCATACTTACATCGTTCACCACACAAGGCCATGAACCTCACTTCTGAACAGGTCAAAGATCTCTGTCAGGCACATTGTTATCGTGTCATTGAACAAATGAACCACGATGATTTAATTAGCTATGCTGTACAGATGATGTACATGTCATTTGAAAAGAATCCTGGTGATGGTGACATTGATGTTGAAATGTTGGTTTCTGACATCTATGTTGCTGAAGATGAAGATGATGATTCTGTGTATGAATTTGTTTCTGGCACAGTAGGTGAAGAGATTGCTGAACAAGTTATTAACTATCAATTCTGAATCATGGACACTTATGATTTCGCTGAACTTGAGGCTGAAGTATTTGACTGGCAGGATGATATGTTGATTCCTGCCGATGATGATGCTGAAGCTGACAAACATTTCAGCCAGTTTATTAACTCCAACACTGATTATTGATTATTATGTCTACAGAAGTTCTGATTTCGATGCTTCGCAAGGGAAAGAATGGTGAGCAAATTCTCACTATTCTCGACATGATTACTGGTGAGGATGATACTGCAGAGCCCACATCTGAAGAGATTGAGTTCTGATTAGTATTACTAATCATTCAAGGGGTTGACAAACTCAGCCCCATCCTGTAAATTATTAACCGTACACCTGCTGAACACATCATGGCAACTGCAATCGCTCCTGTACATCGTCAGTTTACTAAAGAGCAATCTAGTGCTATTCATTCTATTACTATCCCTGGTGATAGTAATGATGTTTTTATTAACTATCATAGCAATGCAGATAAAGTTTACAACTTCACTGCATCAGATAGTTACATTGAATTCCTAAGTGATCTTCTCACTAATGATGAGATCCTGAAGAATGTTAGCATTGGTTCTACTATTGCTGATGGGCGACGGACTGAAGAACTGAAGTCTGTCTGATAGAATCTATGGGGGGTGAGATTCCCCCCTTTTCATTACATTATTACAGATTGTGACAGCTGAACTCATTGCAGCCCTGATCATGCTTAAACTGTTGAACACAGCCCATCGCAAACTCTCACAATGGATCCGATGATTTCTGTTCAGCCTATCAGCAAAAAGGCCAAAAACAGGTTCGCTAATCTAATGGAATCTTGCGAGCATTGTATTGTTGAACAACACAAAGGAGATAAAGTCTTTCTGCGTAGTCTAAATGGCAGAAACTTCTTCTGGGTTAATGTACACCACGATCAGGATTGGCTGTTGGAGATGTAATTATTTCGGATTGTGAACATGGGGGCATCCAAGCCCCCAGCCATGCTGTAGGATTGATGAGTCAACCGCAAACGACACCGTGACCAGCCAAAACCCCTACGTTCAGCAGCTGCAAGCCCAGGGCAAGGAGCCCAGCAAGGCTGCTGCCCCTAAGCGGACCTTCCCTTGCACCATCGGTGCTCGGACCTTCCACACCGAGGAGCAGTATCAGGAAGCCCTGCACGAGTTTCTGAACGGGTACTGATAAGCAACGCTAATCAGTCGGGGGCTCCACGAGCCCCCACCAGCTGCTAGACTTTTCTCAGTTCACACCCAAGCCATGAACTTCGCCCTCACCGCCATCAGCAGCAACGCTAAGACTGGCCCGATCCCCACCAGCACTAGCAGCCGTGAGACCTGCCCCAGCACCTGCCCCTTTTACGACAAAGGGTGCTACGCTAAGTCTGGCCCCCAGAACATTCACTGGAAAAAGGTTACTGAAGGTGAGCGTGGTGTAAACTTTCAAGAGTTTACAACTGCAATCCGTAAGCTTCAGCGAGGCCAACTCTGGCGGCACAATGTATCTGGTGATCTGCCACACATTCTGGGTGACATTAACGCACCTATGGTGGAAGCTCTCGCTGATGCAAACCGTGGCCGCAAAGGTTACACCTACACCCACCACATTCTGAATGATCATAACCTAAAGGTCATTCAGGAAGCTAACAGCAAAGGCTTCACGATTAACGCTTCCACTGAAGACGTAGAGGTGGCTGATGCAGTGATGACAGAGCACGGTATTCCTGCTGTTGCTGTTGTCAAGTCTGACAAAACAGATAGATTCTACAAAACAGAATCAGGTCGCAAAGTTGTCACCTGCCCCGCTACAATTCATGAGAATGTAACTTGTGCAACCTGTAAGCTTTGTGCAAAGTCTGACCGAGACTTTATCATTGCATTCCCTGCACATGGCAATGCAAAGAAAACAGTGAACGAGATTGTCGCCTAAAGTATAATTATTTCGGATTGTGAACAATCGGGTCTGGGGCATCGCCAGCCCCCACCCGATGCTGTAGAATACGATCAAGCGAGGCAAGGGACCTCGCACAACCCACCCGAGACAATGACCAGCTCTGACCGTCTGACCCGTACCAGCATCCCCACCGTGGTGGCTGTTGCCATTGCCAAGGTCACTCTGCTGAAACCCCACGTTATCGGCAGGCACCGTGCACAGTGGCTGTTCGATCTGGCCACCAGTGAGACTGCTCTCAAGGAGGAGCGCAAGCTGGGCCGTAAGGCACTGCAGATCGCTGCCGATGCTGCTGGCCGCAGCGTGATCACCCTGGCTGATGGTCGCACCATCGGCAACCGAGTCTACAGCAAGGCCAGCAACCGCAGGCTAGTTCGCTGGAGCCAGGATCGCCCTAGCGCAGTCTGACAAGTGGCACAAGGGGGCTTGACAGCAAGCCCTTTTTTTGTCTTTTTTTATTAACTATTTTATGGCAGGGGGCGTGGCGACCATTTCATCATCAGGCTTACCCCAGCCCTCTCTCGGTTGTGAAACTATCCTAGCACGGCACCAGCCCACTAGGACAGCTCCAAACCAGTTCAGCCACTGGCACAAGACCCCTAGACTCTGGCCAGGATCTGTGCGATTCTATAAAGGTCAAACAAAGGCAACCCCATGAATCCCTTTCTCACTGATTCACAAGTGGAAGAACTGAATACAATGGGTTACATTGAATTGACTGAAGAATTATTAAGCGTTATATTTAATACTACCAATGTAGTTTGGGAGAATGATATTCTGGTAGACAAGAATTATTATCAATAATACAAAATTATTAACCGTAATAGGTAATACTTAACCATACATTCCCCCATACACATAGGGGCACAATGTATGATTAAAGCACACACCTAGGCCAGTCCAGAGACTGGCCACCAGCTGGCCCAGACCCCACCAGCCCACCTGCTATACTGATCTCAGTTCAGCCAAAGGCCATGATCGCCAACCACGCCACCGCACAAGACTTCGCCAACTGGGAAGCCAAGGCCAAGGCCATGACCATGGCTGAGCTGCTATGGTCGGCACAGGATGCTCGCAAGGCCGAACAGGCGATGCGAGGCTGGAACCCCATCGCTGAGGGTCGCTACAGCGATGAGGCAAGCACCTATGGCGATGAGATCCGCCGCCGCAGGGCCAGAGCCTGAGCTGGCCCAGGGCCACCTGGCCCACTGGCACACTCCAAACCCCAGTGGGCCAGCTCCAAACCCGTCACAGTGTGACAATCCAAAAAGCTGCACAAGCCCCTGTTGCCAGCTGCCGCTTGGGCCTGCTAGTGTTGATCACGTACACCGCACTACAGCGATGCAACCCACCGTCACCCTGACCCTGACCGCTTGGGAGGCCGAGCAGCTGCGCCGCATGGCCTTCGACTCCAGTTCCTACTGGTTCGGCATCCTGCAGGAGGCATTCAACGACCCTGCCAACACCAGGGATCGGGAAGCCATTGAGCGCCTGTGGCGTCAAAGCGGGGCCATGGCCCAGCGCCTGGGTGAGCTGATCGGCTGATCAACCACGGGGCCACCATCTGGCCCCACCATGATGTACACTTAATCTCAAGCGGGCCGACAGGAGCCCGCACACCCCCCAGAGACAATGGCAAACGACATCGCCACCCTCGCCCTCGCCTACAAGCAGGCCACTGATGCCCTGAAGCTCGCCGAGCAGGCCAAAGCCGATGCCAGCCTGGCCTTGGTGGAAGCCATGCAGGCTGCCGAACAGGAGCGGGTTGAAACCCCTGCAGGCAAGGTCAGCCTGTGCCAGGGTCGCCGCACCGTTAAGGTCACTTGCAAAGCTTTGCAGGCCGAGATCAAGCTCCTACAGGAGCGGGCCGTCAGGACAGGCCGAGCCGTTGAAGCGGTGGGCAAACCCTACGTCATGATCCGCTGATCAACCATGGGGCAAGCTTGACGGCTTGCCCCTTTCTGCCCCATAATGGGGAAGTCCAAACGACACCCGACCCATGGCCACGATCAACCCCATCGAAGCCGACTTCATCACCCATTGCATCGAGGTGTGGTGTAACGAGCTGCCGCAGATCGCTGGGCGTCCCGTGATGTTCACCACACAGGGCGAGCAGCCTGAGCAGGTGCTGCTGACTCATGATCAGATCGAAGCTCTGTACCTGCGGCTGCAGGCCCTGAAGTGAGCCCTACGGGGAGCCTACGGGCTCCCCTTCCTATCCACAACCACAACCACACACCGAGCATGTTTGAGACCCTCAGAGAGGCCACCATGGCCCGTGCAAACGATGCTGGCTGCATCCCATACCAAGACGCCCTAACCGAGGCCATCAGCCACGGTGCAGGCCAGGAGTTTATTGCCCTGTATGGGTCAGCCATCGCCTGGCCTATGGGTGTGGATGCTGGCGAGTGGCTGGCCTGGCTCGGTTACTGAATGTAACGGGGGAGCCAGTCTCCCCCATTGATCAGCGATACTGATCGATCAGCAGTGCTGATCAGTGGGCAGAGGCAGTATAAACGGCCCTTATGGGTCGCCGCCCCCCGTACCCGTGGAAAATTCTAAATACTCAAGCTATAAACCTTTACCAGCGACTTCGATATATTCAATGATTAAAAATAAAAAAATTTTGCCCACAAAATTTGACGGCTACTATGTTTCTGAAGACGGAAAAATTTTTACTGAGTGGCATTTAGTAAATAATAATGGAAGATTTGGTTCAATCAGAGGAGAGCTGCGAGAAGTAAAATCTCATCCAAGAGGAGGATGTAATCCAAATGACAGATATTTAGCTGTAAATATTTCATTAAAAAATGACCAAGGAAAAACTATTAAGCAAATCAAATATTACTCACATAGACTCATAGCAGAGACTTTTATAGAAAACCCACAAAATTTGAAAGAAGTAGACCATATTGATGGAAACAAACAAAATAACTCAACAACAAATCTGAGGTGGGTAGATAGAAAAGAAAACCTAAAATGGATGATAGGAAATACTTTTGGAAAAAATTTTCGACAAAAAAAATCCGAGAACCTTGTAGATTCTCGGAGAAAAAAATAATTTATTTGAGATTAGTCTTTACCTCTCTTTGGATTTTCAACTCCTAGTCTTGCTCTTGCAGAATTACGATTCAATCTGAATCTCTTAGTCAGGTCTTTACCTGTCTTAACTGCTTCTTTTCCTTCTTTAGACTTTCTAAATTGCTTTTCTTGTGATGCCATGCTTTTCATCACAAATCTTGGAACTGGCTGATCTCTTTTTGCATTTCTTGCAAATGATCTCCTTTGTGATGTTCTAGGTGATACTGTAGTAATAGATCTAAAATCAGCATCTTTCTTTAGACTATCATCAGTGCTCTTTTTAAACTTTGGATTAACATTAGTGTTATCCTGAATTCTTGGCTTAGATTTATCTGCGTTTCTTAGTCGATTCATTGTAAGTTTGTGGACTTCAGGAAACTTAGATTGATTAGATCTATTACCATGAATTGTTTCTCGTGCATCATCATATCCAGTTGCAGTTCCACCAGTCTTCTTGGCTAGCCCTTTTGCCATTGTTGATTTACCAGAGCCAGGCATTCCAGCCATTTTAATATCTAATGGTGCACTAGATTTGCCACTCTTTGCACCTGGCTTTGGTGTTCTACCTTGCTTTGATGCAACTTGTGATCTTCTAGAAGATTCTAAAAGAAATTCAGAATATGTCTTCATATAATTGAATTTTTTAAATATTTATTTCGGCTATATACTGTAGTTTTAAATACAATACATGTCAACATTTTCTTCATTTACTACTGAGGTACAGTATGATGATGCATCTGGAGAATACTTCATTACATTCCCAGATGAGCTTATAGATGAGATGCAATGGCAAGAGGGTGATACTTTAGAATTTGAATACTTTGATCACCATGATACTCCTGGTATTCGCATACATAAAGTAGGAGACTGACCCTAATAATATGTCTAATTGTAGTCCAAAGAAAGACCCTGTAGATAAGAAGCTTACTTTTACATATACAGAGTGCCCTGCACCAGAAGAAGGATCACCAGCTCAGATTACTATAGAGTTTCCATATATTGAAAAGTACTGGTACGAAGTTAGGCCGCCTGATGCAGCAAACAAGACCATCCAAAATGGAAGCAAGCAACAAAAGCTTCGTCGATCTGTAATTCAAGTACCTGCTGTTGATGCAGAGAATGCAGATGGAGATAATGTAAACTTTGTTGATCAGGTATTTTATCAACCAGAATATGAGATTGTTGGTTCTGGTGATGACATTAAAAGTAAGCCAGTATATGAAAGATTCTGTAAGGCAGATAAAGTATACGACGAGCAATACTTCTACCATATCTTTGAATGGCCATTAACACATACTCTTCCTGCACGACCTGTGGGAGGTATTACTGTAACTACTCCACCACCTCCTCCACCAGGATCTGAGGGTGGAGAAGAGAGTTGTCCAGTTTATGCAGTATCCAGTACCAGCGTCGGTGGTACATTTACACTCAATAGAGTAGACAGTCAAGTAATTGGCCTACCTGAGGGAAGCGTTGCTTACCATGGAGGTACACTCGATAATAAGATATTCTTTTACTATGAGAATACCACCAATAAAGATATGATTGCTGTTGGTGATGTCATTAATGGCTGGACAGTTGATAAAGTAGTTAACTATAACTCTGAGCACTTTGACGAGAAATCTTTAAGAACCACAGAGTCCGTTAGAAGAAGAGTCTCTAAGTTTTCTGAGAAGAACAAGACTCCTGGGTTTATCTTTATCAACAAAAACGACGGTGCAGAAGATAGAATTATCAACGTCGGGGACTTAGTGACTGGCTATGGTATTCAGAAGGACACTTATGTAGATAGTATTCAAGGACTTAAGATCTTTCTTACTAGACCTTTAAAGTACAAAAACAAGAGAAGAGTTAGAAACGTCAGGTTTACTAACACTGGTCTTGCTAATAACATCTCAAACCAGATTCTTTGCTATGCAGAAATTAGTGGTGGCAGTGCTGCATTCATTAAAGACCAGTACTATTCAAAAGATACCCCCTCAACTCCCCAGTATACAAGTACGATTTACCATGTTTTTGACGACAAAAAGAACAAAAACATACAACTGACCACAACCAAGGAAATAAAGGTTCAAACTATCAATAGAAACGACGAAGGTGGGTCAAATGATAGTGATAACAGAAAGCACTACTTAGTGACTTTCTTGGATGAAACTACAATTAGCAATAAAAGTGATGTGCAAATTTCTATTACTGATGATAGGACTGCATCAGGAGTAGAACAATCTTTTGTATTTGCTTCTAAAATTGAAGTTGTAGACAGTAAAAGTTTCAAAGTATGGTTCAAGAGAAATGATAACAAGGTTAACACTTATGTTCGTGGATGGAATGTAACCAGAGTTCCAGGTGGAGCAGTCATTCCTGAAAATAGAATTCAAGTGATTGCTGGTAGAGGCATCATAGACAGGTCTGCAGTCTGTGGTGTTTATGTCAGTAATGATAAAAAGTTCTATACTTATACTCCTTTATTCTATTCTAGAGATGGATTCTGCGAATCTACTTACCTAGAAGATGACCTAGGTAAATTTGCACTTGGTAGTGTTATTCTAAACGATAAAAGTTATTACTTACAACAACAGTTTTTATGTGTTGGACCTGCAAATGACACTGCATACCAAATCAATAACATTTTTTGGACCTATTTTAACAGGCCATCCGAGATTAATGAACTAAAAACTTGGATAAGTCGCTTAGCTTCTTCTGATTTTCTTACTATTCAAAAGGAAATTATAGATTCTGAGAAGTTAAAACTCGGACAAAGAACTATTTTAGCAGTTAAAGACTCCGAATGTGACAGCACTATCAATCCAGACTACTCAAAAGTCTATTATCCACACAGTGAATTCAATACTTTTAATGAATATATTGCTCCTGTTCAAAATGATAGTGTATTTGACCCATGTATTGACGTAAAAACACCTAAAACTTACAGTAAAGAAGAGTTAGACTCTATAATTACGACAAATCTTGGTGGTAGTTTTCACTTTTCTAGTATCAATTTACCTGAGGAGATGTATAAACAGGTGATTTCTAATGAAAATTCACTTCAAAATACCCTACTGAGAGCAATTACTGCTATTGGTAGTTCTGTTCCAAAGCAAACTACCATCCCAAATCTACCTCCACTCATTGAAGGAGAGGATAAATCCAGTCAAGTGTTTAGAACTGAGGCTGCATATCGCATTCCACCAAGATTTAAGTCACTTGAATACATTATTGAAGACTTTAGTTTCGTCAGTGATTCAAGTCTCTTCCCAGATTCAGATGAAAACAACACTGAAATACAAATTAAGTCTATTCCTAAGTGGACTGGAAGTGTTTCTCCAGCAAGTGGGGATGGTTGGCAAGCAAATGTCAATACTGATGGAGAAGGTTTCATTAACACAGTAACTATTTCTGCAGTTCCATTCCCTGCTCCACCACTAGGTGGAAGTACTACTGCATGGGCTGCTGGGCCAGCTCCTACTACATTCTGGCATGGGGATGATACTAACTACCAAGTTACATTTAAAAAGATCTTAAACTTTAGAGTTAACGAAGTTAGTAAGAACCTTTCTAATGCAGTCAAGAACAAAGGTAATCCATTTATGGATGAACCTCCATATGCAAAGCTAGTTCAAGATCTAAAACCAACTGATACTACAATCAAAGTAGACAGTACTAGCCAATTTATCTCTGCAGGATATTTAATTATTCCAAAATATATCGTCAAAAAAGAAGTAAATCCAGAAACTAGGAATGAAACCCCATATCATTATTACCTAGGTGAAGAAATTATCTATTACAGAGATAAAACAGAAACAGAGTTTCTGCAATGTACACGAGAGATGTTTGATACAACATCTTCATTTGAAAAAATTGCAAATTCAGGAGATATTGAATCTGATGTAACCTATATAATTAAGACTCTTGGATCTGTCAATTGGAAAGATTATGGTGCTCCAGATGATTATGGAGTCGGAACTATATTTACTGCTACATCTGATGGCTCTGGTGAAGTTGAAAGTGGAGAAGTATACTTGTTTGAGAGTACTATGACTCCATTTGAAAATAGTAATTATGCATACTATAGTTATGAAAAGAATAATTACTTGTCTCAATTCTGGCCAATCTCAATTCAGAATAAAAACGTATGACAAGACCCATCGCAGCATTAGGAAATCCAGATTCTATTTCATTTAGACCCTGTTGTGTCTATCCACCAAATATCGTCACTCCCATTGTGGCAACGGTATTTGCCAATGGACGCCCTAGAGCCAAGGCAGGAGACGTTCTAACCCCAGCTCCAGGCTTTCCAGTCTGTCCAAATACTACATGCACCCCCATAGCTAGGACTATCATTGCCCCCAGCAAGGTCTTTGTAAATGGTCGGCCATCCGCACACGTAGGGGACTTGACAAATCCAGTTTCCCCACGTACAATACTACCTGTACCCACCAACATTTTCGTGAACTAACATGGCAAAAGCACCTAGTTTTAACAAGTCTGGCTATACTCCAGCTAAGCCCAAAATGACTCGTCAAGGTCAGTCAAAAAATACCCGACTTTCTGCATCCAGTCGAAATGGACGCAAAAAAGCCTATCGAGGGCAAGGTCGATAATAGTAAAAAGGGGTCGAAAGACCCCTTTTTTGTCCCTAAATACTACCGAAGGGATAGCAACCCCTTTAAAAGTTCTGTTAGACCCATTTTTTGGAGAAAACAGATGGCAATTCACCCAAATCCCGACAGGGATGTTACATATATGAAGCAAACGTGGGGAACTACAAAATTAGTTACAGATTATGCTTCGTTACCAACAAAAAGAAAAAAGGTTTACCAAGTAGACTATTGTGAATACTTTAAAGATACATCTAAATAGTTTATAATTACAACATTTTATTTAAATGTCAACTGTTTCACAAGAGTTAGGCAAAATTTCTAGGTCATTTAAGGACATTAGTTTAAATTTTGGACTAAATCCTGTGACTAAAGACATTGTAGTGCTAAAGAATGAAGAGGCAATTAAACAGTCGGTAAAAAATTTAGTATTAACTAGGTTAGGAGAAAGACTGTTTAATCCTCTTATTGGAACTGATACTACAAGTTACTTATTTGAGCTAACTGCTACATTCTCAGCAAATTCACTGATTGAAGAAATTGAAAGTGTTTTGCTTACATATGAACCTAGAATAACACTTAATAATATTACAGTTAATGTGGATGACGATACAAATGAATTTGAAGTTATAATAGATTATTTTATTGTTGGATTACCTCCCATAGTACAAACCGTAGATTTTATCCTCGTAAGAGAAAGTTAATAAATGGAACTACCTACTATCTCTGCTTTAGAATTCGATCAAATCAGAGAATCCATTAAAAATTTTATCAAAAGTAAGACTGATTTCCAGGATTACGATTTTGAAGGATCCAACTTATCCATGTTGGTGGATGTTTTGGCATATAACAGCATGTATTCGTCATATAACATCAATATGGCGGCAAATGAGCTTAATCTGGATACTGCAGTGCTTCGTGATAATGTAGTTTCACATGCAAAAAGATTAGGATATACTCCAAATTCATATACTTCGGCAAAAGTCAATTATAACATTACAGTAAACAACGTTGGCAATTACCAATCAGTAAATATTAGTGCCGGACCACTATTTTCTACAACTCAAAATAATAAAGTATATACATTTTTACTTAGAAGTGCGCTGAATGTAAATACTCAAGGAAGTTCTTCAGTAACATTTCAAAATATAGAGCTAGTTGAGGGCTCCGAATTTAGTATTAGATACACTGTAGATGATGCCAACGAAAACCAACGTTTTTTTGTCCCAAATAACTTTGTAGATGCAGATTCCATCAAGGTTTTCATAATTTCAGACCCATCAACTAACTTAGAAGTTGAATATGAAAGAAAACTTGGTATTGTAGGTGTAATTGCATCAGATAGAGTATTTTTTGTCGAAGAAGTTCAAGATCAAAAATATGAAATTATTTTTGGAGACGATATAATTGGTAGAAAACTACAAAATGGAGAAATTGTAATCATACGATATATTGTGTCAAATGGATCAGATGCTAATCAAATTGCGACCTCTCAATTAAAGTTTATTGGTACTGTAACTGGAGATTCATCTAATATTTCAGCAACTAATATTTCTACCACTGCACTAAGTACAAAAACTGATGGTGGATCAGAGTTTGAATCAATTAAATCAATAAAATATAGAGCCCCTAGATACTACGCTGCCCAGCAACGAGCAGTAGTGAATAGTGACTATGAAAGCATTCTACAAAATATTTATTCAAATGCAGATTTAATTAGAGTTATTGGAGGAGAAACTAAATCGCCTCCAGAATTTGGTAAAGTTTTTATTTCAATTAAGCCAAAAATTGGTTCTACAATTTCAATCGTAGAAAAAACTAAAATTGTTAATGAATTAAAAAGATATGCAGTTGGTTCTATAACTACAGTTATAGAAGATGCTATTCCATTCTTTATTGATTTATACATTGATGTCATTTATGAACAAAGTAAAACAAATAAAGATAAATTAACTCTCATTAATTTAACTAGACAAATTATATCAAATTATAATTTAGACGATGAATTTAAAAACTTTAATGGTATATTTTCGTCATCTAAATTAATTTGTCTTATTAGAGATATTGAACCTGCAGTAAAATTTGTTATTGTGAAATCAATATTTAGAAGAACAGTTCAATTATTTGAAAACGTACATTATAGATATAAAGTTAATTTTTATACTAAATTAAAGAACAACATTGATAGTAAGTACACTTTAATTAGTGATCCGTTTTGCATTAAAGGTTATAATGTTCCATTGGTTTTGGTAGCATTTTCAAATAATTTTTCTGGTTGTGAAAAAAATGGAATTGTCTATTTAATGACTGAAAATGAAAGAGTTATAGCAATTGCAGGATCTATAAATTATGACACTGGTGTTGTGCAATTTGATTTAACTGCATGTCAAACCACACCAATAAATATCTATGTTATTCCAGACAATCCAGATGTAACCACTGGAGCAGACACTTATCCAGTGGTCACTCCAATTAATGTGGAATATATTGATATAGGATCTTCTACTGGATCTCAAACCACAGTTCAACCGTTGCCAACTACAACCTCTCTAGTTCCACCAACACCAGCACCATCTGGAGATCCATTAGGATCTTCTCCAACAAATAATATCCCAGGAACTACAGTAACAAACCCAGATGGTAGTGTTACCACAGTGGATGATGATGGAACTGCAATAACAACAAATCCAGATGGAAGCCAAACTATAGAGCAACCAACAGATCCAGTAGATCCTTGCATTGCACTATATGATAAAATTGAAGCTCAAGGCTACATGGATAATGATACCAAGCAAAAGCTTGCAGAATATGGATGCCCACCACCAGATCCAACTATTGAAGACTTTACTCCAGTTACCCCAGATATCTGCTCATGAACAGTCTAAAAGAAAAAATTGTAAATATTTCTTCCCTGATTGAAAAGCAGTTACCAAACTTTGTTGCTGAGGATAATCCAAAATTCATTTCATTTTTAAATTCATATTATGAATCTCAGGAAACCAAGTATAATTCGTTAGATTTAGTTACCAACTTAATTAATTATTATAATATTGGAAGTTATACTCCAGCTAGTTTAACACAATATACAAATTTACAATCTCATTTAACAGATAGTTCTGATAGTATTACTGTAATATCCACTAAAGGATTTCCAGACAAAAATGGGTATCTTTCAATTGATGGAGAAATAATTTTTTATAAAGAGAAAACCGCAACTCAGTTTATTAACTGTGTTCGTGGAACTTCTGCGTTTGTGTTTGAAAGTGTTCCATATAATCAAGTAGTATATAAACAAGGTTCTGGCGCTGTTTCTCATGCTAGTGGATCTCAAGTAGTTAATATTGCATATTATTTTACTCAGGAATTTTTAAAGAGAATAAAATCTGAAATTTCTCCAAATCTACCAGAAGTACTAGTACAAGATCTAAATTTAATCACATTTTTAAAAAATATAAAATCTTTTTATTCCGCTAAAGGAAGTGAAGAGTCTCATAAAGTTTTATTCCGAATTTTATTTAACGATAAAAAGGTAAAGATACGTCTCACACCTAGAGGTTCTGGTGCTGCCATTGATATTTTAAATTATACAGGAAAAATTGATATATTTAATTTAGTATCTGGTGGTAGTGATTACTACTACGAATTAGTCAATGGAAATTTAGTTTCTGAACCGTTGATTGAAATTGTCGGTTCTGGCACTGGCAAAAAGTTACCAGGGGAATTATCTGTACCACCTTCAGCTCAAATGAAAGTGACTCAGATGAATTCATCTGGTGCCATTACTCAAATCTCAGTTTTAAATGAAGGTGAAAATTACATTGGTCCAATTAGTGCAAGAATAAGACCAAGAACATTTACGCAAGATCAACAAATTTATAATGTAGATTCAAATGGAGTTACTACTGGAACTGCAAAAGTAGATACTTGGGATTCTGGTGCAAATGAACTAATTTTGTATGATGTGGTCGGATATTTTAAAATTGATGATAAAATTATTGGAGAGGGTGGAGAAAATCCAAGAGCATTTATTTCAAAAGCATATGCAGTAACAGATATAAACAAAGAAGGAAATCCTGCAATTGAAATTATTTCTGAAGATCCTACTATAGAATATCCAAAAAATTATGTATTTAGACCATCATCTGCATCATTTTATGAAAGAATAGCTATACGTTGTGAGTTATTGGCAGACCATAGTTCAATGCGAAGTTTAGATAATGTAAATTTAATCGAATTAGTACAAGCTAAAGATACTATCAATAATATTTCTGGAACATCATTCATAGTATCTGAAATTTCAAAGATAAGTGATTCATTATATGAGTTTGAATTGCAAAAATCATTGAACTATAAAGATTTATATCTCCCGTCATCAACAAAAGTTACTTCTACTGTCAGTAACATTACATCTTCATCAAATTCTACTATTTCAGTCGAATCAACTTTTAATTTTCCAAAAACTAATGGAAAATTGTTTGTAAATAATGCAATTATAAACTATCAAAGTAAAAATGATACTCAATTTTTAAACTGCACATTAGTAGGAAATGGGAATGTCAGTGTAGTATCTGGCAATAATATTCATTTATATGGTAGAAATTGCTTAACCTCTGGAGAACTTACATATTTCATTAAAGGTTATATTAATGGAGATAGAAGTTCTACTCCTGTTTTATTAAGATTGTATGCTCTTCCATCCACCCCAATTATTGAAGATGGTGGAAAATTATACTCAAATGACATATATGAGTTGGAAGTTCCATCTTTAAAATTTAATAAAACTATATTAAAGTCTAGTCAATATAGTAGTGGAAAAATAGATAGTGTAATTATAGAAAATGCAGGAACTAACTACAAGGTAAATGATAAATTAATTATAAACAACGTGGGAAATATTGGTAGTGGATTTTCTGCTCAAATTTCTAGTATTGTTGGAAAGCAACTAGTATCAGTTAATTTTGCTGAAATTAATGAGCAAAATTGCATAGTATTTACAACTAGTGAAAATCATGGTTTGGTAGTTGGGGATAAGGTAAAATTTAATACTAGTTTGGGAAATCAAACAGTTTTCAATGTAGTATCAACTACTAAATTTGCTGTTGAAAATTCAACTAATTTGACAACATTATCGCTGGTAAACGTATTTTATATTACTAACTCGCCTACCGCATTGGGTCCTATTAACTCAATCAATATTTCAAATTATGGAAAAAATTATTCTAAACTACCAGAAGTAGTTGGAGTAAATTCTCAATTTGGCACTGGAGCATTTATTCAGTTAAATTCTTCTGAAGTAGGAAAACTTACGAAGTTTACATATGATTCAGTTGGCGATGAATTGATTGGGAACAAAAATACTAAATATCAAGTAAAAATTCCAACTAGTGCTAAAATTATTAATAATTTTGAATTAGCCTCTATTGAGGTTTTAATTGGTGGTAATAATTATAATTCTTTATTAGATAAAATAACTGTAAATGGTGTAGTAGATTTAAACTATGAGTTTGAGATAATAGCTGATTCTGGAATTATTAGGGAAGTCAATATTTTAAAAAGTAAGTATAACTTAAATTCATTTCCTACAATTGGTGTTCAAAGCCAGTTTGGATCTGGGGCAACTTTTAATTCAAAATTAAAAAGAAAACAGCTAAAGCAAGGTGATATTTTAACATTTGGAACTCCCACATCTAATGTTAAAGCCGAAGTGGTACAGTTCGATTCTCAGTCATCTACACTAGAGTATTATGTGATATCTGGAACTATCTCAAATGGAGATGCAATTTATGATTCACTTGGGATGATATATGGAAATATTCAAAGTATTAGCAATGCTTCAGTTTATTGCAAAAGATCTCCTTACATTAAATACACACCAAAGTTTTTAGATAATCTTGGATTTGTTAGTGATTCAAGTCAAAGAATTATTAATAGTGACTACATTCAAGATTGGTCATATACAATATCATCTACCAGAAATACATCAGAGTGGAAAAATCAAGTACTTGATAATACTCATGTATCTGGCTGTAGAGTATTTGGAAAGCACAGAATTGAAAACAAAAAGGAATTTTTTGAGGCAAAAGAGGAAGTATTTAATAGTTCAGTTATTTTTAAATCTTCTCTAAGTAATTTAGTTAATTTAAATTTAAATTTATCTAAATCAACTTTATATAAAATTGCAATAGCTGATGTATCTACATTTTCAGTTTCTGATATTGTGTATGGCAGTTTTAGCAGATCATATGGAATTATTACTGCAATAAATGATAATTACATTACAATTAATACAGTCAGTGATACTGAATTTGAACTTGAAGAGTACATATTTAAAGTATCAGTAGAATTTATTCTTGAAAATGATAATATTACTAACTATGGCATCTCTTTCTGGAATGGTATTTTTCAACAGCCAGTTAATTCATATTATTTGACAGAATCTGACTATATTCCTGCATTCCCAGTATCATCCACTGACGATATAGTATTGCAAGAACTTGAAACACCATTTCAAGTTTTAGATACTACGTTAATAGGAAATCAAATAATTTTAACCAAAAATTCAATACCAGTAGTACCATCAGCTAAAGAGCAACTTATAATTTCAATTCATGGCGTAGTTCAATCACCATCAGCTTATACACTTTCCCAAAATATTTTAAATTTTAATTCAATTACGATAAAACCAGAGGATAATCTAATTGTACTATATCATCCAAAATTAAAATCACTTACATTCACTGGTTCTGGAACTAATTACACGATAAATTATACTCCCGCATCTACATGCAATTTAGTTGTATTTGCTAATGGAGTTTATCAGACTCATTTATCTCCACTATCTAATTATTCGTTAACTGGTAATCAAATAGTATTTGCTAGTTCAATTATAAATCCTTCCATAAATCTGGTAGGATGGTACATTGATGAAACAGTAACCTGCTCTATTGTAGATATAGGAGACATCAATAATAGAAAAATTATTGATTTAAAACCAGTAGATCTTCAAAAATTAACTGAGTATTTAGAAACCAATTCAGTTAAGTCGCCATCATCTTCATATGAAATAACTAAAGATTTACTTGAAGGTACAGTATACACAGATAATATTGGTAATGTATATGGATTTGATACAAAATTTATGTATTCAAGTCCAGAATACTCAAAGAGTTATGTTGAAGTACTAGATCCAATTATATTTGATGGAAGTTCATACACATTTCCATTAAAGTACATGGATGGAAATTCATATGCGCTAATTAATGGAAAAACTAATTTAATTGTAAATATAGATGGAAATATTTTAGATCCAAAAAAATATACCATTACTGGTTCAAATATAGTATTTCAAAATTTATATACTTCTGCAAATAAATGCACGATAATTGATTTCTTTAGCAATTATATCGCAAATACAACTTCTTCATCTAGGGGAATAATTTTAGATGACTTAAATGTAGTTCAAGATGGAAGCAGAAAAACTTTTAATTTATCTGATAGAGGTGTTCCTCAATATGTTAAAAATACAGCAGATATATTTACCGTAAAAAATCAAGTATTATTAATTCCTACCACACAATCACAAACAGTATCTGCAAATAAAATTACATTGCAAGAAGCACCAACTGCATCTGATATTACTCAATTATTTTATTTTAATAGACAATTAAGTCCAGCAAACACAAAGAATGTAATTTTAGATGCGTGGGAATGTTTTGATGGAGTTGATAAAACTTGGCCATTGACACGAAATGGAATTTTATTTACACCAGTAAGTGTCAATAATTTACTGGTTTGTAGAAATGGCGTGTTTCAAATTCCAGGAGTAGATTATACTATTTCTGGCACATACATAACTTTTGATGAAGCACCAGAAATTACTGAAGATATTGTACTTATCTATTCATATAATAACATCAATCAAAATAGTTATATCACTAGCTTTAGTGCAATCGCTGAAGTATCTACTGTAAACTTAGGATTGACTCCACCAAATGTATATGATTTGTTAGTTTCTAGAAATGGAATTATTCAAAATCCAACAGAAGATTTTACAGTATCTGGTTCTACATTAACATTTACTTCTCCAGTTCAGGTATCAGAAAGTGTCTTTATAGTATATGCTCATGCTTCTGAAGAAATTGGTATTTCTAGTGTTACTAATTCTACCATAGTTTTAGCCACTGCAATCACTTCTGGGCAGGAAGATGGTCTTGTACTTTATGTTAATGGAACTCCAAAATTTAACAATAAAGATTATACCATTTCCAATGGAAATACAGTGACTCTTCTCGATGGAGTTACAGTAGATCCTGGCACAGTACCATTTGCCATCAAATATGTTACTTCATTCATTGTAGATGATCTTGGAGATTGCCAAAATGGAATCAAGCAAAAATTCAGACTATTCTACAATCAACAAAACTTAATCGCTTCGGATGTAGCAAGCAATGCAGATATCTTAGTTTCAAAAAATGGAACTATTCTATCTCCTGGAGTTCAATACACAATAAACTCTGAGAGAGGCATGATAGTATTTTCTACACCTCTAATCTCTACAGATGTAGTGTTTATGGTTAGAATGTACAATAATAAACTAATAACTTTATCTGGAAGTGGTTCGCAGTACACTCTAAGTGAAGCTGTAACAACACCAGAAAGAGAACAGTTAATTATATTTGGGTCTAAACAATGGTGTAGCGAAGAAGCTAATGACTTTGCATTCCAGAACTCAACTACTGTAACTTTTAATGGTATTACTGCAGGTGCAAATCTGTTTGCTATAAAATTTGATGTCTCATTTAAAGTGTTAGATCAAATTAATACTCCATTTAATGGAGTAAATACTAAGTTTAATTTGTTTGCTACTCAAGAGAATTTCCTACCACAAGGAACTATTGAAAATAATCAATACCCGAGTGAAACTAGTTTGATTGTAATCAAGGATGGTAAATTGCTTGATCCTGGAGTAGATTACACACTACAAGGAGACATTAAGAGTCAAATTCAATTTGCGACAGCTCCTAGTTCATCCAGTGAAATTTCAGTTAGATCAGTCGGTTCTTTCCTAAAATTAAAAACTATTAATTCTGCTACTGGAGCTTCATTTAATATTCAAAAAGTTGATAATACAGATTATTATGCAAATAAAGATATTGGTAGACCTAGAAAACTTGAAAATCAGATTTTAGTTTTTAGAAACGGAAATATTCAAAGTCCACTATATGACTATTACATTGATAATAATAAATTAATTTTTACTTCAAGTATTTCATCAAGCAAATTAGTTATACTAGATTTTAGAGGAGTTTCTTCCGATGTAAGTGTTGATTCTGTCAATTACCAAGTTTCGGTTGGAGATAAAATATTACTAGATGGAGATCCTGACTTAAAAGTAGTTTCTTCTGTGCTGTCTCCCACTGCAATGACCGTAACTTCATATATTGAGGTTGGCAAAAAGTATGTTATTACTACAGCAGGAACTAATTTTACAACATTTGGAGCTTCAAATAATAATATAGGTACTATATTTACTGCTACTGCTTCTGGAACTTCTAATGGGATCGCAAATACAGTAAATACTAAACGAGCATCTGGGCTTGCAGTTACTAGCACCACTTCAAATGGAAAAGTTACTAATTTTTCTATTACAAACGGTGGAAATAATTACAAAGATCCTGTTGTAATCAGAACTAAAGGAACTGGATTTAATGCCAAAGGAACTGCAACTGTAGATATTACTTTAGGAAACAAAGTAGTTGAACCAGTTAAAATTGAATCTCAAGGATATAATCAATATTCTACTCCTATAGTAGTACCTACTTTATATTCATATCTCTATAGACAAGTTCCATTTAGTAATTCTACAATCAAAGTAGCTACAAAATTACACACTGCAATAAATTCAACTGATGAAATTATAACTATATCAAATTCAAGTCGATTTGAATTTAGTGATATTCAGGTTGTTGTAACCTCATCTACTGGATCTGGAGCTACATTTAGGCCATTTGTTAATAAAGGAAAAATTACTAAAATAGAGTTATTGAGTGGTGGTAGTAATTACAATGAAATAGATATATCCGTTGATGTCATCAATGGTGGTGGGTCTGGTTGTGTAATTGAACCCGTGTTAAATTCTAGTGGAACTATAACGTCAATAAATCTAAGGAATTCTGGAGAAGGATATGATAACTATAGAGTAATTATAGATTCTGAAATAGTAGAATATACTACAATTGATACTACTCAGGCACAACCACGTTTACTAGGATGCACTAGAGCACTAAATGCAACTTCACATAATCAAAATACTTTGGTTTATTTTGATAGCTTTATTTAAATAAATAATCATACAAAAGACTAACTACAAGGATAAAACTAATGCCTTCTTTAGTAACTGATAATTTTAGAGTGTTTGCAGCACAGCAGTTCATAGAATCACTTGCAGAGCCTTTTACTGGGCAAGCTCAAGATGCAGATTCATCTGCTAGTGCTCAAGCATATAGAAGTAAAATATATCTGTTTATTGGAAGATCCTATAACTGGAATGATCCAAACGGCGCAATTAAGGAAAAATATGCCCTATTGCCATCTGTTAGCGATCAAACACCACCAAATCCAATTGACAATTTAGATGAATTGAACGAAATTTATGATGATATGATTGCAATTAAACGAATTCAGCCAGGTGATGTAGCTGAAGTAATTCGTAAAAGAACTTGGCAATCTGGAATTGTCTATGATATGTACAGGCATGACTATGGCCCATCAAATCCAGCAAAGGCATCATTGCAGGCAAAATTATATGATTCCAATTTTTATGTGATGACTGATGATTTTCGTGTTTATAAGTGCATTTATAATGGTCAAACTCCAGCAGGCGGGGCATATCCAAACGGAAAACCTTCAACAGTAAAACCTACTGCAACTACTCCTACTATTGACACTACTAGTGATGGATATAGATGGAAGTACATGTATACTATTTCTATAACTGACTATATTAAATTTGTTTCTACAGATTTTATACCAGTTAGAATAGAATCTACTGTTGCAAATGCTGCAATTCCTGGTTCAATAGATCAGGTACTTATTCAAAATGCGGGATCTGGATTAACAATAAATGGTAGTACCACATCTGGTACTGTACACACTAGTATTGACGGAAATGGAACTGGCGGAGTTGTTTCTATTACAATTGCTGGAGGAGTAGTTACTGGAGCATCGGTAGTTGCTGTTGGTACTGGATATACATTTGGATATATTGATTTATCTAAATGCTATACTCAAAGTAATTTAAGTGGTTCTGTTGTGGGACTAGGGTTAAATTCAAGCAGTGCTAAAATTCTTCCAATTATTTCACCTCCTGGAGGACACGGCAAAAATGCCATCTATGAATTAGGTGGGTATAGAGTAATGATCAATAAAACTATTGAATTTTTGGATGGCAGTGGCGACATTCCAGTTAATATGGAATTTAGACGATTTGGTATTATTGAAGATCCTCAAATCAGTAGTTTAGATTTTGTTGAAACTACTGGAACAGTGTGTAAGGCAGTCAAATTTTTAGATACTACACCAGAAACAACTACATTTCAAAATGGTCAAATTATAACTCAAACTAGAACAGTTAATGAAGTTACATATGAAGCAAAAGGAAGGGTAATTCATTGGGATTCAATTAATAAAGTTTTAAGGTATTATCAAAATGAATATATTTCAGAAACTCAATCGTCAACAAGTAAAAATAAATTAGTACCATTTAATGGAAATTCTCCCATTACTAGTGCTACTGGATCTGCTACTCCAGATTCTTCATTTACTGGATCTATTGCAGGGCTACCCGCAATTCAATTTTTGAATGGATACTTTACTTCCGAAATAACCCCATACAGTGGCAATATTCTATATGTTGAAAATAGAAAGCCTGTATTTAGATCAAATGATCAGATTGAAGATGTAAAATTAGTGATCGAGTTTTAAAATAAATAATAAGAAGCACAAAAAAACTTGAAGGTTAAATAGATGCAAAATACAGATCTTAGTTTGCAACCATACTTTGATGATTTTACTGAAGATAAAAAATTTTATAAGGTATTATTCAAGCCAAACTATCCTGTACAGGCTAGAGAGTTAACCACTCTGCAGTCTATGCTACAATACCAAATTGAAAAATTTGGACAGCATGTATTTAAAGAAGGTTCGGTAGTTATTCCTGGTCAAACAGGATACAATACTCAATATCATGCAGTATTAGTTCAACCAACTGTAAACTCTATTAGTTTTGAAACTATTAGAGAAAATTTAGTTGAAAGGACTGTTAGGGGACTAACAAGTAATGTAGTTGCAACTGTAGTTAATAGTATTAGTGCCGAAGAATCTGAAAAATCTGTAGCTACATTATATGTAAAGTATACTTCATCTGGCAATATTGTCAACGGAGTTCAGTTTACTAAATTTACTAGTGGAGAAACTTTAGTCGATGAATTTAATAATCCAGTAGCAGTGACAGCATCTCAAAACGCTACTGATTATGTTGGAAGTGCCGCATACATTACTGAAGGAATATTTTTTATCAGGGGATTTTTTGTAACTGTACCTGCACAAACTATTATACTAGATCAATATTCAAATTACCCATCTTATAAAATTGGGTTATCTGTACAAGAGTCTATAGTAACTGCAGAAACAGATTCTACTCTATATGATAATGCTGTCGGATCTTCTAACTACACTGCTCCTGGCGCAGACAGACTAAAAATTGATGCAGTATTAACAAAACAAGATACTAATTTTGGAACAGACTCGGCATTTATTGAACTACTTAGACTAGATGAAGGAAAATTAGTCGAGCAAGTCGATGCTTCAGTTTATGATGAACTGGAGAAAAATTTAGCCAGAAGAACTTATGATGAGTCTGGAAACTATACTATTAACAATATTAATCTTAGAATTCGTGAAACATATGACGACGGAAGAAATAATGGAGTTTACAAATTGAATGATGCTCTTCCAGATGGAAGAAAAGTATTAAATAGAAATCCAACTTCAGAAGATGGTAGTGCAATTAATGGTTTAGATTATTATACTATTGAATTGGATCCACTAAAAGCTTATGTAAAAGGATATGAAATTAATAATACCAGTAAAAAATATTTAACAGTAGAAAAACCTAGATCATCATTAGCTTTAAATAACCAAGGCATTTCTTCAATTTTTGGTAATTATTTTACATTGAAAGTGAATACTATTATTGGTGGAGTAATTCCAACAGGAACTACAATTCAGCTACTAAGTTCAGGAACTCAAGTCGGTCAATGTAGATCATTAGCATTAATCTCTGGTGGAAGATTATTTGTATGTGATGTTACGATGTTTTCTGTCATCACTACAAATGAAGCAACACCAAATTTAGTGGTAGGAGATTTTATTTTTGGTTCAAATGGCAGTCAAGGAGTAGTTCATGGAGTAAATGGTAATATTATTACTGTAAGGCAAACTACTGGAGATTTTTCTAGTGGCGTATCATTTTCTAATAGTAATAATTCTAGTACATATATTATAAACACTGCAGTAAATAATAAGATTGAAAATATAACTTCAATTTCTACATCTGGTGGTGCTACTGCAGAATTAGAGTTAGAAAAAGTTTCAATTTCTGGTTCCTCATTTGCAGTAACAAGCAATATTTTAACAGGAACTTCTACTCAATTTTCAAGAGATTTGAAAGCTGGCATGAAGCTTGAAATTGGCACTAATATTGCTACACTTCAATCTATTACTGGAGAATCTGCAACTTTATCTACTGGAAGTATTGCAGATGGAAATTATTATTCTATTAAAAAATTAGTACCAAAATTAAAAACATTTGGCACTAATTTCTTTTCTAAATTTCCAAATACAGTTAAATCTACATCAGATTTGACATATTATAAAACTATAAACGAAACTAAAGTAGTAACTTCTGGTTCAGGTGGAGTAGGAAATATCACAATTTCAACTACTGCGGATTATTCAATTTCAACTGGAGATATTAGTGTATCTAATTCTTCTGGATTTGTGTCATATACAGTAAGTCCTTCATCTCAGTCCAATAGTGTAATTTTGGTAGTAAGTGATGCATCAATTGGATCTTCAGTATTAGTTACATATAAAGTACGAGTAAACAACCCAACATTAAAAGGCAAAACTTCTAATAAATTTACTAGTTTACTTGTAGATAAACAAAAAAATAATACAAATACTAAATATGGAACTAGAATTTCCGATAAAGAAATTTCATTAAAATTTTCTGATGTATATAGAATTCATGCAATTCATGAGGCTATATCATCATCGGATGCAAATACTAGTTTATTTGACAGTGTAGTAGTAAATAGTTCCAATCAAATTCAAGTTGGTGATGTATTATATCATGAATTAATTAGTGCAAGAGTCATTTCTATTAGTGGAAATACTTTATACATTAAGTACTTATCTTCCAATAAATTTCCAGTAATATTTACTCAGCCAATAGAAATTACAGTTGCAGGAAATTCTAATGTACAAGGAAAATTTGTTACTTCTGTAACAAATGGAAATTATAGAGATATTACAAATAACTTTAATTTAGTAAAAAATGATTCATCAGAATTTTATAATATCTCTAAATTAGTTAGAAATGATGGAAGACCAGTTCCAACCAACAAATTTATTGTAATATTTGATTATTATATTCATTCCAATACATCAAATGATTTCTATACCGCAAATTCATACAATTTTAGTGAAGAGCCTTTTGCAACAGTTCCTACAACATACAACGGAATTGCATATACAGATATTGTAGATTTTAGATATGAAACTGCTGCATCCTCAACTTCTGGGACATCTGGAACTCTATCGTCTCCTTTTGTTGAAACCAATTCTGCATTTGACTTATTTAATGCTACTTCACTAGCAAATAGACCTGTTAATGTATTTACCTACCCAGGAGAAATTATTAGTGCAGATTATAGTTACTACTTAGGAAGAATTGACAAAATTTTCCTAGATGAAAATAACAATTTATTGGCTCTAAAAGGATCCGAATCAAATTCTCCACAAGAACCTCAGGAAATTCAAAATTCACTATTACTAGCTACAGTTACGATTCCTCCATACATGAAGGATGTTTCAACAGCTAGTGTAAAAATTAGTGACTTTAAACGTTATACAATGAAGGATATTTCATCAATTGATAAGCGTTTAGAGACTGTAGAAAATTTAACCTCACTAAATCTACTAGAAGTTGGAACTAACAGCTTATTAATACTAGATGAATTTGGAAACAATAGATTCAAAACGGGCTTTATTGCAGATAATTTTAAAAGTACTGACTTTGCAGATTTAAATAATGTTACATATACTGCGTCTATTGATACTGAAAATGCAATACTGAGACCATATCCATATGCAACAAAGATTGGAGTAAATTATGATGATGTTTCAACTACAGTGAAAAAAGGATCTATAGTAACATTACCATATACAGAAGTTGAATACATCAAACAACAGTATGCAAGTAGAGTAGAAAATTTACAACCATTTGAAGTTATTTCATGGAATGGAGAAATTACACTTGAACCAAATAAAGATGTGTGGTTTGACACTGTTAGAACTGAGACTAATACTCAACAAATAGATTTAACCACTCCTTTTAGAGCACTATTTGATCGCACAACTGCACTAGCAGATCAATGGAATGATTGGAATAGAAATATTGTTCCTAGACTTCAAGTTGCAGGAGGAACATTAAATGTTAGTAATACTGGTAGTGTAGACAATACATTTACAACATTTACTCAAGATATTGAAGTTGGAGACAGCATTAATAGTATTGAAGTAAACAGGTTTGTTCGTTCTAGACTAGTTTATTTAAGTGCTAATAAATTAAAAGCCAATACTGTAATTCATTTCTTTGTTGATGAAGTTCTACATGATGAAATGATTTTCCCTCTGGATATCATTGACATGACCGAAAGGACTGGAACTTTTGTAATTGGAGAAAAGGTATTTTTATCTAATACTGATACAGTAACCACTCCTCCAGAATCAACTACTATAGAAACTACTGTAATTAGTTCATCTCTGGGAGATTATACTTCATCTAGTACATATCTATCAATACAGCCACCAACTACATCTGATGGAACTCAGTTAAATCCAACAATTTTAAATTCTACATTTTATGTTATTGGAGAAACTTCTGGTGCAATTGGAAAAGTAACCTTATTAAATTCGGCCAGAGTTAAAACAGATGCAGCTGGTAGCTTAGAAACATTTTTAGTAATTCCTCCAGATACTTTTGAGACTGGCAATTTATCCTTTAAAGTTTGTGATCAAATTACTGGAACTTCAATTTATGGTATTTCTGATACTAATGCAGTAGCTACATATGATACTTTAGGAACTACTGTGAATTTGACCAGTAACATTATGTCTCTAGATTTGCCAGAAATTTCTTCTGGTCCAATTAGAGGAACTACAGTAAGATTTATTCCATTCCCACCACCACCACCACCAGCTGGACGAGATCCAATAGCTCAATCATTCTATGTAGATTCCCAGGGTGGAGTGTTCTTATCTTCAATTGATTTATATTTCCAGTCAAAAGATCCAACAATTCCAGTTTCTATTGAAATTAGAACAATGGAGAACGGAACACTTACTGATACTGTAGTTCCAAACTCAGTTGCAGTAGTTCAGGCTTCTGATGTAAAAATTTCTTCCGATGCTTCTCTTGCGACTAAATTTACATTCCCATCTGTAGTATATCTAAATCAAGACACATATTACGCATTTGTGGCAAGAAGTGATTCAAAATTATATAAAATTTGGGTTTCTAGACTCAATGATTCTGATGTAACCACTGCTTATGCTATTGATAAACAACCATATTCTGGGTCACTATTTAAATCTCAGAACATGTCCACTTGGACTCCAGATGATTTTGAAGATGTTAAATTTACAATTAATCGAGCAAAATTTGCTACTAACTCAACATACACTTGTGTATTAAATAACGATCCAATTGCAGATGCAGCACTAATTCAAAGTCCATTGCAAATGACTTTGAATTCATCTGAAATTAGAGTTTTTCAGCCAAATCATTGTATGAATACTACACAAAATTATGTTAAAATTTCTGGTGTTACTTCAGATGCTCCTGCAACTATACTAAGCAATCCAATTACAATAACGTATATTGGAAATGTTACTGTAGGAAATGCAGCATCAACTACATGGCAGACAATTAATGGGGCACCTGTCAGTGCATCTAATCCTGGTTATGTAATGATTGATAACGAAATTATTACATACGCTTCTATATCAGGAAATACTTTAGGTATTGTTGAAAGAGGTGTTGCAGGAACTACTGCAACTGGACATAGCGGAAATGCCCCAGTAATGTGTTACAATTTAAATGGAATTCCACTAATAGAAATTAATAAAGTGCACAAAATAACAGAAGTTATTGATTTTGATAATTACAAAATTTCAACTATTAGTAAAGCATCTTCAGATTTAAGAAGTGGAGGAGATACTGCAAAAGCTTCTAAGAATATTCAGTATGAAGAATTATATCCAGATTTAAATAATCTAGTTCTTCCATCTACAGATATGTCTATAACATTTACTAGTGTAAGTGGAAGTTCTCTATATGGTGCTGCCAATTCATTTACACAACTAAACGAAGAGTCTGTTGAAAATAGACAATATTCTAGAATGAACTCATCTAGATTAATTGCATCCGCCCCAAATACTGCTGTATACTATCCAGGGTATCCATATACTTTAAAATTAAATGTAAAAATGTCTTCTAATTTAGATAATGTTAGCCCTGTACTAGAATTATACGGATCTGCCATTAATACGGTGTCTAATAGGTTAAGTAAAAAACTTATAGATAATAGTGTTGATATTTCAGCAGAATTAACACCTTCATCTGGTTTCTATTCATCATACATAACTAAAAAAGTTACATTAGAAGGAGTATCTACATCAATTAAAGTATTCTTGGATGCAGTTAGAACTCAAGGTTTAAATGGAAATTACTCTGATATTAAAGTATTTGTTAGAACTGTTGGTGATGGAAATCTAGGATCATTTAATGAAACTGGTTATGTAGAGGTTCCAGCAGTATCATATCCAAAATCTTCAAATTCTAATGATTACAAAGCTTTTGAGTTTGAGTTGAAAAATTTACCTGAATTTAAACAATATGCAGTAAAAATTTGTATGATTAGTGAAGATCAAACAAATAACATTAAAATTAGAAACTTTAGAGCTATTTCTCTAGCAGTATAAAATTATGAAAAAAGTAATGGTAGATGGACACCCAGGATTATACAGAGACCTTGAAAGTGGTGCCATAGTAAATGATAACTTATATGAATATGAATCCTACATGAAAAGTTATCAGAATAGAAAAGATAAGTTTGATAAAATTAATCAAATTGAAAATGATCTCAGTACATTAAAATCTGAGATGTCTGAAATTAAAAATTTGCTATTAGAATTACATGAACGAACTTCCCCTAACTAAACAGTTTACTCTTCAAAAAATTTATAATGATATAGACACTTTGAATGAAGAGGAAGCTAAAAAAATAGCAAAGGAATTTGCTAGACTATACCATATGCAACAACATGTTGTGATGAATTTATTAATTAGAAAATAATATAAATATTAGAGAAACCTCTATATTAATAATGGCAGCTGTAAAGAACTTGTATGTTGATCAAGGATCTGATTTTAATGCTGAAATAACATTATATGATTATTTTAATCAACCTTGGAATTTAGCTTCTTATACAAGTGTAAATGCAAAGATAAAAAAATCTTATTACAGTACAAATTCTGTAAATTTTACAGCAACTTTTGTAAGTGATCGAACAAGTGGATCTATATTATTGACTTTATCTTCTTCTCAAACATCTTCTTTAGAACAAGGAAGATACCTGTATGATGTAGTAATTACTCATTTGGATGGCACAAAAACCAGAGTAATAGAGGGAATTGTTACTATTAATCCTGGAGTAACATGAAAACAAATGTAAGAGTCTCAAATCAACCTCAAGTAATAACTGTTGCAACAAACTTTGCAGCTAAAATTTCATCTGCAGTTGATGTTGACATGACAAATGCATCAACAGGGGCTCTATTACAATATGATGATACAACCAAAACTTGGTATGCAAGAACTATTATAGAAGAAAGTGGTTTAATTATAAATTGCGGAAACTACTAACTATTAGGAAGTAAAAAAATGGCAACAATTATTAAAATTAAAAGATCTTCTGGAACTAGTCAACCAAACCTTGGTCAAGGTGAATTAGGTTATTCCTGGGGTGCTGGAACTTACACAGACGCACAAAATGCCACAGTATCATCTTATGGTAAGATGTACTTGGGTACTGGTACTGAAACTAGTGGAATTGCGGCAAACATAGAAGTTATTGGTGGTAAGTATTTCACCGATATGCTTGACCATGGACATGGTATATTAACAGCAAACTCAGCAGTTATTGTTGATTCTGCGAGTAAAATTAATGTTTGGAATGTAGATAATTTAAGCCTAGATGCAAATACAATTTCATCTACTGATACAGATGGAGACATTGTAATTGACCCAAATGGTACTGGGGAAATTGTTGTTCCAGATGATACATATTTAACTTTTGGTACAAGTAAGGATACTAAAATTAAATATGACGAAGCTACTGACGATAGACTAGAAGTAACTGGTGCTGATTGGAATTTTGCATCTGGTGTTGCAATCAGTGTTAGTGATAGTACTGCATCCACAGATACAACTTCTGGAGCTTTTGTTGTATCTGGTGGAGTTGGTATTGGAGGAAATCTAAATGTAGGTGGTTCCTTAAATTCTGGATCTTTAACTGTAATTGATTTTACAGCTTCTGGAGATTTAACAGTTCAAGGTGGAGATATTAATGTAATTGCAACCGCAACAAATATTAATATTAAAGATAATACTCCTAGTGCTCTTGCAATTAAAGAAGGTACTAATGAATATATTAAAATTGACACTACAGATGGTTTTGAATTAATTACATTAGGAACTTCAAATGTTGTTATTTCTAATGATTTGTCAGTTAATGGTGGAGATCTTACAACAAATCAAACTACATTTAATCTATTAAATGCAACTGCTACTACAGTAAATGCATTTGGTGCTGCAACCACTATTAACATTGGTACTTCTGCAACTACTACAGACTTTGGTGATTTAAAAATTAATGGATCTACTATTTTTGGAGATGAAAATGGTCAAACTATTACCTTTGATCCTTATCCTGCTGGTGGAGACGCTGGTGGTGATGTCGTTGTCAGGGGTAACTTTAAGGTAACTGGTACTACAACTACGGTAAATTCTACCGTAATGACAGTAAATGATCCAATCTTTACCTTAGGTGATGCTATCAGTGAAAAGGTACTAAAAAATTCTGCATCTAATGGTGCAACTACACTAACACTTGATAATACAACAGGTTTAAACACTGGCGATATTATCACTGGAGATGCAAATATTCCTGCAAATACTACAATTACAGTAGATAGTGCAACACAAGTAACATTAAGTGCTGCATTGACAGGTGGGATTGCAGCTGGAACTACTCTGACCTTCACTCAAGGTGCAGATGATAACATGGATCGTGGTATTGAATACAGATACTACAACGGAAGCCTTAAGACTGGATTCTTTGGTTATGATGAATCTGGAATCTCTGAGGATGTAACCACATATTATTTCACATATATTCCAGATGCAACAAATAGTGGAAACGTATTTACTGGAACAAGAGGTAGTGCATACTTCAAGACTGTAAAGCTTGATGATGGTGTTCTAAATGGTGTTGCATTCTTTGATCAGTATAAGAGACTAACTAGAACAGTAGCAGCAGGAACTTCTGATGCAACTACTTCTAATCAAATTTTAACTGTAGATGGATCTGGAGTTCCTGTTTGGACTACAACTCTTGACGGTGGAACCTACTGATAAATAATTAAAACCATGAGGTAATTATGAATCCAGATGAAGTAAACAATTTGTTGTCAGTCATGCAAAAGAAAATAAATGATCTGACATCTCAAAATATTATGCTTGAAGCTAAGGTAATTTACCTTAATAATATTGTAACTTCACTGCAAAAACAAGTTCCTGTGTCTGATGGAGGATCTTTCGGTGAATCTTCTGACACAGAAACTAAAGAACCAGTAAAATCTAGAAGGTCAGCATAATGGCAAAACCAAGTAGCAGAGTACAATTAAAAGAATATTGTCTTCGTAAACTTGGTAAGCCAGTGATTGAAATTAACGTGGACGATGATCAGATTGAAGATCTAATTGATGATACCATTCAACTCTTCAATGAAAGAGCATATAATGGTATGGAGAGAACGTATTTAAAATATAAACTTAGTCAAGAAGATATTGATAACGGGAAGAAAAGAAACTTCACTACAACTACTACAGATACCAACGAATCTGATAATTCTAGAACTTTAAATTTTGAAGAAGGTAGAGGATATTTAACAATACCAGATCACGTTATTGGTGTGCAAGGTATTTTTAAAGTATCAAATGCTTTTGTCAATAATATGTTTGGTTTTAGATACCAGTTTTTCTTGAATGATTTTTATAACTTTTATTCTTATGATATCATGAATTATTACATGGTATTAACTTATCTTGAAACTCTGGATTTTATGTTAGAGGGTAATAAAGATATTAGATATAATAAAGTTCAAAATAGATTGTACATTGATTTAGATTGGGGTATGCAATCTAAAGATGATTTTATAGTTATTGATTGTTATAGAGCTTTAAATCCAAATGAATTTACAAAATTATATGATGAAATTTGGGTTAAGAAATATTTGACTGCATTAATCAAAAAACAATGGGGGCAAAATTTAGGTAAATTTGAAGGAATTCAAATGCCAGGTGGAGTTACATTTAATGGCAGACAATTTTATGATGATGCAGTACAAGAAATAGATAAATTAGAAGAAACTTTAATGACAACTTATTCTTTGCCACCACTTGATATGGTAGGATAATGAAAAACGTTTACTTTTCACATGGAACTTCATCTGAACAGAGACTCTATGAAGATTTAATCATAGAGTCTCTGAAAATATATGGATTTGATGTTTATTATCTTCCAAGAGAAATTTCTCAAGATGATAGATTATTTGGAGAAGATCCACTTGCATTGTTTGATGAAAACTACATGATCGAGATGTATGTGTCAAACTATGAGGGTTTCACTGGAGAAGGAACCCTGTTAACTAGGTTTGGTGTACGAATTGCAGAAGAAGCTACGTTTATTATATCAAAAAGACGTTGGGAAGATTTAATATCATCTTCTAATAATTTAATTTCTAGTAAAAGACCTAATGAAGGAGACGTAATTTATTTCCCACTAACAAATCAATTATTTCAAATTAAATTTGTAGAACATAATAAACCATTCAGGCAATTAGGACAGATTGCAACTTATCAACTAGTTTGCGAAGTAATGGAAGATTCCAGTGAAAGATTTGAAACTGGAATTGATGAGATTGATAATATTAGAAGAGATGAAGGATATTCTATTACGTTTAATTTAACAGAAGGTATAAAACAAATCAATGTTCTTACAAGTGGAACTGGATATACTGCGTCTGGAACTACTATTACAATAGGATCTATATATGGTGCATCTGGAGCAACAGCTGCAGCAACAGTCTCCTCGGGAACAATTACTGGAGTAAAAGTTATTGAACCTGGAACTGGATATACAACTGTTCCATCAGTTACTATTAATGGTGCTGGAACTGGAGCTACTGCACAAGCAGTGTTAGCTCTCAAAGGAAATTATAAAGTTGGTGAAATAGTAATTGGTTCTAAAAGTAATGCAAGAGGAAAAGTTATTCGATATGATATTTCAAACAAGGAATTAGAACTTATAGATATAGTAGGAACATTTGTGGATAATGAACTTCTTGTTGGACAAACAAGTAATGCTCAATGGATCACAAATTCATTTAGTTCTATAGAAAATCAAAATGATGATTTCAATGAAAACAAATGGTTTGAAGATCAAGGTAACACACTTGTTGATTGGTCCGAAAGAAATCCATTCGGTGAATATACAAATATGGGAGACTTCTAATGTTAGGCACACATTTTTATAACGAATCTATTCGCAAAACAATTATTGGTTTTGGAACATTATTTAATAACATTGAATTACAACGAAAAGATAAACTTGGTTCTGTTCAACAAACTATTAAAGTTCCATTGGCATATGGTCCAATTGAAAAATTTCTTGCAAGGGTTGAAGCTGAACCAGATTTAGATAAGAGACGACCAACTCAAATTCAATTACCTAGAATTTCATTTGAAATGAAAGGAATTTCATATGATCCATCTAGGAAACTTGGACCAACTCAGGTTTGCAGGACTCCAAAAGACGGAGAAACTGACATAACATATTCTCATTATATGCCAGTTCCATATAATTTAGATTTTGAAGTTGCAATTATTAGTAAGAATAATGATGATGCAGTTCAAATTTTAGAACAGATTCTACCTTTCTTTCAACCATTTTTTTCAGTCACAATTAATATGGTAAGTGAAACAGATGAGAAAAAAGATATTCCAATCTTATTAAATAATGTTTCTATTCAAGATGATTATGAAGGAGATTTCAAAGTAAGAAGAACAATTATATATACTTTAACTTTTACAGCAAAATCATATATCTACGGTCCAATTACGACTTCAGATGTAATTAAGAAAGTTAATGTTGATATTGGAACTGCAATTAATGCAAATCGTTATATTACCTATAGTGCAACGCCAAAAGCACTTGAAGATTTAAATAATGATGGACAGATTAATGCAGATGATGATCTACTAGTTGAACCAGAAGATAATTTTGGATTTAATGAAATTTGGACAGAATAATTATGTCATCATACGATAACTTAGATGATGTATTCAATATAGTTCCACAAGATTCCGAAAAGGAATTAACTACTGTGGAAGTAGATTCAGATCTAGATCATATTGAAGCAGACTATCAGTATAGTAGAAATCAACTATACAAATTAATTCAGAAAGGTCAGCAAGCTATAGATGGTATTATAGATGTAGCCTCAAGTAGTGATCACCCAAGGGCTTATGAAGTAGCATTTCAAGGGATGAAACATGTCTCTGATATGACTGACAAACTTATTGATCTACAAAAGAAAATGAAAACAATTGAAGGGGATGTTCCACAGAAGGGACCATCTACTATTAACAATACTATGTTTGTTGGATCTACTGCAGAACTTCAAAAGTTTCTAAAACAATCAAAAATAAATAATATAGAAGAATAGGAGTATTTTAATGTCTGTACTTAAAGTCGTGCAAAATATTGCTGCAGTAGCTTGCACTGGTGGTAATGCTGTTCAATCTGCAGCCGTCATTGTTAAAAGTGGAATTTATCGTTTCACTGCTGATACAAGTGACGCAATCCATGTTGCTTGGGGTGGCAATCCAACTGCAGTAGATGGAAATGACTTTCATATTCCAAAAGAGAATTCTGAGATTGTGAAGTGTGCAACTCCCAAAAAAGTAAGAATTACTTCAATCACTAAAGGAGCAACAAATACTGTAATGAATATTCCACTTGATACTGGTACTCCTGGACATCCTTTTGCAGTTGGTGATTATGTAACTCTCACTGGATCTTCCGTTGCTGCATATAATACTGGAATTGCACACTTAGCAGTTACAGCAGTTACCGATACTTCAATTACAGTTGCACTAGATTCATCTGAATATGCTGCATTCACTGGAACTGCAACTCTTTCTAATTCAATCAAGTTTTCTGTAAAGCCTGATGGAAATGGTGCTGCTACAGGACACATCACTGAAGTACAGATTGTAGGTGGATAATGGCACAAAAAAGAGTTCCTACTGAAAAAGAGATTGCCAAAAAACATGGCGTATCTGTAGATTATGTTACACGACAAGCTGAGATAGGCTCTACAGTAGAAAGAGAGCATGTCACCAAGCATGACGAAGCCTACAATATTGCACTTCAGCATATAGCAGAATTTCCAGATTACTACAAGCATTTACTCAAAATGGAAAAGAAACTCAAGGGAGAATGGAAAAATGGAAAAAAAGCCGTTAAAGAAGAAAAAGAAGAGACTCGTTATTGCCATCTTTGCGAAAAGCCAGAAAAAAAATCTGAATGTTCTTATGGACCTAGTGCATGGGAAATGAACACTAGTCTTTTGAACATGCAAGAAGATCATAAAGAAATTGCATCTGGAAAGATGAAAGATCATGAAGGTTACATGGCAAAACTTGAATTGGATCAAATGGAAAGATCTATTGCCATGCTTCGCAAAGTTATTCGCAAATCAAATCAACAACTTCCAGCTTGGGTGCAATCTAAAATTACCAGAGCTGCTGATTTTGTAGATACTGCTGCAGAATATCTTTCATCTGATGAAAAATTAAGTGAACAAAAATCATTTTCACAGTTTGTGAGAGAGGCTAGTTTTGAAATTGATCCCGAACATAATAGATTCAAAAAACAAAAAAAGATTAGAGATCTTGCAGTTAGAACCAACAATCGTGGAGAAAGGACAGCTGCAGAAAGAAAAATAACAGGACCAGCTTATCAAAAACCAAAACCACAAAAAACTGTGTATATTCAACGAAGCGGTCAATTAAATACTGAGGGGGCTGCATGGCAACGTAAAGAAGGTAAAAATCCCACAGGAGGACTAAATGCTGCAGGTAGAGCTTCTGCTAAAAAACAAGGAATGAATTTGAAACCTCCAGTTACTAAACCACCTTCAGAATTAAATCCAGATTCAGAAGCAGCTAAAAGAAGAAATTCATTCTGTGCAAGAATGGGAGGAAATCCTGGACCAATGAAAGACGAAAAAGGTAGACCAACAAGAAAAGCATTAGCTTTGCGTAAATGGAATTGTTAATTTAAATTAAACATTATGAGTGAAAGATCTAGTTATAAAGGTAATCCTAATTTAAAACCTTCTAACGTACAAATACAATTTACTTCTGAGCAATTAGAAGAGTATTTAAAGTGTCAAGAAGATCCAATTTATTTTGCGAAAAAATATATTAAAATTGTTTCTCTTGATGAAGGTCTAGTGCCTTTTAAGATGTGGGACTTCCAGGAAAAGTTGATTGATAATTTTCACAAGCATAGATTCAATATTGCAAAGCTTCCTAGGCAAACTGGTAAGTCAACAACTGTTGTCTCTTACCTACTTCATTATGCTCTTTTTAATCCCAACGTAAAAATAGCGATTCTTGCAAACAAAGCGGAGACCTCAAGGGAACTTCTATCCAGATTGCAGTTATCATACGAAAACCTACCTAAATGGCTACAGCAGGGAGTGGGTTCTTGGAACCGTGGCTCGCTTGAACTAGAAAACGGATCGAAGATTATTGCAGCATCTACTTCCTCATCTGCAGTCCGAGGTAACTCTTTTAACATCATCTTCCTTGACGAGTTTGCGTTCATTCCAAACCATATTGCAGAACAGTTCTTCAGTTCTGTATACCCAACTATTTCGTCTGGTAAGACAACCAAAGTTATTATCATTTCCACTCCAAATGGAATGAACATGTTCTACAAGTTCTGGCATGATGCAGAACGAGGAAAGAACAGTTATACCCCACTTGAAGTTAACTGGTGGGATGTTCCAGGTAGAGACCAAAAGTGGAAAGAAGAAACTATTGCAAACACTTCTCAGAGGCAGTTTGAGCAGGAGTTTGAATGCACATTCTTAGGATCTGTTGATACTCTCATCAATCCAAATAAATTACGTTCAATGGTTTATGAGGACCCACTAAAACGAAGTGGGGGACTAGATATCTATGAAGAGGTTATTGAAGGCCATGATTATGTAATGACTGTTGATGTTGCACGAGGAGTTGGAAATGATTACTCTGCATTTGCTGTTGTAGATGTTACTACAATTCCATATAAATTAGTAGCAAAATATAAAAATAACGAAATTAAACCAATTCTGTTCCCTAATATTATTGATACAGTAGGACGTAATTATAATAACGCCAACGTATTAGTAGAAGTTAATGATATTGGTGGACAGGTAGCTGACATTCTTCAGTTTGATTTAGAGTATGACAACTTGCTCATGTGTGCAATGAAAGGTCGTGCAGGTCAGATTGTAGGCACTGGATTTTCAAATAAAGCACAGCTAGGTGTAAAAATGACCAAAGCTGTGAAAAAATATGGTTGTGCTAATTTAAAAGCATTGATTGAAGATGATAAGTTATTAGTTCCAGACTATGATATTATTAGTGAATTGACAACGTTTATCCAAAAAAGTGATACCTTCAATGCAGAAGAAGGTTGCAATGATGACCTTGCGATGTGCCTTGTAATTTTCTCTTGGTTATCCACTCAACCTTACTTTAGGGAGCTTACTTCAAATGACGTTAGGAAAAGAATTTTTGAAGATCAAAGAGAGGCTATCGAGCAGGATATGGCTCCATTTGGTTTTATATTGGATGGCTTGACTGATGATGAGACTACATTTGTAGATACTAAAGGAGACTATTGGGTGTCTGCAACAGATAGCAAATGGAATGTTGATGAATATGGTGACATGGCGTACATGTGGGAGTATAAGTGACCTCAAAATATAAAGATAAATAAATAGTTTTGAGAAAAAAAATCTCATAGAGGTAATAAACATGGCGTTTGCTTCACCTGGAGTATCTATCAAGGAAGTTGACTTAACTCCTACAATTAATGTATCTGACCAAAATATTGGAGCAGTTGTAATTGCTGCCGAAACTGGTCCTGTAGATACTGTAACTTTTGTTACTAGTGAAAAGGAATTAGTAGACACATTTGGTAAACCAAATGATAATAACTACGAGTCTTGGTTTGCTGCATCAACTATCATTCAGTACGGTGGTATTGCAGCTGTAGTTAGACCAACAAGTTCAAACATTGTACTAAACTCTTCATCTGATGCTGGATTAGCTAGCTTCATCATCAAGAGCAAGTTTGATTTTGATAACTACAGTGGAACCGCATTCAAATTTGCTGGCAGAAGTGCAGGTTCACTATTCAATTCAATTAAAGTAGTTGCAGTTGATCATGGTGCAGATCAAGTAATCACTTATACTGGAGCAGATCCTTCAGTAGTTGCTGGAGATGCAATTAGAATTCTAAATGGCGGAACTCTACTTGGCACTGGATGGATCTATAAAGTAGACCCCACTGCAAATACACTCCACATTATTCTAAATGATAGTACTAAGAGAATTCCATCCACTGGAACTGCTACATATAGCATCACAGATAATGCTGGAACTCCTGTAGTTCTAGTTGCAGCTGGAGAAATTGGATCAGTAAATAATACTTACTACGATACTCTTGAGTATGCATCTGGATTAAAGTGGAGAGATGTAGCACCTCAGCCAGGAACATCTGCGTCAGTAGCCGCTAAAGGCGGCAAGTTTGATGAAATGCACATCCTTGTTATTGATGAAGATGGTAATATTTCTGGCACTCCAAATACAATTCTAGAAAAATATCTATTTGTTTCAAAAGCAAAGGATGCAAGCACTCTAGATGGATCACTAGTGTATTTCTATAGCGCAATCGCAGAAAGATCCAAGTACATCTTCCCAGGATATTCAACTGAATTAGATTTTATTAGCACTTCAAAAATTACACTAGAAGGAGTAACTAATACATCTATTGGAGAAACAAATAGTGCAAATAAGGTCTTTTCTCCAATTTTAAACGCAGGCTCTTCAGTTCTAGGTTTCAGTCTAACAGGTGGTACTGACTATGACTTTACTAATGATGCTTCTGACATCGCAGCAGCAGTAACTAATGGATATGAGCTTCTCAGAGATTCTGAAACATTCAATGACGTAGATTTTCTAATCCCAGGTAGCATCAACCTTGATAGAGCAGCTAAGCTAATTGACATCGCAGAATCAAGAAGAGATTGTGTAGCAGTAATTTCTCCAAGAAGATCTGATGTAATTAACAGCTCAACCAGTGATGTTAAAACTGAAAACATTGTAGATTTCTTCAGTGGAATTGCAAGTAGCTCATTTGCAATGTTCGACTCTGGATATAAGTACATCTATGATAAGTTTAATGACACATATCGCTACGTACCTTGTGCTGCTGACGTTGCAGGTCTTTGCATTAATACTACTATTAATTCAGAAACTTGGTTCTCACCAGCAGGTTATAACAGAGGCAATCTAAGAAACGCAACCAAACTTGCATATTCACCAAAACAATCAGAAAGAGACAGACTCTATACAAATAGAATCAACCCAATTGTTTCCTTCCCAGGTCAAGGCATTGTTCTCTTTGGAGATAAGACTGCACTATCTTCTCCTAGTGCTTTCAATAGAATTAATGTTCGCAGACTGTTTATTGAAATTGAAAAGAACATTGCAAGATTCTCTAAATTCCAGCTATTTGAAATTAATGATGAAGTAACCAGAAGTTCATTCAAAGCTGCAGTAGAGCCTTACCTCAGAGGGGTTCAAGGTAGAAGAGGAATTTATGATTTCCTTGTTGTATGTGACGAAACTAATAATACTTCTGATGTCATTGATAGAAATGAATTTAATGCTGAGATTTATGTTAAACCTGCGAGAAGCATTAACTTTATTACCATTACCTTTACTGCTACAAGAACTGGTATTTCCTTTGGCGAACTAACTCAGTAATTAATTTTTTGTAAACCATCTAGGAGAACACAATGGCTAAGAGTATCTCAGATTTCAAATCATATTTAAAAAAAGGTGGGGCAAGACCTAACCTATTCCTCGTTAGATTAAATTTTCCATCACAACTTAACCAAGTTTTAGATATTGAATCCCGTGGTGGATCTTCAGCTGGAAATTTAACTACTCAAGCTGAATTTTTAGTAAAAACAGCTCAAATTCCAGCATCAAACATTGGAACTATTGAAGTTCCATATCGTGGAAGAATGCTTAAAGTTGCTGGAGATAGAACTTTTGAACCATGGTCAGTAACAGTTGTAAATGATGGCAATTTTGAAATTCGTAAAGCATTTGAAACTTGGTCAAGAGGAATTAATGCACTAACTGAAAACGTATCTCAGTTAGGTTATGGTGCAGATGGTGGAGCATCTTATTGTGTAGACATGACTGTATTCCAACTCAGCAGAGATGGACAAGCTCCAAGTAGAACACCAGACAGCAATAATTCTGGAACAGATGGAATGGAAACCATTCGTGCATATAAGTTTTATGACGCATGGCCTTCAGCAATTTCTTCAATTGATCTTTCTTTTGAAGCAAATGACCAAATTGAAGAGTTTACTGTAGAATTTCAGTACAACTTCTTTGAAGTTACCAAGGATAAAGTTTGATACTAAATACTATATAAAGAGTTTTTAGGATTATTATGACTCAATTATTTGGTTTCTCAATTGAAGACAGAAAAAAGAAACCAGCAAAGGCGTTTTCACCAGCGCCTCCTAATGATGATGATGGCACCTCAGTAGTAGCTGCAGGTGCCTATTTTGGTCAATACCTAGACTTAGACGGTGTTGGTCAGCACAACAACGAATTTGAGCTGGTTAGAAAGTATAGAGAAATTGCATTACACCCAGAAATTGATAGTGCTATTGATGATATCATTAACGAAGCAATCAGCAGTGATTTAGATTATGCTCCAGTAGCAGTAGAACTATCCACATTAGAAGCTAGTGATAAAATTAAAAAATCAATCAAAGAAGAATTTGGTAATATTTTAAGACTACTAAGTTTTGATAAAAAGTGCCACAATATCTTTCGTCGCTGGTATATTGACGGAAGGTTATATTACCATAAAATCATTGACTTTGATAAACCAAAAGAAGGAATCAAAGAATTAAGATATATTGATTCCCTCAAAATTAAAAGAGTACGAGAAATTAAAAGGCAAAAAAATGTAGATTCTCTAACCACCATGGAAGGTCAGAAGTATGACTATGGTGAGTTTATTGAGTATTACATTTATTTCCCAAGAGGCTACAAAGGTTCAGACGCCAACGGAATTAAAATTTCAAATGATGCAGTTACTTATGTAACATCTGGATTGTTTGACCACAACAGAAATATGGTTCTTAGTTATCTGTACAAGGCAATTAAGGCTGTAAATCAACTTAGAATGATTGAAGATTCACTAGTAATTTACAGATTATCTCGTGCTCCAGAGCGTAGAATTTTTTATATCGACGTAGGCAATTTACCTAAAGTAAAAGCAGAGCAGTATCTACGAGAAGTGATGGGTAGGTATAGAAATAAACTCGTATATGATTCTGCTACTGGAGAAATTCGTGATGATCGCAAGCATCTAAGTATGCTTGAAGATTTTTGGCTACCAAGACGAGAGGGTGGTCGTGGCACAGAAATCACTACTCTTCCAGGTGGACAAAACCTTGGAGAACTTGAAGATGTCAAGTATTTCCAGAAGAAACTCTACAAGTCACTAAATATTCCTCTCTCAAGACTAGAGCAAGAAAGCTCATTTACCATTGGTAGAACTAACGAAATCACTAGAGATGAACTTAAGTTTGCTAAATTTGTTGGTAGACTCCGTAAGCGTTTTAGTGAACTATTCCATGATCTTCTCAGAACTCAGTTAATTCTAAAGGGAATTATTACTGCAGATGATTGGGAAGAAATGAAAGAATTTATTCAGTATGATTATATTTTTGATAATCATTTTACTGAACTAAAAAATTCTGAGATGATGAATGATCGTCTCAATATTGTCAATCAAGTTGAGCCATATCTTGGCAAATATTTTTCAGTTGAATATGTTCGTAGACAAATTCTTAAGCAGACTGATGATGAAATTGAAGAAATTGATATGCAAATTGAGAATGAAAAACAACTTGGAATTATTCAAGATCCGAATGCAATGATGATGGATCAGCAAGGTATGCTTCCACCTGGCCAAGATCAAGCCATGCAAGGTGATATGGCTGCATCTGGTGAAGCTGGACCTGCTGGAGGTGGCATGTCTGGTGGTTCTGGTGGAGCTAACGGAACTGGGTTGGATGCGGAGTTTAAAAAATTTGTTTCTCCGTCAGATTACGGAAAGGGCAAATTTTAATAAATAGTTATTGTAATTTTTATACATTATTGAGGTTTTTATGTCTTTGTCACAAGAAATTGTTGATAGCATTATTGCTAGAAACAATGTAAATGCAAATGAAAAAATTTATGATGCACTATATGGAATAGCTTCCGATAAAATTGGAATGCGAAGAGTTGAACTTGCTCAGAATATGTTTGCATCAGGTAATTATGAAGATGAAGATGATTACTATGAAGAGGGTGAAGAAGTAGTCGAATATGAAGATGAAGATCAAGAACCAGAAGACGAGTACGAACAATGAAACTAATCACAGAAACTATCGAAAATATTAGGGTTATCACCGAAGAAAAAGGTGGTAAAAAAAACCTATATATTGAAGGAGTATTTCTTCAGGCGGAATTAAAAAACCGCAATGGTCGCATGTACCCAATGGAAACTCTTAATAGGGAAGTTGGTGCATATAATGAGAATTATGTTGCGAAAGGTCGTGCTCTAGGTGAACTGGGTCATCCAGATAGCCCAACAATCAATCTAGATAGAGTATCTCATAAAATTGTTTCTCTCTGTGCAGAAGGAACAAATTTTATTGGAAAGGCTCAAATTCTAGAGACTCCAATGGGTAAAATTGCCAAGTCTCTTCTTGAGTCTGGTGTTACACTCGGAGTTTCCTCACGAGGCATTGGTTCTATTGAGGAAAGAAATGGAGTAAACGTAGTAAAAGATGACTTCATGTTATCTACTGCTGCAGACATTGTTGCGGATCCTTCTGCTCCAGATGCTTTTGTGCAAGGTATCATGGAAGGTAAAGAATGGATTTGGAACAATGGAATGTTAGAGGAAAAAGTAATTAATAGTTACAGACGAGCAATTAATAATGCATCTTCTAACAATTTAACTGAAAGAAAACTACAAGTTTTTGAAAGTTTTCTCCGTAATATCAAAATTTCATAAATAATAGTAGAAAATATCACATATTCTAGAGGGTTTTTTCGATGTCCAATGTATTAGATACAGAATTTGACGAATTTCTAGAAGAAGGAAACGTTGTCACTGCTCACGCAAAACCAGGAGACCGCATGGAAAAATTACAACACAGCACTCCTGGCCAGGGTGCATCACCAGAAGAACTAGGTGGCTCATCTACCACCAAGCCAGAAGGTGATGAGATTGGCAAAAAGGCTTCTTCCAGAATGAGAAAGTCATCTTCTAAAGTAAATGCTGGTGCAAAGTCACCAGATGGAATGGCTCGCCTTCAAGGCTCAGCTCCTGGTCAAAAGGGAATGAGAGAAGAGGAAGAGTTAGAAGATGATGAGCTAATTTATGAAGCTCAAGAAGATGATGAAGAAGATGAAGATGAAGATGAAAAGGAAGATGAGAAAAAATCTTCTAAAAAACAAAAAACAGAAATGAAAGCAGAAGAGATTGAAGTCGATATCACCGATGATCTCAATGCACTCTTCCACGGAGAAGAACTCTCCGAACACTTTATGCAAAAAGCTGCAACTATTTTTGAAGCAGCAGTAAAGGCTAAAGTAGTTGAAGAAGTTCAAAAGTTTGAGGCACTATACGAACAGCGTCTAATCGAGGAAATCGAAGAAATCGCTGAGTCTCTAGAGACTCGTGTAGACGCTCACCTTGATTATGTTGCTGAGCAGTGGATTGCTGAGAACCAGCTTTCCGTTGACAATGGCATCAAGACCGAAATTGCTGAAAATCTAATGCAAGGTCTTGCAGACCTCTTTATGGAGAACAATATTGATCTTCCAGAAGAGCAACAAGATGTAGTTGCCGAAATGGCAGCTAAACTAGATGAGATGGAGGAAAAACTCAACGAACAGATTGAAGTCAATGTTGAGCTAAACCAAGAAATCGGATCCTATATTAAACATGGAATTATTGCAGAAGTATCCGAAGGTCTAGCAGAAACACAGAAAGAAAAACTGTTCAACCTTTCAGAAGGTGTTGAGTTTATGAGTGAAGAATCTTTCCGTGGCAAGATTGAAACTATTAAGGAAAATTATTTCCCTAAGACTCAATCTAATTATGTGGAAGACCTCGTTGAAAAGAATCAAGACTTCTATGAGGGACCAATGGCAGCATATGTAAATGCTGTATCCAGATGGGCTCAGTGATAGTCTAGATTTTTATAAATATTAATAGATTCCTAACAAATAAATTTAACAACCAAGGAGTTTACCCCCAATGTTTAATTCAGAACAGCTACAAAGAAAATGGGCTCCTATTCTGGAGCATAATGATCTAAGTCCAATTACAGACAGATATCGTAAAGCAGTAACCGCAGTTCTACTTGAGAACCAAGAGCAATTCCTCCGTGAAGAGCGTGGTGTTCTTTCAGAAGTTGCTGTAAACAGCACTGGTTCATTCACTGCAGGTGGTGCTGGTGTAGGCGCACATGGCTTCTCAGGTAGTGCAGCTGCTGCTGGTCCAGTTGCTGGTTTTGATCCAGTTCTAATCAGCCTAATCCGCCGTTCAATGCCTAAGCTAATTGCTTATGACATTTGCGGTGTTCAGCCAATGAGCGGTCCTACTGGACTAATCTTCGCAATGCGTGCTCATCGTGGTACTGACCGTAATGGTAATGGTGCTACTCCAAACGTATTTGACAACGAGACTTTCTTCAACGAAGTTCCAACTGGCTTCTCTGCTGCTGGTGGTGCATACTCTGCTGCAACTGGCGAGACTGCAACCAACCCAGGTGTACTAAACGCTGCTTCTCCTGGTGATTATGCTGCTGTAGGTGCCATGAACACCAACCTCGCAGAAGCTCTAGGTGAAAGCGGAAGTGAGTTCCGTGAAATGAGCTTCTCAATCGAGAAGACCACTGTAACAGCAAAGAGCCGTGCTCTAAAAGCTGAGTACACCCTAGAACTCGCACAAGACCTCAAGGCTATCCATGGTCTTGATGCTGAGACTGAGCTTGCAAACATCCTAAGCTCAGAGATTCTAACTGAAATCAACCGTGAAGTTGTACGTACCATCTACGTAACCGCTAAGCCTGGTGCTCAGAACAACGTAGCTAACGCTGGTACTTTCGACCTCGACGTTGACTCAAATGGCCGTTGGTCAGTTGAGAAGTTCAAGGGTCTACTCTTCCAGATTGAGCGTGATGCAAACGCAATCGGTCATGAGACTCGTAGAGGGAAGGGCAACTTCATCGTTTGTTCCGCAGACGTAGCAAGTGCTCTAGCTGCTGCTAAGGTAATGGATTACACCCCACTACTCAACACCAGCGACACCCCAGACGACACCGTATCAACTCTAGCTGGTACAATCAATGGTCGTATCAAGGTATATGTTGACCCATATTCCGCAAACATCTCTAACGATCACTACTATGTGATGGGTTATAAGGGAAGCAATGCATACGATGCAGGTCTTTTCTATTGCCCATATGTACCTCTCCAGATGGTACGTTCAATCGGCCAAGACACCTTCCAGCCAAAGATTGGCTTCAAGACCCGTTATGGCATGGTTGCAAACCCATTCGCAGGTGGTCTAACCCAGCGTTCTGGTGCTCTCCAGGCAAACGACAACGTTTACTACAGAAGAACCCGTGTGATCAATTTGATGTAATAACTAATTCACATAATTCAGGAGCCCCGAAAGGGGCTTTTTTTTATCTAAATAAATATAAAACTCCCATGGCTGCTAATTTTATAACTAATTCAGCGTGTCCAACTAATTTTTTAACAGGAGTTGGATTTCAATTTCAGCTAATTAAATATCCAAAAGTATCCTTCTTTTGCCAATCTGCAACTGTGCCTGGCATATCACTTTCAGTAGCAAATCAAGCAACAAGATATAATTACGTACCACATCCTGGAGATGAAATTAATTTTGATGACTTAAATATTCAATTTATAGTTGATGAGAACATGACCAACTACATCACTATGCACAATTGGGTTAGAAAATTAGGACATCCGTATTCATCAAGAGATATTCAACAACTTCCTGGGGAAGATCTAGAAGATAAAACTTATAGTGATGGGGTACTATTTGTTTTAGATTCTAATTTCAATAAAAAATTTAAAATCGTGTTTAGTGATTTATTCCCAACCAGTATTGGCGGATTAACTTTTCAATCCACTGCCACTGATGTGCAATATTTTACCGTAGATGCTACCTTTAAGTATACTATATACGATATATACGACATTAATGACAACAAATTATGATTGACATTGACTTTATTAAAGATCATTGGGCACAAGATTCCAAAATGGATGAAGACCTACTTGATCATGAATCTATCAAAATTCCACAACTTCATAGCAAGTATTTAAATTGGCTTTCTGATGTAAGGCTGTTTAAAATTAAAAAAGAGCAAGAGTATAAACGATTACTCAGAGAAAAGTTTGAGTACTACACTGGAAAATCAGACGCTCAAGTATACAGAGAAAAGCCGTTTGATTTAAAGATACTCAAACAAGATGTTCAATTGTATATTGATTCGGATGAAGAAATTCAGTCTGCTTTAAATAAACTAAATTATTATAAGGAGATGATATTTTTACTAGAAAGTATTCTTAGTAATATTAGTACTAGAGGCTTTCAAATTAAAAACAGCATTGACTGGCAGAAATTTATGCAAGGAAGTATTTAATGGCTGACGTTATTATCCAGAAGAAAAATGAAGTATATTTAACAGTAGAGTGCGAACCACATATTAAATATGAGTTGGCTGAATACTTTACATTTGATGTGCCTAATGCAAAATTCATGCCACAATTTAAAAATAGAATGTGGGATGGAAAAATTAGATTGTTTAGTCCTCATGAAGGAAAAATCTATGTTGGATTATATGACTATCTAACAGAATGGTTATGCATTAAAAAGTACACATACCTAGATCAAGACAATAAATTCTATGGTTTACCAAAAGATTCTAACCAAAACATCACTCCAGAGGGTTTAGTAGATTATATTAAATCTCTAAACATTCCATTTAAAGTTAGAGATTATCAATATAAGGCAATTTACGAAGCAATTAAAAATAATAGAAAACTATTACTATCTCCAACTGCTTCGGGTAAGTCATTAATGATCTATGCAATTGTCAGATATTATCTTGACAGAAATTTAAATGTACTTATTATTACTCCAACCACGTCTCTGGTAGAACAACTATCCAAAGATTTTCAAGATTATGGTTGGGGAGAGGAAGCACACAAAATTTATGCTGGCAAGTCTAAGCAGAGTATTAATCCAGTAACTATTACTACTTGGCAATCAATTTACAAATTACCAAAGAGTTTCTTTGAAAAATATGATGTAGTGATTGGAGATGAAGCTCATCAGTTCAAAGCCAAGTCCCTGATTACGATTATGGAAAAACTGCATAATTGTAAGCATAGAATTGGGTTCACAGGTACTCTGGATGGGTCCAACACAAATCAACTCGTATTAGAGGGGTTATTCGGTCCTGTTAACAAGGTTATTAAGACCAAAAAACTGATAGACAAGGGCTACCTCTCAAACCTCAAAATTAATATCCTCTTGCTTCAACATGGAGAATCTATGTTTGAGTCATATCAAGAAGAAATTGATTATATCTGCAAAGATGAAAAAAGAAACAACTACATTAAAAAGTTAGCTATCAATCAAGATGGTAATACTTTGATATTATTTGCTATGGTAGAAAAACATGGCAAGATACTTCACGAAATAATAAATAGTGATGTAGGCCATGAACGAAAAGTGTTTTTCGTATATGGTGGAGTTGATACTGAAGAAAGAGAATTAATTAGAAAATTAACAGAAGAAGAGTCAAATGCTATTATCATTGCTTCTTATGGCACTTTTTCTACTGGTATCAATATTCGTAATCTACACAACGTTATTTTTGCAAGTCCAAGCAAATCAAGAATAAGAAATCTTCAATCAATCGGTAGAGTATTGAGAAAAGGAGACAATAAATCAAAAGCAAAATTATTTGATATTGCAGATGATTTCTCTAAAGGAGATAAAAGAAATTATACTTTAAATCACTTAGTAGAACGAATTAAAACTTACTCAGAAGAAAACTTTGAGTACGAGATAATTCCAGTAAATTTTAAAAGGAAAGAACATGACTGAATTCTATGGAATAATTAAATTAATTGATGGAACAGAATTAGTTGGCAATGTAGTTGTATGTGAAGAAGAAGATGGATTTGTTGTAGAGAATCCGTTTGAAGTATCCGTAGAACCAATATCAACTCCTGCTGGAGAGATGTATAAAGTTGATATGAGACCTTGGATAAAGTTCTCTAAAGAAGATATTTTCTTTATTGAAAAGAATAAAGTCTTTACTGTAGGTGAAGCAGATAATAAAATATTAACTCTGTATCGTAGTACTCTAAAGAAGTATTTTAATCAAGATAATAACAATAGAGTATCACTAGATAAGGAATTAGGATTCAAGAATAAGATTGAAGAAGCAAGGAAGCTTCTAGAGAAGTCTTTTAAACTCAATATAGATCTCTAAAGAACTTAAAATAAAGTTTTGAACCCTGACAGAGTTATTATACACACATCCAGAGGTTTTGTCAACCCCCCCCTCCCCCTTGACAAACTCTAGGTATCGTGTTACACTGAGTACAATTGAAGTAAAAACCTTGAATGAAGAAAAAAGAACATTATGTAAACAATAAGGATTTTCTAGATGCCTTAATGGTTTACAGGAAAGAAGTTAAGCTAGCTAAAGAAGAAGGAAAGGAAAAACCAAAGGTTCCAAATTATATTGGGGAGTGCTTTCTGAAGATTGCCACTCACCTATCATATCGACCTAATTTTGTCAACTACATGTTTAAAGACGATATGATTTGTGATGGTATTGAAAACTGTCTTCAGTATATTGACAACTTTGATCCAGAAAAATCAACTAACCCATTTGCATATTTTACACAGATTATTTACTTTGCCTTTCTTCGCAGAATTCAAAAAGAAAAAAAACAGTTAGAAATTAAAACCAAGCTTCTAGAACGATCTGGATTCGATGAAGTATTTGCTGCAGACAGTTCTATTATGGGATTCAATATGTCTGATATGAATAGCATTAAGGAAAACCTAGAGTATCGCAACAACCGATGAGCATCTAAATGTATAAATAAAATAAACACTTTGATGCTATGGCTAATCAATTTACAAAAGATTCTCTTCCAAGAAGACAGCAAGCAAAGAAAAATGGCGATATTACATACCAAGGTTATAAGCCATGTGTTAAATGTGAAAATATCGAAAGATATACAAGTAATGGAAGTTGTGTTAAATGCGAAAGGGAAAAAGGATTGGTTAAACTTTTAGATGATGAATTAATGGCTCAATACCGAACTAAAGAAAAACACGCTAAAAATAGAGAAAGGAGAAGAGAAATTATTAGAGAAAATAGTAAACGTTATTCTCAAACAGAAAAAGGTAAAATTTGTTCTAATTTAAGTTCTTCTAATAGAAGAGCAAGAGTTCGTAATCAATTGCCAGATACAGCTGATTTTGAAAAAATTAAACAAATTTACGCAGAGTGCCGTAGAATAAGTGAAGAAACAGGAATTCCTCACGAAGTTGATCATATTGTTCCAATTTCAAAAGGTGGATTGCATCATCAAGATAATCTTCAAATATTAACTAGATTTGAAAACCGATCTAAAGGAGGTCAATTATTATGAGTTTAGTTGCTATCATAACAGACACCCATTATGGGGCTAGAAAAAATTCTAAAGAATTTCATGACTACTTTAATCTTTTTTATACTAATATATTTTTTCCGACTATAGAGAAACATAATATTACTACTGTATTTCATCTTGGTGATGCATTTGATAATAGAAAATCTATTGATTTTCAGAGTTTAGAGTGGGCTAAAAAAAATATTTTTGATAAACTAAAACATTGTTCCGTTCACATGTTAACTGGAAATCATGATTGCTATTTTAAAAATACTAATAGATTAAATGCACACAATCTACTATTAGATTCATATGATAATATTACAATCTATGATGAGATTTGTGATATTGATGTTCTAGGAAACACTATTACAATGGTTCCTTGGATTAACTCTGAAAACCAATTTAAGGTGATGAACCATTTAGAAAACACAAAGTCAGAAGTTCTGATGGGGCATCTAGAGATTAATGGATTTGAAGCTCATCCAGGGCATATGTTTGAGGGTGGTCTAGATAGAGATATTTTCTCTAAATTTAAGCGAGTTTATTCTGGTCATTTTCACCACAAGTCAAGAAGTGATAACATTTACTATCTCGGCAATCCATATGAAATGACTTGGAGTGATTATAACGAAGAACGTGGGTTCCATCTATATAATTTAGATTCCAGGAAACTTGAATTTATTCGTAATCCATTTAGAATGTTCAAGAAATTTTATTATGATGATGCGAAGAATGATTACACTAAAGCAGATCTATCAGAATATGCCGACAGCTACCTTAAAGTCATTGTAGAAAATAAAAACGATTTGTACACCTTTGATAAGGTAATTGAAAAATTCTATAATGTTGGAGTTCATGATCTAAAAATCATTGAAGACACTCAGGTATTTTCTGATCGAGATGACCAAGAAGTTGCAGAACATGAAGATACTCTGACTACTTTGCAACGATATATAGAAGATATGAAGAATAATTATGATAAATCTCAGTTGAAATCTATCATAAAATCTATCTATTTAGAAGCTTCTGAAATTCAGTAATGTATATACTAACTCTCAAAGACAGAAAAGAAGAAGGTGCATATGCAGTAGAAACTTCTGATGGAAGTAAAGTTTTGCAAATGTTTGTTGATGAGGACGATGCACTTCGATATGTTGGTCTTCTGGAAGCAGATGGTTTCCCTGAATTACAATTAGTTGAAATTGAGGAAGAAGATGCTGTGACTGTTTGTGAGAGTTTTGGATATAATTATTGTGTTATAACACCTGATGATTTTGTAATTCCTCCTGATACCATTTCCTATGATTTTATTTAAGTCTGTAACGTATTCTAATTTTCTTGCAGTTGGCAATACACCGATTACAATAAACCTAAATGATGCAAATACAACTCTAATAATTGGATCTAACGGTGCTGGTAAAAGCACAGTCATCGAGGCAATCGTATTTGCACTGTTCAACAAGTCCTTTCGCAAGGTCAATAAAAACCAACTTATTAACTCTATAAACGAGAAGGACTGTAAAGTAGACCTAGAGTTCAGTATAGGATCAAAAGAATACCGTATTATTCGTGGACTCAAACCAAACATCTTTGAGATTTGGATTGATGGGAAACTTTTAGATCAAGTTGCAGCAGCCTCCGATCAACAGAAGTATCTGGAACAAAACATCCTAAAGTTAAATTACAAATCATTTACTCAAATTGTAATTTTGGGATCCAGTACGTTTGTTCCTTTCATGCAACTTCCTGCAGCTCATCGTAGAGAAATTATTGAAGATCTTCTAGACATTCGCATCTTCTCGACAATGAATGTTATTCTAAAGGATCGAATTAAAACCAATAATGACAACATCAAAACCTTTGAGACTGAGATTCAGTTTTTAAAAGAAAAAGTTGGAATGCAAAAAGATCATATTGATTACATTACTAGTCAGTCTCAAAAAAGTATTGATGATAAAAAATCTCAAATACTAGATTACGAAGTGCAGATTAAAGATTGCAATGAAACATATGATAAACTTTGCCAAGAGTTAGAAGTAAAACACCAAGAACTTTCAGCTCTTCCAAAAATTAATATTAAAGACTTAGAGAAATACAAGACTAAATTTTCAACTAAATTATCAGACTATACTACTAACATCAAGTTCTATAATGAAAACGATGTGTGTCCAACTTGCCATCAAGACTTAACTGAAGAAGTTAAGGATACTCACATCTCAAAATGCAATGAAGAAATAGAAAAACTTGAAACTGCAATCCAAGAAGTAGAACTCAAAATTAAAGAGTCTCAGGTTATCATTGATAAATCTCAAGAGATCTTGACAGACATAAATGATTTGAATGTAAAAATTGCATCTCAAAATTACAATTGCAAGAGTCTTCAAAAGTTCATTGATGCACTAGATGATGAAATCAAAAAGATCAATGAGACAGATAAAGACATTGCAACTGAAAAGCAAAAACTAACAGCACTTGCTTCCGAAGGAGTAGTACTCAAGAAGCAAGTAGATAAAATGAAGAATAATAAAACTTACTATGAAATTGTTTCAACTTTATTAAAAGATACTGGAATCAAATCCAAGATCATCAAAAAATATTTGCCCGTGATGAATCAACTTATCAACAAATATCTCCAGATGATGGATTTCTATGTAAACTTTAATCTTGATGAGAACTTTGAAGAAACTATTAAATCTAGATTTAGAGATGAGTTTAGTTACACATCTTTCTCCGAGGGTGAAAAAATGCGAATTGATTTAGCATTGATGTTTACCTGGAGAGCAGTTGCCAAACTTAAAAACTCTGCCAGTACAAATTTACTTATTTTGGATGAAGTATTTGACAGTTCACTTGACACCTCAGGCACGGAAGATTTTCTAAAAATACTTCGTGGAATTGATAGTGACACAAATGTGTTTGTTATCTCTCACAAAGGTGACATGCTACATGATAAGTTTGAAAAAGTCTTACAGTTTGAAAAAGTCAAGAACTTTAGCAAAGTAAAAGAGCTATAAGCAATCCTTATGGTCCACCCCATTGACATGGTGGGGTGGACCTGTTACTATATGAGGACTGAATTGAGGCACCTATGTCCGACATCAAACAGTCCAAGAGTATTCTTGCTAAACTTTTGGCAACAGAAAACCTTACTGTTGAGCATCGTTCTGTTCCTACTGCAAGTTTTGATACCCATAATCGGGTTTTGACTCTCCCTATTTGGGAAGGTACTTCTAATGACGTATATGACCTTCTCGTAGGTCACGAAGTTGGTCATGCTATTTACACTCCAGATTTATATGGTAGTGACCTGAATCTTCCCCAGGGTTACTTGAATGTGGTTGAGGATGCTCGCATTGAGAAATTGATGAAGCGAAAGTATCCTGGTCTTGCTCGTGCATTTTATCGTGGGTATTCAGAACTTCATGATGAAGATTTTTTTGAAGTAAAGTCTATTGATATCAATTCACTTAAGTTTATTGATAAAATCAATCTACACTTTAAACTGGGCAATGTTACTTCTGGAGTGTTTATTAACTTCACCCCAGAGGAACAGGTAATTATTGGCAAAATTGCTAATGCAGAAACTTTTGATGACGTTGTTAATATTGTCAAGGAACTTGTAGAGCATACTGAACAACAAGTTGAACTTCAATTGTTTTCCAATGCAGGAGACTCAATGGAAGGTGAGATGGATGATGGTGATTCTGAACCCCAAGAGAATCAAAGTTCACAGAGTAATGTAAGTGATAGTCAGAATCAAACCTCTGCCCAATCAGATTGCGATAATAAGGAAGATACTCCAAAGGAATCTACTCCATCTTCTTCTAACAACTCTGGAAAGCAAGCAGATTTTACTTCTGATACCGATGAGGCATGGTCTAAGAATCAACAGCAACTTGCTAGTCTTACTGGAAATGCTTACATTTATTTGACTCCTCCGACTATTAATATTGATAATCATATTCTTGATTGGAAAGATTGTGTTAATGATCTTCCTGATATTTTTAAAGAACTGATTTCTGACGCAAATCATTCTGGATACAAGAATAAGCAGTATTACCAGAATATGTTCAATAAAGCAGAGAATGATTATAAAAATTACAAAGATGATTGCAAGAAATCAGTATCGTACCTGATTAAAGAATTTGAAATGAAGAAACGAGCAACCGAATATAATCGGTCTGCCACTGCAGGGACAGGCATCCTTGATACCAATAAAATGTATTCCTACAAGTGGAATGACGACATCTTCAAGAAAGTAACTGTGGTTCCCAAAGGTAAGTCTCACGGTCTAATCATGTATATTGATTGGTCTGGATCAATGCAAGGAAACCTAGTTGGTACTGTTAAGCAACTATTCAATCTAATTCAGTTTTGTAAAAAGACACAGATTCCTTTTGAGGTGTTTTCTTTTAATGATCGGAATGTAGCAAAGAACTATGGTCAAATGTCTCGCAATAAGCAGACTAAGATTGCAGATAATCAAATTTTCATCAACAATGATTTTCTTCTTGTTAATTTTCTAAGCAGTAAAATGAACACTGCTCAGCTTGAGAAACAGATGAAGAATATTTGGAAACTTGCACACGCTCTGGATCAGCAATCATATCTAACCTATAATTATAATCACTACGATCTAGGTAGCACTCCTCTAAACGAGTGTGTATTTGCAGCGATTGATGTTTTTGAAAAGTTCAAGAACACCTATAAAGTGGATAAAGTCAATACAGTCTTCTTGACTGATGGCGAATCCAACTCAGTTTCATATAATCGTCCATCTCATGGCAGTAAAAATATTGTTCATGCTGGTTGGCTACATGGTAATGAAGTTCTATGTCTTCAGGACAAAAAGAACAAGATTACTATGATGAACATTAGCAAGAATGGTAGCATTGGAATTACTGGTGCGTTTGTAGATTACTATCGTCAAGTAACTGGATCAAATGCTGTAGGATTCCGACTTATTGATTACTATGGTGCTAAGTCTTTTGTTTCTCGATACCTAACAGATGAGTTTTCAAATTGGACTGCAGTATCCCCCCAGTGGGCAAAAACTCGATCATTTACTGCAACTTCTTTGGGATACAACGAACTGTATTTTATTGAGATTGGCAACAGTACTCCTACAGACACTGTTTCTGCCACACAAACAAATCCATTGGCTACATTTAAAACTCAAATGAGTAAAAAGGCTTTTAATAAGATTATCTTATCAAAATTCATCGAGCAAATCGCTTGACACCCCACCCATTTTGCCCTATACTACTTTCATACCAAACGAGGTAACTTCATTATGACTCAAATGATTGATCAGCTTGTTCAAAATCTGACTGCTCTTTATGGCGAAACTGTGACTCGTCAACAACTAATTGAATATGCTGCAAACGCAGATACTTCACTTGCGTCTATTTGCAAAATTCTTGAGCCCAACAAAACTGGTCGTGGAGTCTGGAACTTGACTGTAACTGAACAACTTGAAAAAACCTTTAATTCTATGTCTGCAACTCCTGCTACTCCTGTAGTTAGCTTCATTCCTCAGAAAGACAAGAACTATGTCTCGTTTGGTAACTTTACTGATGTGAAGCGAATCATCAAGTCTGGGATGTTCTATCCTGTATTCATCACTGGTCTTTCTGGTAATGGTAAAACCGTCAGTGTAGAGCAAGCTTGTGCTCAATTGAAGCGTGAACTGATCCGTGTCAACATCACTATTGAGACTGACGAAGATGATCTGCTGGGTGGTTTCCGACTCGTTGATGGGGAAACTGTATGGCATGACGGTCCTGTGGTGAATGCACTGAAGCGTGGTGCAGTCCTTCTGCTTGATGAGATTGACCTTGCATCTAACAAGATCATGTGCCTGCAGTCTGTTCTTGAAGGTAAGGGTGTATTCCTTAAGAAGATCAATCAATATGTAACTCCTTCTGCTGGCTTTAATGTGATTGCAACTGCCAACACCAAGGGCAAAGGTTCTGATGATGGTCGGTTTATCGGCACCAATGTGATGAACGAAGCCTTCCTTGAACGTTTTCCTATCACGTTTGAGCAGCCTTATCCTTCGATGGCAACTGAGAAAAAGATTCTCATGAACCTGATGAATTCTTTTGAGGTTGTTGATGAGGAGTTTGTAGACAAACTGATTGTCTGGGCAGACACTATCCGTAAGACCTTCTATGACGGTGGTGTTGACGAGATTATTACTACTCGTCGTCTTGTCCACATTATTCAATCTTTTGCTATCTTCAAGAACCGCAAAAAAGCAATCAATGTTTGCATCAATCGCTTTGATGATGATACCAAGAGTTCTTTCCTGGATCTCTACAAGAACATTGATGCATCTGCTCTAGAGACTACTGAAGAAGGCGTAGTAGAACCCAACGAAGAGGAACTTGACAACGCCAACTGATTGATGTATACTAGGGGAGTTCTCTCCCCGTTTTTTATTCGGAGATTTAATTATGCAATGGAAGTACAACGAAGACAGAATCCTCAAGGACATCGAGGAGTATGTAGTAAGTACTTATGGAAGCCACTACTGTGGTCATGATGAAGAATATTCTGATGTTCAAACAATTGATCTGATGGCTGCAAAAGGTCTAGCACAGGATTTTTGTCAAGCCAATATTTTGAAGTATGGTTCCAGGTATGGTGACAAGGATGGACATAACAAACGTGATTTGATGAAAGTCATTCACTATGCAATGCTTCTTCTTCACTTTGACAAGCACTATTCTCGCACACAAAACGGTCTCCAGGAGTTCAAATCTGTATGAAAATTTCCAGTGAAACTTTGAATGTTCTAAAAAACTTCTCTACTATCAATTCGTCACTTGTAGTTAAAGCTGGGAGTGTTATTCGCACAGTATCTCCAGTAAAAAACATTCTCGCAGAGTACAACTGTACAGAGTCATTTGAGCAGAATTTTGCTCTGTACGATTTGAATGAATTTTTAGGTGGTCTTACTCTATTCAAAGATCCTGAGTTTGTATTTGATAACGCTAGCTACCTGACTATTAAAAGTGGTCGGTCAAAGGTAAAGTACTTTTTTTCTGATCCTAGCCTAATTACCAGTCCATCCGACAAGCAAATTCCCATGGATGGAGATAATGTAGAGTTTGAACTTGGGGAAGAAGTTCTGTCTTCTCTTTTGAAAGCTGCGAATGTTTACCAACTAAAAGATCTATCACTGATCAGTGAAGATGGTGAAATCAATCTTGTAGTTCGTAATAAAGATAACGATACTTCAAACAGTTTTTCGGCTAAGGTTGGGGAGACAGATAAAGAATTTGTTTTTAACTTTAAGATTGAAAACATCAAGATTATTCCTGATGTATACAAAGTTTTGGTTTCTCCCCAAAACGTTTCTCAGTTTATTAGCTCTAAGTACAATCTTCAATATTGGATTGCACTTGAGCCAGATTCCACATTCGGAGGTTGATTAAATGGTTCGTAATGATTTTTTGTGGGTGGAGAAACACAGGCCACAAAAAGTAAGTGATTGCATTCTTCCAAAAGATATCAAAGATACATTTCAGAATTTTGTAGAAAGAGGAGAAATCCCCAATCTGCTTTTATGTGGTCCCCCAGGCATTGGAAAGACTACAATTGCCAAGGCACTTTGTAACGAATTAGGAGTAGATTTTTATGTCATCAATGGATCTGATGAAGGACGATTTCTGGACACGGTACGGAACCAAGCAAAAAACTTTGCTTCGACCCTATCACTTCAAGGAAATGGTAAACCAAAAGTCATTATCATTGACGAAGCAGATAACACAACCAATGATGTTCAACTCCTCCTACGGGCTAATATTGAGACGTTTCATAACAATTGCAGGTTCATCTTCACATGCAACTACAAGAACAAGATCATTGAACCGCTACAATCTAGGTGTGCCGTCTTCGACTTCACTATCGCAGGAAAGGACAAACCAAAGGTTGCAGGAGAATTCTTCAACCGTATCAGGACTATTCTTGAGGAAGAAGGTATCCAGTATGATACGAAGGTTGTTGCAGAAGTAATCAATAAGTTTTTTCCAGATTGGCGTAGGGTATTGAATGAGCTTCAGCGGTATGCATCTGGTGGAGTTATTGATAGTGGAGTCCTTGCTTCTGTCGGTGATATTAACCTAAAAAATCTTGTCAATTCCCTGAAAGAAAAGAACTTCAAGGAAGTACGCAGGTGGGTTGTGGAGAATCTTGATAATGATGTAAACTCTATCATTCGGAAGATTTACAATACCATGTATGAATGTCTGGAGCCAGCATCTATTCCCCAGGCAGTTTTGATTCTTGCTAAGTATCAGTATCAGGCTGCTTTTGTTGCCGATCAAGAAATTAATACTCTTGCCTGCTTTACTGAAATCATGTGCGACTGTAAGTTTAAATAAATGTACGAACTCAAAGACTATCTAAATTCAATCAATATTTCTAAGGACAATCTAATGGATTCCGATCCTGATTCGGAATCCAAATATCCTCCATATATTATTAATAGATGCTATTCTGGTTTTATTGACACGATTCTTCTTGCAAATGAGATGAATTTAAATTCTCATATTGATAAGAAACTACAATATGATTTTTATATAAATATTATCAGACCAAAGAAACGTTTCTCTCCTTGGCTAAAGAAAGAGAAACTTGATTCTCTGGAATACATCAAAGAATATTATGGCTATAGTGATGAAAAGGCTAAAGTTGCCTTGAAGATACTAACAGACGAACAAATTGAATTTATCAAATCTAGATTGAATCGTGGAGGAAAAAATGAACGTTGATAGTGAAGTGAGTTGGTCGCCAGATCAAATGGTTGAAGTAACTCTAACTGAGCCAGATGACTTTCTAAAAGTCAGGGAAACTCTAACTCGCATTGGAGTTGCATCACGAAAAGAAAAAAAGCTATATCAATCTTGCCACATTCTTCATAAACAAGGTAGATATTATATTGTACACTTTAAAGAGCTGTTTGCACTTGATGGTAAACGAGCTAATTTATTTCTGAATGATGTTCAGAGAAAAAATAGAATTGCTCAATTACTTCAGGATTGGGGTCTTGTGAAGATTATAAATGCTGATCAAGTAGCAGATGCTGCACCCCTAAGTCAAATTAAAGTTCTATCATTTAAAGATAAACCAGAATGGACTCTAGAGAGTAAATATAATATTGGTAAAAAGAAACAACCAGAATGAAAAAGGGGGTCGTAAGACCCCCTTCTTTTTTTATTTCATCGCCATTGCAAGTTGTGCTTGACGTAGACGATTTTGTTTTTGAATTTGTTTACGAATAACATTTAACCAGTTCATTTTGCTACCTCCTGATTATTACAAGGACGGTATGCAACTCCACGATATGTATTTTGTGGATGTGCTGGAGCATGTGTTTTAGAATACCATTGACGATATTCTTCTTTAGTGGTGTCAGTATTATACTTGCACCCACGATAAGTTGCGATTGACATAGGGATTCTCCTTAGTGTTTAGTTAAAGAGCGTTCCTTCAGTCGGCTTTTGCGTCGGTTTCCCGATGAACGGCTACGTTCCGAGTCGGCTTACTTCCGTCTGCATTCGCTATTCGCAAATAGCAGATGAACGTATAATATATATGCAATTAATTTTGTAACATTTGATACAATTTTTATATATTATTTTTTTGTGACTTTTCTTGATTCATTTCCGCAATAAATTTTGCCATACTTTTTTTTAATTTCCATGTGTCGTAACGAAGTTTAGGATAAAATTTAATCCAAAATATAAACCTCATTACATTTACTTGTAACAATTTACATAGTAGTATTATATAAGTTGCAACATTCTTATCAACTATAATTATATAACCTATAATTGCAAAAATTGCAAAACTTGTATACCAAAAAGTGTCAATCATGTTGTCTCCAGTCGTTTGGTTTGTCTTCTGTAAAAAAATCTACAATATCATCAACACTATCAAAACTACTTTTACCAAAACGCTCATGTCCAGTGCCGCCAATATCGAGTTGATTTAAAAAATCATCCATATCTCCTTCTTGCATATCAGGGTTTTCTGCTTTTCTTCTTGCTTGACGAAGTATTTTACCTGCAGTTCGATTTACTTTGGCTAATTTTTCAGCCCAAATCATGTCTTCTAATTGAACTTCCTGATGAGTTGCAATTCTATTGCATATAAATTCAAGACGAAGACGATATTGAGTTGATAACATAATTAGGTTGTTCGGATTATAATGTATTTATTATCGGTCATCCGAACTTGCAATTTTAATAGTCTCATATATATAATTGTGAAGGGACGCCTTCGGGGTCTCTAAAAACAACTCTCGCTTACTAAGGAGATTCAGAAAATGAAATTCACCACTCAATCACTAGACTCATTTTGGAACGATTACGCTCCACTCGCTGTAGGTCTGGATGAGATGTTTAACCGATTGGATACAATGCACAATTCGGTAAACGTAAATTATCCTCCCTACAACATCGTCAAACATGACAACAGTAACTACACAGTTGAGGTCGCTCTTGCAGGATTTAAACCAGAAGAGATTGAAGTCTTTACAGAACAGAACGTTCTCACAATTGCCAGCAAAATTGAGGAACGAGATACTACAAGACAGTATGTACATAAAGGACTGTCGAAACGCTCATTTACCCGCAAGATTCAGCTCTCTGATGAACACCGAGTATCCTCTGTAAATTTTGAGCATGGCTTACTATCTGTAGATATTGAACGAATTATTCCAGAGCATCAAAAGAAAACAACCTGGGACATTCCAGGAGTCAAGACTGAAAAGGCTCTCCTAACAGAATAAATAGAGTTGGGAAATCCCCAAATATCGTCGGCACAGACCCACCCTGGCAACTTTCAGGGATTGGGTCTTTTTACTTGACAAGGGCTCCTGGGTATGCTATACTACATAGAGTTGTTCCCATGGATCTCGCCATGAATATTAAACTAATTCAACTTATCAACAATGACTATATTATTTGTGAATATGAAGAGTTAGACGAAGAGCCTTCCCTATACATGAAAAATCCACATCGAGTGTTGGATTTAACTTATTGGGATTATAACGATCAAGATAAGCACTTTCCTCCAGACAATGCAGTATTTTTACGAACTATAGAAGAAAAAAATATTAAAGATGGTAAAGAACATATTACAATTCAGACTGATTATGCTCAGTTAGTTAAGTATCCACTCTTTACTGAAGATGTAGATATCCTTCTCAATTCAGACAAGATTATGACCATTGTTGAACCTTGTCCAGAAATTCTAACTCTTTACACCCAACTAATTGCTAAATGAGGTTTTACACCAACGTACAATTAATTCGTGATGTAGTTCATTATCGTGGATACAACAACGGAGAAAAGGAAATCTTTCAAGATACTTTTTCTCCTACGTTGTTTGTTTCTTCACAAAAACCCACTAAGTACAAAACTCTTAATAATGAATATGTAAGTCCTATTAAATTTGATAAGACTAATGATGCAAAAGATTTTTTAAAGAAGTACGATGGGGTAGACAACTTCACAGTCTACGGATATGAAAGGTTTTTATATCAATACATGGCAGATCAATTTCCAGAAGAAGAGATAAAATTTGATATCTCTGCGATGCATATTGTATCTTTGGATATTGAGGTAGCTTGTGAAAACGGATTTCCGAATGTAGAAGCTGCAGCTGAAGAGATGCTTTGCATCACTATTAAAGACATTAATACTAAACAGATTATTGTTTGGGGTGTTCGTGAGTATGAAAATACTAGACCAGATGTAGAGTATAGAGTGTTTTGGACTGAGCAAGAAATGCTTTCAAATTTTCTTGATTGGTGGGTTCAAAATACTCCTGATGTTGTAACTGGATGGAATGTAACTCTTTATGACATTCCGTATATTATGAGGAGACTAGAAAAAGTGTTGTCTACCAAACACATGAAATCTATCTCTCCATGGACAGTTGCTACCAATAAAGAAGTGATAATCAAGGGCAGGGCTCATATCATCTATGAGATTGCAGGTTTATCTGTATTGGATTATCTTGATTTGTACAAGAAATTTACTTATACAAATAGGGAATCTTACCGACTTGATTACATTGCTCAAGTGGAACTGGGAGAGCAAAAGCTTGATCACTCTGAGTTTGAAAACTTCAAAGAATTCTATACTAGGGATTGGCAGAAGTTCATTGATTATAACATTCGTGATGTAGAACTTGTAGATCGTCTCGATGATAAAATGAAGCTAATTGAACTGGCTATTACTATGGCATATGATGCCAAGGAGAATTTTGAAGATGTGTATTCTCAGGTAAAAACTTGGGACAATATTATCTTTAACTACTTGAAGCAAAGGCATATTGTAGTTCCTCCTAAGATTAGTCAGAAGAAAGATTATGCATACGAAGGAGCTTATGTAAAGGATCCTCTAATTGGTAAGCATGATTGGGTGGTGAGTTTCGACTTGAACTCACTATATCCACACTTGATTATGCAGTATAATATTTCACCAGAAACTTTACTACCTGAACGATTTTTTGGCATCACAGTAGATAAAATCCTACAAAAATCAGTAGATACAAGTTCTCTAGAATGTGCATCTGTCTGTGCAAATGGTGCAATGTATGATACCCATGAGATGGGGTTTCTTCCAAAGTTGATGCAAAAGATGTATGATGATCGAGTCATCTTTAAAAAGAAGATGCTTGAATCAAAAAAACTCTATGAGGAGACTAAGGATAAGCGACATCTCAAAGATATTGCAAGATATGAAAATAACCAGATGGCTCGTAAGATTGCACTAAACTCTGCTTATGGTGCGATTGGAAACGAATACTTTAGGTATTTTCTAATCACTAATGCAGAAGCAATTACCCTATCTGGGCAAGTATCAATCCGCTGGATTGAGAACAAAATGAATGCATATCTAAATAAATTGCTGAAGACGGATGGTGAAGATTATGTCATTGCTTCTGATACTGATTCCATTTACCTTAATTTGGGTCCTTTGGTTCAAACTATATACAAGGGACGAGAGGAAACTCCTGAAAAAGTTGTCGGGTTCCTTGATAAGATCTGTAAGGTGGAACTTGAGCCTTATATTGAAAGTTG
>Ga0099848_1000008_pt1 | contig 67075 bp, 43 predicted proteins | sample CB_VirMetaG_3_FD_78179 | JGI IMG/M metagenome (GOLD analysis project Ga0099848, IMG submission 78179) | Freshwater to marine saline gradient viral communities from Chesapeake Bay - CB_1508_1S Viral MetaG | ecosystem: Environmental > Aquatic > Marine > Coastal | place: USA: Chesapeake Bay...
CAGCTTTGCTGGCGCTGTCATGATTACCTCGCAAGATGAACACATTTTTCTTTACTCCTTTAAATAGTTCTATTACATCGAGAATACATTCAGGCGAAGGGCTCCGCTTGTCAAACACATCACCGAGAAATACAACATTATCACAAGCATTTCCCTGTACGAGATCTCGAATACACTTGATTTGTTCATGTCGTAGTGCTCTGTTACTGTTGTGGAAGTGTGTGTCTCCGATTACAAGCGTTCTCATAATGTTAAGGCTTCCCAAGATACTGGGAAAAGAGGCTCTACAACTGAGTCTATAGCCCAAGCGTACTCTTGGGATTCTAACTGAGCGGTTTCTTCAACCCTTTGATTAAATATTCTTGCAGCAGTCGCCAGAGAAACAGTCCAATACCATTCCGTGAACATGCTCTGTGGAAGAACAGCCCTTGCCAATTCTGGCGCTACTCCATTTATTATAGAGTATTCGTATGCGCTGTTGCAAATCTGTATGGCCTTTTTATAAAGTTCTTTAACTTGCTCATGATTGTTGACATTTTTATTAATAGAACCCTGTTTGACGCTGCCTTCTGGTTTTTGTCTCCATATCTCTGGGACATAGAACTGAGGGTCTTCTGAGACATATCTTCTAGAAACCTCGTTCTCTGTAGCACCTACCTTATGCTTAAACATTTGTCGAGCTATAAATATAGGGGCTTTTATGTGTAGAGTTATTTGAGGGTGAGCGAAAGGAGTCCAATGCTTATGCTTTGCAAGATAGCTAATCAGGTTCTTGTCCTTCTGGTCGAGTTCTGACTTAGACTTTTTGAATGATACTCTTGCTGCGTTAACCACAGTAAGGTCGGAACCCATATGATCTACATATCTAACAAAACCTTGATTTCCTAAAACGGGTATTTTCATAGACCTTTACTCTTAATGTAATTTATAAGACTATCAATATTAGTCACCTTACCATCATCTGTAAAGTGAACTTCCTGACCATCCCCAAAAGAAGTGCCGACCTCTGCGTCAATCTTTAACGGAACATCTGGGTATATTCCAAAACATTCCTTTAAGGTAGGGGTATTTACCATTTCATCGTAACATATCTCTAGGCAAGATTCAATAGAGTCTTGAGGACATACTATCTCCAATGAGTCATGTACTGTTGAGACTATTCTAGCCCCTGTAGAAGGCAATCTATCTCCTAAACCTTTTATAGCACAGAGAATTATATCCGAAGCAGCCGACTGAATAGTAAAATTCAATCCTTGCCGCATAGCTCGCTTCTGTAGCTTAGGATCCTCTGAGAAGACATTAGAGAGTCTTCTCTTTCTTCCAAACATAGAGGTGATCTCGCCATCCTGCCTAATCTTAGAATATGTCTCGTCAATGTAAGAACCAATTCCAGGGAAGACCTCCATGTAAGTGTTGATAATATGTTCCGCCCTGTCTATTGGAATCCTATTGTTGTTAGATAGGGTGAAGGCCGTGCCTCCATAGACAATGAGGAATGAAGTGGCCTTTGCAATTTGACGCTCCTCTTTTGATATGCTCTCCTGTGGCTTGTTGAAAAGAAGCGAGGCGGAATAACTGTGTAAGTCTGCTCCTTCGTTAAACGCCTTTTGCATTACTTTATCATCGGCAACATGGGCAAGAACCCTCAATTCCATTCCAGCATAATCAATGGTGACAAAACCTTCACCCTTGTTTGCTACAAATATATTCCTAATATTATTGTTGGTGTCCCGTGGTAGAGTGTGAAAAGAAACACCCATAGGCTTCTCTGCTGAATAAGCTCCGCACGAAAGTCTTCCAGTAGCTGTCCCGTCTAGGTTATATGAGCAGAACACCTTATTAGTATTATTATAGTCAGTTGCTTTAGTTATACCTGTAATATATGTCTTGTATAACTTAGATGAAGCTCGATAAGCTAGAAGAGATTCAATCCATTGCTTCGCCTCGCGCAAATCCTCAGTAGATTTCTCCTGCAATACACTTCGAGCGACCATCTTGTCTTGGTCTTGTTTGCGGAATCTGGGTGACATGTCTGTATAGTAGTCTCTATCGTTTCTTCTTAGACTTTTTCTGTCTTTCGGCCAATTCGTCGTTTATAAACTCAAGAAGCTCGTCTAAAGTGGCTTTATCCGTGCTAGGTACTCCTTTAGCTGTCTTCTTAGGGGGGTATAATGCAAACCCTTCCTCGTCCGTAAACAGTATCTTACGGAGATCAGCCGTTGATTGTACATTAGCTCCCTTGAAAACACTTTTATGCGTAAGCAAGTCGTCCTCTGCAATCATCTGTTGTTTATCAAGAGACTTACCTACGATATCCAGTTCTTCTGTAGCTACATCTAGACCGTCATACTCCATCTTTGAGAACACAGGTAGCACCGGAGACAGTAGCTTCTCCATTACATTCCAGCAGCCCTGTTCTATTAGCTTCTCCTCTAATAGATGAAAGAGCTTCAATGTGAAGTGAGTGTCCATAGCGTTGCCTAAAAGGCAATCGCGTAATGGGATGTTGGCCCAATCAAACTTCTTATTATCACCTACAGTTAGCATTACAGTTCATCTATCTCGTCTGCGAAGAATCTTTTGACAAGCTCCTTCAAACTCTTTGGATGCTCCTCGTCGAAGAGGTGAGCCATCAGCTTAGTATCATAGACATTCGTTGGGTAGATTCCAACATTGTGTAGGAATTTCAGATCGAACTTGGCGTTGTGAAACACCTTGCGATTCTTTGGGTTCTCTAGTATAGACTTTACGAGCTTCAAGACCTGATCATGATCATCCCAAGGTGCGTCCTTGTGGAACAGAGGAACAGCATAGTTCTTGTCCCGTACAGAGAACGCAATAGTGTTGAGCTTATCTTGTAGAAAATTTAAGCCTGTGGTTTCAGTATCGACCGCGATGTCCTCGTCAGTGTAAACCAACCACTCTAGATGATCGAAATCATCCTCGCACATAATCAGTTCGACAGGGATAGTCTTAGCCTTCTTTCCAAGTATTACCTTGTCAATAGCTAATTGAATATCCTGTACAAACTGTTCCTGTAGTTTAGGTTCACTTAAAACAGAGTATGGGTGCCATGTAGGTACTGCCGTGTACTCATGGCCCTCCTCTGTTTTCATATTAAATGCGGTCCCACGCTTATTAGTAATACCTGATTTGCGAATGACCATCTTCATAGCAAGGTTACCACAGGTGATAACTAGCTTAGGCTTAACCTTGTTGATAGTCTCTCTAAGATGCTGTTCGCACGCATGACGATCAGCAGTTTTCATGTCAGAGTCTTTTACTGTAGGACATTTTACTGCTGCTGAAATCTCTACCCTGCACCTCGCTCCAGAGCTAATAAGGACCTGCTCAATTAAGTCCATAGCATCTTTAGTAAAAGGGACATACCTACCCATCCTGGCTGTCATAGAATCAGATAGGATTAGTATCTCTGCCTCAGATAGGTCTGTGTAGTCCGTTATAGCGTAAGCAGGCTTTCTGCACTTAAGCTGTGAACAGCCTTTACAGAACGGATGAGGGGGAACCTCGTCAAAAATATCGTAAATCGTCATATCGGCTATAATAGGATGTGGCAAGCAAAAATTATATTGACAATGATAGATTTGAAGTATGCATTCGCCTTTACCTAGAGGGAGACGAATCCGTATCCGAAGAGCTATTCGGAATGTTTAACCTTCTTATTGAAAATGTGATGGGCGCGTTTGGATTTGATGTTGACAAAGAAGATGCAGTTCAGGAATGTTTTTTACTAATAATAAAGGTTCTGAAAAACTTTAACCCTGAGAATGGAAGTGCCTTCAACTTCTTTACAACTGTTATATTAAATAATTTGAAGCTAATATACACTAAACATAAAAAGTACGCTGAGAAGATTAAGAACTATGAGGATCTTAAATCTTCTCAGCGTAACTAGTCAGTTTAGTTCGATCTTTACCGCACTAATCCCTGGGTAAATTACTACGGAGTCGTTCTGTAGTCTCACTAGGGTTCCTGGCTGCACCTTGAAGTTTAGGTACGACTCAGGTACATCAAAGTAAGACACTTCATACACCGTTTCTTGGCTGCCGAGATCCTTGATGTAGTCTTTTACAGCAGAGGATCCTTTATCCCAGGGTGATGTGAACAAGATATAAGTCTTTGACTTATCTTTTCTAAAATGTCGTAATGCTCTATTTACTGAATTCTCAGTCTTGAGTTTCTGAATTTTCATCAGCCGATTCCTCTTCTCTAGAAGCCTCATCTTCGACAAATTCTACATTTTCTTCAGCAGACTCTTGTTGAGCCTTCTCCTGTTCAGCCGCAACACGCTTTTGCATCTCTGCAATAACACTTTGCTCCATGGCCTGTAGACCGATTACAAATGCTGCTTTCGTGAACTCCTGCTCAGACAGGTTTTGCACATTTACAGCATTCATAAAGTTGGTGAATGCCTCACCTTCTTCTTTAGTTAAGTTAATATGTAGTTTCATGCGTCCATTCTCCTTTTTACGAACGCGGACCTTGTGAATAGAAATAGACTCAGATAAATACTCTTTTGTCTCCATATGGAGTATTATAGAACATAATGAAGGACACCCTTACAAAAAATCAAGAAAAATTACTAAATGAATTAAAACCTAAGAAGAGGAAGAATAGTAGAGCTAAGGGTAATGCTTTTGAAAACCAGATATGTAAACTTTTAAACAAAAGATTCTCGACAACCGAGTTTTCACGCTCGCCCGGATCAGGCGCTTTTGCAACTACCCATTCTCTCCCTGACCATCTTAAGCTGCACGGCGATCTTATCACTCCTAAGAATTTCAAGTTCATAGTAGAATGCAAGAAGGGATATAACACCTTAGGCCCACATTCCCTACTAGACCATGATAGTAAAATCTGGGAATGGATCACTACCTTAGAACGGGACTGTGCTGGGGCAAAAAAGCCAGGATTTATTTTGATGGCTCAGGACAGACGACCTAAAATAGTAATAATTAAGGTTAGTAAAGAGCTTACACAAGCAATAAGTACTTACACAGTAATAAAGAATAAGAATAGTAATATAGAGTATATTATGCTGTACCTTGAAGATTATCTAAATATGCAAGACAGCTATTTTATCGACAACCCTCTTTACTAGAGGTCATAGTTGCCATAGATACTCTATTACTTTCGTTGTTTAGATTAAGGTAGATGCATGGACCTACTTTAATTCTACCACCTGCTGTAAATGTTACTGGGTGCTTTCCTTCCCTAGCATCGCTTATAGCTTTACGAATCTTGCCGTCTTGGTTGCTGTGGAATGAGTCTCGTTGTTGCATAAGAACAGTTGAATTCATGACATCTGCTCCCCATTGAGTGTCCAACCCACCTGATCCTGTTGCAAATAGCCAATGCTTTACTCTAGGGTTGTTCACATCTAGGTTTCCGTTTTCATCAGCAACTTCTCTTATCCTTCGCATGTTTAATTCTTTCTCCAAGTGAACACTTAACCTTGAAAGATTTACTTGTGACACCTTCCCACCCCCAGATAAGCCTGCACCCTTACACAAATTTTCTATTTCTTCTCTACCAAAACCTTTAGGCATATCTATTCCTAAATGATCCATTGTACGAAGTAATTGATCAGTAACTACACCCCTCGCTTGAGCGCCTGTTAGACCTTTTATTTTTAAGGCTTCCCCAGTAGCAATGCTTCGAGCAAAGCTGTTTATTTTACCAACCTCCTCGGCCTCTTGGCGTATGTCTCTTACATCTTGAGAATTAAAACCTAGTTGGCTTACAACGCCTTTAGTGTGACTGTCCCATTGAGAAGGAGGCTTTACCAGTCGTGAGGTAAGGGTTCCTATGCTATGGGTTCCCCCCAGCTTAGTATCCGTTCCGTGCCTACCAGTATATGTTTTAAGAGAAACGCCTACAGCCCATTTACCATCCTTCTGTTTGAGTAAGTATTCCTCAGGTATATGTGAAGGTTTTTCGTTATATATGTACAAGCAGTCAGGTTTAAACCCTACACCCACATCTCCTGCACCAACTCTTATTACAGAGTCTGGTTTCATCATTCTCATAAACTCAGAGCGTCTTTCTAGTAATGACTGGAGGAATTCTTTAGCTATTCCAGGGTCATCCCCGCCTAAGAATGCAGCCATATCTAAAGCCTCATCAGCGTATCTATCTAAAGCACCTTGGTTCAATTCCATAGCATCACGGAGAACATCTCTATATTTTGTGATTAGCTTTTTCATATCTGCTGCCCCTTGAGCTTTTAAATCAGGGTCTTCAGACATTAGATTGAACAAACTTACTTCACCTTCCTCGGATAGGTTTTTAATCGCCTCCGATAGGTTGCCTCCTCCTATAGAGAGTCCATCAAACCCTACGCTATCTATATTGTATTCATCTTCTCCAATAATACCTTCTTCCCTCAACGATTGTCGAACCTTATCAATACGATTGACGGACTTTTCCAGCAATAACTGCAAAGGGTTTCTTGGTGGTAAGTTTAACGATACTCCTCTAAGATTACCGTCAATAGAACTTCTAAAGAACCATTGACCTGTGGTTAGTATAGATTTAGACTTGGATCTTCTTCTTTTATCTATGGGCTCAATAACTTTCTTTTCTCTGTAGTATACAAGCTCACTAACTGCTCTTAGCGCAGCTATTTGAACTCCTGAATCCACTCCCCCAATACCGTTACCTGTTTTAAGTATGGTAAATAATGAAGTTAAAGCTTTGGCATGGTCGTTGTAATCAGTATGGACTGCCTCAACAATGGTCATGTTTTGAGCATCTAACTCAGAGATTATAGGTCTTCTTCCACTTTGTAGGTGCATAGCTCTCCAAAGAACGGAACCGTCACCTTTTCGTAATGAAAAGATATGTTTTGGTTGTAACATCTGCGCCTCGGAATCAGGTAAAGTTTTAATCCAAGAATAGATGTTCATCAAAGATCCTCCGAGGCCGGGGTAAAGCTCGTCCGCAACTTGAATACCCTCCTGAATCATTTGCTCTTCAGGAGTTAACTCCCTTTGGGATATTACTTCACCATCTTCTCCCCTTTCGGTCCCTGCCTCTTCAAACCAACGATCCAAAGCTTCTGCTTGCTCAGGTGTTAGCTGCCCTCCTGGGCCAAGCTTAACGCCGTTCCACCCTTTAAAAGGTCCACCTTTAGCTATGTAAACCGTCTCACTTCCTTCAGGTCTGGCCTCAACAGATATCTCTGCGCCGTCTGCTCGACTAACACTCTGAACTAGGTGAGAATATTTAGCTTCGTGTAACTTCATAGTATATTATACAATAACCCAGCCCAACTTCGGATTGGACTGGGCTATGAAATTTGACTTTTATGTATCAGGCTGTGGGGTTGCCTTCGATTACCATGTAATCCCAACGGAACTTCATGGTGATAGTGTCCATATCATTCTGAGCGTAGACCTTCTCAGCCTTGGTGATCTGCTTGGGGTAAACACCTTTGAGCTTGATCACTTGCTGTACTTCGTTGCGACCATTAAGTTCAATGATCTCTACCTTGGACTTGAATTTACCAGGGTTAGCCTGGAATGAGGTAGCATACTCACCAGTCTCAGGGTCCCATACAGATGTCATGTACTTGTAGAGTTGGAAACCTGTCTTTGAGTTAAGAAGGTTATCAAACTGTACCTCAAGCTCATCATGCTGTACACGGCCAGGGTAGTAAACCTTATCGTTTACTCTGTTGACCTCGATGTCTTGAATGGTGTAACCGAATCCACCAACTCTCTTAGCTGCTAATGTAAGTGGCTTTGAGAAGGTAGAAGGAGTCTCGATACCAGTGGGAGGGAAGAAAGTAATCTCCCACTGATAGACGCGCACGGCATCAAGATCCTGTGAGATAACAGGGAGTCCCTCATTATCATTGAGGTCACGATTTAAATTATTAGCGTAGTAAGAACTGCGAAATGGCATGGCTTATCAGGTTATGTTTGCGGATTGGTTGGTTAGGTTCAACTCAAACACGATGATCTCAGCAGCCTTGGTAGGCTTAATGAGAACTTTGCACCAGAGTTCGTTACGATCAACGCGGACTGGTGTGTTAGTAGTTTCGTCACAGATCACCTTGAACTCAGTGATACCTCTTCTTCTGCGAATATCGTCAACAAGAGGCTCGACAACATTGGTTACCTTCTCCCAAGTTACATTGTCGTTTGGCTCAAAGGCGAACTGTCTTGTGGATGCTAGTAGGATCTTACGAATAACAATCATCATCCTTCTAACATTTACTCTGTCTAGGGCTGTGGGAGCACGCTGAGTGGTGCGCTGACCGAAGATGGTAATACCCTGCTGTGGGAAGTTAACGATAGGGTTAACCACATTTCCACCAGAGTACATAGCATCACGATCACCTTGGTTAAGTCTAACCTCTACATCAGTTGGCTTGGTTAAGCGACCACGGACAAACCCAGCAGGAGCAAACCATGGATCAGCGACCTCATCGGTGTAAGCCATTTGTCTTACAGCAAAGATAGAGGGGTCATACCATCTATCAGCACCGTCAAACTGGCTGAAAGTCTTGACCCAAGGCCAGTAGACAGCGGCATAGGAAGAGTTTATTGCAGAGGTTCTGTCTCCTGCAAGGCCGTTAGTCCAGTCTATAGCGTCTTGAGTGGAGCCTACAGCATAAGGAGGAGCAACAACCGCAAGAAAGTTTTTGGTAGTTTCTGCTAATGTAACTAGAGCGTTCTGAACAGAAGGGATTGTAATCCCTGGTACGATTGCCATGGAGATGTTTAGTAAATCATCATCAAGGGCTTGCATACCAGTCTTAGGTTCAGCAGCACTATCACCTATGATGGCATCAGCTACATCGGTATCTGCGGCGGGTATACCACTGTCACCACCAGCCATGCTGTAAATTCCAGGAAGGGGCTTTACGAATCTAGGAGAAGCTGTAGTGTAACTTACACCATCATCATTTCCAGGAGCAGGACCGCCTCCGAAGCTACCATCCCAGCTAATAGTATAGGCAGCTACTCCAGGGCCAGCACCTTCAATAGTTGAAGTAAGACCCATCTCAGTAATCTTCTTAGCAAAGTGAGTTAGAGGAGTAGCATCAAAATCTGTTCCCTCTAGAACAAGGTTACCCTTAATAACATTAGAAGTGTTATCTACAATACCTGTGTTAATAACATCCTCAACAAATCCTGTGTTTTTTACTAAGGATATTTTGAAGTTCTCTACGAGGGCACCTTCATCTTCTATACCTAGAACAACAGACTCACTACCTGTAGAGTTAATAGTTATACCTACACCAGAGTAAGTACCGTCACTCTTAATACCTCTATTGTATCCTCCTCCGGGCCATAAAGATTCAGCCAAGTAAGCAATAGAACTTGTACCAGTACTCTTAAGAGTAGCACCTCTTACAGTTATTGAACTTGCCCAAGATCCGTCTCCATCTCCGTTGATACCTACTTTCCTAAGGCAAGTTAGAGGGGTGCTTCCATCAAGCTCATAAGCTGAAACTGCTATTTGAGCGGATGATCCTGCGAATCCACCGACAATATAACCCGTGGAAGTGTCAGCAGGATCGAATGTAGCAACTACCTTAGCCCCGTCGAATAAACTTCCTATTGCATGTATAAGAGCGCGGCCCTGAGAGGAAGCGTCAACTAGTGATGAAGGTACAGTATATGTTTTTGGGCTTCCAAATTGGGTAACCCCAAACTGGTTATAAACTTGTACTTTAAAGACTGCGCCTGAGGTTGTCCCTAGTCCCATAGCTGAGACTTGGACTGCTGGACAGGAGCCAAGAGCTACAGCGGCAGAAGCCTCAACAGAGCCAGCACCAGCAGCCCTGACATAGTAAAGGCTGTTAGTAGCCTCAAGCATCTCTAAAGATCCTTCAAGACCCTGGCCGTAAATAGATTCGGAAGGTCTACCAAAAGTTTGAAGTAAAGACTCTTGAGATGTTATTAAAGTAGCCTTGTCAACTGGACCGCGATCAGCGAATCCAACGACACCTACTACGGAAGGGTTAATAGAGACAGGGTAATCACTAAGATCCTTCTCTATAACATATACGCCGGGGCTTACAAAATTTGCCATTATTTACTCCTATCAGGTGGTTTTTATACGAAGTATTCTTCTGCGAGCCATTAGCAAGCACTGTTGAGATACGGCTGTTTCAGGTACAACTATTGTTTGTTTTGGTTTTAGCCACACCCTACGGGGACCATTCTGGTAGTTAAACAGTATTTCAAATGATTGCAGGCTATCGTTTGTAATGGACTTCATATCAAATCTCCTATTACTATCTAGTCTAGTTATAATTAATTTTTGCGATATTTTATGGTATAGCTGGTCCGCCTAGGCCTCCCCCTCCGCCTGGGCTTGCCCCTCCGCCTGGGCTTGCCCCTCCGCCTGGGCTTGCCCCTCCGCCTGGGCTTGCCCCTCCGCCTGGGCTTGCCCCTCCGCCTGGACCATCAGGCTCGGTGAGACCTAATCCTCCTTGGACTGAGTAATCAGGCTCGGTGATTTCATCGTAACTCACATAGTCTGAGGCTGGGTCCCACCAGTAGTTCTTTGAGGTGGTTACTTCCCCGGAGACTGCTGCGGCGAGTGACCAAGCCTCAGTAGAACCAGACTCTTGAGATATTCTGTTATTCTCTATGGTTACGGCAGATAAAGTATAGTCCTGAGAAGGCCATGCGCCGACTCTTATTGATGCATCGGTTCCACCTCTTAACCAGTTACCCGACACACTCACTCCGCTAACATCACCAAGCCTAGGTCTTATTCTGACGCAGTTCTGCATTCTATACCCAGAGGTTCCGCTAGGAGTGGAGATATAATTATCCTTTATCTCGATGCCTGAGCCTGAGTTGACAACTACACCGTAGTAATTTCCATCCTCAGCTAAACCTATTTGGTGTATGTAATTGTTTGAAACAACTGCATTACCCTTAATGTTTATACCATTACCTCTACTGTTAATGACTTCACAGTTTCTAACAGTAATATTTTTACCAGTGATGGCTGCTCTATAAGATCCAGCGATTCTTCCATCTTCTATGACAATTCCTGAGTAGTCTTGGTCAGACTCTATTCCGTGAATCAATGTCTTTCTATCGAATATGTGGAAGTTTCTTAAGGTTACATCGTTAGCTCTTATCTTTACAGTGGTACTAGCCTTGAAACCCTCGTAGACTCCTGGCTGAGTAATAACATTGTTAATAACCGAAGGATATTTTTCAGAAAGATCTCTTCTTACTGTAGGTGAAACCTCTTTTGGTATGAACAACGATCTAGATAATCCATCCCCATTAGGTCTAACCCTTGCTGGAAATAAGGTATCCTTATGAGTTTTAAACATTTCAGTTAAGAATGAGCTTCCTAGTTCACCTTCTCGTAAGTATCCTTGAGACTGATCATAGGCAGGGTCACCTTCAACTAAGCCTTCATCCATACTAATTGGTCTAGAGGCTGTTTGATAACCAAAGTAAAGCGTCTCTGGAGATCCGTAATCGCGTATCAGAGAATCTATATCTCCACTAAACGCTAAGACGCTCATCGCTTCTGCGGCTGCCCATCGAGTATCCAAAGCTTTGTTTTGTTGATCAGCAGTAGTATCTACAGGGTTATTTGAATCTATACTTTCAAACTCTCCAGGAAGGGATGGTCTAGTTCTATCAAAAACTAGTTGCTCTACGACAGCTTGAGATAATGTTAAATCTCTAACCCATCCAATAGGATCACCATGCCAAGTTCCTCCCTCAGATACTGTAATGTTACTAACCTCTACAGGAGTTACACCTGTAAGAGAAGTATCTAAATCATACCTGTTATCATGGGTGTTTAACCAGAACAATCTTCTAGTTAAGTTGGTTGATGTAGCGGTAGAGATATCGCTTCCACTAGTAAGACCTCTAAGCCTTCTCATTATTATTCCAGCGGATCTACTGATGTTATCATCAACATTGTAGAGTACGCCAGTAGAAGCTACAGCACCTAACATATCAACACAGTGTTGTGCTACACTAACCATAAGATCCTGTTTATCAGAATCAGAAGTATGTAGTAATAGAGCAGCCTCATTGAATACTACTTGAGCATCACTTATAGTCCTTGGCATATTCTTATAAGGTCTTGCACCCATGACCTCACCTCTAGGAATACCATAGTACCAAGGTCTACTCAAAAGCTGTCTAGCTCTCTGGACTCTAGTTCCAGAACCTGTTAGTAAGATATCTTCAGACTCTAATACATCAAGAGACTGGAAGTTATCTAAACTTAGTTCACTAACACTATAGTTTATTTTAGAACCAGGAGATCCGTAAGGACTGGGGCGTAATGATTCCTCAGGGATGCTAGTTACGCAAGTGAGAATAGACATGTCTCTTACGAAAATGTTTGGAGAGTTATGGCCTAAAACATCAGTCTCATAGGAAGTACTACTTCTAGTTGATACTAAACTATCGTGATGAACGAGTGTGACTGGATAAGTTACTGCTCCAGTAGCATCATAGTTCTCAACTCGATCATCGAATGATTGGGCTGCATCAGGAACAGGGTTAAGAACACTACCGTTTCTCCCATCGGCAGGTGCAGGGGACACTGCTGTTACAGTAACATCAACCTCTCCATCAGGAACTAGGACCCAAGGGCTTCCATCAGCGAAAGATCCGTGTACTACGGCGTCACCAAACTCCCAAGAGATACCTGTTTCGTCATCAGTTACAGTATCACTTACAGACCATTGGAGTTCAGTTACAGTTACAGTTAAGATGCCACTATCCTTTCCGTAAACTGTCATACCATCTTTTATGGCTTTCGCTCTTACTACGAAATAGTACTCACCGTTTCCATTTAGGATGGCTGCGTTGGCGCTGGTATCTGAAGTCGTAGTTAATAAAGTATAATCAGCCTTGACCACACCATACTCTTTATCAAAAGAAGGATGTGATCCTTGGAACAAGTTAGTTGTTCCATACTCTCCAGACATTGCATACCCAAATAAAGCATTGTCTAGTCTATAAACTTCATACTCTACTGAAGAATGCCCATCTGTAGTCACAGCATCCCAGCTAAGATCTATTGAAGTCTCTCCTGCTGAGTAAGAAGTTGTTGGAGATACAGCCTCTAATGAAGCTAGAGCGTAGAGAGCTTGGGCGTCAGTAGTTTCATTACCATCATACGCCCCAACGAAAGAAGTGTTGTTGAAATGAGGGTTGTGAGTATACCATTGCATCATAGGGGTGTGGTCATACTCACCTGTTAACCATAGCCATTGCATAGCCGCAGCTATGTAGGAGTTCTCCTCATCTGCGTAGCATGAGCCTGCTCCATTAGGAATGCACATATGACCAAAAGGAGAATGAGTTAATCCCCAACAATCCTTAACAGCCCTACCTGCCTGAGGAAGGTATAGGAATTGATCAACCTCAGGTGGTAATGTAACTCCAAGTAGTTTTGCAAACCATAGCTTTATTGCCATATCGCCTTGACGGAACTCTCTGGCTGCACGCATGTCAGCTAATGTCAGTCCTGTAGGGCCTGCACTTACCCCCAACCCTAAGGTATTCCTGTAATAGCTTGCTGTTGCATGGGTGGCTTCAACATCACGAAGACCTAATGTTCCTTGGTTAGTTTTACCATAACTTATTATGTTAGGGAAACTACTTTTTAGTGTCTGGCAGACTGTAGCCTTGTTATAAAGAGGCTCGAATGTAGGGTTATAAATACCATAAGTTTCTATCCCTAAATCCTCCATTCGATCATAAATAGCTGCTATTGCAAACAGCTTCATGGCAGATAGGTTTCTTTTCAAAGATACTGAATTTACTCCATGAGAAGCCCATCTTCTTTTTGATACTCCTTGAGCCCAATCACCAGTACCGAATGCGGGTACGCTGCATACAAATTTAAATACATCCCAAAGCTGTTCTTTGGTTTCTCTATCAAAACCAGTACCGCTAACTGATGCGAATTTAAGAGCAGTGTTATAGAGAATGTCGATTATGTACTCAAATTGATTATGATCAGTTAAGGAATTCTGTCGAGTGTCAATAGGTATCCCAGTTATAACCCTTCGATCTACTCTTGTACCTAGATTATCTTCGCTGGATAGATACTCATCACAGGAAGTTAATAAAGGTTCGGCGTCTACTTCCTCCGGGTCAACGCATCTTTCCCTAATTATCTCACTAAAAACTTCCTCCCTGTAGACTTCACTATCTGGTCCAAGAACTAAATCATTATCAAAAGGTACATTAGGAACAACCTCTCCCATCTTGTCTTTGAATTTTTGCCACGCACTTACATCATAGGTTCCATCTGTTTTACCAAAAGGATACGCTCTATAAGTAGGGTAAGTGGAACAGTGTAAAGTAAATCCTTCACTTCCTCTTTCCAAAGTAGCAGGTAATCCTATACCACTAAATGCAAAACCTACTACTAAAGTATCCCCATCCTGTAGAGTAACTGTGTAGCTCGCAAGATCATCTGAGCTATCTTCATAAGAAAACTCTGAAAAACTAGTCTCTGTACCATCATCACTTTCATCAATAGAAGTGGAGCCAAGGTCTGTAGTATACGATTGCCTAACAATAGGTGGCAGGACCGCCTCAAAGTCCCACCCAGAGGGAATTTCATTGTTATCATTTGTGAAAGGTAGCTGATTGAATGGTGCTCGTATAACCTTTACAAGCAATGCATGACCTAAGTCACCAGCGTTATCCATTCTAAAAGCATCTTTAGTGCCCTTTAAGTTATGATGAAGATTAGGGGTGTTGTAGCTAATAGTGTAGCTTCCTGGGCTTACCCAGCCTCCTGTGGCTTTATCAGAACCGCTAGATGCTCTCCAGATTCTTTGTTGAATATTAGATCTAGTTACTTTGATACCTAACTCATTAAATTGAGTTACTTCTTGATAAGGTATAAGGTCGCTCATGGTATTATTATTGAGTATCACATTCACATCTAAGCTCAGATGTAGGGTTCTCCACTAATAGATAGGGTTTTGTAACGCCATCCTCATCAACTAAAGTACCGTCAATACGCTGATTGTTTGGATAGTTTGAATATCTTTTAAGGATGCTCCATGGATATCCTGGGATAACCTGCCCTCCTTTTTGTAAGAAATCTTCTACATCTAGAACTGGGTTAGTGGTTCCACCTATCGTGGTCCCGTCAGTTAATCTGATCTTTCTACAGGAAAGACCGTTATCATTAGACCACTTGTTAGTGTAGTCACTAACAACATCTATCACTGCATAATTATCTGTTATACATGCAGACATGTCTGCATAACCAGCAGCCTCAGTATAACCTAGAGACCTATAGTAATCGCAAGAATAGTAGGGAGCGTTTGAATCAACAGCAGAGGGGTCGTATGCATGAATGACCTGATGAGGAATATTTATGTTCTGTCCATCATTCAAGTTATACATTCCATAGTTAGTTGCCGAGTCTATTTGATTACCTGCAACCCAGTGAATAGTTGGGTTAAATCCAAGAACACCTGAGGTAGCACTACTAGAATAACCCGTATCGTTAGAGCAGTTAGTGGCGTTGTAGAGAGGTAATGAGATGCTTTCCCAAGTCTCTGTTGGAGAATTCTCTTCAGCACACGCTCTTAGCTGCCAGAAATACCTTGTAACGCCTCCTGATGTTCTGCTTGTTTTACTAAATTTGCTACTCTTTGTTATAAAGTTATAGCTTCCAGTTCCTCTAAAGTAGCATCCACTTAAGTAAATATTATGCCATATATTACTTCCACCAGTGGTAATTAAGAACTGACTGGTTCCAGTGCCCTTAGCTCTAACGGTATCGCTACCACTAGGTGCTAAGTAACCATCTATTGTTGGACCGTCATCATTTAAGAAAGATGCTGGGTTTATAAATCCTCTTCTATCTATGAGTAGTTTACTGCCTGGGATGTTAGCAGTTCCTGAGTCAGACCATTCTGGGCTGCCTGCGCCAGCGAAGGTACATCTTTCAAGGATTATATCAGTAAGCTGTTTCCTATCCTGCTGGAATGTGTCAGCATGGGGTGCCTTGCTAGGATAGGCTGCGAACCATTGATCATTGGTGGCACCGCACTGAACATGTCTAGTAGGAGTACATCTTTCTACAGCATGTACAAACCCATTAAAGGTTCTTGTAGCTGGCACACAATCAAATAGCTCAGGTCTATCTCCTGGGTTACAGGAAGCTCCTGCGCGGACACTTCCTGCTGGGCCTATCCAACATTCAGACATCTTCCAGTCTCTAGTGTTTGGGTAAGTTCCTACAGGTATTATGTTTATAGAATCACCTACATACCAGTCTATGTTAAGCCTTCTTGCGTTGTAAAGGGGAACATTTATTGTCTTCGATCTGCAACCTCTAAAGGTACACCATTCAAAACTTACTTCTTGAGGATGAACCCCGTTATAACCGTTAATTATGTAAGAGTTTCCTCCATGTTCTGTAGAAGATCCACCTACATTATCACCGTTATTATTCTGGCTTAGTTGGCTGTCAAGTCCAGAGAATACTACCCCATCAGCAAACTTCTCATACCAGTATAGCTGTCCTATGAATAAGCAGTCAACAAAGTTCAGAGGGTTATTAGTTTTTATCTGTAGTATACCGTTACTAGCAGCGTTAGCTACATCGTAGTTAGTTCCAGAGAACACTACTCCAGATATAGTAAGACCTGTAACAGGAACCTCAGTGCAGTTTGGAAGTGCTCCGCAATCACCAGGGTCTACAAAATAGTAGGGGTCAGTGGTTATTGCAGATATATCCATAGCGGAAGTATAAAGCCTATGCCCAGTATTTTTACCTGTTATTTGAGCAGTAGGGTCTGCACTATCATCTATGGCAGGTGGGTATAGGTTACCGTCACCGACATCTCCAGCCCCTTGAGTCCAAGAATTGTTGTTTGGGTCAGTAGATGGAGGAGATGGGAAAGTTCCAGTAAGAACATCCGATAGGTTTGCGTAAGGAATTGTAGGGAAGAAACCTTCAGCGTATCTGTAAGCGGAAGCTTCACAGTCCCAACCGTCTCCTGTTGCGAAGTCCCCAGGGGCGCTAAGAGAGAAGTCTGGGTAACGGTACCTGTACTTGTCAAAGTAATAGGCGGGGGCCTGTCTGCCCCAACCCTCATCATCAGAACCAGTCCAGAGGTTGCCTGTATTAGGCTCTCTTTTCTCATACCCTATTGATTGTCCGTTTGCATCGGTCAGGTAGGGTGGGTCGTAGTTCAGCAATGCTGCTCTATCAATGTAGTCTAAGAATGGTTTGTGACCAAACTGATCTACTAAACCCATCTCTCTTATCGCTAGTGCCATTCCGTAGCCAAATCTAGCAAGCTGAGATTTGTACTTTGGAACATAATGCTCATTTGTAAATCCAGAAGAGGATTCTTGTTGCCAAGCTGGGAATCCATAAATGTTCCATTCAGGCATTCCTATTTGAGTTGTGCTGTAGTTTACACCTGGAACTTGAATATCCAGCTTACATAAGGTTCCATTAGCGTAGTTAAGGTTTAGATCTGTACCACAAACCAAACCAGGGTCACTAGAATTAGCAGGAGTACTTTCCCCATCTTCTAAGTAGAGGGTAGTGTTAACCATATAAGTATTACAGACTCCACTAGTAGTAGGATCAGTCCTACAGTTAGGACTTTCTGGTGGGCAAGTACCGTCTTGCTCACAAACAAACCAGTTAATGTAGTCTGGTACATGGAAGGTGTTAAGGTTCTCACTAAACCTACCTGCATTCTCTACTAGATCAGTTAGATCTTCGTTGAACATGATTCTCTTGAACCATATTGGGAAGTAACGACCTTGCTTATGACCACCTTCAGGAACCCAGTAAGCACCTTCCTTGAACCTTTCATCAAGGTCTATACCTACCTGGAGAAGCCAGTAAAGAATAGGCTTCTTGGTATCTAGAGGAACATCTAGGTTAAGCAGCACAGCAAGATGACCTACGATGTTGAACAGACCACCTCCAGTAGTTCCGTATAGAGTTGTTTGTCTCACTGGACCAAACTGCTGCATCCTCCAGTCGAAGTTATCATTAGCAACTATGTTGTTACACCACATATTACTATTCTTCTGGTGGACAGGGGCATATAGCTTTCCAGTAGAGTCAGCACCTGGGTAGTTATGAGAAGGATTTATCTGATACCAGACTTCTGCATTACCGTCAGAGCCGTCTTGATGTGTAGGCTTTCTCTCAACAAAACTAGCAAAGTTGGGGGCAAAGCTTAGTATTGGAAGGTTCTTAAGCTTTCCGTAATCTATAGCAGAAGTGTGGTAAGGAGAGGTCTTGCTGTTACTAAAAGGTCCTGGGCGGAACCATCCACCATCAGGATTTTCCCAAGGATTAGTCACAGGATTCTGGACAGGGTTGCGATGAGTAGCGAACCAGTTGGTTATGGTTTCGTTTACAGCCTTTATCATCTCATAAGTACCATCTCCAGAAACATCTACCCCAGGCTTATTTGGGAAGTAGAGTTGGTGAACATTGACATGGTTACCGTTCTCATCCAAGATTGGGAACGATTGCCCTTGCGAGTTAGGAGAGGTGCTCCAATATTTTTCTCTCCAAGCCCAAGGCCAAGAACCATCACTGAAAGGCCCAGCAGCACCGACCTGAACAACTCCAGTACCAGCGTTAGTAGCTCTCCACTTATGAGCGTGCATGAACCATATGAATCCATCTGCACCTGCTTCTAGACAGGAAAGAACTAAGCTATTTACTTGATCGTAGCTAGGAGTTTCGTTATGGTAGTACTCAAGTGCTCCGTAGTAGGGATTTACACTTTGGTCGTTAACAGAAGATACAAATACTGGACTACCTTCTAGTGTTGGGTAGACAGGTTTACCGTTAGGGAATTGAGGTGTAGTAGACCATTCTTTAATTCTATGGACACCGCTAACAACCCACTTAGCATCATCAAGAACCTTTGGAGTTGAGAAGTAAGGGTTGTCATATAATTCTGGTGGGTCTACACTGCTCGCTGTTACAGCCCCAGTAGGCTTAGTACAGTGTGGGTAGTAGTCGAACAGGAACCCATCGAACTCAGGGATCTGCGCCACTGCTGAGAAGAATGAAAGCTGATCTTCTTGAACAGTTCCGTCATCCCATACATGACCAGCGCGTGCCCTTGGATCCAATCCAAACCATCCAGCGATAGATACGCCCTTAGAGAAGAAATAGTAAAGCTTCTTATCAGGGTACTGCTGTTTGAACTGCTCTGCTCTTTGCTTGATATCATCGTAGCCTGCTCCGTAAGTGTAATATGTTTGGTAGATATCTATAGTCCAACCGTTACCATCAGCAGGCTCGTAATCATCACCAGAGTCTAGTACATATACTGGAGCTTGACCAGCGGATATAGTTGCACTAGCCTCAAAGACAGTTGTTTTTCCATAAGGAGCCGCGCCAGCAACACCTCCGTTAGATAGACGATCTATAACATAAACCTTATCGCCTATAGAGTAAGTTTTAGTAGAATCATACTCCTCGTAATGGCCGTACCAATCACCGTTTAGTTCAGCCTCATGACCTAACATCCAGAAGTCTACACTTTCAGGAGTACCGTCTCCATCAGGATCGACTACTGTAAAGTTCATAGGCCAATCGTCACCTAGATTGCCTCCTCCTGGCTTAAACGCTTCTCCGTATTGGTTTACAAGACCATACTGTCCTACAAAGCGAAGCCCCTTATCTAAAAGGGATTGAATTTCAGATTGAGTATAAGGTTGATCAAAGTTGGTTGGGAACTTAGAACGGACCAACATGTCGATTCCTAAGTCCTTGTTCTCTTGAGCGATATCTACTAGCCTGTTAGGAAGTGTAGTGTCGTTTAGATACTTTTGTGTTGGGGCGTACCAGCTTCCGATTCTTCCAGGAAGAAGGTTAGCGTAGTAATCTCCAAACTGTCTACCGCCTCCATTAAAATCCGCAGGAGCCTGATCTAAACAAGTGAGAGGTTGAATAGTCTTAAGTCGTCCACCAGACTCAGACTTATTTGAATTTAGATAAGGAGCATTTATACTGTAAGTCTGTGGGTTTGCTGAAAGACTGTACATTCCTAGACTGACTGGGCCAGTCCCATCATCGCGGAATACTTCATATTTTTCGTCAGTTCCTATGTTAGGAATCCAAGGCTTTTGAGACTCACACCATGAACTATGCAAAGTATCCCCTGGTTGAAGTGTTATGGGATTGGTTTGAGATACAGGGTTTGCACCGCCACCAGTGTTAGAATAAGGTGCTGAAGGCCAAGCTGCATTTAAATTGTGATCGTAAGTGCCATCCATGTAAAGGGTAGTCTCCCAACCTTCTAGCCAACCATGTCCTCTTCTAGCTGAGTTGGCTACATCGTAGAAGAACTCCCATCCACTAACAACAGACCAGTCAGTAGAGAATTCATCAGGAGTTCCTACAGTAGCGTCTATTCTACCTTGACCGTATTTGTCATAGCCTGCATAGGTTTCAGGATTAATCATAGATCCGTTAATGTAACCCCCTAACTCAGGTCTGTACTCTGGTTTAGGATATATGTCTATAACATTAACAGGACCTACAACCCACCAATCGCCTGTAACATAGCGACCAGCTTCGTAGTCTCCATCGAAGTACCAAGTAACTCCCTCGTCAGTTGTGATGGAGTTTACCATCTGGCCTCCTCCTGGGCCTTGACCACCAGTACCACCACCAGTACCACCACCAGTACCACCACCAGTGCCTCCAGTAGCTCCATCATTGACAACGAATGTGAACTCAGTGTTGCTTCCTAAATCAGAATCAACAGAAGAATCTGCTACAAGCTTAAAGGTACTGGATAGATCTCCTTGGTTTCCTGTAGCACTTGTAATACCTACTGTAAACTCCCAATCCTGTTCAGCAGCATCAAGACTTATATCAAAGGAATTGGCTCCATCTAGGGTTATACCTACAAGAGATAGTCGAGTCTCTTCTGCTGGTATGTTTGCACTTACAGTAAGGGTCGTAGCACTTTGAAGAGGTAAGTTGTATCGACCTGTTACAGTAATCTCCTTGTAAGTAGCATCCTCAATAGTTATCTCTTGGCTTCCATTAAAGTTTGCCTTTGGAACAGGTGCTGTAGTTACAATACCGTTATCAGCCATGGGACCTGCGTAGAAGTTTGCAGACACATCAGCCGCGTCAAGAGCAGCAGCATAAACTGATACCCTGAATATATCTCCTAACCAATGTCTGGTAACAGTGTCAGTAGTATCCTTTTCGTTGGCGATTGTGAGAGCGTAATCACCGAAGTTATTAGAGAGGACTCTGGCGTCTTGGAAATTAGTTCTTTGGAATGGGTCGTCAAGATTTTGGATGTAGAGATTATTCTCAGTACCTCCATTATCGTTGTAAGTGTTGACCCAAATCCTGACACCGCTGGCGGTAGAACTTTCTACTGATATTACAAAGTGCTGTAGCTCATCTTCAACAATGTTAAGGGAAGTGTTGGTGTTAGAGTAGGAATAGTTACCACCTCTCCAATTAAACTCACCTCCTCGATTCATTCCAAACATAAAGTTTGTTAAACCACCACCTACTTGAGTAGGATTAGAGGGGTTAGACCACGACACTAATCTAGCAGGACCTCCGAGTGTTGTATCAGAGCATCTAGCCCAAATCTCAATTGTGTAAGATCCTCCAGAGAGTTGGTCGATGAGGAGGTCAGCACCTGCGCTTAGTGTAAATCTAGACTCATTGTTTATCTTTGTGAATGTTGCGGCAGGGGTAGTAACCTCAGTAGTGCTACCAAAATCTTTCTTTAGAATGAGACTAGATACTAGATCTGTAATTTCGTTACTAGCGTTCATACCGCTAAAGATCCAGTCAGCTTTAAGATCCGTGCTTCTCTTTGAAGTGTCAGGGGGATCAAATACACACCCCGTAGCAGGAAGACCTACATCTTGACCATAAGCAGTTACGAAATCATTGTAGGCATCAGGAAGATCAGGGTTCCAAGAAAGATTCCAATCAACATGAGCCATCTCTCCAACCAATCCTCCAAGGTTTGCTTGGTAATACCCTAAAGTACCTACAGCGTTAGTAGATCCATTAGGAACCTCATTAACCATTATGAAACCAAAAGCCTTGGTAGCGTTATCGTAGCTGCTAGGAACTACAGAAACATAATCATTACAGTCTGCCCCAGCACCAGTGAGATAATTTGATATTGAGCCTGACTGTAGTGTCATACTTACAACATCATTAAATTCACACCCTCTGAAAGCCGTGGCAACTCCCTGTTTACCCCATTTTAGGAATCTTTCATCTCCAGTTAGTCTATAAGAAGTTTTTAGAGATGTGAAGTTTCTAGCATTCCATAGGGGAGAGGTTGATCCTCCAGTAACACCTACGAAGTCCCATCCTATATGATCCACGGAGGGGATTCTTTGACCGTTTACTTTTATAGAGTTTATAACCTGACCAGCGGGGAGCGTATTCTCTAAACCGTGTGCGGAGGTGTTTACGAATAGATCAGGATCATCATAGTCATACGCAGAAAGTGCGGGGACAGTATACTCTCTAGCCTTATCTACATATTCCCATTGTCTAAGAGTTGGGTAGGCAACTAAATCTCTCAGTCTAGTTTCAAGAACAGTAAGATTGTTTGGATCAGTATCATTAAGAGCTTGGGCTACAGAGAACACACCATTGTTCCAAAAAGCTCTCATGTAGTCCTGATAGCCACCGAAATCAGCACCGTTAATACCCTTTCTTCTTTGATATTCAGTGATGAAATCAGCTTTAGGCAAGTCTATTAGTTGCTTAAAGCTACTTAATGTACAATCTAAATAAGCAGCCTTTCCAAGTTCAGCTACTGGGTACTGTGAAGTTAGTCCTGTATTCTGGCCTAAACTACCATCATTGTAAGGAGTATTTCTTCCAGGACTGAGGGTTTTCCAACAAGCTTCTGAGAAAACATCTGCCCATGCGGCATAGTCTACCTTATCAGAACCCTTTAATAATCTTCCTAAAAGACCTACGGACTTAATACCCCATCCAGATATTCTAGAACCTTGCTGTGAGAAGTATTGCTGTGCTGGATTACCAGTTACGCCATACAATGTCCAAGTTCCGTTTTGGACGGCTCCATAAGCGTTAGTAGCATTATACCAGTAGGAGTTCTTCTGCTGATAGTTAACGCCATTAAGAGTGTAAGTGCCTAAGGTATCATAGTTTGAGAAAGCAGTTTGGTAGTAGTTTCCGTACTGCTTAGTAAGCCACTTCCCTGAACCTAAGTTAGCGTTCCAAACTAACCCGTCAAGATGGAAAATAGATCTGATGGTCCATGAGTCTTTGTTAGTATGCCACTTAGACCCAGGCTTCTGGCTGAACTCACCTTCACAAATCCACTGGTTCTGGGTGGTGTTTTGTGCCCTTACAGTGTTATAAATACTTTGTCTACTAGAGGGCTTAGTGCTCCACATTCTGTTAGTAGGACAAAGAGGTACAAATTTATTTACATCATTTACAAATGGACCGTTGAAGTGAGGCCAGTGAGTGTTCTCACCATTGTTGTTACCTATTGCAAAAGGTAGTATTGGCTCAGAGGTTCCCTCAAAAATCTGAGTGGCTTTAGCTATATCATGAATTGAAACAGGCTTACCTGTAGGAGAGGTCATGGTTAGCCTGTTTCTCATCATTTGCATCTTCGCAATGGCCCAGGATCTTTCAATCTCAGCGTCATTTAATTCTATACCATCTTCGGCTCTGATAGCAAAACCTCCAGGAGCACCCTCGTCTTGCTCTCCGTAAGGTCTGTAGAAGGTATGTACTTTTGGATCAGAAGAGTTAGTTAGATTAGAGGATATGAAAGAAAGCCCATCGCTTCCAAATCCGAATGGGTTTTGTCTTCCATTAGTAGATCTAGCATTGATCTTGTAGTGTCTAGCTATTGCTACCGACCTTGCTTTTAGAGCATCAAACCCAGAGGAGTCGAAGCTACTGTAAATAGATTGTAGGTTTGAATTTGATACAGACGATGGTCTGCTAGTTTCTACTTGATCCCAATCAGGTATGTAATCTCTAGTGCCACCCCAACCTCTAATTGCGAAGTAGTTGTTTCCGAAAGGCTTTCCTGTAACAGCGTCTCTATAAAGAGGTAGAGAAGCAGCGTAACCACCGAATCTGTTTACCCAAAGAGCGTGAGCTTTTTGGGTTTCAGACCCTTGAGAGATCGCAACCTTTACTGCAAAGCAACTTCTTCTTGGAAGTAAGTGCAGTGAGTAGTCACTGGGAGCTAGAACAGAAGGGTTGTAGTTACCAGGGTTAGAGGTTTCAATTGGTCTTACTAAGTAACCATAAGTATCATCGGTGAATGTTTCTGAAGGAATTTTTTGAATAATATTGTTAACCCCGTTAACAAACTCAGTTCCTTCGTGCATAATTAGACCAGCGGGGAGGTTTAGCTTGATGTCATAGAAGAACACATCCCCGTTAACCTCAGGGTGGTCTGCGTAACGATCTCCAATAGTGGGATCATAAATGTCGTTGTGAATTATAAACTCTACCTGTGCAACATCTAAGTCGGCTCTTTGAGTTACATAAGCGGTTACACCTAAAAGTTTAGGAGAGTAACCTACAGGCTCTTGCCCAGCAGGCCATACATCAAACTGTGTAAATAGTTGGCGCTCTTTTATGTAACTACCATCCCTTACAACTTCAACTTCTGTCCATGTAGAAAGAGGAGGAGTGTTTACACCTATAACAGAGTTTACAGAACCATCACCATTATCAAGGTGTATGGTTAAGTAAGCACTATCTAGATTAACATCTGTTATAAAGTTTTGAGATGGGCTACCTTGTGCTATTCTCTCAAGAACAGACTCGTTATCAGAGGAGGTAGCAGTAAGGCTATAGTTAGCATAGTCTACTGTGTAAGTTGGATCAGCAGGACCTACAACTTGTACAGTGTCTACCAGATCACCAACATAGCTTACTGGGAAAACATCTGCAACTGTACCGTCAATCATGAAGGAGGGTAAGTTTGCCTCATCTACAGGATCAATAGGTACTGTAGTTTGAACTAAGTAGTAAGAAGGATTAGTCTGAATGTAACCACTAAGGGGAGAAGTTACCTTATCAGTGACATAGTAATTGTCGTTAACTGAAGTCCACTTTAGGATTGAAGGAGGACCTTGAGTACTACCTACAGTAGTATAATCCACCGACACGGTTTTAGCTCCAGTGTGTGCAGGATCTATGGTAACTAAATCGTTACCAGTTCCAGGGTATGCTGTACTAAAAGCGGTAGGACCGCTATTTACAATTCTTATACTTACATCGCCTTGTGTACCAGCCTCAATGGTAATAGAGGAAGTTACAGTTGTGGAGTGAGCAGGGATGACAACTGTGTTAGGGAATACAACACTTCCAGCAGCACCAGCAGCAACACTTGCGATTATAGGTACAGTAGTGTCGGCAGATACACCTAGACCTAAATCAAATGTTAGATCTACAGTAACATCTTGATCATAAGGAACAAGAACTGAGGTGGGGTTTATGGTCCAAGTAAGATTAGTAGCAACATCATCATCAATTAGTTTGAAGATGTGGTTGTGCTGAGTTGGGTCAGATGGGGTTGGACCTGCAATCACTGCGTTGTTATCTGTAGAACTAGCATCAACTATAGCGTATCTTACTACAGAACCAGCGTTAGCTGTTGTATCATCACTTACATAAACATTGTAGGTAAAGTTACTCTGACCAGCGGTCAGGCTAATATCTATAGAAGATACAAATACTCCAGAGCTAAGGCTGACCCTTTGGTCAGTATTACCAGCAACGGATTCTATAGTTACATATCCTCCTACAGGCACGGCAGGAGTAATAGTTCCTGAAAGCTCAAAGGTTTCACCGTCCCATTCGTTAGTTGTAATTAGATTGGTAGGACCATAATTAGATAGATCGAAAGTGCTTTCTACAGCAGGAACAGCACCATCAACAGCCACAGTATAAAGAGACTGGCCTGCAAGCATTCTTCCATAAGCTGCGTCAGCTACATCTACACCTGCATTAATATCAAACGACCCTGTAGTAGCTGTTACAGCAACATCGTAAGTAGTAGTTATAGACAATGACCCTGCGGGTAAAACTACAGATGCAGGGGCAGTAATGTCTCCACCTAGAGTACCTACAAAGTTATTGTAGAAAAGGTTTACCTGAATATCTTGGCTGGATATTCTCGATGCTGTGAACTCAATGGTAGCGGTATCACCTGCTGCTGGGTCGCTAGTAGTGTTGCTTCCAAATGATAAGAATATTAGTTGCTCATCATCTAGAATTTCTAGATCGAAAGTAGTAGGATCAAGTACAGGAGTTATAGTTAGAGGAGTCCCAGGTAGCTCGTTTACAGAATCAATGCTAAAGCTTACAGTAACATCTTGGTTTGTAATGTCTTCGTTACCTACGGTAACTGGAATAATTACAGAGCTAGTTCCTTGAAGAATCTGCCCAGTGTATGAGGCATCGAGCCTTCCTGCGGCGGTGTTCTCAGGGACTATAACAATATCCACTGTCTCAGGAAGAAGAGTGTCCGATACAACTTCAATATCTACTGTCTCGTTACCATACTCAGTAGCAGTAGTGCCTACCTCAGCAAAGCTAAAGGTTACTTGGTTCGCATCGCCGTCAATGCTTATATGAATGATCTCGTCTGGATCAGTAGTAGCATTTCCAGTAGATACAACAGCCTCTAGATAAAGGTTAACATTAGGATATGCGGTATCAAGTATATTAAAGGAAGTACTTACAGGGCTAGTGCTATACGCAGGAATAGTTACGGTGTTGATAGGAGAGTAATCTCTGTTCAAAACAGCAGTAGTGGTTTGTCCTGTAGAGGTTGTTGATACAGGGCTGATTGTAACCTCTACATCTTCTTTGTAGAAATTACTAGTGTTTACAACTATAGTTACAGTATCACCATCAACCTGTTGATTGCTCCCGTTATATGCTTGGTCTGAGGCAATGCTAATTAAGGGCTGCTGATCATCACTTATAAGTGATAGGTTGCGTACATCAGTAGAGCCTACCTGACCATTAAAGGTTTGGTTTACCGAAACAAAATCGGTAATGGTTATTTGAATTGTGGTAGGAGTCTCCTCTGTATCAGTGTCTTTTATGTAAATAGGAATGAATCCCTGTGTAGCACCTGCTGGGAAGTTTCCGTTAAAAGTTAGTGGTAATGGAGTTTGGAGTTGATCGTCTGCGAATAGTCTAGGATCTGTCTGGCTAATAGAGAAGGAAACCTTTCCTGGGCCTGGGAGAGGGTTGTTAAATACTACCTTAGCTCCAAGAAGTCCTTGGTTCCACTCCTCGGCTGTTACTATTTGAGGTGATTCATGGTTTACAATTAAAGTAGAACCTACACCAGTTACTTGGTAAGACTGAGCTATGTTTCCACCTGTAGCATTTCCTGTAGAAATATTAGCAGTGATGGTGACAATACCTGGAGCAGCTAAAATGTTAGGAATCAGTTCAATACTTTTGACAGTATCAGGATCCTCCCCATTAGCCTCTGCGTTTACTGTGCCTACAAAATTAATATCTGTTATGGTGAAGGTGTAGTTCTGGTCCGATTGCCCAGGAGGATAGTTATCAGTTACAGTAATATCAAGACCCACATCTTCAGAGAAGGCTCTATCTAGAACCACCTCAAAGACCCCAGGCTCGTCTGCCGTAGCGGTATTAGTGGTGTTAGGACCTAAGGATACTACAGGCTCAATGTCATCATCAACTACAGTTACAGTAAGCTCCTCATCTTCAATTATTGTGGGGAAGCCTCCTTGACCTATGACAAAACTAACTATTTCTAGTGAAATCTGGGCGTCACCAATAGGTTCTGAATCATCAGTGAGAACAACAGGGATAGTGAACGAGGTGGACCCTGCTGGAACAACTACTGTTATGTTGGCACTGTCAGAATCGCCACCTCCTGTGATGATATCACCATTTGCGTTAGTGAAGCTGACTCTTTCGTCAAGAGAAGTTACACTAACAGTAATAACTGCCTGCTCAGGAATAGCAGGGGTGATGACGCCAGAGACGGCATAGCTACCGTCTTCCCATTCAAATAGATTTACATTGGGCATGATGAATTCTCTCTTTATATTTAGTCTTTTATTTTTACATCAGAGTATAGTTTTAGTATCTTTCCTGTATTTGTCACTAAGAATTTTGGTTGAGGAATATAAGCCTCAATATTAATTGTGAAGTCTTTTCTTATTAACCTATCTTCCCTATCCCTAGCCTCCACCTGACCATCATCTGTTTCTTGAGTTAGGAAAGCTTTACATACCTTGCTTTGTGGAATCTTTAAGATTAGATCAGGATTAAACTTTGATCTTAATGAAGCAGATAGCTGGTCGATATCGGACACAAATTTCGACCAAATACTTAAACTATATGACATTACTACGGGGACATCTGCAAGATGAACCACCCGTTCGGCTCTTTGCTCCTTATCATTCCAGGCTTTCGCGTATACAAGATTTTGAGATGTTCTTCTTTTCCTAGAATCTTCCTCAACCCCTGTCTGGTATACGGTTGAGTAAGGAAGGACTATGTTATTTTCTTGAAACTTTTTGGCAACAAGTCTGTCCTGACGACCGTGATGAATTTTAACAGACACTAACTCATTTTGATCATTAATATAGTACATGTCCATCTGTGACAGTAAGGCTCTTAAGATATCCTTATAGAAATCTTGCTTATAGTTACTGTCCTTGGTTGATAGATCAACTATTGTGCTCATTAAAGTTCTAGAAGACCTTCCAGGAGTATCATCTAGATCTCCTGCGATCTCATTAATGTAACCTTTAAGATCACCAAAATATAAATACTCAGACATCTAAATCAGGGTAGCCTCCTACATCATCGCTAATGTCGGTTAAGGGCTCATTAACCGTATCTTGGCTGTCGCGGAGAATCTTAGCGGTAACTACTGTATGGTAAACTCCATACAATTCAAAACTGTCTTCTTGAACTTCCGTAACCTCGTACTTTATATTTTGAAAGTAGGGTTTTATTTGATCACCTATCTGAGGCGAATCATTGAGAGCCGATTCAATATAAGATTTATTGAATACAAACATCTGATCGTTGGTTACTTCAATTCCAAACTTGGATAAAGTCTCCTCTACAACAGAGGGTTCATAGTGACCATGAACAGTTATTGGATCAGACATTACAGTCTTATTACGGGCCTCTAAATAAACATCATCAAAATCTTCTTTAACAAGTTGCTTAAAATAATATAAAGGAGATCCTGAAATTCTAATAATCTCGTCATCTATAAGATTGAATAGATTAACATCTGGATTGTTAGGGTCATAGAATGATAGAGGAGTTGCCCCATCAATACGAGGCAACCCGTCCATAGGTCTAGATACTTTGAATTTCTTATTCATCAGCCTGTAGTAAACATTGGAGGTTCTTCAATCTCTGACATAAGCTCTTGTCTGAGAAGGTCTTTTTCCTGTTGAGCCTGTTGCATGAGAAGTTGGCCGTTCATTTGCGTTCCTCCACCAGGACCAGGAACGATTGTAAACTTGCCTCTTACTTGACCTAGAATTTCTTTTGCACAAGCAGTCGCATATCTTTGTACCCAGCTTCTAAGTTTAGGGCTTAATGTGGCAGAGTTGAGACCTCTGTACTCAACTATGGCATAGTCTGATACGCTAGGTACTGGGTAGATTTGTAGGAATTGTCCATCTAATATATCAAACCCCCCTTCCTGACCAAGGATTCTTCTAGTAGTTTCCATGGTGGACTGAAGTAGATAGAAATCACCTATACCAAAGCCCTCTAGGAAGTTACCACCTCCTTGGAACCAACTAAGAAGGAAGTCGAACTCTAGAGTGCCTGCCTGAGCCTGTAATGCTAGAAGGTTCTTCTTGTAGGTTAGGTAGGTTATATTTCTGATGATGTATTGAGGAAGTTTATAGACTCCGACTCTAGCTGTTGTTTCAAAAACTGCCATCTGTCGAGTAAGGTGAGGAGCATGATACTCTAACTCAGTGATTGCTTGATCTATGCAAACCTTAAACTGATGATCAACTAGTTCTACTCTAACCACAGGGTGACCTAGTGAGGCAAGCATATAGTCTCTAATTTGCTCCTCTATATCACTAAACTCTACAATGTCAGATAACTTAGTTTTGTTTAAGTTATCGACATCTATTTCTCCGTATGGTTTGTGGTCCCCTATGTTCTGGCTCGCCACATTTGTAAAACTATTTCCATAAATTGAAACATTAGGACTTACTATCGTTGCCATCAGACTTATTCCTCCTAGCTCTTCTTGGAGCTTTAGTAACTTTCTTAGGTGTTACTATTTTTTTAAGATGCGTATAGAATAGCTCATCAGCAGATTCTATCACTTGATTAGGTTTCACATGCATAATTTTCCCATCAACTAGAATGAGCATGGTGAATCTACAAATACTTCTATACTTATGCATCTGCTTATATATAGCCTTCTAATAATAAAAGAAAAGCACTCTCCAAAAGAAGAGTGCTTTTCTTTTACTTAATCACCTCTATCAGATGTTTTTACCAGCGATTTTCTGGAAGGGGCTGTAGAGACCAGAGGGGCCGACAATGCGGATCACGCGATAGAATCGGCTGGTTGGTGCTATAGCTACCTTACCGTAACGGGTAAGGATACCCTTCCTGGGCTGGAAGCTCTCAGGATCGGTGATGGTGGGTAGAGCCTGGAATGGGATGTAAGGTGCGTAGATGAAACCACCGTCCATGGTGGAACCGCCCTTGTAACCCATGAGGATCTCACCCTCGGGGTAAAGAGGATCAACAAAGAGATCGTAGCGACCCATGAACTTACCACGGAACTGGATGGTGCCAGGACCGAAGTTAGTGGGGCCATCGGCCCTCTCGATACCACCCTGGAGGCGAGCAGCGGACTCAAGAAGAGTAGCTACTGCGGGGGCGCAAATGATCCAGTTACCAGCACCACGCTGGGTGGTGGTGTAGATGTCCTGTGAGGCGAAGTTGATTACAGCAAGAAGGTTGCTGTAGACATCGCCAATATGACGAGGAGCGAAGTTAAGGCCACTGGCAGTGAGGTCAACAAGCCAGATGTTCTTGTTGCCACCAACAGCGGTAGTAACGCCTGGAAGGCCAAGGTCACCACCGGAGAAGTCGAACTGGAACTGGCCGAAGTTGGAGTCACCGTTCACACCGTTGAAGTCCATGACATTGGTCTTCTTGTTGTGCTGATCAAGCATTGCGTAGTCGAATATACCAGCCTGACCGGAGATGTCGTAGGCGATGCCACGAAGATCTTCGATAAGCTCACGGTCTACCTCAAGGCGAATCTCTTTGCCAAGAAGGTCGGTAAGCTCACGCTCTAGGTCAAGGTTGTGGTAAGCCTTAAGATCCTGAGAAGCCTCAAGAGTCCAAAGGGCACGCATCTTCTTGGTACGAGCAATAACAGGTGACTGCTCGATCTGAAGGCTGACCTCTGGAATATCGGTTCCAGCAAGGCGCTCACCAGCAGAAACTGACCAACCATGACCGTTAGTAGCATTAGGCCACTTAGCAATTAGTTGGTTGTAGTTGACAGCATTGGCATCAAAACCAGCGGCATCGCCACCTAACTGTCCAGAAAGAGCGTGAACAGCCATACTGGAAGTAGCGGAGGCGGCGTAGGTCGCAGCAAGATCAAGATCAATGCTAGAAGAATCAGTGAACTCGCCAGTACGGCCACCACGGTAGGTAAGCTGATACTTGCTGTATAGAGTTTGACGATCTGCGCCGTAAGATCTAGCAGAACCAAGGTAGAAGACCTGTGATACAGGGCCGCTCATGGGCTGAACGCTAACAAGGTTGTTGGCGATAAGCTCAGGGAAGACTCTACGAACGAGAGGGAAGGCAAATTTTTGGAAAGTGCCAAGTTGACCGACAGTGGTTGTACCCATTCCGACAGCCGCCTCATCAACGCGCTCGGTAGCCTTTAATTGGTTTTCAAGAAGCTGTGCAGTAACACGCTTCGTATAATCATTTTCGATGCCATCAAGAGCAGGACCCCACTTGGAGACTAGCTCATCAGATGCACCCATTTCCATGATATCCATAGTAAGTACTCCTAAAATTTAAGCTCAACGCATTAGTTTGAGCATTTCTTCGGTCAAGAAGGCGTTTCCAAGTGATTCAATTTCTTCCTCGACCTCTTCGTCCACATTGTTAGTAATAACTACAGCCTGCTCTGTAGACTCAAACAGGGTAGCTTCCTTTTCAGCCTCTAGATATTGAACACTCTCAGTTAGAGTAGCAACCTCAGTGTCACGCTTGGCGACCTGAGCCTCTAGAAGTTGTACTTTGTCTAATAATCTCTTCTGCTCCTTTAGAGCTAGAGAAAGTTCACTGGCAAGAACTTCGTTATCTTCAGCAACTTCCGTAGCCTCAGACAATCTTTTTTCGCTCTCTGCATCAATATACTCTGGGCGATATTCAATTGCCATGTAACCCATAAGCTCACGGAACTTGGCTGCGTCACGATAAATTGCGCTAGACTCATGAAGCTCCTCAAGGGCTGCTTCTTGAATCTGCTGACGCTTCATTGAAAGATAAGCATAAACCTTATCAGTAAGAGCTTCGACTTCCTCTTGGACTCTAGTCTCAACCATCTCTCTCATAGCTTCTGCTAGTTGAGATACAGTCTCCTCTGAGATACCTTCAGGAAGTAGGTCTGCGATGTTGTCAGTCTTGTTTTCATCCATGATTGTACTCCAATCTATTGTTATCTATATGATTATTATACAGTTATTCGTTTTTTACTATCTTTTTCTTGCTCGCTCGGCCTGCTTGTTCCGCAGCATTCCACTGTATCGTCCTGGCTTTTTAGTAGCCAGCGTATCAGGTTTCATGAAAGAATCTGGTTTGACACCCTGCTTTCTAAGTGCGCCCTCACCTTCCTTTCTTCCAAGCTTCTTCACTGCCGTTAAATCCTGAGGAGAAGCCATGCCAGTTGTCTTTTGAATCGCCTTCTGAACTCTTGCTAATCTCTTAACTCCGCGAGAGCCTTCTCGTAAAAGAAGATCTCCTATGCGAGCGAACACTGAGGACTCTTTTTTCATAGTCTTCTTCATTTTCTTACCCATGGCAGAGGCTATTGCGTTTCTTCTGTTCTTAAGATACCCATCAGTGCTATCAACTTTACCATCGTTGTTGACATCCTTATCCTCTTTTCCAACAGGGTCAAGCTTCTTACCCTTCTTAGCCTTCTTAGCCTTCTTCTTTTTCTTACCTTCGTTGAGTCTTTCTTCTAGAAGAACTGTGAAGACTTTCTCTGCTGCGACCTTAGGAATAAGGCTTTCGCAAATCTCATTAGCAAGGGCTACGCTAGACTCAGAAAGGCCAGGGTATGCGCCACGGGTGCTTGGATCAGCAACAAGGTCCCAGGTGATGAGGCGGAAGTCCTCGTTGACATACTTTTTACCATCAGCTTCCTCAGATAGTGTGCCCATACCGCGAGAAGAAATCCCTACCTGAACTCCTCCCTTAATTAGAGCTTGGGCAACCTTACCCATAGGAGTGTCAAGAATTTCAGCCTCACCAATAAGCTCATTGCCATTCATCTCAAGTTTGGTGATAAGGTGAGATACCTGAGACAACTTAACGCTATCGTGTTGAGGGTGATCAAGCTCACCTACTAAGCGACGATTCTTAATTGATTCACTTAGCTTAGTCATCTCTCTTTCGAGAAGAGGCTTTCTGTAAACTCTTCCGTTGTTATTCTCCTCGTTGGCTCTTTGAAAGACCCCTCGAATCTTCATAACCTTACCATGATCCTTATCCTCATTAAGGATCTGTAGTCGTTCTACAATAAAAACATCTTCAATTAGGTTGCTCATTTCTTGTCCTTTTTGGTTTCAACATCAGAACCTGAACCAGTTCCGTATTTCTTTCTAAGCCTTTTGGAAACGCCTTCAACATCTTCCTTAGATGCTCCAGGTGTAGTATGCTCGCTGCCAGCAGTAAAGCCTTTGGCCGTTTTACCACCAGTAGTTTGTTGCTTGCTCTTTCCCCACTTTTGTTTAGTGGTTACATATCTTCTTCCTGACCCCTCAGTAGACCAAACAGCACCCACCTTAGTTTTACGAAGAGCTTGCATTATAGATCTATAAACTTTTACAGTCCCTTTAAGGGATTTAGACTTAGTTCTAGATCTATATGATCCTCTCTCACCAGTCTTACCCTCATTTAGACTTTTTATTACATCTACAAGGTCCATTGCACTTCCTACAGTTTAGTTTGAGTTTTCTCTGAACTCCCGTCCCCAGGTTCCCTACAGAGGTCATACCCATTGAAGCCATTTCAGCCATCAACTCTTTTAACTTAGCAGAGGTAGCTAAAAACTCTTCCTTGAGTTCCTGTTTTCTTTTCTCTAGAATTTCCTGTTCATCTACCTTCTTAGGTTGTGGCTTGGAAATTCCAAAGGATTGCTCAAGAATTATATTTCTTTGAGCCTGTGACACCTCTATTTCTGAAATGTCAACTTGATTATTTTGGGTTTTCTTAACAGAAGAGGTTGAGGACTGTTGCTCCATCATAGACAGAGCAAAGTCCCCAATCCCCATTCCTGAATCGTTAAGAGATCCCATGTTTAAAATCAGTAAGGTTTCTTAGAAGGCTTAGCCTTCTTCTTAGCAGGAACCATCTTGGGCTTTTCTTCAACCATCTTGGACTCATCGTCGCAGGAAGCTTTCTCTTCGATGGCTTCGGCCTCGTCATCATCGTCTTCTTCCTCTGCCTCCTCTAGAAGGCCAGCCTCAGTAAGGGCTTCGATGAAATCATGGGCGTGCTCAAGAAGGCGCTCGTCAGTGATAGCTTCCTCTAAAAGAGCGTGGCAGAGAGGGCAGGCGTGGCCTTCCTCTAAACCTTCTTCAAGAAGCTCCTCAGTCTCCTGAGCGGCTTCCTCGATGACCTCCTGTGCGGGGGCTTCTACAGACTCGTTTAGTTTGATGCCTGCTTTGTTCCAAGCACCTGCGCCAAGTACGGCTTCTCTTAATTGATCTCGATTCATTTTATTCTCCTGACGGTATTCCGTCTATTGGTATTTATGTATGATTATACTCTATGCAAGATTATTTTTAATTTTCACAACCCAATATAAACAAATACAGAGGCGATTCCTAAAGGATCTACAGGCTGTGATTTATGTGTCGTTAGATGACCAGAAGCCCTGGCTTGACCTATACCATGTGCCATCCCTGTAGGGAACTCTACAGCAATGTTAGGATTACCCACAGCAGGGTGAGCAGGAGGAAATACAGGTGGCAGTGGATGAACCAGTCCTGTAGGTAATGGGGCCGGGTTAGGAGCCGCTATCAGAACTTTAGCCATAGGTATACCTTGAACAAAAACATTTAAAGCGCACTCCGCAGGCGTAAGAGGGGCGAGTGGGAGGTTTGGTGGAACTGGAATTGGAGTAAGATCTCCTAATGTCGCTGTAGGTATCATGTTAATATGGGTCCGTCAGGAATATCAGGATCTATGGTAATCTTTCTTTTAGTAACAACAGGTTTCACAAACTCATCAATTGTATTTATATCTTGAGGAGGCACATTTGTTAGTCTAGGAAGCTCTGAGTTTATAATCTCACTTGGAGTAGGCGTACCTGCAAGGAATTTTCCTCTAAGAGCATTGAACTCTTTTACCTCATAAGATTTTATGGCATTTTTTACATCTAAGTCCATTCTCTGATAAACAGTTCCCCAAGCCATAGTCTTAGTATCTTGATCAATATATTCTCCTTCGTCTATGGCTTCTCTTATAGCTGACATAAATTTTCTAAATGCAGAAGGTCTTCTAGGTAGAGGTTCAGATTCGTTTACATAAGGTTTTACTCTTGTGGATATATCATTTATATTGGTTGAAGCTTCTACACCACCAACTCTTGAAGTATTCCTATCTACATCTTCGCCTAGCTCTGGTAACGATATAGTTGCTCCAGGAGGAGTCCACCTTCCATACTTGGTAGAAGTATTCTCTATAAGATTGAACATGGGTACGGTCACTTCCCTGGTGCTGTAGTCTACTGACCTAGATCCTACTGATTTAATTGTTCTTCTAATATCATCTGTAGGAATTATCACCATATAGAATGGTATTCTTCTAGGTATTGTTGGGAAATCTTCTTCATAACCTATGAAGGAGTCGAACGATATGTCCTTGAATTCTGCTGTTATTGATTTTCTTTTTTCCAGGTGATCTAGGAAGGGATCCTCATGATCTAAGTATACGGTTAAGTAAGGCCATGGCTTAAACTTAATCCATTCATCCATTACAGCAAAATCCTGTTCCCACCTGTAAGTACATAGAGTTTTTCTTATAAGAGGCTTGTCCCTATTTAAATCTTCTATCTCATCTAGATCAAGTTTCATATAATAAGCATCTTGTCTAGGAGCGGATAGGTCAGCCTCTTCTTCAATTCTAGCTATTGGTACTGAAGTCGCTGTGAGCTTAGTGGAGTACTTGTCCCCTAAAAGAGATACCGCCTTAGCTGCATCAACAAGATCCAACATAACGGCCTTTGCAATATCAGAAAATACTCCTGCGTATCCTGGAGTTCCATCACGCTTTGTGTATAGCCAGAAGTCTCCATCTAATATACTTTTTGTTTCAATACCCCCACTTGCCTCAAAGAACCATTGATCTTGTATAGATACTGGGTGCTCTAATGCGGTTCCGTCCCTTTCAACAAGCAATATATGCTTGTTTAAATCAGGGGCTAGAGTCTTCCATACTCGCATACGGTCTCTAGTTTTCTCACTTAAATACTTATCGTAATACAAAGGCTTTGCCTTCTCATCAATAATGGATAACACATTATTTTCAGATGCAATGCCTTTAGGGAATGAGTTGTATATGTTTTCACCATGATTAGATATAGATCTTATATCCCCTAGAGTAATCTCATGCAAACGGTTAAGCCTGATTAAATATATAAGCTTATCTAGAATAACTCCCGTTATGGAGTTACCTGCGGTATCAGTAGCTTTTTGTATTATTTTTCTAGCTTCAGGATTCAAGCTCTGTAAAAGGTTTGCTTGATTTATATCATCGTAGGCCGCGTCTGGGACGGTCCTATTGGTAGTGAACCCTTCTAGTGCGTAGTATAGACTTACATGGATATGAGATCCTAACAAGTTCTGGTGATACCCTGGATTTATTATTGGTGTGAATGTTCTAGATCGACCACTTAAACCAAATCTTCTAGTGTCTGCTAAAGTATCAAATACCTTATCATTTCTTCTAAGACCTTTAAGCCTTTCCGTGTATGTATTAACTTCTTTATAAGAAAATGTACCTTGAGCAACAGAGGTGTTCAACCCATATGTTCTTAACTGCCCTGTACATTGTGAAGGACAAGAGTTACCTGCTATTCCTAGAATGCTTGTAGGACTTCCATTTATGTCTAGAGTAAATCGTATTTGAGTTCCTTCTGCTGGACATTCTGAGAAAGGATCAAAGTTCAAATCAGTTATATCTCTTAGAAGAACAAAAGTCCTTACGCAAGTATTGGTCTCATCACAATAAGCTACTGGACAATATTCAGGACCGTTTACAGGAGGATCGGTTATATCTGGTTCTGAAGTACTGCACAGGGTTGTAAATGGAGGTAGCTTACGAGCTATGTCTATAAGTAAAACTTCTATAGCGCCCACAGGCTCGTTATCACAGCAGTTTCTGTCTACACTAATTTTAAAGAATGCTCCGGGCTGCTCTAAAGCCTCAGGTCCTATTAGAATATTGCCTGTGTCTATGCTGAATGCTATGTTAGCATTACTCTCAAAGGAAAGATCAAAATCCTCAGAAAGTGCGGCTATGGCTGCTGCATCAGCACACTGTATTTGAACAGAATCACCCTCACAATAATATATAGGAATTCCTGAATCAGGCTGACCATTAGCGTCAAAAGGATACTGTGATGCTATTGTGTTTACTGCACCCCCCGTACTAGGATCTCCTGAATCAGGCTTACAGCATTCAGTATTTGCATAACACTCGTCTTCTGTAAGGAATGTACCTTCAGGTATATCGTCAAAATCGCATGAAGGATTAGTTAAAGAAGTTACACATAGGCAAGTGTCGCCTCCTGGGCTTGAACTTTTATTACACGACCACACTGTCTTAGATGTTTCTACACAACAACGCTCTGCTGTCCTACATCCTGCTGCGTCTGGGTAAACCTGAGTTCCGTCTGGAAGAACATTACCTGGGCCTATTGTAGCTGGATCAACTATCTTTAAAGTACAACCATCATTAGCAGGGTCCTCACAATAGAAGACCCCTGACCCGTCTGGGTCTCCCTGCTCACACTTATTATTACAGTTAGGATCACGATACCATCCCTGTGCTGGTATTAAGTGATCGCATATAGTTGGTGGTTGAGGGTCCTGTGTGTTTCCAAAACTTGTGGGAGGGAACACCCATTTTTGTATGGGTTTTGTTTTTGGAGTACAGATCTCAGTACCTGTACCATCATCTTTACAGAAATAGAATGTACAGTTACCCGCAGCTTGATCCGCAACAGGATCAATAAGGATGTCATCACAGTTAGCCTCACATAAAGGAGAACTTCCATAATATCCACCAAGTCCTGCTGCCCCTACAGAGGACTGTATATTAGCACAGTTACACCCACCAACGCAAGTTATACCTAATTGTGTAGACCAAGTTTCAGCAGTAGCAACTACTCTAGTACAATCTCTAATTATCCGTATCCTTTCAGGTGTGGTTGTTGTAGTACCAGGAGAGCTAGATCCAGGCTCTACGACAGTTCCTACTATTTCACACTTCCATAAAGGACACGGACCTCCTTTTGGTGGCCTAGGCGCTGGTGTAGTAGGACCTAATCCTCTAAAACAACCTTCTAAAATAAGACACTCGTTCTTAGTAGGGTGTAAGGTTTCGTTATTACCTGAAATAGGTTCTTTGTCTGGGCAAACATCTCCTACAACCGTGAAAGTTATAAAACTAGCACAGCCTCCCTGTTGATATGTAAAAGGACACGCAAGCCCCCTCGCACTACAGACCCATCCACTACAGGAGGTAATAGTAGGAGGAACTACTGGACAACAATCTACACATTTGGATGGAGGGAATCCTAAGGAACAATCCTCGCATCCAAATGCAGGAGGAGTTTGGCAGTCAGGGATACACCCTGCGTCTACTAACTGCCCTAATGTGTACACTCTATTGTTTATGTCACAATCAGGTATACCGTCACCGTCTTGGTCGTTCTGAGCAGGGTCCTCGCTTATACATTTAGTTAGAACTACAATACCATCACAGCCGTCATCACCATCATCACAATCCGTACAACCGCAATCACTAGGATCATCACACCCTCCTCCGCAATCTGGACATCCTGGATCTGGGCCACAATCATCCCCAACGCAATCGTCAGGAGGCCCAAAGATCTTAAGAAAGCAGTTCTTAAATACGGATGTCATTATTAAGATAGACCTGATTTGAATGTAAAGGATCCAGAAGCGCCATCAGTTGAGTAGAAGTTGTTTATAAAGTTGCTATTCTTATAACCTATAACAGTAAATTCTACTGTGGGGTAGGTAACTAGTATTGGGCTAAATGTAGCCATATCATATGTTTGGCCTCGGTAAGGACCACCACTCTCATTAAGGCCCTGCTTTCCGTCAAGGTTAGCTCCTCTCGTAATTAAGGCGTGATTCAATACCAGTACCCTGTTCATACCTGGGCCATCTCTAAAGGCATTGTAATCTAAACTATCATCGGCATAGCTGTTATAGTAGGGTAAGATATAACCTGCTGGTTTTCCGAAGTATTGAAGTCCTTCATGAGGACAAGTTGTTCCTAAAGCTACAATTATAGTAAAGCCTGTCTTACCTCTTTTCTGAACACTTATTCCTGTGTAGGTTTGGCCCTTCGCTACATCAGACTGGCCTCCTGCATCAAAAAGACCTGTCTCACTATTTAAAGCACACCCTACTAAGTTAGCCTGAACATCATAATCAGAATATCCAGCCAAGGCTCCCTCTTCAAAATCAATGTCCTTCTTAATGAAGAGGCATCCGTAAGTAGCCACTGCCCTCTTACCTCCTTGAGCTACGGATGCTCCCATGCCTCTTGATTGAATATCTACAATATTCTGATCTATGTTTCCTACGCTTACTGATGTAGAGGCGTTTCCATGAATAACAGTAGAAAACAGCCTATCGTACCTTCTAGATCCTGCGTCATCTAAGGTTTCAAAGTAGTTGAAGTTAACATCCCAACCAGGGTATAATGGAAGTTCTTCCATATTACTTGGAAGATGTCCGTTAAGCTTTAATCCAGCGAGAAGACCTTCGCTGGTAGTGTTATCAATACCTTGCGTTGAATCTAAAAGAGCGGCTAGTCCACCCTCGACCCCCCACTTAGTACCTCCATAGATTGTACCAGTTCCTAGAAGCTGTCCTCTACCAGCGAGGTCATTTGCTAGTGTAGTCGTTGCTCCTAGGTTGGTTGTTAAGGTATTAATTTGAGAGTTAGTATGTCTTTTGCTCTTCCATACTGTGTCTCTTAATTCGTGCTTTCCTACGGCTGGGTTTGCAAAAGACAAGGGTGGGTTAGCGGCGGCGATTCCTGCTCTTTCGTTATAGGCTAATTCTGTAGTTCTAAAGAAAGGTCTTATATCTAGAACATCGCTAGGCTCAATTAATTCCTTACCCTTCCTAACAAATACATACGCTAAAGGCAGTATGGTTTGTCCTATCAAAGCTTTTTTACTATCCCCTGCCTCGAACTCTTGAACCAGCAGAGGGGCTAAGTTCATAAGGTCATCAGGAGATGGGAAGTTAGTATAAGCATTCTCTATACCAATATCGTTCTGATAGTTATCTGCTATAGGAGAGGTTATTCCATAGGTGCCGTCTGGTAGCGTGGCGTACTCTCCTTTTAAATAGTTTGTTGATTTATCAGAGTTTACTATGTACTCCTGATCTTCTAAGAATCCTGAAGTATCTAATAAAGAGTCCTGCCAATCTTCACCTAGAGCAGAAAGACTAACAAGTCCTGCTCCCTTTACAACTCCAAGTTGGGGAGCGTAAATGGTAGTAGGATCGTCTCCATTAGGCTTGGCAATAGTAGTGTAGCTTGCATCTACTGGATGAGCGTACATGAAAACTAAATCAACTCTAACGGTAGGTACGAAGTTAGACTTATTGTTGTAGTCTGCGTCACTGAATGCAGGAATTTCTACTTCTAGTTTAGAAGCGGAATTTACAAGAGCAGTTCTTGCCGTGGCTCCCCAGGCTCTTGTAAATTCTACAGCGCCCTGCTGTAAGTCTATTCTACTAAAATCTCCATTCAATACAGAAGTACCTCTCTGCTTCCACAGAGCGGGTTTATTTTTTGGAATATTGTAGATATTATTTATTCCTTCATAGTTTTGAAGGAAATAAGTATAACCGTGTCTCCAATCTAAGGCAAAATCTACTAATGCCCTAGCTTCTGAGTTGTGATGTTGTAGATACTCGTATAGACCATTATTACCAAGTGCGTTATCTATAGACTCTCCTATTAAAGTATTTATAACATCATCACTGATATTAAAATCATACCTCTCTCTGGTGAGAGTTTCTAGTGCTGCTCTTGTGAATGAGAACGCACTTATGCCTTTATTATAAGCATCGTTTATTCTGGCTATGAATCGACCAGGGTTTACATAAACAGTTCTACTTGCACCATTAGCATATGGCCTAAGCTCACCAAAGCTCTGTCTACCTATTCCTGACAATGACTCGCTGGCGCTAATCTGATCCTTTAGCCATAGAATATTCTCCTCTAGCTGCTTTACTGGAATATTATCAACTTCCCAGTAGTAAGGATCATTAGCTTTAAAGTACCTTACAGGTTGAGTAAATTTATAAGGACTATTAATCCATGCGTAGCTTTCTTCTACAATTTGATTATCTCCAGTAGCCATCAGTTTCTCCTAAGATCAAACATTGTTGTTCCTTTAAATCCTACACCTAGCTTATCAGTATTTATGGAGTCGGACATTCCGTAAGGTGCGTTCGTAGCCTTGTATATATCTACTAATTTTGGTCTTCCTAAAAATTCCAAAGAGTTATGTTTTGCATTTGCAAAAGTATTAGCGGCAGACTCATCCAGTCTAATGGTCTGCCTAGACGAATCTAAGAATCTTTGAGGCAGGTAGTACCCTGAGGTAGAGAACTCATCATTATAGCTATTAAATAGATATAGACTTGGGAATTGAGATTGTGCCGTGACTGGGCTCGTAGAGCAGTCTGCCGATAAGAAATACCCTTGGGCTATTGTTTGATACGGCCTACTGTCCTCCTCAGGATAGACTCCCCCTGACGCATACGATAATGCCATAGCAGCAGAATCTACATCAAAGAATATTCTAAATGGCCCTTGGTTAGCGTATGTTCCTGAAACTCCAAAGGTATCAGCATTTGCATTTCTAACAGTACCCCACCCAGAAAACTCCGCGTTTAAACACCCTGCGCTTACATAAACAGCACTTCCGTAGAAATCTAGAATAGACAGAGTACTAGTTTCAATAGAACCTGAACCATTGTAAGGATTGTCTACGAAGGATCCATAAGCTACGGAAGAAGGGTCTGAAGGATCAACTCCACTTAGGTATGCTGCTCTAGGTCCGTGATGACCTGCAAGCCCAGGCCAAGTCCCACCCACAGAACAGTAACTAGCGTTGAGTGTAGACTGCCCTGTGATGGCCCATATTCTAAGATCATTACATCCTCCTGGAATTGAAGTATCGTAATATACTTCATCTGCGACGACAGGTCCTACATAGAAGTTAACATTATCAACATCTACAGTACTGTTATTATGAGCCCTTACGACAATACCTCCATTAGAAATATTTTCTCTAAAGGATGCGTCTGTCATACCTCCTTCAATGTTAGCTAAGTACCAAAGATTAGGAATACCTCCTGTGGTATTCTTTGTAAACTTGAAGAAAGATCCTGGTTGGGAAGTGTAGTTATACTTTTGTTCGTATGCAGCTAGAATGTGGGGTCTAATAGAATCTTCCTTGTTAGTACAAAGAAGTTTCATTGAACCTCCGTATCTTAATGAGGATGCATCCCCATCTAGCCTTGCAGGACTAGTAACTACCTCACCGCCAATTGGGTCCCATATATTTAAGGAATCTCCCAAATCTTTCATGGAGATTCTAGATCCGTTCATAGCTACTAGATTAGACTTTATAGCGTGTAGTTCTACTGCTGTGTGGTTTCCAGAAGCCCCTAGATTCCACTCGTATCTATCCTGATGGGCAAATTCTATTACAGAGTTGTTCTCTGCGTAGCAATCCACCGAAGCTGCTCCAATGAAGGTAGGTCCTTGGAATTTTAATGTTGCGGAGTTTAGGGCTGCTAGTGCAGCGCCGTCTGCATCTCCATTAACAAACCCTGTGATTATGCTTGCTATGGTTTCACTACCTATAAAATTCAATGTGGATCCAACTGATCTCGCTAGGTAACCTTTTGTTCCATATCCAGTAGCAAGAGAACCTGCGCCATCAGAAGTACCCCCGTTAACAGAAATACCTGTACCTAGTCTGGTGTGAGCTAGGATAACATCAGACTCTACTAGGTCAACTGCGGGTTCAATGCTTCCATCTGAAGAAGATAAGAAGTGGTCAGCAATCAAAGTCGCTGCGATACCTGATACTGAATTATCTTTTTCAAATGGATACCAGTTGCAGTTATTAAATACAAGATGCTGTCCATTAGCATGTAGTAAATATGTATAGTCTTTATCTATTTTAGTTCCATTACCCACACCAGCTAAGGTATTTTGTGGATTTACATCGGGTCTTCCATATGTAAAAGAAGTATTGTGACCTCTAATACCTACAGTATCATTGTACTGTACGGCATACTCATCAAAATCAAAGAATGACCCGTTGGAGTTTATTCCAACATTGTTATTGAATATATCTAACTGACCTTGGAACTGCACATCACTCTCTGCTACCTCCATACCTGTAGCACAGAACGATATATGCAACTCACCTGCATTCTCAGAAGTCACTTGTGAGTTCTTTAGGATCATGCCATAATCTTGATCAGATATGGAGAAAAGAACATCATTACCGCTAAGAACACTGTCTCCAACAAAATTTATTTTTGAGTTTAGTGCATTAATTCCTACAGTGCGGACATCCTTTCTGGTTGTTGAGGTAAGAGGCTCGTAGTTTCTAGAAACTACGAATCTTCTTCTAAGGTTAACTTGAGAATTTAAAACCTCAACACCTTTATCAGAGGCTCTCGTTACAAAACAATCTTCTAAAGTTATGTTGTCTGTATTTTGGATATCAATTCCTATTGCAGACCTTGTAGTATAAGGGATCGTCTTTCCTTCTGCGCCAACTACATTAAATCTTCTTATCCAAATGGGTCCGTTACAGTTTCTAACTTTTATAGATCTTAAGAAATTGTTTGAAGCAAATCCGTTTGCACCTAATGAATTTAAGCCTACACCATTTGATCTAAGTAATGGATTTCCTAATGCATTTAGTGAAGATATGTCTAAAACATCTACGGTATCATCTACAATAACAGAAAGAGCATTTTTAATGTCTCTTACTCTAAACAGATCTCCTGAAATCCAATCGTTAGCTCCTAAGTCGGTGGCCGTATTCTGAGCTAATGTAGTGGACAACCTTTGAGATCTCATAGAACGGGTTGCACCATAGTTAGTCATCTGTGCTACAGCTATGAAATCTAAAGGGTTAGTCCATAGAGAAGATGTATTAGCACTTAAAGATAGGGCAGAAGTGGTTTCAATTACATCAACTGCTTCCGAAGAACTAACTTCTAATATTGCGTAACTATCACCATCTTCATCAGTATACTTAGCAGAGCTTGGCTTGAAATCAGTCCAAACTCTGTTTACAATCTCTAAGGAACCTCCGTCCTCACATGTAATATTATTTAAAGTTAGATCTCCTAGATCACCTGTATCTGCTACTTCAATAATTACAGGCATTCTTATTATCTCAGGAAGGGCTTCTACAGCCTCCTGAACAGTAGTGAATACATTAGCACTTAACTCTATACCAGTGGGGATTGTAGAAGATACTACGAGGGCTAGTCCTGGTAACGAGGAGGTGGCCCATCCAGTAGCCTTCTCCCATAAGTAGTAAGTTCTCTCCTCTAAGTCGTGTAAAGGGAGGTTATCTTGCTCCCAGTTATAGAATGCAGAGCTATCAAACTTGGTTACTAAAGGGTTCCAGTAGTTGTAAAGAACTACACCACTAGATACTGTATAAATGTCGTTGGAATCAAACATGGTTTAAAATTGGAGGGTCCAGAGGAAAACCAAAGAGAAAGCATCTGTTTTAGTTATTCCCGTAAAAGGTCTATAGGCTACAAGAATAGGTGAGGGAGTTATTAATCCTTGAGGATTCTTCATAAACAACCCTACCTCAGACAGGTCTGTAGATAAATTAGCCGTCTGGTTATCAAGAACTAAAGTATACCTTACAGATGTTTTGGAAAGTCTGTGTACATTACTATACCGTATTTGAGCAAATGTTTTAGGAGATGCAAGAACCCCGTTCTCTATAGGACTAAGTGAATCTAAAACTAGATCAGTGTTTGGGCCATAGTCAGAGTACCCATCTAAGGCAGAAGTTAGTGAAAAGGTAGATGCTCCGTAATCCTCAGTATCCCCAGAAACACCTACCTGAAAATGGGTAATCTGAAATCCTTCTATCGTTTCAGATCCAGAGGCTGAGAACAAGTGTGATAACGCTACGCCCATACCTGAAGTAATGACATTATGATCATCCCACACCTGCTCTCTAGATCCGTCAGGATATACCTTATAAATCTCTAAATGGCCCGTTGGGGTAAATTTGCTTTTTTTAGACATAGCTAACCTTATTTATTATACTCAGAATGTGAAAAGAGTTTTCTGATTTCCCGTATCTGTTATCACACAATTACCCTCTCTCTCAGTACTTATAATACTGTTTCTAGACTGATAAGGTCTTGGGACAGTCTGATCATGGGAATCTGATGAATATGAGTTTTCATATTGTAAATAGGCGAATTGAGAGCCTGACACATCCTGAGGTATTGAAGCGTAAGAAGGTGTCTCTAGCGAGCTAGTTACACAAGGGTAAAGCTTATAATACTGTTGGGCACCTAGGCCATTCTCAGATAAGCTATGGCCTAAAGTGCCCTCACATACAGAGGCAGGTACGCTTACCACTAACCAAGCTCTATACCAACCATCACCTACATCCTCGAAATTGGCCGAGGCAGTAAAATCCCCACCTTCAACCAAAGACTCCACATCCAAAATAGAGCCATCCCATTTGAATATAGCTTTACAACTAGCCACAGTCTCTTCTCCAACTATGCTAAGTGGAAGATCTCCGTAACCGGAGGATCCTATCTCTAATGCAAAATACTTAGATGACATTACTATATCATCTCCATCAGGAGCAGCCTCCATTTGGATTGAGCTAAAGTTTTTACAGTAAACCGATAGGGCTACTGTGCTCATACTGGATGTAAAGTATTTTTCTTGAGGAACTGACCCGTTACTCCTGCTGGCAGCATCCTCCTCTGACCCAGCGTAGCTCTCTGTTATGTACACTGGGGCTCTACTAGGGGTTGGGTAGGCGTAAAATTCTTTAGGTATGTAGACTATATCTGATCTCCTTTGAAGGTCAGGGGATTCATCTACCTCATAAGTTTTAAGTAATATATTCTGTTGAGGAGGTGCCGAATAGTATGAATCCACCTTGTAATCATGGTTAGATATTATACCTGGGTAAAAATGGGATGGACCTCCTACAGTAAGTCTATACGCCCTATCATTTAAAGAATTAAAATTTTCAGGATAAGCGTCGATATAGTTGTAGTCCACAGTAGGGTTTGGGACTTCCATACTTCTAAAGTAATTAGGGAATGCTACTGTGTTATAATAAGGCTCTGTGTAAACTAGGTTAGTAGAACTTACATAGTAATCATACCCAGTGGACCCTATAAGGATAAAGTCTCCACTAGTCTCACCCGCAGGTATGGTTAGAATATTTCCTCCTGCTATAGCAGCCAACCCGTCTCCAGAAATATCTAAGAAAATATGTACATCATCTAAACTTGCTTTGTTCAATACAACTGATCCTAGTGCAGAGGCTGCCCCAGAGCCCCAAGACGCAACATAGGTCCCTGGAGGTATGTCTAAATCTGTTACAACTCCTTGTGCGGCTACCGTAACAGCACTAAACTCTGCTATAGGCATGGCTAGGTTACTTCTTATGTTAACCTGAAGCTTGTTGGGTTTTCCGTATTTAAAGTACTCCGTAATATCCTTATCTCCTGTGAACTCTTTTAGATGTATATCTAAAGTTTTGTTACCGTAGTATAAAGGATTTCCAAGAGCCTGTATTCTTAGCTCAACGCTCTCATCCCCTGTAGGTATAAACACAGGAGATGAAGGTGTTATGTTATAGTGTACGCCTTGCTCCGCATCTCCTGATAAATCAAAATAGAGATACCCTCCTTCTTTGATTGGGTTCATAGTTTCTACTAGAGCGGTGAACACTTGGCCTGAGCGAATGTATTTTGTGTATTGATCTCCTGAAGGTACTTCCTTTACTGTAGGGTAGAAGTACATTGCCTCGCCTAGTCGATCTGAGTAGAAGTCCCCTTTTGAGAAATCAATAGACCATTCTAAATCAATTGCAAACTCGTTAGTTTTATAAATAGGAGTTTCTAAACTTTTATACGCAGCCAGTACTATCTTGTCTTCATCTAGATGCCTCTCTGGATTTGCTATGAACAGTCCAAACTCTTTAATGTTATTACCTACAGCGGCTTCCTTATCTATATTAATCTTTATATTAAGTATACCGTCATTAAATGTAGAAACCCACTCAGGCTGTAATACAGCAGCTACAACGGAACTTGTAGTAAATACTGTGTCGATCTCCTTCTTCCATTTTTCTTTTACTGTTATAGCATCTCTCTGTACAACTTCTAGCGTTGATTCTATACCATACGAATCAACTAAAGGATAGGCCCTAGCTAAACTGTATAAAGATTTTTTTACAGAGTCTGGCTGTGCGGAAGAATAGTTTTCGTTTAAATTATGTGCAGCGTCTCCGATCTGGAAATAGCCTAACTGAAAATCTCGTACATGAGCAGAAGGTGGAGATGTCATCAAATTAGTTAATGACATACTCAAACCATCGGTAAGAGTATTATCTCTTTCGATGTATACAACTTCCTCACGGTCGTCGTATACCTTTTTAACTGTAACATAGCCTATCATTCATGCACCTTTAATGTCCAAGTTATTTTGAGTCTTTGTTGGTCTTCTGCTCCAGGATCAGCCCCTGAATCAGGGAGGTAAGTTATAGGGAAGTTAAATACTTTTTTAGCTGCTAGTCTAAACTCCGGTTGGTCTAAATCTACATCTAATGAGTAGGGTCCTTTTCTTATATCTAAAGCATGAAGACCTATACAAAATACTCCTCCCATTAAATCCATCCACCTACGATCATCATATGCTAAATCAATCTCATACTGAATTTCTCCTGTAGAGGAGAAGTCGTTAGGAACATACTTAACAAGAACCCTTTCGTCCGCGCCATATGCATGACTTACGCCCGTACCTCCTCCTGTAGATCCTGTTGGATATGCAATTCTAGTGTATCCAAGCATGTCTACTGCTCTATGTATGTTTAAGCAGTTCGCAGATCCTGCTAGGGAAGTCATAGGATCGTCGTAGGCAGACATAGCACTGGTCATGTAGTAAGTCATTGAACCTACAGATGATGGCGCAAATCCTGAAGCCCATCTTAGGTCAGACATTACAACTTGAGAGCTAAGGTCATTACCTGCCGTCCAGTCCTTAACAAAATTACTTATGCTTACGGGCGGAACGGAACCTTCAAATCCAGCAAAGTTAAAGTTATGAGTAGCGTCAAGCTCTAACCATGTATTATCCTCGTAGGATGTGGTCGCATCACTTTGTAAGTAGGTATCCTTTGGATGAGGGTTCTCAGGGTATCCTGTTATTACATTAAATGCGGAAGTATCCGAAGTTAATGTCCCATCACCTTTTAAAAAGAATACTGAATCAGGAGAAGGTAACGAGGATCCTATTAAAGGAAATTCTTCTTCATCTAAACTTCTAGTAAACCCGTCTTCGTCTGACGCAGTGTAATAATTTATAGGAACTGATCCTACGAAGATACTAGGATTTCTCATGAGAAGACCTCCTGACCTCCCTCCTGTGCTTATAAGACTATTGCCGTCAGCATCACCAGCCATAGTTATAGAATACGATAAGTCTGGTGAGGTATATGTTTGAGACGAGGGAACCAAGCACACACTATACCAGTCATTTTCTATCTTCTTAATGTAACCGTACTGCTTGTCAACGAGGGTAGCGAATCCAGACGCATCCCATTGTATATTCAATACTGTGCTGTGACCCCAAACATTTCCAGACACTGTAGTATAAAAGTTACCGTCATCTGACGATACTATAGGATTTAAAGTATCATACTTTACATCAAATGAAAAGCTAATAGGATATCCTTCTAGAGACGATAATAGATAAGAATTTAAAGAAGGAGTTATTACTTTAGCGCCTACGGTATTTCCAAATAGCTCAAACCTGTCTGGATACTCATCCATATATGTACCAGTACCTACCAAGGTCCAGAATTGATTAGTCTCAGAGTCTCTTAGTAGATTATGTTTTTTATAAGAATGTAGGTTTGTTTTGTAGCCCAAGCTAGTCTTTCCAAAAGTGAAACCCTGAATTACATAACTAGAAGTATCTAAAAGGTAACTTGGTGCATGTGGAGGGGTAGTTAAAATATCCGCTATAATCTCTCCTGCTCCATCTACTACCAGATTATCCTCTTTAAATATAACCTGATCGCCTTGCGTAATTTTAACTTCCCCTTTCATCAGTTCCTCACTTCAATATTCATTGGTAGTTTATCAGAAGCCCACGGAATTGGATCAAATGATCCGTCCGCATATGTCCTGTAGTTCATCCTAGATCCTCCGCTAAGTTCAAAAGATTCCTCAGATAAAAGATGGTTTCTGCTGTGTTCTGTGTCAGCAGCATCCTTAAATAGTCTTAAAACCTTGAGAACCTCTAGTGGGGATAACTGATAGTCTGCCTTAGCATTATACACAACATTGGAACCTAAATCCTTTCCTTCAATATAAAGGTTATCAAAATTAAAACCAAATCTAGCGTTAGATATTTGATAACAATCTCCTACAAAAGGTCTTTTAGGTTCTAAGTAACCCTCCGTATTTATTTTTTCTTTTAGAATAGCATTCAAAGTTTTGAAAAGGAAAGGCTTCAATATAAGCTGTCCATTTGAAGCAACCCCCAGCTTTAATGTCAGTAGCTTACCATCACTAAATGCTTGATTATCTTTTATGGTAATAGTGGAACTTAGAGGTACTATAGTCCCGTCTGGGTATAAGAATTCTACAGGATTCTCTGCCCCGTCCTTTAGTGAATTAAAATCATTACAAGAAAGATCAAGCTCTAAGCTGGTCATCCTGTGAATGGTCTCATTCCTCATCTTTATACCATTTGTGGCCCAATAAATTTCGTTGTCCAGTTGAGTTGATGGGAATATCTCAACGACATACTTCTGATCGTCTCTATGTACCTGCTGATACCTTTGATAGTAATGAAGAGGTACAGCTATAGGTTGATTCTTAGTGCTTATGTTTAGCTTGTTTACCTGGAAGTCTGAGTCCCGTAGTCCTAGTAAAGATTGCTTAGGTAAATTTACAATATGACATGGGGTTGGTGTAGGTATCTCAGAAAAATCATCATGCGAAAACTTATGTGCTAACTTACTCTTCACATAGTTAGGAGTAAATACATCTGCTTTTATCTGCTCCCATTTTCCATTAGGCATCAAGTTCCAAAATACCCAAGTCCCGTGATAGTCCTGTTCAGGCTCTGTGTGTACCCAAACATAACTAGCCCCCAGAGCCTTTTTGAATGAGCCTTCTCTTAAGAAGATTGACGATAATTCAAAAGTATAATCATGTTCTTTGAAAAGTAAATTCTCATCACCGTAGTTGAAGGTATATCTTAGCCTAGGCATTCCTTGGAAAGATTTCATAGTAACCACAGTATTATCAAGCATAGGGCTTTCTGGATCTAATAAGGTCTCTGTGGCTGATAGCTCGTAAATTGATATCTTATTGTTTACTCGTTTAACTCCGTCTGTAATCTCTACACCGCTTATTACAGTAAAATCTCTCTTCTCTTCTCCATCTACAGTAAGAGCAGATAAATGCTCTACCGTATACCCCCCTACTGACGCGGACGCTGTAGTAAGAACAGTTTCTTCAAACAGGGATTGTGTTTTATTTGCGTTAGGACCATCTACATTTAAAAAGGCATTGTAGTACACTGGTCCAAAGGCGTGAGATAGGACAGACAATCCTCCGACCTTCATCTCTTCTAAGGTTGAATTAGATATACCTTCCGATCCTATTGGAAGATAGACATTCTCGTATAAGTATGCCATTCCTCCAAAGACCCCTCTATTTATCTTAAACTTATCAAACTTATAGTTGTAAATCTCATCCTGCTCAAGATTGTAGCTATCCCAAAACTCATTCTTTAAACTCTCTACTTCATTCCTCCATGGAACTTGATACAAGAATTTGTTTAATTCGTATTCTAGTTCTGCGTTAGACTCAACTCTTTTTCTTATCAAAGAGTAGATGAGTTCTTTTGCTTCTGAGAAATCATCTCTAAATGTGTACAGGTGACACGACGATGGAGTTATCTCTTCAAGACCTCTTGTTGGGAATGTTTGATATGAAGATACTCCATAATACTCATTGAAAGAGTTATAACCCTCACACTTATCCCACACATCTGGTAGGTGAGTATGGCTTGTTACTGGAGTGTACTCCATGGTGGAGGGGTTTAGTCCAAGTACTGCGTAATCGAAACCGTCACCTGATGTAGAAATATTTTTAAACATAGGCTGGTTATGACCAGTCCTATTAAACATTTCACCTCTATGGATTACATTTTCAAAGTTTCTTCTTCTCTTGGAGTTTCTTCCTCCACCCATGGCGGCTACTGGTCCTGAGGCATCCAGTATATTATTATCTAACCCCCAAGTAATTCTATCTCTTTTGAAAGCTACTTTTCCATCTGTAACTAGTCCTAATGAACTATCTCTCATGTTCAGGCTGGATAGCTGGTATGAGGCGAGGGCTCCATAAGACATTATGTCTTTAATGTCATATACTACTCTAGGGCATAGTTTGACAGAAGCTACAATAAAATCGTCACCTTGAAGATCAACATGTACCCTCTCTATAACCTTTGCAGGAACAAAGTCTTTAATACCCCTTAAGGCATCAAAGAACTCATACTTAGAAAATGATCCAAATTTGAAAAACTCGTCTGTAAAGTTTCCTGATGATACAGCTAAGTTCATGTGAGAACTTTTTCCAGACCACAGAGGCATGTAATCTATAACATCTCTGTCGTAGTTACTAAATACACTTTCGTAGTTAGGAGGAAGGCTAAGTTTTTCAGTAAGTATTAGCCATGCATTGTTGTAGTACTTTGCTGGCCTTGGGCCTCGTACTGTATTATCAAGTACATAATCCTTAAAGGAGGAGGCATACTCCTCTTGTACTCCGAAACATATAAGCTTATCTTCTAAAAACTCTACTAGGTCGTGATTGATATCACAGTCCTTATAGAATCTCTCATCTTCAAATGGAGGTATGGGTAAAACTCTTTGTCTATACCCAAATCTAAAGTAGCCTGGGTTATAGTCTGAGAACTTATTACCCTTAAGTGTAAATAGCTCAGGAAACTTATGAACCGCTTCCAGCAATATAGCATCTACTGCATACCTTACATTTAAATCAATAGAGCTATATGAGAACTCACCTCTTGTATAAGATATGGCGTCTTCAAATGTCCAAGTATCAAAATCCTTTATGTTGGACTCAGTTCTAAGAAGATAATAGAGTAAGTTAGGTATGTAGCTTTCAAAGTGCTCTGAGTATTTTGCGTCGAAATCTAATGAAAGTCCTGGAAGTATCACGCGGATGAGTTGCTTTAAACCCTCCGCAGTTCCTTTCATTTGATAAAGCCTTAACGCTTCTCTCAATTGTCTTCTATGAGAATCACTATTATTGGTATACAAAGTCCATCCTACAGAATCAGCTAAGTAGGATAGAAGTTCAGGAGGACACTCTTCTATTGAATGTAGGGTTTCTAAAGAAAGAACCTGATCATCTATATCACTTACAAAGAATGAAAAAGCTCTCATAAACTTTAGAAGATTACCTTCTAATGACCTTGAAGTTATTACAGTTATAACATCGCTATCAAGATCGCTTTGAGTCTGTATCGAAGCCCCTCCTAAGGCAGTCCAGGATATTGTAAACACTGGAGTTGCAGTATTGATATCTGCCATGGAGAAGTAAGTCTCAATCGAGTCTCTAACATAAGGATCATCCACTTGTCCATAACGAGACGAGTGAAGGACTCTTGTAAGGGTGGATAATTTTTCTATTTGTAGGGTTCCGCTAGTGCTCTCGTCTTGACCTGAAAGCCACAAGCCTCCTCCAAACATATTAACGAAGGTTGACCCTAAGGCTTCTTGATTGTCCCAAACATATCTCTTTAAAGCTACTAAAGCATCTGCTTCAGAAACAGGCTCGCCATCCCACAATCTAGACAACTCTTCAGCAACATAATCACATAAAGGCTTATTAAGCCCATCCTGATCATAGTTAAATATCTGGAACAGGCCCATTGAGTTTATTAGATAAACTAATGTATCATTTAATGTTTCACCAAATAAGTAATTAGTTGCAACATCTACAGGAACAACAGACGATCCTTTACCTATTCTAATCTTTCTTAATAGAGTATTTTTTAGGAAGTCCTCAAAATCTTCTCTTGAACGATAATCCCTAATATCATATCCTAGTGGACTTAGTATCTCTAAAGAAAATGATTCTTGTGTTATATAAGATACTTTATTGTTCTTTATAAAGTAAGAGGGTAGGTTGGTTAAGTATTTACCATCCCATCCAAGTAAACTTGCTACTGGCTCTATATCATGTATAGGAAATAATCTAGAGTAGCCTTGTATTAATTCTATATCACCTAAGAGAATTACAGACATTAAGTCTAAAGACTCGCTCTCCCCAGTAATATCAACTTCTTGATAGTACTCAGGTAAGAGGTTCTTTATAACCTCTATATAATTTCTTTGATAAAATCTCTTAGACATAGTTGAAGTTTAATATGAAGTTGTTAAGCTGAATGATCTCATTGAAGTCTAATATTATTGGCTCTTTATAGTTATCAATTACAGCTAATCTTACTTGGGGTACTTGAGTAAATATTTCCTTACCGAGATCGTCTGGGTAGAAAGTTTCTCCAAACTCTCTGTTATCTAGATTGAAGTATTCTGTGACAACTCTACTTACAGCGTTGGCTATGTTAGACTCTATGGATTTATATTTTGCGTCCACGGATAAATTAAGGGTTATATCTAATGTTCTTGCTAACCCATCTACCAATACAATCTCATCAGTCATCATTTTCTTAGAGTTCATGGCCTCTAACAAAGCATTCTTAAAAGAAATACTTGCCTTCTGCAATTGTAGATTAGAGGCTCTTTCAAGAAGATACACATCAATAATATTACCTGAGGAGAACGCTTTTCTCGTAACAGCATTCCCTTTTCCTGTAGTTCCTATAGGACCAGAGAATGTATTTACAAACGAGTTGTAATCATCACTAGACACTAGTCTCTGCTGTTGCCTAAAAACAAGCTTTCCATACTTCTTGGCGTGCTTAACAGTTTCCGCGTCTGCGCCTCCTGTAAATGGTGTTATGTTTGTTATGTCTAAAACATTTCCATCTGTAGTTGGAATTTCTTTTGATAGATAAGCGGACTTAGCATTTCCCCTGCTGCCGCCACCTACTCTATACATTATTTTGTAGTAAGCCCCAGCAGGAGGAAGCACCCCTGCCACACCATCTCCAAACAAAACTTTAGCTGAGAAATCATCTCCGTATACTATGGAGAATACTTTATCTTCACCGGAGGATGCTGTTACAAGGCTTTGAAGTTCTGTGTATACTCCACTAACTGCGGTATCAAAAGAGCTAACAAATACTTGAACTGATCCGTCGATTACTGGTTTTTGTGAAAGGCTAATTTCTTTTAAAATATCTACATCAGTGAAAGTACCTTCGTCTATAGCAAAAGCCCCTTCTACTAAGACCAAGTTGTTCCAGTTTTTTCCATCAGGACCTACTCCATTATCTGAGTCTTCATAAAGTAGCTCTATGGTCCCATCATATGCTGGGTCAGCGATAGCCCCATTATCTACTGTGTATAAGGTATATGTAATAGCCTGACCATCTTCAGGTGAGGTTGTAACTATTACCCTATCCTCTGGATTCACTAAAAGGCTTTGACCAGGGGCTATTATATTTCTTGAAGAAACAGACGCTTGGCCTACTGCTGAGGAAGGCCCCCTCATTCTAACTCCAATTATCTCTAGAAGCTTTCTAACATTGTTTATATTTCTAGATGTTTTTAGAAACCCTTCGTGTGCAAGCATGTCAGCCTTCATGCTCATAACTGCTCCCATATAAGCAACTAATTCTATAAACATTACTCCTAGATCTGACTCAGCAAAGTTGTTATAATCTAAAGGGTATACAGCCTTTACATAGTTTACTAGAGCGTTTTTTAGTTCATCGAAGTCTGTGGCTGCGAAATCTATTAAACTAGATTTCTCGTCTTCCTTAAACTTCACGAATTTCATGAAGTCTGATCCTGCGTTTGTATAAGGGATATCGTTCATTTCACCAATGTTATTTCAAGGTTGTCTTCCTGCTCTTTATCTCTAACCAGTAGTGTTATTGTTAAAGTTTCTGCTCCTAACTCATTTTCAGAAATAGAAGCAGACATATCAATAAGTTTTGCTTGAGGCACATAACTATCTATCTGGTCTGATAGCTCTGTTCGTAATTGATCTAATACATCAGGAGTAACTTGATCGAATAAAAATCCATTTATATCTATACCAAATCGAGGAAACATAACTCTCTCCCCTGGCCTAGTAAAAACTATCTGTTGGATCTGGGATGATAGAAGCCTGTTTCTACTAGCCTTTGATAAAAAGTTATTTTCATCAAAAATCATAGATACTCCAATCCTCTCACTCCTTTTAGTATCAGATACTCTAAGAAGAGTTTTTGGAGTAGGTACTTTACCGTAAACTGTCGATTGTGATATGCTCATGGTATTAATCTAGACAAGTGTCTATGTTTGTAAAGAAGACTCTATGAGCTTCGTAGTTGTGCTTAACTTCTGTTTGTGTCAGTGGTTTTTTGTAGAACTTAAGACTTCCTATATGCCCACTTAATCCACTGTAGAATCCACGGCTCTCTCCCATGAAGCCTCCCTTCCTAGAGGTGGAGTCGATTGGTAATCCGTCTGTCCATCCACCTCCTACGATCCAAGGAGTGAAGAATATATCGTTATCAGGACCGTCTACGAAATCTAATGTGTAGTTAACATCAATAGTTTTCTTATTGTAAGCAAAACTTTGATTAATCTTCTCGTCGGTTACCTTAAATGTTGGGATCCTTAAGGAGGACTTCTTTGTAAGTTCAAAGGTTTCTGAGTACTTAGCAGACTTTAAAAGCTCTCCATTAAGATAAACTGATATGTCGTCCATCTCTGGATTCATCGTGATACTTAGGTGAACAAACTCGGCAGAGCAATCATTTATAGAGAACCCTGATTTAGTTGTAGTTGAAGTATCCACTGTAAATCCTATAAGAGGGCTTCCTTCATCAGAACAATCACCTTGTCTTAAGAATTCTACATCAGATCCATTTAAAGATTGCGTAGGAGCTATAATCAAATAACTCTTAAGTATGGTATCTGCTGTGTCTAATGAACCAAACTCCGATGCTATATCGGTATCTAACCCTCTATCCGCAGCATTATCCATAGTCCACTGAGGATCTCTTGTAAGGGCTATCATCAAACCTCTAACCGTGTCGGAACTGTAATTTGCATACATCCTATTTGGATTAGCAGAAAGATCACCACCTATGTTCTCATTAGAAAGTAGTACCTTGTAGTAGTGATAATCTGTCCAAGCCCCATAGTTTTCTCCAGACGCTTCTAAGGTAGGTCTTGAAGATCTTCCTGCCTCTAAATCGTTTTGTCCCATTCCAAATCCAGGAATGTGAAGCCAAGTATCTATAGATGTTCCGTTCTTTTTATAAAGAAGGTTATTGAAATCCGCTGTAGGTGGTAATTTTACATAGCTTCCTACTGAGTAAGGTTTCAGGAATGTCGTGCCATCTATGTAGTTGTAGCGCATTATACCATCTAATCTAGGTATAGCTAATCCTTTATTGAAAACTTTACTTATAGTCTTGCCTACCAATTGTGCATTCTGCTCGGAATCTCCTGTGCTGTTGTAAACTGAATATGCACTTGAGTCTGTGGTTTTAATCTTAGCATCTAAGAAACTATAACATGCTATTAAGTTGTCAGTTATAACCGAGTCAGTTATTGGAAGAGCGGGTAGTAATGTAGAGGATGGGCTAGGAGAGTCTACCAGAGCGCCTGTACCGATCCTAGTCATCTTCAAGGGTAGAACCTTAGCCGCCGTGTCAGCGTCCTTGTATCTCACATATATCGGCTTTACAGGCAATATTACCCCACTGACCTCTCCATGATCTAGTGATAGCTTTCTTTGCTTTTCAACATCAACAGCTATATTAAACTTCCCTAGATAGGAGAAATCGTTAATAGGAACCTCACCTACACCGAACATGGATGAAACTCCGTATAGTTGAGGAGCTTTTATAGCTAGTTCGATCTGCTTCTTTCTTTTCCTTATCTTATTATCGAAGGACTGTAGCTCTGAGAATATTTGCTGCTGGTAGTTGGATACTATAGCTGAATCCTCTTCATAGCCTGAAGCAATCAAACACTTCTTATGGTCCTCCATATCTGTAAGGACCTTCATCTTCTGACCCTCTATTACTTGTAAAGTAGCATCTCCTGTATAATGTCTGGTTAGAGATATTGAGGAATCAATCTGATTTATATCTAGTATTGTGTCAAAATACTTATCTAAATCCTTTATGGTTATAGAAGTACCTTTTCCTCCTAATGAAGGCGCTCTCTCGGATCTCCACCTTTCATGGATAGGTAACTCTAAGTTATGGAAATTTATAATTGATTGCTGATCAGGAATTTCCTTCGTTCCATCGTAAAGGCGTGTTTGTGAATCGTAGTAAAGTCCATCCTCAGATAACAGGAACTGACCTTTCTTAGCTTTAGGTGGACCATAAACTAATCTAAATATAGCCCCTTCTTCCTCTGGATCCTCCTGCTCTGGTTCACCTACTGCGGCTCTTTGCTGAAGAACAGTATTGATGTTCTCCAAAGCAGTTCTCGCTCTATCTTGGAAATCCTCGACCGACTGTACTGATCTTTCAACTAAAAGTTTTGTTGCCGTATCAGGGAACATCCCTGAGATTGGAGTCCTTCCACTTGGATCATCAGGGTCTAGTCCTCTCTTAAGCATCTGGTCCTTTCTAAAGGACTCTAAGCAGTTTTTAATAGATTCAAACTGATCTGCTATTGATTGATAAAGCTGACCTAGAGCCTGTAAAGATGCTAAACCTAAAGCTAAAGTGAACAGGCTAATGTCCATAAATACCGACATAGAGCCTAGAATACTGTTAATTTCTTTTAACCCTAGCTTGCTCCACAGCATCTGTAGAAGCTCGTCTAAGAAAGCATACGCAACAGCCATAGCCTCCTGAATAGCTATCAGCATAGACAACAAAGCTTCAGTAGGTATTGGTATTAAATTTAGCAAGCTCGCAGCTAAGTCTAGAATACATGAAGGTATTCCAAACTCAGAGGCCGCGAAGGCTGTAGGGTTCTGTATTGCTGCTAAAACATTCATGTTGGTAGAGTTCCTCGTTTAAATGAGAGCGGCATTAATGGGATAAGAGGTTCCACTGTAGTAGGCGTCGTTGGCTGTAAATTCACACCACCTAGAGGTGGGGGAGCAGGCGCTCCTTTTATATTTACACATCCTGTCAATGCTTGTATGTTTATGTCTCCGACTGGTGTAACTATATCTATACCTGTTGCCGCGTATATTACGACCTTTCCAGCACTATTAAGACCTATTTCGGCCAGAGGATTTGGTACTCCTGGAGTTCCTGCTGTTAAAGTAATCCCTGGTCCTAGAGGTGATTGGAGTGGAAGCGTGGTTGGATCTGTACAGGATCTAATATCTATGCAGTTATTTTCACTATCTATCTTAATATCTCCTGTAAATGCTGCAAAGGGCGTAGTAATCCTTAAAGGATTTGGGAACATAGCGTTATTTACAAGAGAAATCATACCACCCAATAATCCTGTATCAATAAGAGTAGACCCCATTCTAGTTCTTATTACAGTGTTGGACTTGGCGTCCATCTGTATCTTATTTCCACCACTTTGAAAATTAAAAGGTCCAGTAAGTTTTATGCTGCTTTCTTTGCCTGGAGCCTCGATATTGACCGCCTCTGCCTCTGGGTTATTTGTTATCATAACTGATCCAGAACCTCCGTGGCCTCGAAGCTCCGCTACCATCTTAGTAACGCTGTCTCCTATTTCTGTAGTTAACTCTAGGGCTGCTCCTTCAGCATTGGACATGCCTGTAGAGGTAAGACGATCTCCTTCAGTGGAGTAACTCTCTCGGTTACCATGAGGTCTTGTTTCAACAATAGTTGACATATAGTAAAGACGATTCTCATTCTCGGGTAGACATACTAATACCCTATCGCCTACCTCTATAGGAGCCGAAAACCCTGCACCTTTGATAGTGGAGTTTTCAGGTCCATTGTTAGAATGAAAAGGAGATGTATATACTACAGGAACTGTAAACATCTTTTTTTCATTGCTATCGGTAGCTATTTCTATGGAGCATTCAATAAGATTAGTTTTTTTATTATCTGTATTGTCTACTACTTGTGCTGTAAATATCTTCATTAAAACCCACCTATTCCTGGAAGAAAGTCTTGCCAACTAACACTCGGGGCTGACCATGTTGCATTATCAAACTGACCCGCCCATCCAGGATCTATTGAAGGTGGAGTAGGGTTGGAAGCTTCCTCGTTTGCCTGAGCGGCGTCTTCGTCTACTTTCTTTGTTATCATAGAGTCTAATCCAGTTTTTACTAAAGAAAATTCTGTGAACGCGCCCCCTTCGGTTGCTGAATGTTTAATTCCTAATATTACATAAACTCCTGAAATAAAGGATTGTGATAATCCGTTAGGAGCATATCCGTGCTGGCTGCTTTTAAGATTAAAAGAATTTAGTACGACAGGAAATCCTCTTAAAGCCATGGAGGTATTGAACATAGGAGTTGTTCTTACTAATAATTTGTATCCACCCGTAGCTTGCATTTTTCTAAGATATCCTAAATATCCTGAAATCTCTGCTAAGTCAGGTACTGATAAACCTCTAGCTATATCATCATTATTTTCTAAATATTCCATAACATGTTCCAGTATTCTTTGATCCGCAGGTGATTCAAATACAAAGCCTTTCCCTTCTAAGCTGGATTTAAGCTGCTGCACATTTGCAAACCTCCCTCTTATATTTCCTAATGCAGACTCAAGATTGTTCCTAATTTCAGATAACGATTTCGCTGGTTCTCCTGTAGCTCCTATAGCTGCTTGCCTTAAGAATATTCCATTGTCTATAAGAACCCCGTAATCAATCCCTGCATTATTTCTTCCACTGGTTATGTTTACGACATTTCCTTTTTCGACATTATGCCTAAGCTCTAATGCGTTTGAACTTTGATATGCTGCCCTAGCGTCCTCATAACTAAGTTGATTGAACTGAGCGGCTTGATGTGCATGAACAAGCCCCGCTATTTGTTGAACCAACTCAGAATTACTTCCACTGCCTAACCCTACAACACTTCCTGCCGCAAACCCGTCCAAGAAAGAATCGTCTGCAACTATAATGAACGCTACATCAGTAAGTCCTCCTGGAAAATTAATTGGTAAAAGAGATGTCACCTTTGAAGTTAGACTCGATTCTGAATAAACAGCGTAACCATATAAGTCGTCACTAACTCCAAACACACTTGCTAAATTTTGAAGAGCTTGTACTACCTCTTGGGGGCTTAATACAGGATCTGGTCCTACCACCATTTCATCTACGGTGTTCCTGACATTTCCAGAGCCCATTTTAAAGTACCTTAGAGTCATGTCTCCAGTGGGTATCATGTCCTGAAAATCTTCTACTTCGTAGTTGCAGTAGAAATCGGCTTCATTTAAAAGTTTTTCAAATCGGTCAGGGTCCTCTTTACTATTGTTAGCTTCTTTAGTTATTGCAGCACTTAACTTATCACTTAGTGCAACTATACCAGCACATCCTGTAGTCTGGCCTGCTTCAACTTCAGATGAATAAATACTTGTCATTCTTTTTGAAAGTATCAACTCTATTGCATCTATTATCGCGGCTGCGTAAAAAACTTTTTTACAATTCTTGGGACTGTACTTATCTTTTTTTTCACACTCTTTTTTACCTATTGTTATCTTATCTTCTCTGAGAGAGTCTACAGACATATCTGATGATCTACCCCAAACATCACTTCTTCTAGATGCATAATCTACCCCAGTCATCACTCCTGGGACAACAAATTTAACTTCTATAAATTGATTTCTATCCGTATCATCTATTTTAGTGAATGCTCTTATTTCACAAAGCAGCCAGTCAGACCAATGTTTACCATCGGTTAATTTTGCGTATAATGGCCCTCCGTATCTTTGAGTCGTATAATCGTAAGACTCGTAAGGATCGGAGACTCCAGAATCAACATCACTACCTTTAGGTAATCCATGTTGCTCCTGCTCCTGAGAAGATGCCAAACATTCCATATACCTTTGAGAGAACGCTGCTATATCAAAAGCAGATATTCTTTTTATAAAGTCTCCGTCAGGATCAATCAATGTTACTGTAAGCTCGTAGTTATCTGAGTCATAAATATACGATATTAGATTGCCAAATTCAGGGTGAACTAGGCAATCTACGGTACTGAAACTCTTGTTTCTAGATACCCATAGTTGTGGACTGTAAATGTTGTAATCACTCATTTGGAACTCTTACAAATCTACCTGCTTGCATATCTTGGAAAGGATCCCATATGTTGTTAGTATGCATGAATACCCACCAAGCATAAGGAGTATCCGTAAACACATAACTAACAAGATCAGGTCTTCCTTCATGCTGTAGTGGAAGCTGTCCTATTCTAAGTTTAACTTCATCTACAAGGACTAAAGAATCATCAAATGCTGTTCCAACATTGGTAGTAACATCGACTCCTTTATGCTTGATAGTTGTAACTCCTGTAGTATACCTGCTGCGTGCATTCATTTTTTATTCTCCGACCGTGGATTACCCATTCTTACGCTGTTTGTTGATATAAAGGATATGCTGGAATCCCATCCAGCCTCAAAGTCCGCAGAGCCTCCCTCTCGTCCAACAGGATTAAAGGAACCTTGCCCTTTAGGTGTTATTCTAACCTCTTTTAATTCCATAGTTACTTTTATAACATTTGGAAGAAGGGTTTTGGCATCGTAACCAGCATCCCCATCAAAATCTATAGAATACCCATCACAGATACATGGAACATTTCCAATACCTATACCATGGTTTAACCTCACTATAGGGGGTCCATAATGAGGCTGCTTTTGGTGGGTTAAGGTGCTAGATCTAATCATACATAAATAGTTCACTACGGTTTTAACAGCATCTTTTCTTGGAGTCTCCGCAGTGGGAGGTATGGCTCCTCCTTCTAAAACTTTTTTTATTAGTTCTAGAATCTCCTGCTGGCTCAGGTAAGAAGAGTATCTTCTATCAAAATACTCAACAAGAGCCCCTACATCTTTTCCATTTCCAGGACTACCTCCTGTAAATCTTGTTCCGCTTCCTAAGTATGTGAAATATGATGCCTTAGCTTTAGCTTTAGATGCGAGTCTACCAAAGAAAGAGTCAGAAGGTTCTATGTAGCTATGCTCTAATATATGAGGTAAGGTCATATTAAACTGAACTCTAAAAGATCTAGATTCAGTTCCCATGTACACAAAGACACTGCTATTTCTCCCTATAGGGGACTGTGTTGAGTATCTAGTTTTACCTCGTTCGCTAACCTTTATATTCTCCCAAAACTTCATAGACTGTTGGAAAGGAGTTCCGTCGTTACCGTAATACTTCCAAATCAAAAACGAATTCCTTTCTAGTTGCTGATCTATTTTCATCGTCCTCTCCCCCTTCCTCTACGAAGCTGTTCTTCCGCACTTAAATTTCCAAGTCTTCGTCCATTAGCAGCATTAATGTCATTGCCTTCTCTCATGTAAGTTACTAGCTCCGCAACACTCCCAATAAGCCTTTCATCTACATTATACCTGAAGGCATTTTCTAATCTAATCCTATTGTAGGCATTTGTAGCCTCTAATTCTGAAGCTCTTCTTTCTGCATCAGCAGCGGCTGCTCTGTCATTAGCAGTCCTAGTATTATCTTCAACTCCCCTCAAAGAGTCCCACATCATAGATAAACTATTAGATAGTTCTTCAGTCCACGCGGATTGATAAGGTTGATCTAAAGTAAGCAAACCAAAGTCTTGTAAAAGCTCTACCGTCTTATCAATCATTTTTGCAATCAAAAATCCAACACCCATGAACACTACACCCATAAATGTCAGTGTTTTCTCTACGCCAGTAAACAACAACTTAGTAACAGGTTCAAATACAGCTATCATATTCTTAAATCCAGCGATCATATTTGTTAGTCCTTCTTGCATCCTCATCTGCCGCTCTGCTTTATCAGCAGCTATCATCTGAGCAGGTAGTTCTACCTGTTCTTTATAAACTTTAAGATTCTCAGTCATTCTGTCTATATCACTGATAGTTACAGCTATCTTGTTCATAGACCCTGCGACGAACGCTTGAACTCTAGCTTGACCCCCTACATCAATTAAGCTTGCTCTAGCCTCAGGAGCGAATCGGGGGTCTGTGGAAATAGCCTCCATTCTTTGAACTATCTTTGCCCCTGCACCTTCTAGAACCGCAAGTGCCTGAGTAGCCCCCATATCGCCTATTTGACCAGATCTAACCATAGCCTGCTCATCCAATACACCCAGTGCGGCTGCTTGTCCTGCATCCATAGCGGCGAGCATGTTAATCATTTCGGCTGTCTGTTGACCGAAGGTTGCTCCAAATTTAGCAGTAAGTTCAGCTACTACTGCTTGAGTGGCTCCTGTATCTACGCCTAACGCTGTCTGTATCTCCATAGTGCTGGAAAGTTTTTCCATGCTTTCTATAAGGAGTTCTGTAGTTCTACCATATTTTCGAGAAGACTCGGTTACTGCTTTAACTAAATCTTCTGTCCCCGCTCGATTCATGGTAGTATTGGTCTCTAAACCCTTAACCATCTTTAGAAGACCCATAGTGTTTTGCCCAGTTAAGGCCATCAACCCTGCGGTATTAACTAACTGTTTTCTTTGACCGTCAAGACCCATCATCTGAGTCTCAATAGCTATTTTAGTGGATCGCTCGACACCAGCCGTATTGCCTTGAATTACGGAGGCATTCTTACCCATAAATTCTCGTAAGGACTGATTGGCTAGTGTAAGCCTCTGATCCATCTGCATGGAAGTCTTTAGCTGATTCACCATAGCACCCATGGTCTGATTCAGATCTTTTAAACTACCATTAGTAATGCCAGTGGCACTATTCATGTTTGTGATCTTATTGGTTAATCCAGCTATTGCGGTCTTTAGGCTCATTGGTCTACCTCTTCCTCATCCGTAATTTCATTCTTTATATCTTCAATATTTTCTACTGAAATTTTAGATATTTTTCCTCGCTTACTGTCGTCAAATGTTCTATAGTTTTTATTACTTAGTACAGCAGGACCGATAATCATCTTAAACGCCTGCTGTACCTGCTCTCTAGATACACCCTTCTCCTTCCCTTTGTATATACTTGAAAGAACGCTAATAAGCGTTTCTGGCTGTAAGTGCTCTATCTTATAGGCAGATATAAGGGTGTTACCCCTGGTGGATGTAAATAGTGGGTCATTCCCAGATCTTCTGTTATTTACCAGTAGGACTGTATAGTTTTGAGTGACTACTATCTTTTTCTTGTTGGTGTAGGTATAATCAAAAGATATTAGATCTCCAGAGTCCAGATTGCTAGAAGACTTGTCAATGGACTTGATCAGAAGTTTAATGCGAGTTATTCCCCCGGAAACAGCGTCCGACAAAGTTTTTCCAATTTTTTCTAGACCTGACCGTTTTCTCATGCTAGTATATTTATAGTTAAGGTTATTTATTAAGTATTTACCTTTACTACCTAAAGAATACAGTAATAAAGAATAGTAATGAATAACCATAATAGTGATGAAATAGAGATCTTAGAGTTTATGGATCTATTACACTTCACATTCTCTAATGATTTTATTGAGAAGTGGCGACACAAGTTTTCTACCAATTTTGTAATCAAGTTTCAGAATCGCCTATTTGAGGCGGTTAACGACAAGAAGCCTGTAAAGAAGACTAGCCTAACTCAGTATCTTATAAAGAAATGTAAGTACTCTGAGGAAGTAGTACAGGATTTCTATGACAGCATCGAGATAGGGATCTATTATCCACTAATACTCTGACAGTCATGTTTTGCAACAATATATCAAACTCTAAACGAGAAACCTTTAGGCAGTGCAGATTGAAGTACAGGTATAATTATGTAGATAGATTTGAGGAAACTGACAAAGGTAACTCGGACGCCCTGCATTTTGGATCCTTTATTCATGAGATATTTGAGCATAACACCGATGCACAAAGCGTAGAGCAGCTACTCCAGTATGGGGAAAGCATAAGGGACAAGTATACCTTTCCTGAATCCTACAACAAAAAAATAACTACCTGCTGTAAGAACTTTCTGAGGTTCAACGCTAGTCTCCCTAAGGAGTCGATTACTGAACATCATTTCTCAGAAGACCTTGGCAGCGACATAAAGCATGAGGGATTTATAGATAGAATCATAAAAACTCCTACCCAGGATGTTCTTGTAATAGATTATAAGACTAGTAAAAGAGAGAAGTCTAAGTTCGAGCTTTTTGGAGATCCCCAGGGAAAATCCTATGTATATGCTGCACATAGATTAACTGGAGCGCCTATACGGAAGATTACCTTCGCGCACTACTACCCCCTTACGAACAATCTAGTGCCAGTCACCTATACAGAACAGGCCATAGCCCAGCACATAAAAAGTGTGGTCGAGGATGTCTGGAAGATAAGAAAGGCAAAGAAAGAAGACCTTACTCCTTCGGAGAATGAGTTCTGTAACTGGTGCGGTTATAAGAGTATTTGTCCAATATTTAATGATCCTGCTATCTGCAAAAAGAGGATAGACGAAGCAAAAGTTAGAAAACCCAGAGGGAAGTAGCTACTATTCCAGTATGATTAGAGAGTGGGTACAGGAGAACATCAAGGAAGGACGCTTACAGAGTGGTGGTCGTGAGTGGGTTTGTAACTCAGTCATTGACACCTCTGACTACAAGCGTCACATGTCCGTCAACCTTGAGACTGGCCTGTGGCAATGCTTCAAGAGTGGTGAGACTGGTAATTTTTACCAACTTGTGTCCATCGTTCGTGGTGTACCCTACCACAGAGGAAAGCAGATATTTTATGGATACTGTATAGAGAATGGTCAGATTCCTGAGGAGTCGTCCCTACAAATAATCACACCTGAGATTAAGAATCTAGATTATGAAGAGTTCAAGCAGATCGAGGAAAACAGCGCAGCAGATATTTATGTCCGTGGTAGGATGCTTAACCCTGCTCGGTTCTATTACGCTGACTCTGGGCGATACGCAGGCAGGCTCATTATCCCCTTTGAA